>Ga0233425_10000446_pt1 | contig 108317 bp, 112 predicted proteins | sample Watercolumn_Towu_2_FD_181712 | JGI IMG/M metagenome (GOLD analysis project Ga0233425, IMG submission 181712) | Freshwater microbial communities from Lake Towuti, South Sulawesi, Indonesia - Watercolumn_Towuti2014_140_MG | ecosystem: Environmental > Aquatic > Freshwater > Lake | place... | reverse complement strand
GCCGCCGAGTATCACACCGCTCGGACAGTCGCGTCAAGTCTCCTTGGCGTCACTCCTTCGCTGCTTGATCAAGCCAGATCACCACTGGTCTGTGTTCACGGCGCACTTGGCTATAAACTCATCCATGTACATGCACGTACATGGGAGGAACCGTGGCGACCAAAACGATCTCGATCGATCTTGACGCGTACGAGCGCCTCAAGAGTGTGCAAAAGCCGACGGAATCGTTCAGCCGGACCATCAAGCGCGTAGTGCGCAAGCCGATCGACCTGCGGACCTGGTTTGCCACGATGGACCGGGCGCCGATGAGCCGACGGGCGGCCGCAGCGGTCGAGAAGCAGGTCAAGAATCGGTCGCGGCGAGCGCGCAGACCGCGGTGATGGCCTGCCTGGACACGACGATTCTTATCGACGCCGCTGGTCGGGGAGGCCGACGGCTCAGGGTCCGGGCGCGCGAGAAACTGGCCAGCTTGGTTGACGCGGGCGAGGTGCTCACGACGACCCGCTTCACCGTCGCGGAGTTGTGGGTCGGCGTTGAGCGCGCCGAGGACCGCCAGGCTGAGATGGAGGCCGTCGAGCGAATGCTCCGGCCGCTGATCGTGCTGGACTTCGATGAGGTGTCCGCCCGCGTGTTCGGGTCGGTCACCGCGCGCCTGCAGGCGCGGGGGGCTCCTCGAGGTGACATGGACGTGCTGATCGCAGCCGTGGCGCTCGTTCACGGCGAGCGGATCGTGACACGCAACACGCGACACTTCGAGGCCATTCCAGGGTTGGCGGTCGAAAGCTACTGAGGGGTCAGCTGCGCGCCGGGTGGGGCCACTGTGCCCAAACTGTGCCCGGACTCACCGCGAAGCAGCGCAAACAGGCGCGAACCGGGCTTCGTATCGCCGCGATTTCGTTGCGCACCGTCACGGCCGGTGGCGCCGGGTTATGGTCGGAGCCCGGCTCATAACCCAAAGGTCGCTGGTTCAAATCCAGCCCCCGCAACCATCCAAAACGAGGGGTTAGCGGACGCAGCAGCCGCTGGCCCCTTTCGTTTTTCCAGGCCGAACCCGCGCTGCAGCCCGCACGGGGAGGATGGCTGGCGGGCCCCGCACGTCATGTGTTCTCAGAGGAGGCCGAGGCCGCCGAGCGCTCCGCCGGCCAGCAGAACCCAGAGCGGATTGAGCCTCGTGCTCAGCATGAGAATCGCCGCCGCCGCCGTCATCGCGCCGGCCGCTGGCCCCGTGTCGGCCGCCCGGGCCATCACCGTCCCGCTGGCGACCACGAGCCCGATGGTCACGGGAACGAGGCCATTGCGCACCGTCGATTGCCACGGCGCGCCGCGGAAGCGGTCCCAGAGGCGATAGGCTGCGAAATATATCGCGCAGGGTGGTCCGAACGTCGCCATCGAACTGGCGATGGCGCCGGGAATGCCCCAGACCTTCCACCCGACGAAGCCCATCATCAGGATCATGTTCGGTCCCGGTATCGACTGAGCGATCGCGAAGAACTGGCTGAAATCCTGGTCGGTCATCCAGCCATGGGTGGTCACGACGAAGTGCCGAACATCCGGGAGAACGGTCGGAAACCCGCCGAAACTGATCGAGGACAGGACGACGAGATGAGCCGTCAACGCGAGCGGCGGGGACGCGGTGTTCATCGCGCCCACCGATGCTCGAGGCCGGCCACGCCAATGCTCAGTGGCAACAGGCCGAAGAGCACGACGAGGAGCGGAAGCTTGCCAACGACGATGAGGCCGAACGCGAGCCCGGCGAAGATCAAGGCGGCCGCTCGGCGGCGATGCGGCATCAGCATCCTGATCCCGGTGGCGATCAGGAGCCCGGCCGCCGTGGCGGAGAGCCCGCCGAGGATGTTCCGGAGAACGGGCAGGTGCGCCTGCTGGAGAAGCACCACGCCGAGGGTGAAGCCGATGGCCCACGGTATCAATAGGAACCCGGCGACGGCGGCGAGCGTGCCGCGGGTGCCGCGAAGCCTCGCCCCCGTGCACACCGCGATGCCGATGATGTTCGGGCCGGGCATGAACTGACAGAGGCTGACGATGTCAGCGAATTCCTGTTCGCTGATCCACTGCCGCTGCTCGACGCTGATGCGCCGCGCCCAGACGAGACCGCCGCCACCTCCGACGCCGAGCAGCGAGACCTTGAGGAACGCGGCGAACAAGGCACCGAGGGGCACCACCTCGCCGGCCTGGTTTCGTTTTGCGACCTTCGTCATGTCCGTCCCGCCTGACCGCGGCGCAACCGTTGGGGTGTGGTTGGCAGCGCTGTCACGCCGCCAGGCGCTCGGTCAGTCGTGCCCGCGCTTCGGTGAGTTCCTCTTCGAGACGCAGGAGTCGAGACTCTTCGCTGGCAATCGCGTCGCGAATCGACTGTTGATCGGGAGGCGGCGGAGCCATCGCCGGCTCGACTCTAGCACCGGCGCAGAGCATGCGAATCGCGAAGGGACTTGCCCCAGGTCATCACGATGCCGTAAAGCAAAGCGCATGGAGATCGACATCGACCGGCTGACCGAGGCAGAGCTGATCGACCTGAACAACCGAATCGTCGCGCGGCTCCGATTCTTGAGTCAGATGCGGGCGCACGCTCAGATGCTCGACTTCAAGATCGGCGATCGGGTTTCGTTTCAGCCCGAGGGCCATCGCAGCGTCGTTGGCATGTTGACTCGCTACAACCGGAAGACTGTGACGGTCGTCAGCGACGACGGCCAGCGCTGGAATGTCTCGCCCACACTCCTGTGCCGTGCGGATGGCTCTCGTGATTCGAAGCACGCCCCTCAGAGCATCGTTCCGCTGCACAGGAAGTGACATGGGTGACCCACGAAGGACTGTCCGCCAGAGCATCTTTCAGCTACCGATCGCGGGCGTCTCTATCAGGATGACGTTGACGTCCTCCAGTCTCTCGCGGCGAAACACAGCGTCGGACACGCCTGAGCCCGCAGACGAGGTAGCGTGTCGAGATACGTCGTCGTCTCCTGCGCCGCCATGTGAAGGACGACCTGCGCCGAAGGTCCCATAGACGCGCCGATCCTGCCGGCGCCGCACACCGCCCACCACCATTCCTGCTGCGGCGCCGGCGGCCGCCCACTTCTCTTGTCATGCATCTTCGTCGGCACGGCGTTGGCGCCCTCGGTCGCCGCCGCTGCGCCGCTGGACGGGTCCGCGCCGATGCTCTGCGCCGTCCAGCAGGTGTTGGACTGCGAAGCCGACAACTGTGAGCGAACCTCGGCGGCGGAGGCCCAGGTGCCGCCCTTCGTCAGGATCGACGTCCAGAAACGCCTTCTCAGCTCCATCGACGGCGCCCGGACGTCACCCATCGCCCAGACCAATCGGACGAACGGCCGGCTCATGCTGCAGGGGATGCAGGACCAGCGGACATGGGGCATGGTGATCAACGAAAAGACCGGTGGGATGTGGGCCACGATCGGCGAGGACGACGGAGCCATCGTCGTCTCGGGGGCCTGCGTCGTCCCGTAGGCGAAAAGGTCGCTGGCTTACTTTCCCACGTCTTTCCGCCGTGCCGCGCGCGCGCGGCTGATGCCACGTGCAAGGGCCTCCCTGAGCTGTGCCAGGTCGAGAGGCTTGTGGAGGAACTGGATTCCGTACTCCTCGAGGACCTGTTCGAGGGGAAGCGTCGATCCGCTCACCATGATGATCGCGACGACGGGATCGAGCCGCCGGATGATCCGGGCGAGCTCGAGGCCCGTGATCCCCGGCATGAGGAAGTCCGTGATGACGGCGTCGTAGACGCCCGCCTGGAAGCGCGCGAGCGCTTCGCCGCCATGGGCGGCCACATCGGCGGTGTGACCTTCGAGCTCGGCGACCTGGCGAAGGGTGTCGCGGGCCGATGCCTCGTTCTCCACGATCAGGACGCGGGTCGGCAGGCTCGGTCCTCGCCTTTCGTCCACGCGCTCTTCTGGCACTGGTGCGGACTCAAGTCAAGAGGGAGAAGCCCGCCATCAGCCGCGCCGTCGTCGCGTTCAGGAGGGTCACCGAATGTGGCATGCTGTCGTGCCCCTGAGTTCACCATCGCCGCCACGACCCACACACGAGGAGATCGACCCATGGCGCAGAAGAAGCCGACGGTGTACGAGTTCATTCCGAAGCTGGGGCAACTCCGGGACGACGTGCTGTTCGGCGACGTGTGGGAGCACCCCGACCTCAGCAAGCGTGACCGGAGCCTGATCACCGTGGCCATGCTGGCCGCGCTCTACAGAACCGACGAGATGCGGGGCCACATGCAGAGAGCGCTCGACAACGGCGTGACGCAAACGGAGCTGAAAGGGCTGATCACCCACGTGGCGTTCTATGCCGGCTGGCCGTGCGCGGTGAACGCCGGCCGTGTCGCCATCGAGGTGTTCGGACCGAAATAGCGCTGAAGAGTGGTAGGCTCCTGGAGCCCGGGAGGACGAGAGAAAAAATGACCGTCCCGACCGTCGATCCGCTTCCGCTCACCGGTCTGCGCGTTCTCGATCTGACGCTCGCCCGCGCCGGGCCCACCTGCGTCCGGCATCTTGCCGACTGGGGTGCCGACATCATCCGCGTCGAGCCGCCCGGCGCCAACGAAGGCTTCGGCGGATCGCGCGACGGCTTCGACTTCGTCAACCTGCACCGCAACAAGCGGAGCATCGCGCTCGATCTCAAGGACGCGGGCGCGCACGCGGCGTTCCTCAAGCTCGTGAAGACCGCGGACGTGCTGGTCGAGAACATGCGCGTGCAGGTCAAGCACCGGCTGAAGATCGCGTACGACGACCTCAAGCCGATCAATCCTCGGCTCGTCTACGCGTCGATCTCCGGGTTCGGACAGACCGGTCCGTACAGCAAGCGCGGCGGCGTGGACCAGATCGCGCAGGGCATGGGCGGGCTGATGTCGATCACCGGCGAGCCCGGCCGCGGACCCATGCGCGTCGGCATTCCGATCGACGATCTCACCGCGGGCAACCTGCTCGCGTTCGGCGTGATGCTGGCACTCTTCGAGCGCCAGAAGACCGGTGTGGGCCGGTTCGTGCACACGAGCCTGCTCGAAGCGCAGGTCTTCATGCTCGACTTCCAGGCGAGCCGTTACCTGATGGACGGTGAAGTCGCGGGGCAGGCGGGCAACGATCATCCCGTCAACATTCCGATGGGCGTGTTTCCGACCTCCGACAAGCCGATCAACATCGCGGCGTCTTCACCGAAGCTCTGGGAGGTCTTCTGCAAGGCGGCCGGCAAGCCGGAATGGCTCGAGGTGCCGGAATGGAAGACGCCGGGCGGGAGGAGCAAGGACCGCGCGCGCGTCAACGCCGCCGTCGCGGAGGTGACGAAGACGAAGCCGTCCGCGTACTGGATCGACCTGCTCGAGGAGGTCGGCATCCCGTGCGGCCCCATCAACGACATCGCGGGCGTCTTCGCCGACCCGCAGGTGAAGCATCTCGAGATGGCGATGCCGATCACTCACCGCCGGCGCGGCGCCACGCACATCGTGGGGACGCCGGTGAATCTCGAAGGGCTCGAGACCAACGTGCGGCGTGACGTGCCCGATCTCGGCGAGCACAGCCGCGAGATCCTCGCGGAGGCGGGGCTGAGCGCGGAAGAGATCGAGGCGCTGCGCGCGCGAGGCGTCATCGGAGGACCAGGCAAATGACCGACGTGTACGCCGGCAAGGATCTCGGAACGCTCGAGCTCACGATCACCGACGCGATGGTCGAGCACTACGTCAAGGGCCTCGACGAGCCGAACGCGTGGTACACGACGGCGTCGCCGTTCGGCGGACCCGTGGCGCCGGTGATCGTCTATCAGCAGGTCGACACCGAGTTCAAGGGCTGGTATCTCGACAACCTCTTCGGCAACCTGTGGCGGCGCCAGGAGTGGGAGATCCATGCGCCCACGCGCGTCGGGCAGGTGCTCCGTTGCAGCGCGCGTGTCGCCGATCGTTACCGGCGGCGCGATCGTGACGTGGTCGCGCAGGAGATGTGGGTCCGCGACGAGGCCGGCCACCTGGTCGCGCACAGCATCCATCACCAGAGCTTCCTCGCGGAGCAGACGAGCGGCGAGGTCACCTTGCGCGATCCCGCGAGCAAGGAAGGGGCGAAGCACGACGAGCCGTCAGGGGAGCCGTTGTCGCTCGAGCTCCACAAGGCCTTCACGCCCGAGATGTGCGACACGTTCTTCTACCGCAGCCGCAACTATCACAACGACAAGGGAGCGTCGAAGGCGCTCGGCTTCGGCGACACGGTCATCGGCGGCCGCATGACGCTCTCGTGCGTCACCGAGCTCTTGACCCGGCACTTCGGCCGCGGCTTCTACGAGGGCGGCCGCCTCGACGTGAAGTTCACCAACGTGCTGTGGCCGAACGAGCCGTTCACCACGCGGGGCATCGTCACGGGCCGTCGCGCCGAGAACGGCCGGACGCGCGCCGACGTCACGGTGTTCTGCGAGAAGGCGGACGGGACGAAGATCATCGTCGCGAACGCGAGCGCTCTCGAAGACTGACCGATCAGAGCGTGAGCGCGCCGGAGAGATCGGCGACGCGCGGCAGCTCGTCGAGGCGGTCGACGAGCTCTTCCACGCGCGCGACGGCGGCGGGACTCAGCGCCACGCGCGCCAGCTCGCGAAACTTCGCGCGGATTTCGTCCTCCCGGTAGGGATCCTGGAAATCGCCGCGCGCGCTCTCCCTGAGCCGCGTGACCTGGCGCCCATCGGCGAACGTGACCGTCACGCGTGCCGGCTTCAGTCGCGGCACGCCGGCGTTGAGCGCGGGATCCTCGCGAACGCTCACTCTCCGGCGCATCGCCGCGATCGCGGGATCGCGAACCGTCTCGTCGGTGAACGCATGGTACCCCGCGTTGCCTCGAAGGATCACCGCGGCCGCCGCGTGCGGCAGTGAGTACTTCGCGGCGAAATAGTTGATCGGGTCCGGGTCGCGCATGTTGGCCGCGAAGCGATACGTCGCGACGTCGACGCGCGCGATGCTTTCGGGGAGGGGCTTCTCCTCGGCGAGGATGTCTTCGAGCGCGTCGAGCGCCGCGTAGATCGGATTGCAGCAGGCGCGCAGCCGGAAATAATTCCGCGTGATCTCCCAGCGCCGGCCGAGCTCTTCGGTGACGGCCTCGGGGCGGAAGCCATCGCCGACGAGCCGGGCGAACGCCTCTTCGATTGCGTTCGGCTGCGCGGCCACGCCCGCGAGCGCGAGCTCCGGCGCCAACACTCCCGCGAAGCCGCTCATGCCGCCCGCGACGTTCAGCGCGGTGGCGCCGGCGACCGCGTTCGTGTAGCCCGGCGTGAGGACGAGGATCGCGCCGATCCTGAGCGCCAGGCTCGTCTGCTCGCCGTTCAATTCGCGTATGCGTGCGCCGGCGCCCACCGCGCCGAGCAGCGGCGCCTGGCCGTTCTGGTGAGCGAGTGGACGTGCCGTCAATCCCGCGCCGATGCGAGCCGCGACCTCGTACCCGAAGATGAGCGCGGCCAACGTTTCGCGGCCGGACCGTCGCAGCCACTCGCCGCCGGCCAGCGCCGTCGGCAGCGCCTGCACGGCGCCCTGACAGGAGACGTAGCGATGGCCTTCGCACAGCTCGATCGAGCGTCCGGCCAGCCCGTTGAGGAACGCCGCGGTGCGCGGATCCGACGCCGGCGCGCCCGCCGCGTAGATCGTCGCGCCGTGGCCGCCGGTCGCGGTCAGCCGCGCACGCGCGGCGGCGACTTCCGGTTGCACCGAGCCCGCGAGAATCACGCCGAGCGTGTCGAGCACGACGAGCTTCGCGTGCTCGCGCACGGCCTTCGGGATCGCGTCCCACGGCGTGCCGGCGACGAACTGCGCCAGCGCTTCGATGGCGGCGCCCATCGTGAGCCCGCCTTACTTCAGCGGTGGCGTGACTCCGTCTGGGAGCTGCACCCGCGCGACGTTCAGCGTCATCGACACCAGGCTGTAGTAGCCGACCGCGCCGACGAGATCGACGACACCGCGCTCGCCGAAGGCATCCTTCACGCGCTGGAACGCCGCGTCCGAGACGCTGCCCGTCGCCAGCAGCTCGGAGACGAAGTCGTAGACCGTTTCCTCGTCCTTGGCCATGCCGGCGGGACGCCTGTTCTCCGCGATGGCGTCGGCGATGGCCGCGCTCAATCCCGCTTCGAGGGCGAGCCGGCGATGCGCGTAGAACTCGTACTGAGCGGTCCACTTGCGACCGGCCATGATGATGGCCATTTCGTTCAGTCGCGCGGGGATCGAGCTCCCGAACCGCACGAAGGCGCCGACGCGCTGCACGAGATCGCAGAGGTCGGGGCTTCGCAGCAGCGCGTTGAAAGGACCGCGCAGGCCGGCGCCGCGCGGGCCTGCCTGGATCGCGTCGGCCACGCGCTTCTGGTCCGCGGTCATCGTCTCCGGCGTCAGCCTCGTGAATCGCGGCTCACTCATCGCGTTCCTCCTGGTGGGTTCCTCGCGCCAGGAGAGTAGCAAAGACCACCGGAGTTCTCCGTCCTTGACATCGGGGTCCTCTCTGTCCCAGCGTTCCGGCATCAGCCGCCGAGGGAGGGCGCCATGACCCGAGACCGCTCCCGGACGACCACCCGCTGCCACGTCGCGCTCCTGACCATCCTGCTCCTGCTGCTCACACCGGTGCTCGCGGGGTCGCAATCACCGGGCAAGCCCAAGGTGGACCGGCTCGTGATGGGGCTGATCACGCCGTACCTCGACTACGTGCGCCCGTGGATCAACGGGACGGCCGATCACAACATCCAGCACGACCCGATGCAGGAGTGGCTCATCGAGGTCGACCCGTCGGGGAAGTACAAACCCTGGCTGGCGGATAGCTGGACGCTCGGTCCCAACGGCAGGTCGTGGCGGGTGAAGCTGCACAAGGGCGTGCAGTTCCACCATGGGTACGGCGAGTTCACGGCCCAGGATGTCATTCACACGCACGCCCTCTGGTGCGATCCGAATTACCCCGGCCGGAAGGACACACCGATCGCCGGCTATCGGGCCGGGATCTGCCAGGTGCAGAAGATCGAGGCGATCAATCCGCACGAGATCACGATGCACTGCAAGGTTGTGTGTCTCGACATGGTGTTCTACTACTCGAGCGCGTCGAACGTGATGATCTTCAGCAAGAAGCAGTGGGATGCCGAAGGCGAGGCGGGTTACGAGAAGCGGCCGGCGGGGACGGGCCCGTACATCTTCAAGGAGCGCGTCCTCTCGCGCTACGTGCTGTACGAGCGGGCGCCGACGCCGCACTGGCGGCACGGCGTGCCGGACTGGAAAGAGATCAAGATGACGTGGACGCTCGAGGAGCCCACGCGCTTCGCCCAGATCATCGCGGGCGAGACCCACCTCACCGAGGTCAACAAGGACCTGACGGACGAGCTGGTGGCGAAAGGCTTCAAGCTCGTCCGGAGCCGCGACACCGCGCAGCAGATGCAGATCAACTTCGGCGGGCTGTACTTCGGCACCGAGGACAAGACCACGGGACGCTACACGGAGTACGGCGGCACAGCCGGCAAGCTGGACCCGAAGGTCCCGTGGACGAACGTCAAGGTGCGGCAGGCCATGAACAAGGCGATCAACCGGCCGGAGATTCTGCGCGCGATCTACAAGGGCCGCGCGAGCCCGATGTACGTGCACGGCTACTACCCCGGGCTCGAAGGCTGGGACCCGACGTGGGAGAAGCGATTCCCCGCGATGTACGGCTACGACCCGGCGGCGGCGAAGCGGCTGCTCGCGGAGGCCGGCTATCCCAACGGCTTCAAGGCGAAGGCGTGGCTGTATCCCTTCGCGGGCGCGCCGGAGATGATCTCGGTGATGGAAGCCGTGGCCACGCAGCTCCGCGAGGTCGGCGTCGACATCGAGCTGGTCGAGGCCGACTGGGTCGCCGCCGTGCGGCCGAAGCTGCAGAAGCGTGAAGCGCACGGCTATCTCTGGGCGATTCCTCCTTCGAAGAAGGCCGTCGAGCCGCAGCTTGCGGTCTTCAACGTCGGCAAGGGGATCGGTCACATCTTCCAGACCGACGAGATCTACAAGATGTGGGAAGACCTCCTGCAGATCACCGACGCGAAGGCCAGGGACGCGCAGCTCCGGAAGATCGGCAACTACAAGTTCGAGAGCTTCGAGACGATTCCGCTGTTCGACGTGTTCATCGAGGTCGTCGTCGATCCGAAGATCGTCGCGGACTGGCCGTTCTCCGGCTGGGACGGGGGAGACATCGGCCACACGTGGCTGATCAAGGCCTGCAAGCAGGAGAAGCCCTGCAAGTAGGCGACTCCAAGCCCGCGAACCCGATCCCGCGATCGGGAAACTAGAACGATGACCGAGCCCTCGGACGCGGACGTGATCCGCAGCTCGCTGAGCGATCCCGAGGCTTTCGGGCTCATCTACGACCGGCACGCCGCCCCGCTGCTGCGCTTCCTCGGCCGCCGGGCGGGCGCGAGGGTCGGGGAGGGCCTGCTCGGCGAGCTGTTCCGCGTCGCGTTCGAGCGGCGCAAGACGTTCGACGCGGCGCGCGCGAGCGCGCTCCCGTGGCTGTACGGGATCGGCGCCAAGCTGTTGCTGAAGCACCGTCGTGCCGAGGCGCGGTGGCTGCGCGCGAGTGCCAGGATCGCGGCGGCTCCCGACGCGACGGACGGGCGCGTGCGTGCCGCGGCGCTCGACGCGCGCGTGCTGTTTCCCCGTGTCGCCGAGGCGATCGACGCCCTGCCGGACGAAGAGCGCCAGGCGCTCCTGCTCTTCGCCTGGGAGGAGCTCTCGTATCAGAGCGTCGCCGAAGCGCTCGACCTGCCGATCGGGACCGTACGTTCCCGCCTCAATCGCGCCCGCGCGCGCCTGCGCGAACTCCTCGAGCCGACGGGGAAAAAGGAGGTGAAGACACGATGAAGCCGGTCGACCTGGCAAAGAAGCTGCGGCGCGACGCCGCGTTCGATCCGGGCGCGCTCGACCGGGGAAAGGCGGCGCTCATGGCGGCGATCCAGCAGGAGACCCAGCCGAGGCGGCGACCCGCGATCGTTCCCCAGCTCCCCTACGAGGACATCCGCGCCGCGCTTGCGTTCCTCGAGAGCGCGTTCGGGTTCCGCGAGGTCCCGACCTCGCGGACGGTGAGCGCGAACGGCGTGATCCTCCACTCCTACGTCGAGTTCGGCGACAGCATGATCGGGATCGGCAGCCAGGGCGCTCACGGGGCAAGGAGCCCCATGAGCGGCGGGGGCGCGAGCCAGTACATCAGCGTGTACATCGACGACATCGACGCGCACTACGAGCGCGCGCTCGCCGCGGGTGCCCGCGTCGACCGCGGGCCGCACACGCATGCCCGGGACTATCGGGCGTACGAGGCGCTCGACCTCGAAGGGCACCGGTGGCGCTTCGTCGAGTGGCTGCGCGAGGTGCCGCAGAGGATGTCGTGAGCAGGAACATCAAGCTCCTCTACGGGTTCTCGTTCTTCGATCCGTTCATGATCGTGATCCCGGTGTGGGTGCCGTACCTCGCCACGCACGGGATCGGCATGCGGCAGTTCATGGAGCTGCAAGCGATCTTCGCGATCGTGATCCTCTGCGGCGAAGTGCCGTCGGGATTGCTTTCGGACCTGTGGGGACGAAAGAAGACGCTACTGATGGGCTCGACGCTGAAGGCGATCACCTTTTCCACCCTACCGTTGTGGAGCAGCTACGAGGGGTTCCTCGTCTACCACCTCATGATGGGCATCGCGCTCAGCATGATCTCGGGCGGCGACGTCGCGCTCCTTTACGACTCGTATCTCGCGTCCGGCGGCGACAAGTCCGCGGGCACGTCGCTCCTCGGCAACATGAAGCTCGCCGCGCAGACCGGGGCCGCGCTCAGCGGGCTTCTGGGCGGCGTGGTCGTCATGCTCTCGTACGGGCATCTCTTGTGGGCGAACGCGCTCCTGAGCTGGATCCCCGCGCTTCTCGTGCTCGGCGTCGTGGAGCCTCCCGCGCTCCGGGAGCGGACGAAGAAATGGTCCGGCGACTTCAGGGAGATCCTCGCGACCACGCTGGTGCGCGACAGCACGACACGGCTCGCGTTCCTGAGCCTCATCGCGCTGGGGACGTTCGGGCTCGTGATGGTCTGGACGCGCCAGAGATACTGGCAGGACGTCGGCGTGCCGCTCGGCTATTTTGGCGCGCTGGACGCCTGCTACACGCTGCTCGTCGGCTTCGCCGCGCGCGCCGCGGCGCGGGCGAGCGCGACCTACGGGCCGCGAGCGTTGCTGGCCGCCGTCGGCGTCTTGCCGGTCATCGCGTATTTCGGGATGGCCGCGTTCTTCGGCTGGGCCGGGATCGTGATCGGGCTCCTGATCCCGATCAGCCGGGGCCTGGGCGACGTCCTGTTCCTCCAGGCGCTGAACGAGCGGATGAGCTCCGCGTTCCGCGCCACCGTCATTTCGCTGACGCAGCTCGGGACGCGTGGCTCGTTCGTTCTCCTCGGGCCGCTCGTCGGCTACGGCATCGACGTGTGGGGATTGCCGTCGGTCTTGCCCGTGCTCGGCATCCTGTTCGCGATCGTTTCCGTGTGGCTGATCCTCCCGCTCTTCGCGCGCCAGCAGAGGCTGACCCCGGCCGGCGCGACGGGCAGATGACCGTGGGATCGCTGGGTGTGGTTCGAACGCGCGCAAGCTCCCGTGGGAGCGATCAGGCCCGGCCCGCCTGGCCTCCGCGGCAGCCGCCACGGCGACGGCGCGGCTACGCGAAGCGCAGCAGCGGGACGGCGGCAGCCGAGAGAAGAATCGCGATCAGCCGAAGTCGTGTGAACGGCTCCTTCAGCCACGCGATCGCGATCACGATCGCGAAGATCGCGCTGGTGTCACGGAGCGCGGCCGCCGGCGCGATCGAGGCGCCGCTCCACACCCACAGGATCAGCAGGTACGAGGCGACGGCGGCGCCGGCGATCGGCACCGCGCGCGCGGCGTGGCCGGCGCGGCCGCGCCATGGCCCGCTCCGGCCGCGTTGCTTCCACAGCATCGCGAGCCCGTTCGTCGTCGAGACCACGCAGCCGTACGCCCACGGCGAGCCCGCGCGCCGGACGCCCTGCGCATCGCAGATGACGTACGCCGCGGTGGCGAGCCCGGCGAGCACGATCCAGCCGAGCGCCGTGCGCGAGACCGCGCCATGCTCCGCGTGGCTGATCGCGATCAGCACCAACGACGTCGACACGAGCGCCACGCCCACGAGCCCGGCGATGCTCAGCCGCTCACCGGAGAGCAGCGCGGCGAATGGAACCACCAGCAACACCGAGAGCGCGCGCACGACCGGATAGACCATGCCGAAGCCGAACAGCTCGTAGCCGCGCAGCAGCGCGGTCACGGTTACGACGTTGAGCGCCGTCGAGGCGGCGATCCAGATCCAGGACGCCGGCGCGGGGAGTCCGGTCCAGAGCAGGGCCGGCAGCACGATCACCGCGCTCATCACCATCTGCGCGGTCATCGCTTCGGTGGGCCGAGGGCTTGCCTTGACCGCGGCGTTCCAGCCGGCGTGGAGCATCGCGCTCAGGAGCGCGCCGGCGACGTGCCACGGCTCCACGCGTCAGTCGAGCTTGCGGTAGTAGAACGTCGTCGGACAGAAGCCGCCCGCCGGCCACAGCGCGTAGTCGGGGACGGCGCCGACGGTGATCCAGCCGAGCTTTTCGTAGATCCGCGCGGCGTCGTCGCTGGCGGTGTCGAGGACCAGCACGCTCTTGCCGGCCGCGCGCGCGTGGTCTTCCGCGGCGCGCATCAGCGCCTCGCCGATCCCGCGCCGGCGCGCGCGACGGTGCACCAGCATCTTCGCGACGTCCGCGCGGTGCGGCTGGTTCTCGGGCTGATCGACGATCAGCTGCACGGTGCCGACGATGCCGCGCTCATCGGTCGCGACGAGCAGGATGCGCCTGTCGGCCGCCACGTCGGTCGCGACGCGCCGCCAGAAATCCGACGCGCGCGCGTGCGAGAGCGGCAGCATGAAGCTCACCGAGGCGCCGCCCTCGACGCAGTCGACCAGCACCTCGGCGAGCTGCGCGATCTCGGACTCCGCGAGCTTCGACACCCGGCTGATCACGACGTCACTCATCGCGAGCCTCCGACGATGACCACGGCATAGCGGGCGGGCTTGCGCGTGCGATTGCGATACGCGGTCGGCCGATCGAGCGCGAATGCGAGACAGTCGCCGGCGGCGAGCGCGTGGCGCTCGTCGCCGACCGTGACCTCGATCGCGCCGTCCAGCACCCAGACCTGATGGTGCAGGACCGGCTGACGCGTGCCGTGCTCGTACGCGACGTGCGCGCCCGGCGGGAAGAGGACGTCCACGATCTGGATCGGGGTGAGATCTCCGCTCGGCGAGACGTTGCGGCGGACGTAGCCGGACCCCGGGTCGCGCCACACCGCCTGGTCCGCCTTCCGCGAGACGGGATCGGCGGATGTTGCGACGGGCTCGAAGAGCCCGGCCAGGCTCGTGTTCAGGCCCGCCGCGAGCTTCTCGAGCAGCGTCGCCGTCGGGCTGGACTCGCCGCGCTCGATGAGCGAGATCATCGAGCGGCTGACGCCCGTGCGCTCCGCCAGCGCCTCCAGCGACATCCCGCGCTCGGCCCTGAGCTCGCGCACGCGCGCCGCGATGCGCTCGTTGACGCCGGGCTCGGCGCGGGTGGCTCGATCCACCATCATGGATGAACGATCCAGTAAACTGGATGCGCTGTCAAGCCGGAACTCGGCGGGGCTTACGCGCCGGCGCGGTCGAGGACGGCGCGGGCGGCGGCGATCAGCGACGGCATGCGGTCGGCGATGTGCTCCATGCGCGGATCCTTGCTCTCGCCGCGCACCCACCGGCGGTGCAGCTGCTGGACGACGACGACCGTCTTCCAGAGCGCGAATGCTTCCCACCACCAGACCGCGCTGACGTCGGAGCGCGTGCGCTCGGCGTAGCGCGCGACCACGTCGGCGCGCGACGGCAGTCGCATCGCGCTCAGGCCGGGCGTCGCGCGCTGCGCGTCGTCCGGATCGCCGGGATCCGGCCAGTAGTTCAGCAGCGTCCCGAGATCGATCAGCGGATCGCCGACCGTCGTCATGTCCCAGTCGAAGATCGAGAGCACGCGGTCGGGATTCGCGGGATCGAACTGGCAGTTGTCGAGCTTCAGGTCGTTGTGGACGATCGACACGCGACTCATGGGCGGCACGCGGCGCGCGAGCCTCGCGTGCAGCGCGTCCACCTCGGCCGGTGAGTGGTCGAAGCGCGAGAGCTGCCAGCGCTTCGCCCATCCCTCGATCTGACGCTCGACGAATCCCGCCGGGCGTCCCAGATCGCCGAGGTCGCACGCGGACGGATCGAGCCCGTGCAGGTCCGCCATCGCGTCGACGAGCGCGAGGCCGATCCGCCGCCCGACGTCCGGATGGCCCCGCATTGCCGGCGGGATTTCCGTGCGCACGACCTCGCCGCGGCGCCGCTCCATCACGAAGAAATCGGCGCCGAGCACGTTCGGGTCGTCGCAGAAGAGATACGCGCGCGGCGCGCGGTCGAAGTGTCGCCAGAGCCGGGACAGCACCTTGTACTCGCGCTTCATGTCGTGCGCCCCGGGCGCGATCTGCCCCATCGGCGGCCGGCGCAGCACCAGCTCGTGCGCGCCCACGCGCAGCAGGTACGTCAGGTTCGCGGAGCCGTTCGGGAACTGGAGGATCTCGACGGGCGCGCCGGCGGTGTGGACGATCTCCGCCAGCCGCGGACGCAGCCAGGCTTCGAGCGTTTTCTGATCGAGCTCCTCGCCGGGACGAACGGGCGCGAACTCGGGGATCGGCGCGGGGCCGGGCATGACGCGTAGGGTACAGTAGGAGCACCCGAGAGCCCCGGGGGGACCGACGGAGCTATCGCCCAGGCGGTTCACCGACACCGTCGTCGTTTCCCCGGCCGGCCGCATCGATCAATCCAACGCCGACGCCTTCCAGAACGCGCTCGCGCCGCATCTCCAGCGCTGCGCCGCCGATCAGGACCGCATGATCTTCGACCTCAGCGGCCTGGAGTACATCAGCAGCGCCGGCCTGCGCGTGCTCATGCTGGCGGCGAAGCAGTGCAAGACGCAGAAGGGAATGCTGCTGCTCACCGGGCTCCAGCCGCTCGCGAAGGCGTCGGCGGCCTGAGGCGGCGGCCATGCTGATCCGGTTCTGGGGGACGCGCGGCTCGATTCCGGTGGCGATGCCGTCGGCCGTGATGAAGCAGCGGCTCGTCACCGTCCTCACGAAGGCCGTCGGCAAGTCACTGCGGACGGCCGAGGAGATCGAAGCCTTCGTCGAGCGCGAGTGTGCCCCGCCGTACACGTTCGGCGGCAACTCGTCGTGCGTGCAGATCGACGTCGGCGGCGGCGAGTACGTCCTCTGCGACATGGGCAGCGGCGCGCGCGTTCGGCAACGCGATGCTCGCGAAGCACGGGCCGGGCAAGGGGCAGACGTATCACGTGCTGATGTCCCATCTGCACTGGGACCACATCATGGGGTTTCCGTTCTTCACGCCGTCCTACATCCCGGGCAACACGGTCCGCATCTACGGCTGCCACACGGCGCTCGAGGAAGCGTTCCGCCGCCAGCACGGCGGGCCGAGCTTCCCGGTCGACTTCAAGCAGCTCGGCGCGAAGATCGAGTTCGTCGCGCTCGCGACCGGCCGGCCTTACGAGATCGCCGGGCTGGAGGTGAGCGCGCTGAAGCAGCATCACGGCGGCGACTCGTACGGCTACCGGATCGAGCACGGCGGCAAGGTGGTCGTCTACTCGACCGACTCGGAGCACAAGCTCGAGAACACGGCCGCGACGAACGCGTTCGTGACCTTCCTCCGCGACGCCGACCTCGTGATCTTCGACGCGATGTACTCGCTCGCCGACGCGATCTCCGTGAAGGAAGACTGGGGCCACGCCCGCGCCGTATCGCCGTACTCGACGGCGCGGGCGTTCGATCCGTTCGCCGCGGCGCGCGCGAGCGACAGGCTGGAGCGCCGCGGACGCGCGGCCGGTCGGCGGCCTCGGCATCCGCCTCATCGCGACGATGGCCGAGGATCCCGCCTACGCGCGTCGCGACGGCTGGAACCGGATCAGCTTCCGGATCTCGCGCTCCGCCTGAGCCTTTCACAAATGCCGGCGACGGGTGTCATAGGCGGCCGAGGAGGAACGCCATGACCACACAGGAGAACGCCGCCGCCGCGCTTGCCCGCTTCGACCACGCGTGGAACGAGCTCGACAAGACGGTGCGAGGGCTGAGCGAGCGCGAGCTCACCGAGATTCGCGATCCCGCCGGCTGGGCCTCGAAGGACCACCTGATGCACATGGCGATCTGGGAGCAGGCGCTGCTCGCGAAGCTCGACGGCCGCCCGCGCCACCACGCGCTCGGTCTCGCGGCGTCGACGGAGGGCTCGGAGGACTGGGACGCGCTGAACGCCGCGATCTTCGCCGCCACGCGGCAGCGTCCGCTCGGCGAGGTGCTGGACGCGCTGCGCGGCACCCACATGACCACGCGCGCGTGTCTGGCGGCGATCGCCGGCGGCGCCACCGACGCGCCGGGCGCGGACGCGTTCCTCGGCGACGTGCCGGGCTACGCCGATCACTACGACCAGCACCGCGGCTGGATCGGCGAGCTGGTGGCTCGCCGCTAACGCGCGGCAGCTTGCTCCAGGCAGTAGCGCGCGACTTGCTCGTGCGTGGCGAACCACACGCCCGGTGTCGCCTTCATGTGACATACGAGCTCTTCGAGGATCGCCATGCGCGAGCGGTGGCCGGTGATGTGCGGGTGCAGCGTGAGCAGGAAGAGCCCGTGTTCGGCGACGGCGCCGTCGAACTCGCGGAGGAAGATCTCGAGCACGCCTGAGGGCGGCGTGTAGGGCCGGATCGCCTCGAAGCGGTTCATGTTGAAGTACGGCGCGTCGTCCTTGATCCACTCGACCGGCAGCTCGACCACGCCGGTCGGCACGCCGTCTTCCACCAGCTCGTACAGCTCGTCGTCGGCCATCAGCGAGGAGTCGTAGATCAGCCCGATCTCGCGAATGAGCTTCAGGGTGTTCGGGCTGAAGTCCCAGGACGGGACACGCACGCCGACGGGCTCCTGCCCGGTCGCCTTGCTCAGCGTCTCGAACGCGCGCGCCATGAGATCGCGCTCGACGTGCTCGGCGAGCGGGCTGGTGCGCTCGTGAATCCACCCGTGCATGCCGATCTCGTGGCCCTCGGCCACGATGCGCTTCTGCTCGTCCGGGTAGAGCTTCGCGATCACGCCCGGCACGAAGAAGGACGCCTTGATGTCGTGACGCTTGAGCAGATCGAGGATCCGCGGGATGCCGGCGCGGGACCCGTATTGCCCCTGCGAGAGCCGCCCGACGGACGTCGAGCCCTCGCGCAGTGTGCCGGTCTCGTGGTCCGGATCGAACGACAGCGCCACGCACACCTTCGCGCCGTTCTTCCAGCGCGCGGGCTTCAGCGAGCGCCCGGCGCGCACCTTGTCGACGGCGGCACGCCAGCGGTGTTCCGGCCAGGCCCAGGAGGGATCCTTGTCGTCGTGTTCGGCTGTCATGGCCGGTATCATACGCGCCCATGCGAATAGGATTCATCGGGCTCGGCAACATGGGCGCGCCGATGGCGGGCTTCGTGCGCAAGGCGGGATTCGCGCTCACGGTCCACGATCTCCGGCGCGCGGCGGCGGCGCCGCTGCTCGCGGCCGGGGCCGTGTGGGCGGACTCCGCGAGAGACGTCGCCGCGCGGTCCGACGTCGTCCTCATCTGCGTGCAAGGCCCGCCGGAGATGCGTGCGGTCGCGAGCGGTGTGCTCGAAGGCGTTGCCGCGGGCGCGGTCGTGATCGATCTCACGACGAACGCGCCGGACGTCGTGCGCGAGGTCGGCGCGGCGCTGGCCGCGCGCGGCGCGACGCTGCTCGACGCGCCGATCGACGGCGGGCGCGAGGGCGCGCTCGAAGGTCAGGTGACGCTGTTCGTGGGCGGCGACGAGGTCGCGCTGGGCCGCGTGAAGCCGGTGCTCGACACGTTCTCGAAGAGCGTGGTGTGGGTGGGCGCGCCGGGCGCGGGCGCGATCACCAAGCTCGTGCACAACGCGCTCGCGATGAGCATCGACCTGCTGCTCGCGGAGTGCCTCACGCTCGGGGCGAAGGCCGGGGTCGCGGTGCCGCGTCTCGTGGAAGCGTTCCGCGAGGGCAACATCGTGAGCCACAACATGACGTTCACGAAGCGGATGCCGGCCACGCTGTTCCGCGGCGACTTCGCCGCGCGTTTCGCGCTCTCGCTCGCGCACAAGGACTTCCGTCTCACGAGCGAGCTCGCGGCTCGGCACGGTGTGCCGACGCAGCTCCTCGACCTCTGCGAGGCTGAATTGGCAGAGGCAATGCGCCGCGGCTGGGGCCACGAGGACCGCATCAAGGCGTCGACGCTCCAGGAGGAGCGCGCCGGCGTCACGCTGCGAATCTGAGTGTCCGGATTCAACGCGAGTCCTGCTCATCGGCAGGCAACGTCGCCAACTTCGCGATCGCCGCGTCCAGTGCTTTCATCATGCGTCGATTACAGCGTCAGCGCGCGGAGATCGAGCCGGGCATGACGCGGCGGCGGACCTCGTCCGGCTCCGGGCGCGTGACCGGCGCGCCGCGGCGGCCGAGCTTCGACCTGTCCATGTCGTAGAAGCGGAGGCTGTTGTCGAGCAGCATCTTCCGCTTCGCCGCGTCCGGGATGTCCTTGCGCCCGAGCAGCGACGCGACCGTTCCCGGATACGGGTTGCCGTCGTGGCCGGGCTCGCCCACGAACAGCGCGTCGAAGTGGAGATAGTCCGACGCGAACAGCATCGCGTCCTCGCCCACGTGGTCGAGGAAGTGCGGGATGAACGCGTCGCCGGGCTCGCAGCTGAAGAACACGCGCCCGCTCTTGATGTACTCGCTCGGCTTCGCCGAGATCAGCGCCCACCGCTCGCGCGCGACCTCGTTGTACTCGTCCATCCGGTGCATCCAGTACGGCACCCAGCCGGCGCCCGCCTCGAGGAACGCGATACGCAGCTTCGGAAACTTCTCGAGCACGCCGCCCGTGACGATGTTCGAGCACGCGAGCATCTGCGCGAACGTGTGCGCCATGTGTGAGGCTTCGAGCATGTGGTCGGGACGGTTGAGATCGAAGTAGCTGCGGAACAGCGTCGGCAGCGCCGGCCCGTGCACCGCGACCGCCACGTTCAGGCGTTCGGCTTCCGCCCAGAAATCGGTGAGCCGGACGTCGCTCAGCAGCGTGTCCTCGCGCACCGTGCAGCCGATCTGGATGCCGACCATCTTCAGCCGGCTCACCGCGCGGTGCATCTCCGCGATCGCGCCCTCGACGTCCTGAAGCGCGACGAGACCGATGCCCTTCAGCCGCGACGGGCACACCTCGCAATAGTCGAAGAGCCAGTCGTTGTACGCGGCCGCGCGCGCGGCGGCGAAGCCGGCGTCCTGCGTGACGGTGAGCGGCAGCTCGTCGGTGGGATAGATGACCGCGACGTCGATCTGGTCGCGGTCCATGTCGGCGAGACGCGCCCACGGGTTATAGGTGCCCGCCCGGCGATAGTGAATCGCCTTGCCCTTCGGCGGTGGCAGGTTGCCGTTCACGCCGACGAAGCCGATGTCCTGGTCGGGGCCCCAGACCTTGCCGTCGACGAGACGCACGATGTAGCCGCGCCCCGCCTGCGTGTAACGAGGCCGGCGCTCCCGATACTTGGGATCGATCCGCTCGTACGTCTCGTCCACTTCGATCACGTGGCCGTCGCCGTCGATCACGAGGTCCAAACCGTCAATCATGGGCGGATACGGTATCATCGCCGCCGGGGGGTGGGCCATGGCGGGATTTCGGGGCGAGCTCGAGCAAGCGGTCAACTCGCGTCACAGCCGCATGAATCCCTTCACGGAAGCGTGGGTGACCGGCAAGCTCACACGTCCGCAACTCGGCCAGTGGGTCTGCCAGCACTTCCAGTACGTCGGCCAGTTCTCCCAGTGGTGCGCCGCCGTCTACGCGGGCTGCCCCGATTCCGACGCGCGCGACTTCCTGCTCGAGAACATCATCGAAGAGGAGAGCGGCGTGAAGCACGTCGACCTCCTGATCCGTTTCGGCGAAGCGTGCGGTGTCAGCCGCGAGCAGGTACTGACGACGCGCCAGCTCCCGACCACGCGCGCGCTCACCGCGTGGTGCTACGAGACCTCGCGCGCGCCGTTCCACGTCGCGGCGGCGGGGCTGCTCGTCGGCCTCGAGTCGCAGGTGCCCGGCATCTACAAGCGCAATCTGCCGCCGCTCAAGGAGCACTACGGCTTCACCGATCACGAGGTGGAGTTCTTCGCGATCCACATCGAGGCGGACGAGATCCACGGCGAGCGCGGCTACCAGATCGTGGAGCGCCACGCGAACAACGCGGAGAAGCAGGCGCAGGCGCTCGAGCAGGTGCGCCAGGCGACCGAGATGCGCTGGCAGTACATGAGCGGGCTGCATCGCGCGTACGTGCTCAAGGAAGACCTGTGAGAGAAATCCGCGCGGCCGCCCTGGCGGACGTCACGCCGGGCGCGCCGCATCTCGTCGAGACGGAGGGCACGCGCCTCGTGCTCGTCCGCGTCGGCGAGCAGGTGCATGCGATCGGAGACATCTGCTCGCATCAGGGCGGGCCGCTCAGCGGAGGCAAGCTCTCCGGCACGCGGCTGGCGTGCCCGTGGCACGGCTGGATGTACGACGTGCGCTCGGGGCAGTGCCTCCTCCCGACGCGCGGGGCCGCCGTGCCGTCCTATCCCGTGCGTGTCGACGGCGACGCCGTGTGGGTCTCGTTGCCGGCATGAGTCTGTTGACGCTCGACCTCGCGCGGACGTGCATCGCGCGCGGCATCGAGGAAGCGGAGCGGCTCGGCTTCAAGGTCGCGATCGCGGTCGTCGACAGCGGAGGCCACCTCGTCTCGTGCGAGCGCATGGACGGTGCCTTGTGGGTGACGCCGGAGATCGCGCGCGCGAAGGCGAACGCCGCGGCCGGATTCCACGCCAGCACGCTCGACCTGGAGGAGCGCTTCACCAAGCGTATGCTCTTCGCCGACAACGTCGCCACGCTCGGCAGCTACGAGTTCGTGTTCGGCCGGGGCGCGGTGCCCGTCGTCGCCGACGGCGCGATCGTCGGCGCGGTCGGTGTCAGCGGCGCGGTGCCGGCGGACAACGACCACACGATCGCGGACGCGGCCGCAGGCCATCCCGTGATTCCGAAGTCCCACTGAAAGGAGCAGCACGACCATGGATGTTCGTGACCTTTTCCTCGCCCAGCACTCCGCCGTGCACTCGAAAGAAGTCGGCGGCAACCCCGGCTCCGCGGCCGAGCGGACGTTCGCGAACCTCACCGAGGACCAGATGCGCGTGCGCCCGCGCGAGGACCTGAACTCGCTCGCGTGGATCATGTGGCACATCTCGCGCGCGGAGGACATCATCGTCGGCTCCGTCATCGGAGGGCGCGACCAGGTGTTCGGCGACGCGTGGATGAAGCGTCTCAACATCACGCGCAAGGATTTCGGGATCGGCATGAAGAGCGCCGAGGTCACCGACCTGACGAAGGCGATCGACGTCGCCGCGCTGCGCGAGTATCGCGACGCCGTCGGCAAGCACACGCGCGAGATCGTCGGCGCGTTCAAGGACGCGGACTGGGGCGGCAACCTCGAGGTGGACGCGCTCGAGCGCGTCGCCGCGCAGGGCCACATCCCGGCCCCGATGGTCAAGATCTTCGGCGGCCGTCCGCGCGCGGCCGTGCTGAGCGGCATCGCGCTCTTCCACGCGTCCGGCCACATGGGCGAGGCCGTGACGGTGCGCAGCGCGGGAGGATTCGGCACCGGCGTCTGAGCCCGCGTTCTGACCTGGTTCGTCCTGTCGCTCGGCGCGGCGGTCACGCAGGCGACGCAATTCGCGGTGGTGAAGGGGCGGGGCCGCGAGATCCCGCCCCTCGTCATCGTCACGTGGACGCAGGGGGTCGCCGCCCTCGCGTGGCTCGCGTTCTTCATCCTCTCCGGCACGCGCTTCACGCCGCCCGGCGCCGCGTGGCCGGCGATCGCCGCCTCCGCCGTGCTCGTGATCGGCATGGGGGGCTTGCTCGCGCGTGCGAGCGCGCGGGGTGACATCTCGATCGTCGGCCCCGTCTTCGCGCTCAGCCCGATCTTCACGGTGTTGCCGGACTACGTGCTCTCGCGCGCGGTGCCGAGCGCGCTCGGCTGGCTCGGCCTGGCACTCGCCGTGGCCGGCACCGTGAGCCTCTCGGGCGGCGGCGCGACCCCGAGTCTTCGCGCGGTCTTCACGCGGCACGACGCGCGCGACGCGCTCGGCGCCGCCGTGCTCCTCGGGTTCCTCGCGGCCGTGGATCGTTGGGCGGCGCTGGTGATGGGGCCGCCGAGCTATCTGCTCTGCTCGCACGGGATGACGGCGGCGCTCACCGCGCTCGTCATCGTGGTCACGGCGCCGCGCGCGCTCGTCTCCCGCGTGACGCCGCGGAACGTCGTCACGCTCGTGACGCACGGGCTGCTCGGCGTGACGGGCACCGGCATGCAGACGACCGCGCTCACGCTGGCGCCGGCCGCGTACGTCAATGCGATCCGCCGGATGTCCGCGCTGATCGCGGTCGTGCTCGGCGGCGCGCTGTTCCGCGAGGCCGACATCGGCCGCCGGCTCCTCGCCGCGCTGCTCGCGTGCGCCGGTGCGGCGTGTCTCGTCCTCGCGTGAAGACGTCCACGTTCGCGGCGCTGAAGGTCCGCAACTACCGGCTCTACTGGCTCGGCCTGATCTGCTACGTGCTCGGCCACCGCGCGGAGTACGTCACGTTCGCGTGGGTCGTGTGGGAAGTCACCCACGAGCCGCTCTATCTCGGCTATCTCGGATTCGCGCAGGGCATTCCGCTGATCGTCTTCCAGCTCTTCGGCGGCGTGCTCGCCGACCGCATGGACCGGCTGCGTCTGTTGATCTCGACGCAGCTCCTCACCGCGGTCACGCTCGTCGCCGCCTTCGCGCTGACGTTCACGGGACAGATCCGCGTCGGACACTTGCTGACGCTCGCCGCGCTGACCAGCGTCTTCCGCGCGTTCGACGAGCCGAGCCGCATGTCGCTCGTTCCGCAGCTCGTCGACCGCGCGCGACTGCCGAACGCGATCGCGCTCGGCTCGATCCCCTGGCAGGCGAGCCGGATGATCGGGCCCTCGATCACCGGCGTGCTGATCGCCGCGTTCGGCGGCGCGGTCGGCCTCGGCCTCGCGGCGCTGTGCTCGTGCTGCGCGCTGGTGCTCTACAGTCAGCTCCGCGTGCCGCACACGCCGTCCCCGCATGCCGGCGCGCCGATGCTGCCGCAGCTCATGGAAGGCATCGGCTTCGTGCTGCGCGATTTCATCTTCCTGAGCCTCGTGTGCCTCGCGCTCTTCAACGCGCTCTTCGGTCTGTCGTACGTGACGCTGCTGCCGATCTTCGCAGACGTCTACTTCCAGACGGGCTCGGCCGGCTACGGCCTCCTCCAGGCCGCGCACGGCGTCGGCGCGCTGACCGGCACGCTGACGATCGCGACGCTCGCCGCGCGCATCCGGCGGCCCGGGCGGGCGCTGCTGACGGGCGCCACCGTGATGGGATGCGGGCTGATGGTCTTCTCACGCGCGCCGGTGATGAGCCTCGCGCTCGGCGTGCTGCTGATCGTCGGGTTCAGCAACACCTTCTACCTGACGCAGGTGAGCACGTTCATCCAGCAGAAGGTGCCGGACCACCTGCGCGGCCGGGTGCTGAGTCTCTACGCGCTCTGCTGGAACCTCTTGCCGATCGGCGGGCTCATCGGCGGCGCGCTCGCGGCGGCGGTGGACGCGCGGTTCGCCGTGCTTTTCGGCGGCACCATGGTGGCGGTGAACGCCGTGCTCTTCATGTTCTCCCGTCGCCTGAGGGCCATCGCGTAGACTGAGCGGTAGCTGTGAATCGCCGCCGTCTCCGTCTCGTTCTCATCGCCGTCGTCGTGCTCGTCGCGGTCACGGCGGCCGGCCTGATCGCCCTTCCCGAGATCGTGCGCCGGGTCGTCATCAGGAGCGTCGCGGCGTCGACCGGACGCGTGGTGACGCTCGATGCCGCGGAGGTGCAGCTGGTCCGCGGACGCCTCGCGCTGCGAGGGTTGCGCGTCATCGATCGGGACGGCGGCCCGCTCGCGACGCTCGACCGGCTCGAGATCCGCTTCCGCCCGCGCGCGCTGCTCGGCGCTCACGTGCGCCTGCATGAAGTCACCGTCGACGCGCCGGTGATCCGCATCGTCCGGACGGGCCCGAACACGTTCAACGTGTCGGACCTGATGGGCGGCACGCAGACCGCCGCCGGTCCGACGCGCGTTCGGATCACGCTCGAGCGGTTGCAGCTTCGCGGTGGCGCGGTCTCGATCGAGGATCGCACGGTGACCCCGGCGCGCACCGCGCGCATCGGCGCGAGCGCGCTGCTCGACGACGGCGCCGGCACCGTGGACATCGACGTCGACGGCGCGCCGCTGAAGATCGCGCTCGCCGAGGTTCGCCTCACCCCGCTCCACGTGCGCGCGGTGGTCAAGGGCGAGCGCTTGCCCGTCGCGCTCGCCGGACTCGTGCTGCCGCCGGACGGACCGGCCGGCACGCCGTCCGGGACGGTGGACGTCTCCGCGACGATCGAGCACGACGCGACGACCGGCACGGTGGCGAGCGCGGACGCCGCGTTCGCCGGCATCGAGCTGTGGCGATACAACACGGCGTTCGTGACCGCGCCGTCCGCGCGCGTGATCGTGGACGACGCGCGTGCGCGTGCGGGTGTCGTGAGCGTCGGGTCGGTGCGCGTCGACGGCGGCACGGTCACGCTCGCGGACGCGCAGCTCGGCACCACCCGGCGCTGGCGCGTCGAAGGCCTCCTGCTGGAGGCGACTCGGCTCTCGAGCGCGCGGGACGCGGCGCCCGGCATCGCGACGGCGAGCGCCAGGATGGCCGGCGCGCGCGTGTCGATGTGGGCCGGCAACATTCGTCTCGCTCCGCTCGCGATCGACGCGACGACCATCGTCCGTGACGTCGACGTCGCGCTGCTGCGCGCGTACCTCCCGCCGGCGGTGCCGGTCGTGCCGGAGCGCGGGGTCGTGAACGCGACGCTGCGTCTCGTGCACGACGCGACGGCCGGGACGCGCCTCGACCTGGACGCGGGGCTGACCGGTGTCGAGCTCCAGCGGCCCGGACACTTCGTCGGAGTGCCGAGCGCGCGCGTCCAGGTCGAGAACGTCGTGCTCGCGGGCGACGCCGTCACGGTGGGACACGTCGCCGTCGGCAGCGAGCGCGTGACGCTCGAGGAGCGTGGGGTGAAGCCGGTGCGGACCTGGGTGGTCCAGAACGTCGCGGTCGACGCCAGAGATCTGTCGACGCGTCGCGACGCCGTGCAGGGCGTCGCGACCGCGCGGGCGACGGTGGCGGGCGCGACGATCTCGACGTTCATCACGGGCGCGAAGCTCGATCCGCTGGAGCTCTACGCGACGGCGATCTTGCGAGACGTCGATCTCGGGCTGTTGCGCCTCTATCTGCCGGACGAGGCCCTCGTGGACTTCCAGCGCGGGACCGTCAACGCCACGATCCAGGTGGATCACGCGACGGCGGAGGGGATGCGCCTCGCCGGTGACGCGACGCTCGCCGGCATGGAGGCCCGCGGCCGCTGGCAGCTGTCGACCGTGAGCCTCTCCGCGCCGGCGATCCGCCTGACGATCACGGACGCCCGGCGCCGGGGCGCCAACGTGAGCGTCGGCCGGGTCGAGGTGAGCGGCAACGGCTCGCTGGTCGACAGCCGCGGCGCGACCTCGCGCGTCGACGTCGCGCAGCTCCGCGCGGCGACGGAAGGACTGACGTGGCCGGTGAGCGCGCCCGCGCGCGTGGAGGTGAGCGCGCGCTTCGGCGATCGCAGCGAGCTCGACGTGAGCGGCACGGCGGCGCTCGCCGCGCCGCTGCCGAAGATCGCGTGGACGACGGACCTCACGGTCGCGTTCCGGCGCGTCGACCTGACGCCGCTTGCCGTGTACGTCCCGGAAGCTCGCGGGTTCGGCGGACGTGTGCAAGCGGATGTGACGGCGACCGTCGCCTACGACGGCACGCTCACCGCACGCGTGCGCGGTGACGTCGCGGGGGGACGGTTCGCGCTGACCGACGGCGACAAGACGCTCGTCTCGCTGCGGCGCATCGACTTGAAAGGGCTCGACGCTCAGTGGCCGGAGAAGATCGCGATCGAGCAGGTGCGTCTGCGCCAGCCGTTCGCGCTGTTCGAGCGCGACGTGCACGGCCGTCTGCTGCTCCTGGATCGTTTCACGCCGCCGGTGGCCGCCGAAGCGGCGCCGTTGCCGGCGACGGGCGAAGTGAAGTCGAAGGTCGTTCCGGTGACCGTCGGCGAGGTGATGGTCGAGGAGGGCTCCGCCGCGTTCGTCTACGCGACGCCCAGTGGCCGCGCGCTGAAGACCGACATCCCGCGTGTTGTCGCGACCGCGCGCGACGTGACGTGGCCTTCGACGAAGCCCGCGCGTGTGTCCGCGGAGATCTCGCTGGCGGAGGGCGGTTCGGTGAAGATCGACGGCGGCGTCGGCGGTCAACCGCTGGCGGCCGATCTCAACGTGGTGCTCGCGAGGGCGGAGCTCCGCACGATCTCGCCGTGGCTGCCGTTTCGCGCGCGTCTGCGCGGGCGCATCGACGGGACGCTCGCGGTCGCGGGCCCCGTGTCGCCGGCGCGTTTGACCGTCCGTGGCGATGCCGGCGTTCGCGGCCTGGAGGTTGCCGACGGCCAGACGCCTGTCATCACCGTCGAGACGATCGACGTGGCCGGAATCGACGCCGTGTGGCCCGAGCGGATCACGCTGGATCGCGTGCGCGTGGGCCGGTCGTGGGCGTTGCTCGAGCGCGACCGCGAGGGGAGCTTCCGTCTGCAAACGCTGTTCATGCAGCCGGGGGAGGTCTTCGGACCTCCGTCTCCGGGCTCGATGCCGCTGCCGGGCGCTCCGCCACCGGACGCTCCCGCGCCGCCGATCGCGCTCACCGTCCGCGAGCTGATCGTCGAGCACCAGTCCGCGACGGTCGTCGACGCGGCCGTGACGCCGCCGGCGAAGCTCGAGATCGCGGACGCGCGCCTGACCGTGCGCGACCTCTCATGGCCGCCGAAGGGCCCGATGAAGGCGGATCTTGCGAGCCCGATGCCGGGTGGCGGCACCGTGACGGCCTCAGGGACGCTCGAGCTCGCGCCCGTGCGCATCGAGGCGCGCGTGAAGCTCGACGGCGTCTCGCTCGATCCGGCGCGGCCGTACCTGCCGATCGAAGGCAAGGTGGCGGGGCAGATGACGGGCGAGGTGGCGTTGAAGCTCGCGCTGGAGCCGCTGAGCATTCAGGCGACGGGGCACACCGAATTGCGGCGCTTCCAGCTCGACGACGGCGATCGTCCGGTGGTCACCGTCGGCCGGATGGACGTGAGCGGCATCGACGTCGACTGGCCGCGGAAGATCGCGGTCGAGCGGGTGATGCTGCGCCGTCCGCGTCTGCTCGTCGAGCGCGACGCGCTCGGCGAGATTCGCCTCTGGCGCGTCGCGGTGCCGCAGTGGAACCGCGTCGGGACCGGCGCGACGTCGGCTGACGGCCCCGCGCCCGCCGCGCCGCAAGCGCCGTCAGCCGCGACAGAGACGCCGCCTGCCGCCACGCCGCCCGTCATCGAGGTGGCGTCGTTCGTGCTCGAGCGCGCCTCGGCACGGTTCGTCGATCAATCGACGACGCCCACCTTTGCCGAAGAGCTCTCGAACGTCGACATGAACGTGACGCCGGTGACGACCAAACCCGGCGAGCGGACACGCTTCACGGCGAGCGGCGCCATCGGCGGCGGAACCTTCAAGGCGCGCGGCGAGGCCGAGGCGGGCGAGCGGACGCGCGTCGCGCTGACGGTCGAGATCAAGGACTACGTCGTTCCGCGCGCGAATCCGTATCTCGACCTCTACACCGGCTGGACCGCGACCCGCGGCACGTTGACGATCACCGGCAACTACGCGCTCGACGGTACGCGCCTGGAGACGCGCCACGACGTCGTCGTCCGCGGGATCCATCTCGAGCCCGTCGACACGCGGGACGAGGTCGAGCGCCGCGTCGGCTTGCCGTTCGGGTTGCTCGTCTCGTTGTTGAAGGACTCGCGCGGCGTGATCTCGCTGTCGGTGCCCGTCGCGGTCGACCTCGCCACGCGCACCTTCGAGTTCCAGGATGCGCTCTGGAGCGCCGTGCGGACGCTCTCGCTCCGGCTCGTCGCGCTGCCGTTCAGCAAGATCGGCTCGCTGTTCGTCAGCGGGGACTCGAAGGTGGAGGCGGTCACGATCGCGCCCGTGACGTTCGAGCCGGGCACCGACCGGCTGACGGCGGAGACGGAGACGCACCTTCAGAAGATCGCCGGGTTCCTCAAGGACACTCCGGCGGTCGGTCTCGAGCTGCAGGCGATCTTCACGCGGGCCGACGTCGACGCGCTCAAGGCGCCGGGCGATCCGAGCGAGCCGCTTCGCGCGCTCGGCGAGCAGCGCTTCGCCGCCGTGCGCACGGTGCTCGAGCGCGCGGGGATCGACGGAGGACGCGTGAGGGGACGGGTGCCGCGCCGTCCGCTGATCGAGGGCGCCGGCGCCGCGCGCGTCGAGCTCAATCCCCGGCCCGTCGGCGAATTGAGCTCGCCGCCGTCAGGACGTACGTCCTGAACGGATAGCGCGGGCCGAGGAACTCGCCACTCACCGCGAAGCCGAGACGCGCCACGAGGCGATGCGACGCCTCGTTCGGCACGTCCACGACCGCGGCGAGGCGGACGAGGCCGAGGTCGCGAAACGCGTAGTCGATCAAAGCCTCGAGCGTCTCGGTCGCGTATCCGTTTCCCCACGCCGATGGGTCGAAGGCCGCGAGCGCTTCGATCTCGCCCTGGAGCCGCGGCGCGTAGAGCGCGCTCGTGGTGACGGGCAGCAGCCCCACGGTCCCGATGACCACCGCGCTGGCCTGCATGCGCGCAAGCCAGATCCCAAGCTTCCGCACCTGACTCGGCAGCACGATCGTGCGCACGATCTCTTCGACGCGCTCACGCGTGACGTCGATGTCGTCGAACAGATACCGCCGCACGTCCGCCCCACGCCAGATGGTCCACAGCACGTCGATGTCGCCCGCGGTAACGGGCGCGAGCCGAATCCGGCGCGTGGTCAGCGCGGTCGGCAAGACGTCCAGGGCAGCGAGACGGACGGGGGCAGCGAGACGGACGGGGGTGGCCTCGCCGTTCCCGTCCGCCTCGCCGTCCCCGTCCGCCGGCACCGTCACGCCCGCGCGTCCTGAATCGCGCGCCAGACGGCGTACGGCGTCGCCGGCATCTCGACGTGCTCGACGCCGAGCTCGGCGAGCGCGTCGACGATCGCGTTGACGACCGCGCCGAGCGCCGGCGTCGTGCCGCCTTCACCGCCGCCGCGAAGCCCGAGCGGGTTCGTGGTGGACGGCACTTCACTGATCTCGGTGCGGAAGAGCGGAAAGTGATCGGCGCGCGGCAGCGCGTAGTCCATGAAGCTCGCGGACTGCGGCTGCCCGCTCTCGCGATCGTAGTGACAGAGCTCCCACAGCGCCTGACCGACGCCCGCCGCGATCCCGCCGTGCGTCTGGCCGTGCAGGATCAGCGGGTTCACGGCGCGGCCCACGTCGTCCACCGTCGTGTAGCGCACGATCTCGACGACGCCGGTCTCCGCGTCCACCTCGACTTCGCACACCGCTGAGCCGTAGGGATACGACGGCACGCTCATCGTCTCGTCGCCGACGCCGGTGAGGGGACCGCGCAGCTCCGCGGGGGCGTCGTTCCCGAGCGCGGCTGCCGCGACCGCGACGAGGTCGACGCCGCGGTCGGTGCCGCGGACGACGAAGCGGCCGCGCGTGAACTCGATGTCGGCCTGCGCCGCCTCGAGCATCCACGCCGCGATGCGCGTGCCGCGCGCCACGATCTCGTCCGCCGCCTTCGCCATCACCCAGCCCGCCATCCGCATCGACCGGCCCGAGTGCGAGCCGCCGCCGATCGCGGCGACGTCGGTGTCGCCGGTCAGCACGCGCACGCGCGAGATCTCGACACCGAACCACTCGACGACGAGCTGCGCGAAGCTCGTCTCGTGGCCCTGGCCGGATGAGAGCGTGCCGATCACCAGATCGACGCCGCCGTCGGGTCGTACGGTCAGCTCCGCGCGCTCGCGCGGCGCGCCGGTGTTGAGCTCGATGTAGTTCGCGAGCCCGATGCCACGGTAGCGGCCGCGCGCCCGCGCGTCCTTGCGCCGCGCCTCGAAGCCGGCCCAGTCCGCGAGCGCGACCACGCGGTCCTGCGCGGCCGCGTAGTCGCCGCTGTCGTAGAGCAGGCCGAGCGGATTGCGGTAGGGCATCGCATTCGCCGGCACGAGGTTCTTCCGGCGGAGCGCGACGCGATCGAAGCCGTGGCGTCGCGCCGCGACGTCGATCAGCCGCTCGACCACGAACATGACTTCCGGGCGCCCGGCGCTGCGATAGGCCGTGGTCGACATCGTGTGGGTGAGCACGGAGCGTCCGGCCATCGACGACACGGGAATGTCGTACACGCTGGTCGAGACCGCGATGCCCTTCGCGAGCGGCACGAACGACACGGTGTGCGCCCCGGCGTTGCTCGTGTTGACGCCGCGGAACGCGAGGAAGCGGCCGTCGGCCGCGAGCGCGAGCTCGACGCGCGACGTCAGATCGCGCGCCATGTAGTCGGTCAGCATCGCCTCGTGCCGGTCGCACGTCCACTTCACGGGCCGCCCGAGACGGCGCGCGGCCCACGCGACGAGCGGGAACTCGGGAAACGCGCTGTTGCGGGTGCCGTAGTTGCCGCCGACGTCGTGCGCGACCACGCGCACCGCGCTCTCCGGGACGCCGAGCGTGCCGGCGACGTCCGCGCGGATGCGCTGCGTGCTGCCGCAGCCGGCGTAAACCGTCGTGCGCCCGCTCGCCGGATCGTGCGCCGCGACGACGGCGCGCGGCTCCATCGGCACGCCGGTCACGCGGTTGATGCGCGTGTCGAGCGCGATCACGTGCGCGGCGCTCCGGAACGCCGCGTCCACCGCCGTCGCGTCGCCCGCGTGGGAGTCGACGGAGACGTTCGACTTCGCCTCGTCCCAGACGAGCGGTGCGCCATCGGTGAGCGCGTCCGCGGCCGTCGTCACGCCGGGGAGCGGCCGATAGTCCACGATCACGGTGTCCGCGGCGTCGCGCGCGAGCGCGGCCGTCTCGGCAACGACCATGACGACCGTCTGGCCGACGAAGCGCACGCGGCCGGACGCGAGCGACGGATGGGGCGTGAGAAAGAACTCGCCGCCGTCGCGGCTCTTCAGCGGGACTTCGTGGGGGTTCGTCGGCACCGGCCGGTGCGGGATGTCGCGCACGCCGTCGGCCGCGGCGTCCGCGGCCGTGAGGATCGCGAGGACGCCGGCCGTGCGACGCGCGTCATCCGCGCGCACCGCGACGACGTCCGCGTGCGCGTGCGGCGAGCGGACGAACGCGGCGTAGACCTGGCCCGGCAGGCTGACGTCGTCGCTGAAGCGGCCGCGCCCGGTGACGAGTCGCGCGTCCTCTCGACGCCGCACGGGCTTGCCGATGCCGTCCCGCGCCGTCTGCGCGCGCGAGTCGAGGAAGGACATCGCCGCATGATACGCTTACGCGCACCTAACGCCCACCGGGAGGAGCCCGTCATGACCCCCAGCACACCCGGGAACTACCAGATCGACGTCCAGGACGTGGAATACCTCCGCCACGGCGACAAGCCACTGCTGGCGCGGGTGTTCAAGCCGCAGGGGAGCGGACCGTTCCCGATCATGGTCTCCCTCCACGGCGGCGCGTGGTGCCGCGAGAGCCGCATGACCGACGAGGCGATCCACGAAGTCCTCGCGAAGAGCGGCGTGGTGGTCGTGTCGCTCGACTTCCGGATGCCGCCCGACGCGTCGTATCCGGGCTCGATGCAGGACATCAGCTACGGGATCCGCTGGGCCAAGACGAACGCGGCGAAGCTGAACGGACGCGCCGACGCGGTCGGCGTGATGGGGACCTCCAGCGGCGGGCACCAGGCTGCGCTCACCGCGATGCGTCCGCGCGACTCGCGCTACGCCGCGCTGCCGCTCGCGGGCGGCGGAGAATTGACGGCCACGGGCCGTCAAGAGGTTGACGCGACCGTGCGCTGCGCGATTCTTCTGTGGCCGGTCATCGATCCGCTCGGCCGTTATCGCTACGCGAAGGAGCTGCAGAAGGCGGGGCCGGGATCGATCGCCGATCGCGTGCTGCCGTCGCACGACGACTACTGGAAGACGGAAGCGGCGATGGAAGAGGGCAACCCGGTGATGGCGCTCGAGCGCGGCGAGAAGACCGAGATGCCGCCGATGCTCTACCTGCAGGCGACGAAGGACCAGGCGCATCCGCGCCCGCATCTCGACCGCTTCGTCGCGGAGTACCGCAAGGCCGGCGGCTCCCTCGAGCTCGAGCTCTACGAGGCGGACGGCTCCGGCTTCGCGCGCAAGGGCGACACGCCGGCCGGCGCCAAGTCCCAGGCGCGCATCATCGAGTTCGTCCACAAGCACCTCGGGTAACGCGATGGCCACGAAGATCGCGATCAACGGGTTCGGACGCATCGGGCGGCTGGTCTTCCGCGCGCTGTACACGCAGGGGCACTTCGGCAAGAATCTCGACGTCGTCGCCGTCGGCGACATCGTGCCCGCCGACAATCTCGCGTACCTGCTGAAGTACGACTCGACGCAGGGCCGCTTCGAAGGCAGCGTGGGCTCGAAGAAGTCCAGCCCGGACAAGGCCGACCACGACGTGCTGCTCGTCGACGGCCGCGAGATCAAGGTCGTGAGCGCGAAGACGCCGGCGGATCTCCCGTGGAAGGCGCTCGGCGTCGACATCGTCATCGAGTCGACCGGCCTCTTCGTCGACAAGGCGAGCGCGTCGGGTCACATCACCGCCGGCGCGAAGAAGGTCATCATCTCGGCGCCCGCCAAGGACGAGGACATCACGGTGGTGATGGGCGTGAATCACGAGAAGTACGAGAAGGCGAAGCACCACGTCGTCTCCAACGCGAGCTGCACGACCAACTGCCTGGCGCCGCTCGTGCACGTGGTATTGAAGGAAGGCTTCGGGCTCAGCGAAGGACTCATGACGACCGTCCACGCGTACACCGCGACGCAGAAGACGGTGGACGGCCCGTCGCGCAAGGACTGGAAGGGCGGCCGCTCGGCCGCGATCAACATCATTCCGTCGACCACCGGGGCCGCGCGCGCGGTGGGCCTCGTGATCCCGGAAGTGAAGGGCAAGCTCACGGGCATGGCGTTCCGCGTGCCCACGCCGACCGTCTCCGTCGTCGACCTCACGTTCAAGAGCGCGAAGCCGACGAGCCTCAAGGAGATCAGCGCCGCGATGAAGCGGGCGAGCGAGACCTACCTGAAGGGCATCATGGCGTACACCGAGGACGAAGTCGTCTCGACCGATTTCATCCACGATCCCGCGTCGAGCATCTTCGACGCCGGCAGCTCGATCGAGCTGAACAACGGGTTCTTCAAGCTCGTGAGTTGGTACGACAACGAGTGGGGCTACTCGAATCGCGTCGTCGATCTCGTGCGGCACATGATCAGCGAAGGCGTCTAGCTTCCCGGATGTTTCGCGCGGCGGCGGGTTCCGGCCTCGGGAAGCTGAGCCTCGGCATCAATCCCGACGAGCAGCCGCGCTGGGGATAGCCAGTGCGGCGCGGAGCGCGTCGAGCGCCGCCGAGCGATGGCCCGCGCGCCAGGCGAGCATCGTGCGCCGGCGCGCGACGTCGCTCGCCACGCGATGGCTCGCGACGTGCCGGCCCGCGGGAACCGTCGCGATCACCGACTCGGGGACGAGCGCGATCCCCGCGCCGGCGGCCACGCACGCGACGATCGCGTGGCCTGTTCGGCGTCGCGGCGGCGGTATCGCCGATCGTGGCGGGGCGCCGGAGCGCGACGACGGCGAGTCCGACCGCGACGCGCCGTGTATGGAACGTCGCGCAGATCGTCATGACCGTCGGCGTGGCCCTGCCGATTCTCTCATCGGCGATGACCGCCATCGTGCTCGCGGCGTGCGCCGTCGGCGGGACGTTCGTGGTGGTCACGATGGCGGGGATGCAGGAGGCGCGGCGTGTCGCCGGCGCCGCGGCGCCGCGCCTGATGGCCGCGATGACCGCGTCGTGCGCGGCCGGCCAGATCGTGGGTCCGCTGTGCGTGACCGCGTTCGCGGCGGCGGGCATGGGGTTCGCGCCGGCGCTGGCCGGCGCGACGCTGGCACTGATCGCGAGCACGGCCGCGCTCACGGCGAACGTGAGGGCCCCGAGCGCCGGGGCCCTCACGCCTCGTTCTAGTGCCGGTTGGCGGGAATGACTCGGCCGGGCAGCGCGCCGGTGTGTGCGCCGTGGTCGAGCACGAGCTCGCCGCCGACCACCACATAGTCGACGCCGCTCGCGCCCTGCACGCGGCGCGGCGAGCCGTTCGGCCCGTCGCGCGTGATCTCGTCTTCCTTCACGCCCATCGTCGCGAGGTCGAAGACCATCAGGTCGGCGGCCATGCCCGGCCGGACGAGGCCGCGATCGTGCAAGCCCATGATGCTCGCGGGCTGGAACGTGAACCGGCGAACGGCGTCCTCGAGCGTGAGCAGATGCCGGTCACGCACCCACTCGCCCAGCACGTACGTCGACTCGCCCGCCGTGCAGAAGTTCGTGTTGAGGTGCGCCCCGGCGTCGGTCTGCGACGGGATCGCATGCCCGGTCTTCACGTAGTCGGCGATCGCCGCCTCTTCCTCGGCCGAGCGCGACTGCAGGAGGAACTCGGTCTCGAGCTTCTCTTCCACCGCGAGGTCGAGCACGAAGTCGGCGACGTGCTTGCCCTGCTGCTCCGCGAGGTCGAGGACCGACTTGCCCTCGTAGCCGCGGTTCTTCTCGAGCGCGGCCTTGTTGACGATGATCGCCTTCCACTTGATGAACCTGCCGGGCACTCCCGGCCGCCGTCGCTGGCGCTGCATCGCCGCCTCGCGCATCTCGGCGCGCTTCTCGGGGTTCGTGAGGAGCGCCATCTTCTCGTCGAACGGCTTCGCCATCACGACGTCCCAGACGTCGAGGTTCGCGAAGTAGGTGGTCTTCTTGAGCACGATGCGCGGGTTGAACGGGATCGCCCGCAGCAGGTTGAAGAGCTGCGCGCCCTCGCGGCTCGCGTTCTCGACGAACGGCCGCGCGCCCGTGTCGAAGCCGAGGAAGAAGACCGGCCGCCCGCTCGCGCGCGCGACGTCGAGCAGGTGCCGCTTGTCGTCGTCCGTCGGCTGGCCGGCGCCGGGCGGCAGGATCTCGATGATCCCGCGGTTGAACTCACCGAGCGTGCGGCCGAGCGCCACGCGCTCCGCGTCGTTGGCCAGACGCGTCGGCACCGGCTGGCCTTGCGGACCCGCGTGGGTCGGCGAGTTGGTCGTGCTCCAGCCCCAGGCGCCTTCCTCCATCGCGATCCGCAGCATCCGCTGCATGTCCGCGATCTCGTCGTCGGTCGCGTTGCGGTCCCACGCGGCCTTGTCCATCGCGCTGAGGCGCAGGGGATTGTGGCCGACGAGCGGCAGCATGTTGACGCCGAGGCCGATGTCGATCGCCTTCAGGAACTCGCCGAAGCCCTGCCAGCTCCACGGCAGCACCGCGCTCAGCGAGCGCACCGGCAGGTCCTCGACGCAGCAGAACGTGGCGAGCATGGTGTCACGGTGCTCCGGCCGCAGCGGCGCCAGCGTGAGGCCGCAGTTGCCGATCAGCACCGTCGTCACGCCGTGCCAGATCGATGAGGTGCAGAGCCGGTCCCAGAACGGCTGGGCGTCGTAGTGCGTGTGGAGATCGATCACGCCGGGCGAGACGAAGCGCCCCTCGGCGTCGACGGTCTTCGCCGCCGCCGCGCCGCTGAGCCGGCCGACCGCCGCGATCTTTCCGTCCTGCACGCCGACGTCCGCGCGATAGCGCGCGAAGCCCGTGCCGTCGACCACCATGCCGTTCTTGATCAGGATGTCGTACGCCATGTCGTGTCCTTGTCCTCTTACGAGCGAGCGTTGTGGAGCACGCGGCCGGGATGGGCGCCCGTGTGCGTGCCCTTCTCGAGCAGGACCTCGCCGTTGACGACGGTGTAGTGGATGCCTTCCGCCAGCTCGCGCATGCGCCAGCCGTCGTTCGGGAAGTCGTGGACGACGTCCTCGGGGACCGGGCGGACGGTGTCGGCGTCGAAGACCACGAGGTCGGCCGCCATGCCCGGAATCAAGAGCCCGCGGTCGTAGATGCCGAACGCGCTCGCCGAGTCGAACGTGAGCCGCCGCACCGCGTGCTCGAGCGACATGATCTTCTTCTCGCGCACCCAGTACCCGAGCAGGCGTGTCGGATTGGAGACGTTCGAGTGGAACTGCACGTGCGCGCCGCCGTCGGAGAGGCCGACCACCGCGTACGGGCTGCCGAGGATCTGCGCCACGGCCTCGGTGTCCATGTTGATCTCGCCGAGGCTGAACACGGTGTCGAGATTTTCTTCCACCGCGAGGTCGAGGAACGCGTCCATCGGGTGCTTGCCCTGCGCCTGCGCGATCTCGGCGAGGTGCTTGCCTTGCAGGGCGCGGTTCTTCGCGAGCTTGGTCTCCTCGACGATCATCAGGTCCCAGCGCTTCGAGAACGTCGAGTCGGGGTGGAGCGGCGCGTCGACCTCCTCGCGGAGCTTCACGCGGACCGCGGGGTCGGCGTACGCGCGCAGCTTGTCGTCGTCCGGGCCCTGCAGGATCGGCAGCCACGTCGGCATGCTGCGGAACACCTGGCAGTTCCGCATCGTGAACTTCTGGATGATGCTGCCCGGGTTGACGAGCGGCACCGCGCGGATGCCCTGCTTGACCGTCTCCTCCACGTGCGCGAGGTGCGTCTTCCAGCGGCCGGGCTGCCGCGCCTGCTCGAGCAGCGTGTTGTACAGGACCGGGCGGCCGGAGGCCTGCGAGATCCGGCTGAGCAGCTTGTCCTTCAGCTCGGGGTTCGTGCCGCCGCCGCACTGGATGACGCCGGTGCCGGCCTCGCGCAGCACGTCGGCGAGCGCGAACAGCTCGGACTCCGGCGCGGACGCCGCGGGAATGCGCGCGCCCGCGATGTCGAAGTGGTTCATGTTGCGCGTGATCGAGAGCCCGAGCGCGCCGGCGTCAAGCGCCTCGCGCACGATGCGGCGCATGTGATCGAGCTCTTCGGGCGTCGCGTCGCGCTCCGAGCAGTCCTTGCCCATCGCGTAGAGCCGCACGGCGGAGTGGCCGATCAGCGTGCCGACGTTGACGCCGAGGCGCGCGCCGATCGCCTTCATGTACTCGGGGAACGACTCCCAGTTCCACGGCACGCCGGCCTGCAGCACGTCCATCGGGATCGCTTCGACGTACGACAGCATCCCGGCGAGCTTCTCGCGCTCGTTGGGCTTCACCGGCGCCAGCGCCAGCGAGCAGTTGCCGATGATGACGGTGGTCGCGCCGTGGTGGCAGGAGAACGTGCAGAGCGGGTCCCAGAGGACCTGCGCGTCGTAGTGGCAGTGGTTGTCGACGAAGCCCGGCGCGATGACCCGCCCGTCCGCCTCGATCGTGCGCTTCGCGCCCCCGTTGAGCTTGCCGAGCTCCGCGATCTTGCCCCCGACGACGCCGACGTCTCCGTGGAAGGCGGGACGCCCGGAACCGTCGATGATGCGGCCGTTCTTGATCAGCAGGTCGTAGGCCATGTCGCGCTCCTCTAACACGGGTGGCGGGCCTCGGAGACCGGGCTCTGTGGCCGGGATCATACGCCTAGCGGCCCGCGTGGGCCATGCCGCCGTTGCCGAGGTGGCTAGCCGACGCGGTACCTCTTCACCGCGTCCGGCCCGAGCGAAAGGCCGTGGCCGGGGCGATCCGGAATCAGGAAGTCGCCGCTCTCGCACTTCGGCATGCCGTCGAAGAGATCGGCCGGCGCCCAGTCGATCCACTCCGCCAGGAAGCCGTTCGACAGCGCGCCGAGCACCTGCAGCGACAGCTCGTGGACGACGTGGGGCGACACGAGCACCGTGTGCGCGGCGGCCTGACGGGCGATGCGCAGGGTCTCGCTGAACCCGTTGGCGCGGCAGACGTCGGGCATGAGATAGCGCGCGGCCTTGCGCTCGATGAGCTCGCGGAACTCGTAGCGCGTGTAGTTGTTCTCGCCGGTCGCGACCGGGATCTTGATCGCGTGCGCGACCTCGGCGCACGCGGCGAGATCGTCGGCGAGCACCGGCTCCTCGTACCACACGAGGTCGAGATCCTCGAGCAGCGCGGCCTGGCGGATGTTGCCGAGCACGTCGAGCTTCTGGTTGACGTCGACCATCATGCGGACGCCGTCGCCGAGCGCCTTCTTCACCGCCACCACGCGCTCGCGGTTCACGCGCGGGTCGGGGTCGTGGATCTTCATCTTGTAGTAGCGGCAGCCGCGCTCCTTGTAGCGGAGCGCTTCGTTGATGAGGTCGTCCTGCGTGTACGCGGGCCAGCCGCCGCTGCCGTACGCCGGTATCCGATCGGAGGCGCCGCCCCAGAGCTGGTAGAGCGGCAGGTTCGCCGCCTTGCCGACGATGTCCCAGAGGCCGATGTCGAGCGCGCTCAGCGCGTAGCCCGCGACGCCCTGGCGCTTGATGCCGCGGTCGGCGCGATACATGCGCTCCCAGAGCCGCTCGACGAACATCGCGTCCTGTCCGAGCAGCAGCGGCTTCAGGCGCGTCTCCAGATAGACCTGGATCGACTCGGCGCCGCCGCCGCCCATCGCGAGGCTGTAGCCGAGACCGGTCACGCCCTGGTCGGTGTGGATCGACGCGCACACCAGACCCTGCTGCGGGAATTCGAGCGCGATCGGCTTCGGCGTCGGCACGCGCAGGAGAAAGCTCTCGATGGCGGTGATCTTCATGGATCTCCTCTCACTTCCGCTTCAGCTTCACGTCCTCGTACGGCGCGGAGAACGCATAGCTCGGGATCAGCCCGAAGCCCGGCTCTTCGACGCGTCCACCGACTCCGTTGAGGAACGCGAGCTCGTAGATCGGCGCGAACATCGCGCGCTCGTGCATGAGCTGCTGGATGCGATGCAGCGTCGCCTGGCGCTTGGTCCGGTCGAGCTCGCCCGCCTGCTCGCGGAAGAGCCCGTCGAGGTCAGGATAGCCGCCGTACGAGAACATCCCGCCCGTCACCACGAACTCGCTGATGCGCGTCGCGGCGTTGCCGGTCGTCGTGCCGATGACCTGGACGAGGTTCTTCAGCTTCTTCTCCGCGATGCTCTTGTTGAACGCCGCGCGCTCGATCGGCCGCAGGCGCGAGCGGATCCCCACGGCCTGCAGGTAGCCGACCATCATCTCGGCCGCGTCGCTCGACGTCATGTCGCAGTAGTAGTCGCCGGCGTCGAAGCCGTTCGCGTAGCCGGCCTCCGCGAGGAGCGCCCTGGCCTTCGCGGGATCGTAGACGGGTGACGGCGGCGGCCAGGAGAAGTCGACCGCGCCCGGGACGATCGTGCTCGTGACCTTCGACAGCCCGAACGTCCGCGCCTGGTTCATCGCCTGCCGGTCGATCGCGAGGTTCGCCGCGAGCCGCACGCGCCGGTCCTGCCACGGCGACTTCGGGTCGAACTGGTCGGGGAACGAGAGCCAGTGGAGCGACGGATAGACGCCCTTCAGCGTGAGCCCCGCGCGCTTCACCTCTTCACCGAACTCGCCGGGCATCGAGTACACGACGTCGACCTCGCCCCGCTTGAGCGCCGCGAGCCGCGTGGCCGGATCGGGGATCACGCGGAGCACGAGGCGCTTCACCTCGGGCGTCTTGCGCCAGTACTGATCGAACGCCTCGACCACGAGCTCGATGCCCGGGTTGAACGACACGAAGCGGTACGGCCCCGCGCCGACCGGCGCCTTCTTGAAGCCGTCGTCACCGACCTTCTCGACGTACTTCTTCGGCACCACCCAGCTCGCGGACGTCGTCGTGGTGCCGTAGAACGTCATGAAGTCCGGCCACGGCTGCTTCAGGCGGAAGCGCACGCGCCGCGGGTCGGGAATCTCGACGGCGGTCACGCGCTCCTTCAGCGTGCTCGCGAACACGCCGCGGTAGCGCTCGAAGGAGAACTTCACGTCCTCCGGCGTGACGGGATCGCCGTTGTGGAACTTCACACCCCTGCGCAGCACGAACTCGTAGACGAGCCCGTCGGGCGACGCGGTCCACGACTCCGCCAGGCTCGGCGCCATCGGCTTGCCGGCGACCGGCTTCACGAGCGCGTCGTGGAGCGCGTAGAGCACGAGGAACGAGGAGCCGATCGTGGTGTCCGCCGGATCGAACCACACGGGGACGACGGTCGTGTGGACGCCGTAGGTGATTTCATCTCGCGGGCTCCCGGGCGCTGCAGCGCCGGCCCGCTCGGGTGCCGCGAGCGCGATCGCGAGGAGAAGGAGCGAGGCGAGCTTCACAGCTTGTAGAGCCGCGCGCAGTTGTCCCAGAGGATCTTGCGCTTGCTGCTCTCGCTCATCGAGAGCCCGAGGAACGTGTCGAGCGCGTGCGGAAACCGCGAGTCGTCGTGCGGCCAGTCCGTCGAGACGACGAGGTTGTCGTCACCGACCTCGGCGACGACGTGCTTCGCCAGCTCTTCCTCCGGCTCGACGGAGACGTAGCACTGCCGCTTGAACAGCTCGGAGGGCAGCTCCTTCTGTCCCCACAGCTCCTGGTCGCCCCACGCTTCCCATCGCTCGTCGAGCGCCCACAGCCACCACGGCAGCCAGCTGCAGTTGCCCTCCAGGAACGCCATGCGCAGGCGCGGGAAGCGCGCGAGCACGCCGCCGGTCACGATCGCGCCGAGCGTCAGCATCATCTCGACCGGCTGCCCGCACGCGTGGCTCAGCACGAGGTTGTCGAGATAGCGCTTCGCGAGATGCTCCGCGTACACGGCGTGGTTGCCGTGGAACGACACCGCGACGTCGAGGTCCTGCGCGACCGCCCACAGCCGGTCGTAGTCGCGGTGATAGATCGGGCGGTTCTCGATCGGGTGCGACGGCAGCACCAGCGTGACCGCGCCGAGCTCCTTCACGCCGAAGCGCGCTTCCTCGACCGCGAGATCGACGTCTTGCAATGGAATCAGCGCCGAGCCCTTCAGCCGCTCCGGGCTCTCCTGGCAGAAGTCCGCGATCCACCGGTTCCACGCGCGCGCCATCGCGGCCGCGAACGCGGGCTCGAGCCCGTCGATGTTGATCGCCTGCGTCGCCCACGTCCGGAAGAGGATCCCGATGTCGATGCCTTCGATGTCCATTGCCTCGAGCGCGTCCTTCGGCTTGCTGCCGCGCGTGAGGCGCTCGGCGGCCGGATTCTTCAGGCGGTGCGACCACGCGCGCTGACGCTCCGGCCGATCCGCGTACGGCGGCAGGATCTTGCCGTCGACCGTCGCGTGTCGCGCGGCGGCGTGGCCCTGGATCGTGACGATGCGTCCGCGGAATTTCGGATCGAGGTACTGGTCCCAGAGCGTGCCGGGCTCGACGACGTGGAGGTCACTGTCCATCACGCGGAAGCCGTTCTTCGCCATGACCGCCTCCTTGCGCAGGGGGCCTGAGCCCCGTGGGGGGCTCATTGTGCCACGCCCCCGCTATGGCGTTCGCGCCAGAGTCCGGGAGCGCGCGCCAACCCCCCCCGTGCGTAAACCCGCGCGATTCCGCCTGTTTTTCCGCCGCGACGTGGTATCGATCCTGCTCCGGAAGATCGTGTGATGGACTCGCTCTCATCGCTTGGGACCGCGTTCAGCGCGACCGATGCCACGCGACGGCTCACCGTCTCCGTGGCGCGAGCGCGCGACCGCGCGACATCGACGTCGAGCACGAGCGCGCCGGCACCGACGCTCGCCGACCTTCGCGTGTCGGCGCGAACGATCAGCGACGCGCTGAGCGACGCCGCCACGGAAGCCTCGCGTCGCGCGTCCACTTCCGCTGGTGACGTCGCCAAACCCGTCGCCACGGCCGTGGCCAAGGTCAACGACGTCCTCGGCACGCTTGGGAGCTCGACGATGTCCGCCGAACTGCGCGTCGCGCTGCTGAATGCCGTCAGAGGCGCCGGCGTCAGCGGTCTATCGGTGTCGTCGTCGGACGGAAAGGATTCGCTCGTCGCCGACACGGCCGCGCTCGAGGCCACGCTCGCGAACGACCCGCGCGCGCTCGACGCGCTGGTCACCGGCCCGGATGGCGTGTCCGAGGCGCTCAGCGTGGCGCTCGCGGACGCCACCGCGAGCGACATCGCGAACGGCGGTACCGCGGCGCAGACGACGTCAGCGGCGAAACTGAGCAGCGAGTCGGGTCTCGCGGCGACCATACGTGCCGCGCAGGTTTCGAGCGACGCCGGCACGATCCGGCTGCTCAACGTGATCTCGTTGCGAAGCCTCTCCACGACGAGCGCGCGCGTGGACCGTCTGGCATGAGCGCCGCCGTGATCCGCAGCTGTCTCTCGACCTTTCTGGCGCCCCGGGCAAGCGCGCCTCTGGCGTCGACGCCAGAGTCGGGGGGCCTGCGCCAGCGCTACCGGGCGATCGTGATGCGCAAGCCCGCGAATTCTCGTCGGGGCGGCATGGTGCGGATCGTGCTGATTCGAAGACCGTCGGAAAGGAGGGCGTGGTGACAGAGACCGCCACGCAAGATCTCGCGATCGAGCAGGCTGAGAGCGTCGAGTTGACGAGCGGGCCGTCGGGGCTGCCCGGGGCCATGAGCGTCATGCTCGACGCGGGGCAGGTCGGTGCCGTCCAGTTCGACAGCGAGCCGTTCGACGGCGAGTCACTGGAGGCCGCACCGCTCGCGCTGCCGCTCGACGGGCGTCTGCTTCCGACCGCCGTCGCCGTGAATCGTCAGCTGGCCGCTACGATCCGCACCGCCGGGCTCGTCTCCGACGTCGAGTCGCTGCGCGTCCTCAGGGTCGAGCGCATGAGCCGACCCATTCCGTCACGCCGCGTCGACATCCTCGTCTAGCGCGAGAGCGCTTCGGCGATCGCCTTGCCGAGGTCGCTCGTCGTGGCCTTTCCACCGATGTCCGGGGTGCGCGGCGCGCCGCTCTTCGGATCGAGCACGGTCTCGATCGCTTTGACGATCGCCGCGCCCGCCTCCGGATGCCCGAGATGATCGAGCATCATCGCGCCGGCCCAGATCGTGCCGATCGGATTCGCGATGCCCTTGCCGTAGATGTCCGGCGCCGAGCCGTGCACCGGCTCGAACAGCGAGGGGAACGCGCGCTCCGGGTTCATGTTCGCCGACGGGGCGATGCCGATCGTCCCGGTGCACGCGGGGCCGAGGTCCGAGAGGATGTCGCCGAACAGGTTCGAGCCCACGACGACGTCGAACCAGTCGGGGTGCGCGACGAAGTGCGCGGTCAGGATGTCGATGTGGAACTTGTCGGTGCGCACATCGGGATACTGCTTCGCCATCGCCTCCACGCGCTCGTCCCAGTACGGCATCGTGATCGAGATCCCGTTCGACTTCGTCGCGGAGGTGAGGTGCTTCTTCGGCCGCCTGCGCGCGAGTTCGAAGGCAAACCTCAGAATGCGATCTACTCCCTTTCGGGAAAAGCAAGCTTGCTGAAATACGATTTCCCGATCCGTTCCTTCGTACATCCGGCCGCCGACGCTCGAGTACTCGCCCTCGGTGTTCTCGCGCACCACGTAGAAGTCGATGTCGCCTGGCCTGCGGTCGGCGAGCGGGCTCTTGATGCCGGGCATGAGGCGGCACGGGCGGAGGTTGACGTACTGGTCGAACTCGCGCCGGAACTTGATCAGCATCCCCCACAGCGAGACGTGATCGGGCACCGTCGCGGGCCAGCCGACCGCGCCGAAGAAGAGCGCGTCGTGGCCGCCGACCTGGTCCTTCCAGTCCTCCGGCATCATCGTGCCGTGCCTGGCGTAGTAGTCACAGCTCCAGTCGAAGTGATCGAGCTTGAGGTCGATGGTGAACTTGCGCGCCGCCGTATCGAGCACGCGCAGCCCCTCCGGGATGACTTCCTTGCCGATGCCGTCGCCCGGGATGACCGCGATCCTGTGTGTGGCCACTGATCTCCTCCGTGCTGCGATTCTACACAGCACGCATGCTACGCTGCCGTTGATGCTGAAGAAGCCCTTCGATCGCGAGACGTGGCGGCCGCAGCTGGGGGCGTGGTGCACGCGCACGCTCGGCTCGGCCCCGGCGGAGACCATCTTCGAAGCGGGATGGGAATCCGCCGTGATCGGTGTCCGCCTCGGAGACGGGCGCAAGGTCGTGGTCAAGATCCGGCCGAACGAGCCGCGGCTGTCGGCCTGCAACCGGGTTCATCGGTTCGTTCATTCGAAGGGATTCCCGTGCCCCGAGCCGCTCGTGGGGCCCACGCCGCTCGGCCGGTACGTCGCGACGGCGGAGGCCTACGACGCGGGCGGGGAGGAGCTGCCGACCTCCGCGGAGCGCACCGAGCACCTCGCGAAGGTCCTGGCGCGGCTGGTGAAGACGATGCCGCTGCTCACCGACGTGCCGCCGCTCGATCCGCCGCCGGCGTGGGCGTGGTGGAATCATCCCGCGCGCGGGCTCTGGCCGCCGCCGGCGGAAGGCCACGTCGACCTCAACGCGCACCGGAGCGAGCCGCCCTGGCTGATCGACGCGGTGACGCGCGCGCGCACGCGCTTGCGCGTGGCGACGCTGCCCTCCGTCGTCGGGCACGCGGACTGGCAATCGCGGCACCTCCGGTACGCCGACGGCGAGATCCACGTCGTCTACGACTGGGACAGCGTGTGCGCGCTCCCCGAGCCGACGATTGTCGGGCTCGCGGCGGCGATGTTTCCGATGTCGACCGAGACGCCCGCGGCGTCGCTCGCGGAGACGTCGGACTTCATCGGCGCGTACGCGCTCGCGCGCGGGCACCTGTGGACGCGCGAGGAGCAGGAGCTCGCGTGGGCCGCCAGCCTATGGGCAATGTGCTACAGCGCGAAAGGCGAGGCGCTGGACGAGGCCATCGGCCCCGCCTCCGCGATGCTGTTCGCGCAGCGCGACGAGCGCCTGCGCCGCGCCGGCTGCTGACATGGGGGGCTCCGGGCGCCCCCCAAGCCCCCCAAGCCCCCCCAGCGCTTCGCGGCCCGGCAAAGCCGTGCCGCTCCGCGAGTGCCGTCGCTCAGGTGCGCGACCGGACGAACGTACCGATCCCGTCGATCGCCTTCTGCCCCTCGTCCAGCATCGGGAAGAACCAGTGCCAGACGTGGATCATCTTCGGCCACACCTCGACCGACGCTTCGACGCCCGCGTTCCGCGCGCGCTCGCCGAGCCGCACGGCGTCGTCGAGCAGCACTTCGTCGTCGCCGACGTGGACGAGCAGCGGCGGAAGTCCGGCGAGATCGGCGTAGAGCGGCGAGGCGAGTGGGGTCTTCGTGTCGTGGCCGGCAAGGTAGGCGGCCGTCATCTGCTGGATGCTCGCGTGGACGACGATCGGATCGGCGTCCTTCCGCGTGGTGTAGCTCCCCGCGCTGTTCGTGAGATCCGTCCACGGCGAGATGCAGACGCCGCCCGCGGGCAGCGGCACGCGCGCGTCGCGCAGCGCCAGCAGCGTGGCGACGGTCAATCCGCCGCCCGCGGAGTCGCCGGCGATCACGATGCGCGAAGGCGCGATCGATTGCGTGATGAGCCAGCGATACGCGGCGACCGCGTCGTCGACGGCGGCGGGGAAGGGATGCTCGGGCGCGAGGCGATAGTCCGGCAGCAGCACGCGCGTCTTCGCCGCCGTTCCGATCGCCGCCGCGAGGTGGCGATGCGAGCGCGGCGAGCCGATCACGTAGCCGCCGCCGTGGAGGTAGAGGACCGCCGCGTCGCCGCGCGCGCCGGGGGGCGTCAGCCACTCCGCGGGCACAGGGCCCGCGAGCTGCTCGATCTCGACGTCCGGCGGCGTCGGGAAGAACTTCTCCGCGCGCTCGTACTGCGCGCGCCGCTCGGCGATCGTCATCGAGTCCGACGGCGGAAGCTTGGCGAGATGCGCGCGCACCGCTGCGATGCCCTTGTCCATCACTTCACCTCGAGCTTTCCGATCTTCTTGATGACCTCGGCGAGCTTCACGGCGTCTGCGTCGAGCCACGCCTTGAACTCGTCGGCGTCCATGTACGCGACCGGCGCGTTGATCTTCTCGAGCGCGCTCTTGAACGCGGGATCCTCCACGGCCTGCTTCGTCGCCTCGCGGAGGATTCTCACCACCGGCGGCGGCGTCGCCTTCGGCACGAAGAGCCCGATCCAGAGGTGGTACTCGACGTCGTAGCCCAGCTCCTTCAGCGTGGGCACGTCGGGGAACCCCTCGTGGCGCTTCACGGAGGTCACGGCGAGCGGGCGGATCTTTCCCGACTTGATGTGCGGGGTCGCCGGCCCGATGGTCGACGCCCAGCAATCGGCGTGACCGCCGAGCACGGCCGTCGTCGCCGGCCCCCCGCCCGCGGTCGGGAGGTGGCGCATCTTCAGATTGCCCGCGGCGTGCAGGATCATCTCCATCGGCACGTGCGTCGCGCCGTAGACGCCGGCCGACGCGAAGGTGAGCTCGCCGGGCCGCCGCTTCGTCTCGTCCAGCAGCTCCTTCATCGTCTTCCACGGGCGCTCCGCGTTGCACGCCACGATCAGCGGGTCGGCGTTGAGGCGCGCGATCGGCACGAACTGGTCGCGCGTGAACGTCGGCGTGCGTGAGAACAGCTTGTCGACCTCGGGCAGCGTGTGGAGCGACGGCACCGTGATCAGCACCGTGTAGCCGTCCGGCTTCGCGACGGCGACCGACTGCATGCCGACGGCGCCGGCCGCGCCCGACTTGTTCGTGATCACGACCGGCTGCTTCAGCACCTTTTCGAGCGCGGTCGTGAACGGCCTGCCGGACAGGTCGGCCTGCCCGCCCGGCGGATACGGATTCACGATCGTGATCGGGCGCGTGGGAAACGTCTCCTGCGCGGCGGCCGGCGCCGACGCGAGCACCATCAGGACGATCAGCGTCATCGCGAGCGTTCGCACGATGGGATCTCCTTGTCAGTAGAGATGACAGGCGACGAGACGGCCGGACTCCGCGCGGGGCGCGGGCTCCCGGGTGGCGCAGTGAGGCATCGCGAGCGGACAGCGCGGATGGAACCGGCAGCCGCTCGGCGGCGCGAGCGGGCTCGGGATCTCCCCCGTCACCGGGACGTCGTCGCGCGGGGTGTCGACGTCGATCGGCAGCGCGGCGGCGAAGAGCGCTTTCGTGTACGGGTGCTTCGGGTGGAGCGCCACGGACTCCGCGTCGCCCCACTCGACGATCTTGCCGAGGTACATCACCGCGATCGTGTGGCTCATGTGCGCGACGGCGGCGAGGTCGTGCGCGATGAAGAGGTACGACACGCCGAGCCGCCTTTGCAGGTCTTTCAAGAGATTCAGGATCTGCGCGCGGATCGAGACGTCGAGCGCGGAGACCGGCTCGTCGAGCACGACGAGCTTCGGCGCCAGCGCGAGCGCGCGCGCGATCGCGATCCGCTGACGCTGGCCGCCGGAGAACTCGTGCGGATAGAGCGACGCCGCGCGCTCGGGCAGCCCGACGAGGTCGAGCAGCTCGGCGACGCGGTCGCGCCGCGCGCGCTCGTGGAGGTCGGTGTTGATCACGAGCGGCTCGGCGACGATCGTGCCCACGCGCATGCGCGGGTCGAGGGAGGCGTACGGGTCCTGGAAGACCGCCTGGATGTTCCGGCGGTAGTGGCGACGGCCGGCGCGATCGAGTCGCAGCACGTCCTGGCCGTCGAAGCGAATCGCGCCGCTCGTCGGGCGCTCGAGCCCGAGGATCATCTTCGACGTCGTGGTCTTGCCGCAGCCGGATTCGCCGACGAGGCCGAGCGTGGTGCCGGCGCCGATCGTGAACGAGATGCCGTCGACGGCGCGCACGGTCGCGCGCGAGAAGCCCATCGCGCCCAGGCGCACCGGGAAGTGCTTGGTGACGCCGGCGGCCTCGAGCAGCGTGCCCATCAGATTAGAGGCGCGCCTCGGACGGCGCGGCCCCAGCCCCGCCGGCGTCCTGCGGCGCGCCACTACGTGCGGCCGGGGCGTGCAGCCAGCAGCGCGTCGCGTGCGTCTCGTCGAGCCGCGTCTCCGCGGGCGCTTCGATCCGGCAGCGCTCGCGGGCTTCGGCACAGCGGGGTGCGAAGGCGCAGCCGGGCGGCAGCGTCGCGAGGTCGGGCGGCTGGCCGTCGATGGCGGTGAGCTGCTCGGCGCGCGCGCCGAGCCGCGGGATCGAGGCGAGCAGCGCGCGTGTGTAGGGATGCGCGGGCGACTTGAAGATCCGCCGCACCGGCCCGATCTCGACGATCCTTCCCGCGTACATCACCGCCACGCGGTCGCACATCTTCGCGACGATGCCGAGGTTGTGGGTGACGAAGATCATCGCGAGCCGGTGCTGCGTCTGGAGCTCCTTCAGGAGGTTGAGGTACTGCCACTGGATCGTCAGGTCGAGGCTCGTCGTGGGCTCGTCGGCGATCAGCAGGCGCGGTGGCGCGGCGATCGCCATCGCGCCGACCACGCGCTGCCGCATGCCGCCCGACATCTGATGGGGAAACGAGCGCAGCCGCTGGAGCGGCGCCGAGATGTGGACGGCGGCGAGCAGCGAGGCCGCGCGCTCGGTGAGCGCGCGCCCGCGCAGCCCGTGGTACGACGCGACGGGCTCGCGCATCTGCATGCCGACCGAGAACACCGGGTTCAGCGAGCTCATCGGGTCCTGCAGGATCATCGCGACCTTCTTGCCGCGGATCCGCTGCATCTCCCGCTCGCTCTTCGTGAGGAGGTCCTCGCCGTCGAGAAGGATCCGCCCGCCAACGGTGCGCGCGGCGGGGCGCGGCGCCAGCCGCACGAGGCTCAGGCACGTCATGCTCTTGCCGGAGCCGGACTCGCCGACGAGGCCGAGCGTCTCGCCCTCGGCGACGGAGAACGAGATGCCGTCGACCGCCTTGATCGTGCCCCAGCGCGTGACGAGGTGCGTCTGGAGATCGCGGACGTCGACGACGGGCCGCGCGCTCACAGCTGGCGCAGCTTCGGGTCCAGCGTGTCGCGCAGCCAGTCCCCGAGGAGGTTGAACGCGAGCACCACGAGCAGGATCGCGACGCCGGGAAAGAACGACACCCACCACGCGCTGGTCACGAAGTCGCGGCCCTCGGCGATCATCGAGCCCCACGCGGGCGTGGGCGGCGGGATCCCGGCGCCGAGGAACGACAGCGACGCCTCCACGATGATCACGTAGCCGATCTGCAGCGTGACCAGCACGATCAGCGTGTTGAACGTGTTCGGGACGAGGTGGCGCGTGATGATGCGCGTGGCACCGGCGCCCGCGATGCGCGCCTGCGCGATGAAGTCGAGCTCCATCAGCGTCAGCACCTGGCCGCGGATCACGCGCGCGTAGCGCGCCCAGAGGATCACCGCGATCGCGACCACGACGTTCGCGAAGCTCGGACCGGCGGTGACCGCGAGGATCAGCGCGAGCAAAATCACCGGGAACGACAGCGTCGCGTCGGTGATGCGCATCAGCGTCGCGTCGACACGGCCGCCGTTGTAGCCGGCGACGAGGCCGACGGCGGCGCCGAGCGCGCTCGCGAGCAGCACGGTCGCGACGCCGGCCGCGAGCGAGACGCGCGAGCCCCACACCATGCGCGAGAGCAGATCGCGCCCGAGGCGATCGGTGCCGAGCGGGTTCGCCCACGTCCCGCGCTCTTCCCACGCCGGCGGCCGGAACTTGAGCCGCAACGACTGCTCGAGCGGGTCGGGAAGCTGGAGCAGCGGCGCGAGCACGCCCGCGAGCACGAAGATCGCGATGATCGTCAGCGAGAAGTACGGCAGCCGTTGCCCGCGCCGGATCGCCTCATGGGGGGCCCGAGACGGGCCCCCCAATCCCCCAACGCTTCGGTCGCGGAGTGAATCCGCGCCCTCCGCGACCGCGCGGGTCCCCGCGGTGCTCACCGGGCGACCCGGATGCGCGGGTCGATCACGGCGTAGAGGCAGTCGACACCGAGGTTCACGACGGCCACGATCGCGGCGGTGACGAGGACCACCGCCTGGATCACCGGGAAGTCACGGCCGGTGATGCCCTCGTACGCGAGCCGGCCGAGGCCCGGCCACGCGAAGACCGTCTCCACGACGATCGCGGTCGTGACGAGGATCGAGAAGTGGATGCCGGCGAACGTGACGACCGGGATGAGCGCGTTCTTCAGCGCGTGCAGCCACACCACGCGCGGCTCGATCACGCCCTTCACGCGCGCGAGCTTCACGTACTCGGAGTCGAGCACCTCGAGCATCCCGGAGCGGAGCAGCCGCATCATCCCGGCCACCACGAACCAGCCGAGCGTGAAGCCGGGAAGGACGTAGCTCGCCAGCGTCTCGTCGCCGACGGCGGGCAGCCACTGCAGGCGGCCCGCGATGAACTCCACGAGGACGATGGCGAGCCAGAACGTGGGCAGGGACTGGCCGAGGATCGAGATGACCTGCGCGGCGCGGTCCACCGCCGTGCCCTTCTTCACGGCCGCGATCACGCCGAGCGGGAACGCGATCGCGATCGAGACCGCCATGGCGAACGTCGCCAGCTTGAACGAGTTCGGCAGGCGCTCGCGGAGCAGCTCGCTCACCGGCTTGCGCGCGCGGATCGAGACGCCGAAGTCACCCGTCACCGCGCGCCCGACGAACGAGAGGTACTGCTCGACGTACGGGCGGTCGAGCCCGAGGTACGCGCGCGCGTTCGCGTAGTCCTCCGGCGTGGCGCCCATCGGAAGAATCATCGTGAGCGGGTCGCCGGTGGCGCGGGCGAGGATGAAGACCACGACCGACAGCATCGCCAGCGCCACCAGCGACTGCAGTACTCGAACGACGACGAAGCGGATCAACTGCTATTTGGTCGCGGCCAGCTCGTCGAGGAAGAACTCGTACATCACGGTGCCGGGGTTCCAGCTCGCCAGCGCCTTCGAGCTCGCGTACGGGGCGTGCAGGTACGCCACCGGGAACGTCGAGCTCTCGCTGCGCAGCCGCGTGAAGATGTTGCGCATCAGCGCGTTGATCTTCTGCTGGTCCGTCTGGCTCAGCACCTGCTTGATCATGCCGTCGATCTCGGGATCGTTGACGGTGTCGTTGAGCTTCGACGGGCCGTACGCCTGCTTCTCGAGGAACGCGAACGTCCCCATCCAGTTGCGGTTGGCGATGTTGAAGTAGCCGATCGCGCCCGGCGTCTTGCGATCGACCCAGTTCTTGCGGAACGCCGCGTAGTCCACGGGGATCAGCTTCGGCTTGATGCCGATCTTCTCCCAGTAGCCCGCGATCGCTTCCGCGAACGCCTTGCCTTCGGGGAAGCCCGGCAGCTGGAAGGCGTAGACGTCGAGCGGGAACCCGTTCGGAACCCCCGCGTCGGCGAGGAGCTTCTTCGCGCGCGCCGGATCGTACGGGTACGTCATCTCCGGCGTCGGCTTGAAGCCGACGTCCTTGAACGCCCACGAGAGGCCGTACGGCACCGACGCGACCTCGCCGTGGCCCGCGAAGATGGCCTGCACGACCTCGTTGCGGTCGATCGCCATGTTCATCGCTTCACGCACGCGCTTGTCCTTCATCGGCGCCGGCATCCCGTCGGGCCCGAGGATGACCCAGAGGTTGGCGATCGCCTCTTCCTTGCGGAAGTGCATCGGGTACCCCTCGCGCTGCAGCTCCTTCACGCGCTCGCGGCTGAGGTCGGCGATGTCGGCCTCGCCGCGCCGGAGCAGCGCGATGCGCGTGGTCTCCTCGGCGACGATCTTGAACGTCATCGTCTTGAACTTCGGCGTGCCCGTGCGCCAGTGGTTCTCGACGGCGGCGAGCTTGATGTGCGAGCCCGCGACGTGCTCCACGAACTTGTAGGGGCCGCTCCCGACCGGCTTGCGCGCGAAGGCGTCGTCGCCGACCGACTCGGTGTACTTCTTCGGGACGATCATGCCCTCGCTGGAGAGCGCGCGGGAGAGCGACGTCGCGACGATGAGCGTCGGCTCCTTGGTGACGATCACGACGCGATCGGGCGCGGGCGTCTCGACGCTCTGGATCAGCGCGCGGAGGATGCCCGCGTAGCCGGTCGTCGAGCGCTTGCCGAGGTTGCGCTCGATGCTGAACTTCACGTCCTCGGCGGTGAGCGGGTCCCCGTTGTGGAACTTCACGTCCTTGCGGAGGTGGAAGGTCCAGCGCTTGTGGTCGGCCGAGTTCTCCCACTTCGTCGCGATGCCGCTCTTCGGCGACAGCGTGCCGTCGCTCGTCGTGCCGACGAGGTAGTCGTACATCAGCGACAGGTAGTACTTGTTGAAGTGGCCGGCGACCGGCGGATCGAGCGTTTCCTGGGCGAGACCCGAGAGCGCGACGACGAGGTCGGTCTTGCCCTGCGCGAGGCTGCGCTCGGTCGAGCCGAGGACGATCAGCATCACGGATAGCACTGCTACGCCGAAGAGTCGGCTGATTCGCGTCATGGGGCTGGCTCCCTTCGAGTCGTGCCGCGGCGCCGGGCGCTGCGGGTGCCAGACCGTATCGCGGGACGGGGCGGTGTGGCAAGCGCGGGCCCTCGCGTGCCAAGCTGTGGCGCGTGGCCTGGATGTCCGGGGAAAGCGAGCTGGCGCGCGTGGCGCTCGTGTGTCTCGGCGGCGCGCTCGGCAGCGGTCTCAGGTACCTCACCGCGGTCGCCTCGGTGCGCCTCTATGGCGACGCGTTTCCCTGGGGAACGCTCGCGGTCAATCTCGCCGGCTGCTTTCTGATCGGCTTCGTCAACCGCGTGGCCGCGACGCCGCTGCTCTCCGAGCCCACGCGCCTGCTGCTCAGCACCGGCGTGATGGGCGGACTGACGACCTACTCCGCGTTCAGCTACGAGAGCGTCCGCCTCGCCCAGGTCGGCAACTGGCGCGGGGCCGCGACGAACGTCATCGTGACGACCGTCGCGTCCCTCGCGCTGTGCGTCGCCGGCATGTTGGTCGGCGCCCGGCTCGAGCGCTAGCAGGCTGCCAGGCGCCGACCCCGCCTCTCCTTACAACGAGCGCAGGAAGTTGAGCAGGTCCTGCTTATGCGGCTCCGTGAGCAGGTTGAACTTCACGATCACCGCGTTCGCCTCGGACGGCCCGAACTTCGAGTTGCCCGCGCTCTTGTGGGCGCGGATGGCCTCGATCAGATCGGTGGTGCGGCCGTCGTGAAGGAAGAAGATGCGCTGGCCCAGACCCCACAGCGGTGACGTCCGGAACTCGTCGCCGCGCGCGTTGCCCTGGAGGATGTCGTCCGCGAGCCCCGGCCCCATCTGATGCAGGGCGAGGTCCGAATAGAGGTTGGCGTTCGTGTTGGCCAGACCGGGGCGTGAAGGAATTCGCAGGCGTACCGCGCGTGCCGGCGCGAGCGCTTCTTACGCGCGCGACGCTCGCGTTCGGGCGTTCTCATCGCTGAGAAGCGTCGGACGCAGGTCCGATGTCTCGTCACTCATCGTCGGTGCTAGAATCGGCCGACGTTGCGCGACTGGGCGATGACATTCAGCACGCGCAACGCGTGGACGAATACAGCCGTTCGAACGGCTGGGGTGTATTGACCATGAACACCGCAATCCTCGTCGTCGAAGATGAGCCCAAGATGCAGGAGGTCCTCGCCGAGGCGCTCCGCTTCGAGGGCTACAACGTCGCCGCGACCAGCACCGGAGAAGACGCGCTCGCGCGGCTCGAGGCCGAAGAGTTCGACGTGATCATCACGGACATCTCGCTGCCCGGCGTGAGCGGGATCGAAGTGCTCGAGCGGGCGCGCGTGCTCAATCCCATCGCCGCGGTCATCCTCATCACCGGCTACGCGACCGTCGACACGGCGATCAAGGCGCTGCAAAAGGGCGCCGCCGAGTTCCTCCAGAAGCCGCTCGACCTCGGCGAGCTCACGCGCTGCATCGGCCGCGTGCTCGAGTCGCGGCGCGGGCTCGAGACGGCGCAGGCGCGGGAGCGCGTGGTCCAGCAGTACCGGATCGGCATCCACCGCGTGGGCGAAGGCCTGATCGGCGAGAGCGCGGTGATCGACGCCGTGCGCCAGCAGATCGCGCGCTGCGCGCCCGCGCGCACGAACGTGCTGATCACGGGCGAGAGCGGCGTCGGCAAGGAAGTCGTCGCGCGCTCCATCCACGCCGCGAGCCCGCGCAGCGGCGGCCCCTTCGTGCCGGTCAACTGCGGCGCGATTCCCGAGACGCTGCTCGAGAGCCAGCTCTTCGGCCACGTGCGCGGCGCGTTCACGAACGCGGTGCAGGCCAGCGCGGGCCTGTTCGTCGCGGCCGACAACGGCACGCTGTTCCTCGACGAGATCGGCGAGCTGCCGTTCCAGCTCCAGGTGAAGCTGCTGCGCGTGATCGAGGACAAGCAGGTGTGGGCGGTCGGCGCCACCAAGCCGGTGCCCGTCGACGTGCGGCTGATCGCGAGCACCAACCGCGACCTTCCGGCCGAAGTCGCGGCGGGCCGGTTCCGCGAGGACCTGTTCTACCGGCTGAACGTCGTGCACATCCCCGTGCCGCCGCTGCGGGAGCGCCGCGGCGACATCCCGCTGCTCGTCGATCACTTCGTGCAGACCCTCAACGTGAAGCTCGGCACGACGTTCGCCGGCGTGGACCGCGAGGCGATGCGCCTGCTGATCGTGAACCCATGGAAGGGCAACGTGCGCGAGCTGGAGAACGTTCTCGAGCGCGCGATGCTCCTCGGCGAGGGCAACCTGATCCACGCGCGCTATCTGGCGGCGGTGGCGCCGTCGACCGCGCCGCGCCCGACGATGCTGCGCGACGCCGTCCGCGAGTTCGAGCGGCGTCACATCCTCGAGGTGCTCGAGCAGACCGGCTACGACAAGCGCGAGGCGGCGCGCACGCTGGGCATCAGCCTGGCGTCGCTCTATCGCAAGCTGGCGCTCGACACGGAAGCGAGCTCCGCGCCCGAGGAGTAGCCCCGTCCCGCGGGTGTATCCATTCCGCGGCATTGACGCCTCGTCACGCCGTGGCTAGCCTCTCTCCATGAGCGACGCGCCTCGTGTGCCGACGAAGCGCTGGACGCGCGTCCAGTACGAGAAGGCGATCGAGTGCGGGATCTTCCGCGACGACGAGCGCCTCGAGCTTCTCGACGGCGTGCTCGTCGTCAAGGAGCCTCAGAGCGACCCGCACTTCGTCGCGGTCGACCTCGTCGCCGGGGCGCTCCGCGCGGCCTTCGGCGACGGGTGGCTCGTTCGACAACAAGGCCATTTCGCGGCGGGGCGGCGCTCGCGCCCCGAACCTGACGTCTATGTCGTTCCTGGTGCGCCACGCGACTACGTCCGCGCGGCACCCACCCAACCGGTCCTCATCGTCGAGGTCTCGCACTCGCGGCTCGCGTTCGATCGCGGGCGGAAGAGCGTCCTCTACGCGCGGCGCCGCATCCAGGACTACTGGATCGTGAACCTCGTGGAGAGAACGCTCGAAGTGCGCCGTGACCCCGGGCGCCTCGCGCCGCCGCCGCGTGGACGCGGATACCGCTCCGTCGAAACGCTTCGCCCGCCGTCGTTCGTGGTTCCGCTCGCCCTGCCGGACGCGCGCATCGCGGTCGCCGACCTCTTGCCCTGAGCTCCCGGCCCGACCGCGCTATCATGCGGCGGGCCACCGTCGTCCGATTCCCGCTCAGAAGGAGCTCCGATGCGGTTCATTCGCCGCCGTGTGATCACTGGCCTCGTCACCCTCGCGCTCGCCGCTCTCGTCGCGGGCGGCGCGTCCGCGCAGGGCGTGCTGCGCATCGGACTCAACGACGACCCCGACGCGCTCGACCCGACCATCAGCCGCGCCTACGTCGGGCGGCTCGTGTTCGCCGCGCTGTGCGACAAGCTCTTCGACGTCACGCCCGACCTGAAGATCGTTCCGCAGCTCGCGACCGGCTACGAGTGGACCGCGGACCACAAGGCCGTCGTGATCAAGCTCCGGCCCGGTGTGAAGTTCCACGACGGCGAGCCGTTCAACGCCGAGGCCGTGCGCTTCAACATCGAGCGCCACATCAACACGCCGGGGTCGTTCCGCAAGTCGGAGATCGGCGAGATCACGAAGGTCGAGGTCGTGAGCGACCTCGCCGTGCGGCTTTCGCTCAGCGAGCCGCTCGTGCCGCTGCTCGCCGCGCTCACCGATCGCGCCGGCATGATGGTCTCGCCGAAGGCGGCGAAGGAGCTCGGTGACAGGTTCGGCACGAAGCCCGTGTGCGCGGGACCGTACCGGTTCGTCGAGCGCGTGGCGCAGGGCAAGATCGTGCTCGAGAAGTTCGCCAGCTACTGGGACAGGGCGAACGTGCACGTCGACCGCGTGGAGTTCGTGCCGATCACCGACTCGACCGCGCGGCTCGCGAGCCTGCGCTCCGGCGACCTGCAGATGATCGAGCGCGTGTCGCCGACCGACGTGGGCCAGATCCGCGAGGACAGCCGGCTCAAGGTGACCGGCGTGCCGGAGCTCGGGTTCCAGGTCATCCGGCTCAACGTCGCGAACGGGCCGAAGTCGAAGGCGTTCGCGGACGCCCGGGTGCGGCAGGCGATCGACCTTCTCATCGATCGCGAGACCCTCGTGAAGACCGTCTTCAACAACGAGTACGTGCCCGGCAACCAGTGGGTGAGCCCGTCGAGCCCGTACTACAACGCGAAGCTCCCCGTGCGGAAGCGCGACATCGCGCGCGCGAAGCAGCTCCTGCGCGAGGCCGGGCAGCCGAGCTTTGCGTTCACGCTCATCGTGCCGCCCGAGCGCGACCGGCAGGAGGCGTCGCTGATCATCCAGGCGATGCTGGCCGAGGCCGGCGTGACCATGACGATCCAGACGCAGGAGAACGTCACGATGCTGCAGGCGGGACGCCGCGGGGACTTCGAGGCGTACTTCACGTTCTGGAGCGGCCGCCCCGACCCGGACGGCAACATCTACACGCACTACACGTGCAAGGGCGCCCAGAACGACCCGCGCTGGTGCAACGAGCAGTTCGACGTGCTCGTCTCGAAAGCCCGGCACGTCGCGGACCCGGGCGAGCGCAAGAAGCTCTACGACCAGGCGACCGAGATCATGCTGCGCGAGACGCCGTCGCTCCACCTGTGGCACCGGCGCGTGTTCACGGGCTTCAGCGGGCGCGTGCAGGGCTTCACGCCGTATCCCGACGGCATCATCCGCGTCAAGGGCCTGAAGCTCTCGTAATGACGTCCGGCTTGACGGCCATGGCCGTCAAATGACGTTCGGGCGGTTCGTGGCGCGGCGGATCGCCGTGCTCGTGCCGACGCTGCTGATCGTCTCGCTGCTGATCTTCGCGCTGCAGCAGCTCCTGCCCGGCGACGCCGCCGTCGCGCTGGCCGGCGAGGAGCAGGACGCGGCGGTCGTCGCGGCGATCCGTGCGAAGTACCACCTCGACAAGCCGTGGCCGGCGCAGTACGCGATGTGGATCGGCAACGTGCTGCGCGGCGACTTCGGGCAGTCGCTGCGCAACAGGATTCCGGTCGCCGAGCTGCTCGCCGCGAAGCTGCCGGTGACGATCGAGCTCGCGGTGGCCTCGATGCTCATCGCGCTCGCGATCGGCGTGCCGGCCGGCATCCTCTCGGCGGCGCGCAAGGGATCGCCGCTCGACCTCACCGCGAACTTCGTCGCGCTCTCCGGGCTCTCCGTGCCGCACTTCTGGCTCGGGATCATGCTGATCCTGCTCTTCGCGGTGCGGCTCGGGTGGCTGCCCGCGTCCGGATTCGTGCCGCTGTCGGAGAGCGTGCGGCTGAACCTGGCCAGCATCCTGCTGCCGGCGATCGTGCTCGGCACGGGCGTCGCCGGCGTGATGATGCGGCACACGCGGAGCGCGATGCTGGAGACGCTCGGCGCGGACTACGTGCGCACGGCGCGCGCGAAGAGCGTGAGCGAGCGGATGGTCGTGCTCAAGCACGCGCTCCGCAACGCGCTGATCCCGGTGATCACGCTCGGCGCGATCGAGTTCGGGCGCCTGCTCTCCGGCGCGGTGCTGACCGAGCAGATCTTCGCGATCCCCGGCTTCGGCAAGCTGCTGGTCGACGGCGTGTTCAACCGCGACTACGCGGTGGTGCAGGGGGTGGTGCTCGTCTCGGCGACGCTGTTCGTGCTGCTGAACCTGCTCGCCGACGTCCTCTACTTCCTCGCTAACCCGCGGCTTCGAGGGCATTGATGCCGGGGACGCGATGAAGCGCCTGCTGCGCCGTCCGCTCGCGATCGTCGCGCTCGCGGTCGTGCTCGGCTTCATCGCGCTCGCGCTCGCGGCGCCGTACGTGGCGCCGTTCGAGCCGAACGCCACCGACTTCCGCGCGATTCGCAAGCCGCCGTCCCCCGTGCACCGGCTCGGCACCGACGAGGTCGGCCGCGACGTGCTCTCGCGGCTCATCTGGGGCGCCCGCGCGTCGCTGCTCGCGGGCGTGATTCCGGTCGCGATCGCGCTCAGCCTCAGCATCCCGCTCGGCCTGCTCTCGGGCTACGCCGGCGGCTGGATCGACGGACTGATCATGCGGGTGACCGACGCGATGCTCGCGATCCCGTTCCTCATCGTCGCGATCGCGCTCGCCGCGTTCCTCGGGCCGAGCCTGACCAACGCGATGATCGCGATCGGCATCGCCGCGCTGCCGATCTTCCTCCGGCTCGCGCGCGGGACCGTGCTGGCCGTCAAGACCGAGGAGTACGTCGAGGCCGCGCGCGCGGTCGGCGGCTCGCACGCGCGCATCGCGGTGCGGCACATCCTCCCGAACATGCTGCCGCCGATCTTCATCCAGGTGAGCATCACGGTGGCCGCGGCGATCATCGCGGAGGCGAGCCTGTCGTTCCTCGGGCTCGGCCAGCAGCCGCCCGCGCCGTCGTGGGGCAGCATGCTGAACGCGGCGCAACGCTATCTCTCGCAGGCGCCGTGGATGGCGCTCTACCCGGGCCTCATGATCTTCGTGATCGTGATGGCGCTGAACGTCCTCGGCGACGGGCTGCGCGACGTGCTCGATCCCCGCGATTCCTGAGCGGGCGGCCGGGGTGCTATCGTTGCGAGCCATGAGCCTGATCCAGACCAAGCCCGTGACCGGACCGAAGGCATGGCGCGGCGACGCGCTCGCGCGCGAGACCTCGTGGATCGTGCGATGGACCGACGCGGAGCTCGCGGACATCGACCGCGCGGTCGCCGCCGCGAAGGCGAGCGGGCGTCCGCTCGAGGAGATCGGACGCGACGAGTTTCCGCTGACCGTCGCGCGCGCGACGCTCGAGCGCGCGGTGGCCGAGATGTACGACGGGCGCGGCTTCGTCGTGCTGCGCGGGCTGCCGGTGCGGCGGTACAGCGACGACGACGTCGGGCTGATCTTCTGGGGCTTCGGCCGCTGGATGGGCGCGCCGCTCTACCAGAATCCGAAGGGCGACCTGCTCGGTCACGTCTACGATCACGGCCGCACGTACGGCAACATCGACGTGCGCGGCTACGAGACCAACGCGTACCTGCCGTATCACACCGACGCGGGCGACATGGTCGGCCTTCTGTGTCTGCGCCGGGGGATCGAAGGCGGGCTCAGCAGCGTCGTGAGCTCGACGACCGTGCACAACGAGATCGCCGCGCAGCATCCGGAGTACCTCGGGCTGCTCTACAACGGCTACTACTACATCCGCCGCGAGGCCGCGCTCACCGAGCGCGGCATCTCGGAGCGGCCGATCCCGGTGTTCGGCGCGAAGGACGGCGTGGTGAGCTGCCGCTACATCCGGAACCAGATCAACGCGGGCGCGGTGAAGCGCGAGATCCCGCTGACGACGCTCGAGAGGGCCGCGCTCGACTTCCTCGACGAGCAGACGAAGCGTCCCGATCTGCGCCTCGACATGGATCTCGAGCTCGGCGACATCCAGTTCATCAACAACTACACGATCCTCCACTCGCGCACCGGCTTCGTCGACGGGCCGGAGCCGCACCAGAAGCGCCACATGCTGCGGCTCTGGCTCAAGTTCCCGCGGACGTGGCCGCTGAGCGCCGAGTTCCCCGCGCACATGGGCTACAAGCCCGCGCAGGACACGCCGGTTCTGCAGACGGCGGACGGCATGATCGAAGCGGAGGCCTGAGATGCCGAAGGTGCTAAGCGAGCGGCAGGTCCGCGACTACGCGCGCGACGGCTATCTCTCGCCGGTGCGGTTGATGAGTCCCGAGCGCGCCCGTGCGTATCGCGAGAAGTTCGAGGCGCTCGAGGCGCGCGTGTCCGCCGTCGACATCAAGAAGATGAAGACGAAGTCGCACCTGCTGTGTCCGTGGGTGCTGGAGATCGCGGAGGATCCGCACATCCTCGACGTCTTCGAGGACCTGATCGGTCCGAACATCCGCTGCTGGAGCATGGCGTGGCGGGTGAAGAAGGCCGACGGCGAGACGTTCGCCGGCTGGCATCAGGACTCGTACTACGGCGCGGCGATGCCGGTGGTGCTCGCGGGGCTCGCGCTCTCCGCGTGCGGGGTGAAGCAGGGCTGCCTGCGCGGCATTCCCGGCTCGCACACGTGGGGCATCCTGAAGCACTCGGAGAAGGACGACCCCAAGAGCATCCTCGCGCGCGGCCAGTTCATCACCGATCCGTTCGACGAGTCGAAGGCCGTGGACTTCGAGCTCCAGCCGGGCGAGGCCGTGCTGTTCGACAACTCGCTGGTCCATGCCTCCGGCGGCAACTTCGGCCCCGATCGCCGCTTCCTCCTGCTGGTGGAGATGTTCCCGACGTGGGCGAAGCCGCCGCGCGTGCCGCAGCCCGCGATGCTGATGCGCGGCGCCGACACGTCCGGCGTCTATCCCGAAGAGCCACGTCCCGACGCGGAGTGGTCGCCGCGGGCGCTCGAGAGCTGGCTGGCGGTCACGCAGAAGCGCGCGAGCCTGATCTTCGAAGACAGCCAGATCGGCCCGAGCATCGCGTACGGCGGCTCTCGCCAGGCGGTCTGATTCCCGTTCCGGCGTGCGGGCGGCGGCCGCAATCGCCGCGCTCGCGCTGCTGGTGTCGGCGTGCGCGTCGACGTCGAGCGATTCGCGGCGCCCGATCTTTCCTGACGTGCCGGCCACGATCGATCGGCATGCACGGTACCTCTTTCACATGCACGGCTCGATCGTCGAGGAGCAAGGTCCCAACGCGCAGGGACGGTACGGCCAGTATCGCTACCAGTGGACGGTCGAGGCGCTCGCCGATCGCGGCTTCATCGTGATCAGCGAGGTGCGGTCGAGGACGGAGGTGCGGACGTACGCCACGATGGTGGCCGGCCAGGTGGCAAAGCTGAAGGCAGGTGGCGTGCCGGCCGGCCACATCACCGTCACCGGAATGTCCAAAGGCGGTGCGATCACCGTGCTGACGACGGCGGCGGTCGGCGATCCGGACGTGCGCTTCGTCGTCCTCGCGGGCTGCGGCCGTCGCGACGTCTTCGACGTGTCGCGCGGGATCGCGGCGCTCGGCGGCCGTCCGCAGGGCCGCGTCCTCTCGCTCTACGATCGCGTCGACAACGAGGCGGGCTCGTGCGCGCGCTACTTCCCGCAGGCGCCCGGGCTCACGTTCGAGGAGACCGTCTTCGACGTGGGCCGCGGTCACGCGCTCTTCTACACGCCCGAGCCCGTGTGGGTCGATCGCGTGACCGCGTGGGCCCTGGCGCGCTGACTCAGTCCTTCCAGGCGCTCGCCTGGTCGAGCGTGGACGTCGAGTCGGCGTCGAGCTTGAGGTCGACCGCGCCCACGATCTCCTTGAGCTGGGCCACCGACGTCGCGCTCGCGATCGGCGCCGTCATGCCCGGGCGGTGGACCAGCCACGAGAGCGCGACCTGCGCGGGCGTCGCGCCCACCTTCGACGCGACCTTCTCGACGGCCGCGAGGATCGCGAAGCCGCGATCGTTCATGTACTGCTTCTGGACGCCGCCGGCTCGCTTCGTGTCCGGGAGCGGCTGGCCCGCGCGGTACTTGCCGGAGAGGAAGCCACTGCCGAGCGTGGAGTAGGGGATCACGCCGATCTGCTGCTCGATGCAGAGCGGCTCCAGCTCGCGCTCGTACTCGTCGCGGAAGACCAGGTTGTACTTCGGCTGGATCGACTCGTAGCGGACCAGCGCGCGCCTGTCGCTCTCCCACAGCGCGCGTGTGAGCCGCCACGCGACGTGGTTCGACGCGCCGATGTAGCGCACCTTGCCCTGGCGCACGAGGTCGTCGAAGGCGCGCAAAGTCTCGTCGAGCGGCGTGTCGCGGTCGTCCCAGTGCGCTTGATAGAGGTCGATGTAGTCGGTCTGCAGCCGGCGCAGCGACGCTTCGACGCCCTCCATGACGTGCGTGCGCGAGAGGCCGGTGTCGTTCGGGCCGGGGCCCATCGGGCCCATCACCTTCGTGGCGATGATGACCTTCGCGCGGTTCTTGCGCGCGTGCATCCAGATGCCGAGCGCGTTCTCCGACTCGCCGCCCACGTTGCCCGGCACCCAGCGCGAATAAACGTCCGCGGTGTCGACGAAGTTCCCGCCCGCGTCGAGGTAGGCGTCGAGCACGGCTTCCGACGCCGGCTGGTCGGTCGTCCATCCGAACGTGTTGCCGCCGAGGCAGAGCGCCGCGACCTTCAATCCGGTTCGACCGAGCTTGCGCATCAACATGGACGTTCTCCTCGCAGGAACCCGCTCGCGCCGTCTCCTGTTGCACAGACGAGGGCGTGATGAGTCGTCACTGCATCGTGTGCGGCCAGTCGAATCCGGACCGGGACAGCTTCTGCTCGTTCCACATCACGCCGGAGGACAACTGGTCCGCGGCGAACCGGATCTTCTGTGATTTCGTGCATCGCGCGATCGTGCCGCGCCGGCTCCGGGCGTGCGATCGCGACGCGGTGGTGATCACCGACGACGAGGGCGAGGTCGTCATTCTCGCGACGGACTGACGCCGGGTGGCGCGCGTGTCTCACCGCGCGCCGAGCGCGCCCGAGTGCACGGCGCGAATCTCGACCTCGGCGCCGTCGGCGAGCGACAGCATGCGCAGCGCCTCGGCCCCGATCTCCGCGCGGTGGCCATTGCCCGGAGTGATGCCTCTGATCCAGCTACGGAGCGGCGCGCCGCGCGGATTGACCAGCTCGACCACCCCGCCTTCGCCCACGCCGAGGCGCGCCGCCGTCTCGGCGTCGAGGCGCATCGCTCGCCCGCCATGCGCGAGATCGGACGCGGCGCTCACGCGTACGCGCGGTCGCGCGGCGCTGAGCTGCGCCCGTCGCGCCGCCGTCGCGTCGGCATCGATCGCCTCACGCGCCCAGACCACACCGTAGATCCGCTCCGCCGCCTCGCGCCTCACGTAGCCCTCCGCGACGTCGGCGGCGACGGCCGCGGGATCACGCTCGAGCGGGTCGCCGAAGCCGCCGCCGCCGGAGCTTTCCATCATCAAGATGTCGCCCGGCTCCAGCGGAAACGCGCCGACCTTCCCCGGCAGCGGCGACGGCGCGATCGCCACGCCATCGCGCGAGACCCAGAATTCATTGCGCGCACCCGCCTCGCCGCCACACACGCCGAACGGCGGCAGCACCGCTTTCTCGGCGAGCACCGAGAGCTTCGTCGACGGCGCCTGGATGCGGACCGCGCGCGTGAGGCCGAGGCCGCCGCGCCAGCGCCCGGGGCCTCCGGAGTCTTCGCGCAGCGCCGTCGCTTCCACGTGCACCGGGTAGAGCTGCTCGATCGCCTCGATCGGCTGCAGCGTGGTCATGTCGCTCTCGGTCCACGCGCGCACGGTGTTGCTGCCGTCGCCGCCGTCGTAGCCGCCGGTGCCGCCCGCCGGGTACTCGTAGAAGATGAACGTCTCGCCGGTCTTCGGGTGCGGGCCGCCGACATAACAGTGGTTGCCGCCGCCCTTGAGGTCGCCGGCCACGCGTCCGCCGAGGGCCGGCGCCAGCGCGCCCATCACCGCGGTCTCGACGCAGTACTTCACTTCCACCATCCCGCCGCACGGCGCGGGCGGGTTCGCGTTCACGATCGTGCCGGGCGGCGTGATCACCGTGAGCGGACGAAACGCGCCCGAGTTCACGTCCGAGCCCGGATCGAGGAACGACTTGACGATGGTGAAGGCGCCCGTCGGCGCCATCGCGGGGCCGACGTTCGTCGGGCCTGCCGTCTGCGGCGAGGTGCCGGTGAGGTCGACGGTGATGGTCTCGCCCGCGACCGTGACCTTCGCGCGCACCGTGAGCGGCTCGAGCCGCTCGCGCCCGCTTTCCAGATGCGCTTCGTAGACGTACTCGCCGTCACGCAGCGCGCCGATCGCGGCGCGCATGCGACGCTCCGCGCGGTCCATCAGCTCGGCCACGGTCGCGCGCACCGTCGCGACACCGTACTTTGCCGCGAGGCCTTCGACGCGCTCCGCGGCCTTCTTGCACGTGCCGATCATCGCGTCGAAGTCGCCGATGCGCTCGCGCGGCCCGCGCATGTTGCTGAAGATCAGGTCGAGCGCGGCCTGGTTCGGGACTCCGCGATCCACGATGCGGATCGGCGGAATGCGCACGCCTTCCTGGAAGATCTCGGTGGCGCCGCCCGAGAGGCTGCCCGGGCTCATGCCGCCGACGTCGCCCCAGTGCGCGCGCACGACCGGGAAGACGAACATGCGGTTTTCCGCAAAGATCGGGTAGATCAGCGCGACGTCGTTCAGATGCGTCCCGCCGGTGTAGGGGTCGTTGTGGAGGAACATGTCGCCGGGGTGGATGTCGTCGCCGAACTTCTCGCGCACGGCCTTCATCGACCACGCGATCGGCACGATGTGCAGCGGGTGGTCCTGTCCCTTCGACATCGACACGATCTGCGCGTCGCCGTCCATCAGCACGCAGGAGAAGTCCTCGCCCTCGTACAGGATGGAAGAGTACGCGGTGCGCACGAGGGTCACGCGCATCTCGCGCACGATCGAGACGAAGGCCTCCCGCAGGACTTCCAGCGTGATCGGGTCGATCATCGGTTCGTAAACGTGGGCAAGACTTCCTTGCCGAGCCACGCCAGCTGCTCGACCATCTGCGCCTGCGGCGTGCCCATGCTGTTGCTGAGGTGCACGTACTCGAGCCCGGGGAACTTCTCCTCCAGCGAGCGCAGGTACGCCACGAGCTCCTCGGGCTTCCCGGCGAACCACGCGCCGACCTTCATGTAGTCGGTGACCTTCGGCACGCCGGCCGCATCCCAGCCGCCACGTTTCGTCGACGCCTCGAGCTGCTCGGGCGTGATGCCCGGCACGAAGCCGAGCGGACCGAACATCTTCACGTGCTCCTCGTACCACGGCGTCATCTCGCGGATCGCGCGCTCCTGGCTGTCGGCGAGGTGATAGAAGATGCCGAGGCTCAGGCCTTCGCCGAGCTTCCAGTCCTTGCCGGCGCGATGCGCTGCTTCCTGGAACGCGTAGATCGACTTCTGCGCCATCGTCGCCGCGCCGCCGCCGATCAATCCCTTGATGCCGTGCTTCATCATGAAGTCGAGCCCGCGCGGGCTCGCGCTGACGACCGGCTGCCAGCAGTCGAGCGAATGGACCGGGCGGGGCACGAGCGTGAGCTCCTTCAGGTCGTAGCCGCGATAGGGCACCTGCGGCGGCAGCGTGTAGTGCTTGCCCTTGTGCGAGAACGACTCCTCGCGGAACGCCTTCATGATGATCTCGACCTGCTCCTCGAACAGCTCGCGGTTGCCCTCGGCGTCCAGCATCGGCGCGCCGAACGTCTCGACCTCGCGCGTGTGATAGCCGCGGCCGACGCCGAACACCGTGCGTCCCTTGGTGAGGATGTCCGCCGTCGCGTAGTCCTCGGCGAGACGGAGCGGGTGCCACATCGGCGCGATGTTGAACCCGCAGCCGATCTTCAGCCGCTTGGTCTTGTGCGCGAGGTGCACCGCCGCCATCAGGATGTTCGGGATGACCTCGTAACCTTCGTGCTGGAAGTGGTGCTCGGCGAGCCAGAGCACCCAGTAGCCGTGCTCGTCCATCGTCTTCGCGATCGCCTCCATCTTGTCGAAGACGGTCGCGAGGTGACGGTTCGGATAGCGGCGGTCGTTCGCGGGCGTCGCGTCCTGCCCCATGTCGCCGAGATCGACGTGCCCCGCGTAGACGTTCGAGAAGTGCTTGATCATGACGTTCCTTTCACATCGGGCCCCATGACTGGAGGACCCCAAACCCCTCTCTCCAGACGAAGGTTGCCGTGCTCGTCGAGCGTCACCCGCCACCCGGGAAGCACGACGGTCGTCGCGCCGAACTCTTCGATGACGGCCGGGCCCGCGAACGACGCACGCTCCGGCAAACGCTCGCGCTCCCACACCGGACACTCGTGCGCGGTGCCGCCGAACCACACCCGCCGGCGCTCCACCAGCGCGTCGTCGAGCGCACGCGTCTCACTGCGATGGCGCTCGGCCGCGGGCTTCGCGACCACGCCGAAGGCGACGAGCCGCGCGTTCACGAGCTCGATGGTTGCCTCCGGATTCGCGTGACCGTACGCGCTCGCGTGCCGCGCGTGGAAGGCGCGCTCGACGTCCGGCAACGCGGGCAGCGCGTCCGGATCGCCTGTAGACCTTGACGGCCCGTGGCCGTCAACTGTTCCCACGTCGACGTTGAGCTCGAACGCCTGCCCGCGATAGCGCAGGTCGAGCGAGCGGCGCAGGCGCTGGTGCTCCGGCGCGAAGCCCTCGAGCTCGAGCTGACGCCGCGCGCTCGCCGCCATCTCCGCGAAGAGCGCGCCGAGCAACGCCGCCCGCTCGCGCAGCGGGCCCACGCGCGTCCGCACGTCGTCGTGCTTGATGTCCGACGCGAGCAGCCCGAGCGCCGAGAAGTTGCCGGGATGCCGTGGCACCAGCACGCGCGGGATCCCGAGCTCCTCCGCCACGGCGAGCGCGTGCATCGGACCCGCGCCGCCGAACGCGATCAGCGTGAAGTCGCGCGGGTCGTAGCCGCGCTGGATCGAGATCTCGCGGATCGCGGACGTCATGCGCGCGACCGCGATCGTCACGATGCCTTCCGCGAGCGCTTCGGTGCCGAGCGTGCCTCCCATGCGCGCCGCGAGCGCCTCGACGACGGCGCGCGCCCGCGACGCGTCGACCGTGATGCTGCCGCCCAGCCGCTTGCTCGTGCCGATGCGCCCGAGCACGATGTTCGCGTCGGTCACCGTCGCTTCGGTGCCGCCGTGCCCGTACGCGGCGGGCCCCGGCCGCGCGCCCGCGCTGCGCGGGCCGACCTGCAGGCTCCCGTCCACGTCGAGCCACGCGATCGAGCCGCCGCCGGCGCCGACCGTGTGCATGTCGATCTGCGGCACCTTCACCGGGAACGCGCCGATCATGCTGTCCGACGTCATCACCGGTGTCAGATCGCGCACGAGGCACACGTCGGTGGACGTGCCGCCCATGTCGTAGGTGATGAAGTCGCGGACGTCCGCGCTCGCGCCGACGTAGCAGGCCTGACTGACGCCGCCCGCCGGTCCCGAGAGGATCGTCTTGATCGGCAGCCGGCGCGCGGTGTCGGTCGTCATCATCCCGCCGCTCGAGCCGACGGTCAGAACACCGTGGCCGTAACCCGTCGCGAGCAGGCGCTCCTCCAGGCCGCTAAGGTACGCGTCCATCAACGGCTGGAGGTACGCGTTCAGCACGGTCGTCGAGAAGCGCTCGAACTCGCGGTACTCGGGCACGACGTCCGCGGAACATGACACCGGCAATCCGGGCGCCTTGCCCTTCGCCGCGTCGGCGACGAGCCGCTCGTGCGCGGGATTGAGATACGCGTGCAGCAGGCACACGGCGATCGCCTCCGCGCGCGCGGCGAGGGCCGAATCGAGCGCGCGGTCGACGCTCGCGGCGTCGAGCGGCACCTGCACCGCGCCGTCCGCCGTGAGCCGCTCGATCACCTCGAAGCGATGCTTGCGCTCGACGACGGGCTTCGGTCTGACGAACGTCGGGACGAAGAGCGCGGGGATGTTGCGCTTGGTGCGCCCGATCTCGATGAGGTCCCGGAACCCGGCGGTCGTGAGGACGGCGACGCGCGCGCCGCGCCGCTCCAGCACCGCGTTGGTGCCGACGGTCGTGCCGTGCACGAGCCGGCGGACGTCACGGCTCGCGATCCCCAGCGCCTGCAGCCCGGCCAGCAGCGCGGCGGCTTCGTTGCGCGGCTGCGATGGGACCTTGGTGACCACGACGCGCCCCGTGATCTCGTCGACGGCCGTGAGATCCGTGAACGTACCGCCGACGTCGACACCGACGATGAACATTCGCGGATGATAACGCGTAAAATGCCCGGCCATGACCACACAGCCCGACGCCATCCGCCATCTGTGGACGCACAAGACCCAGGACCACCCGTTCCTCTCCGACGAAGAGCTGGTCATCGACCGCGCGGAGGGCGTCTGGGTCTGGACGGAGCAGGGCAAGAAGCTGATGGACGGCTTCGCGGGCCTTGCCGTCGTGAACGTCGGCCACGGCCGGCGCGAGATCGCGGAGGCGATCGCCGAGCAGACCGTGCGCCTCGCGTACTACCCGACCACGCGCCAGTTCTCGAATCGTCCGGCGGCCGAGCTCGCGAAGAAGCTCGCGTCGCTCACGCCGGGCGACCTCGACCTCACGATGTTCGCGGTCAGCGGCTCGGAGGCGAACGAGCGCTCGATGCAGATCGCGCGGCACTACTGGATCGCGAAGGGGAAGCCCGAGAAGCACAAGGTCATCTCGTTCAACGGCGGGTACCACGGCGCCACGATGGGCACGTACGCGATCTGCGGGCTGCCGCATCTCTCGGCGCCGTACGACGTCATCAAGCCGTCGGGCTTCGCGAAGGTCACCGCGCCGTATCCATTCCGTGACCGCGGCACGGGCAGCGACGAGGAGCTCGTGGAGCGCCGCGCGCGCGAGCTGCGCGAGGCGATCGTGAAGGAAGGGCCGGAGACCGTCTCCGCGGTCATCCAGGAGCCGGTGCTGTCGTCGGGCGGCTTCATCATGCCCCCGATCGGCTGGCTCAAGCGCGTGCGCGCGATCTGCGACGAGCTCGACGTGCTGCTGATCGCCGACGAGGTCATCACGGGCTTCGGCCGCACCGGGCGCTGGTTCGCCGTCGAGCACGACCGCGTCGTGCCCGATCTCATGTCGGTCGCGAAGGGCATCACCTCCGGCTACGTGCCGCTGTCGGCCAGCATCGCGCGCCGGCGGCTCGCCGACGTGTTCGCCGACGACACGAAGGAAGAGAACGTCCACCCGAACACGTACGCGGCGCATCCCGTGGCGTGCGCGGCCGCGCTCGCGAATCTGCAGATCATGGAGAAGGATCACCTCGTCGAGAACGCCGAGGCGATGGGCGAGCGGCTGCTCGCCGGCCTCCGCGATGCGCTGAAGGGTACGCGCATCGTCGGTGAAGTGCGGGGGCGCGGCCTGCTCGTGTGCGCGGAGCTCGTGCAGCCGAACGGCTCGGGTCCGCTCGACAAGGATCTCGTGGCGCGGCTCGACCGGAAGGCGTGGGACCGCGGCGCGATCGTCTACGCGCGGGGCAGCGTGCTGCGCCTGGCGCCGCCTCTCTGCATCACCGCGCAGGAGGTCGACCAGCTCGTCGATCTGTGCGCGTCGTCGGTCCGCGAGCTGGACGCGGAGATCGCGCGCTAGCTTTCGAAGAGGCCTTCGACGGCTTCGACCAGGACTTCGGTCGGCAGGGGCTTGCGCAGCGTCACGTCCGCGCCCGCGTCTTTCGCAGAGGTGAGAACTTCGAACCCTTCCCACGTGCCGCCGCCGGTGATCGCGATGATGCGGGGCGCCGGATTGTGCTGTCGTAGCGCGCGGATCAGCTGCAGTCCGCTCGCCTCGGGCATGAACATGTCGACGATGACGACCTCGGGCGACCGGGCCGTGCACGCGGCGAGCGCTTCCGACACGGTCGTGGCCGTGCGGACCGCGTGCCCGCGTCTCACCAGCACGAGCTCGTAGAGGACGCGAACCGCCGGCTCGTCGTCCACGACGAGAATCGATCGGGAGGTCATCCTCGCCGAAGATATAGCACGCTCGCGGGCGCGAGCGTGCGTTCCGGAGACGCGGAACGCGCCGATCTGCTTCAGCCGCGCGGGGCGTCCCCCGCGAGCGTGACCCGGTGCATGAGGCGGCGGTGGCCCTGGTAGTCGTTGATCGCGTTGTGTTGCGCGCACCGGTTGTCCCACATCGCGATCGAGCCCGGCTGCCACCGGAACCGGCACGTGAAGTCCGGACGCACCTGGTGCCTGAAGAGGTACTGCAGCAGCGGCGCGCTCTCTTCCACCGTCATCCCTTCCAACGCGACGGTATGCGCGACGTTGACGTAGAGCGCGCGGCGTCCGGTCTCCGGATGCACGCGCACGACCGGGTGCGTGGCGTTGTACTCCTTCTTCGCGTCGGCGCGCGCGCTGTCCCTGATGCGGTCCTCGCGCGTGCGCGACACGTCCGCGGCCGCCGAGCTGTTGACCGCGTTCAGGCCCGCGAGCAGCCGCTTCATCCCCTCGGAGAGCGTCTCGTACGCGAGGTACATGCTCGCAAACTCGGTGTCGCCGCCGGCAGGCGGCACCTCGCGCGCGATCAGCAGGCTCGCCATCGGCGGCCGCTCGAGATACGCGGTGTCGGAATGCCAGATGCCGCCGAAGTTGATCGTCTCGTGCGGCAGCTTCAGCACCGGAATGATCTCGGGATGCTCCGGCAGACCCTTCACGAACGGGTACTCGATCGGCTCGCCGAACCGCCGCGCGAACGCGAGGAACTCCGCGGGGGTCAGATCCTGATCGCGGAAGAAGATCACGAGATGCGCGAGCCACGCCGCGCGGATGGCCGCAAGCGTCGCGTCGCCGAGCGGCCGGCGGAGGTCGACGCCGGAGATCTCGGCGCCGAGCGCGCCGGCGACCGGCTCGACGGTGATCCCGCTCACCGCGACGCCGCTCATGGCACCGTCGTGAACGTCGGCACCGGCGCGCCGCCGTCCGTCGGCGAGAACACCACGCGCACGCGCTGGCCGATCTTCAGCCGGTCGAAGTCGCAGTCGACGAGGTTGGTCATCATCGTCGGGCCTTCGTCGAGCGTGACGTAGGCGACGGCGTACGGCACCTCCGCCCGCCGCATCACGCTGTACGAATAGATCACGCCGCCGCCGGCAGCGGCCTGCCACTCGGTCGCGTCGCTGCCACAGAACGGACACAGCGGGCGCGGGTAGTAGTGGAGCTGACCGCACGCGCGGCACTTCTTGAGCAGCAGCTTGCCCTGCGCGGTCGCTTCCCAGAACGGCTTGGTGTCGGGGCTCGGCGGGACAGACGGGATCGTGCGCGCTTTCGTGGCCATGGTCCTACTCCCGCTCCAGGATGACGGTGGCGCTGCCGTGGCGCGTGCCAAGCGAGCCTCCGGTGCCGTGCGCGAGCGCGAGCCCGCAGTTCTTCACCTGGACGCTCGGATGCGCCTCGCCCCGCAGCTGGCGGACGGCCTCGACGACCTTCGTCATCCCGCCGCGGTTCGCCGGATGGTTGTTGCAGAGCCCGCCGCCGTCGGTGTTGAACGGCAGCTTGCCGGTCCCGGAGATCAGATTGCCGTCGCTGACGAACTTGCCGCCCTGACCCTTCGCGCAGAAGCCGAGGTCCTCGAGCGTCATCAGCACGGTGATCGTGAAGCTGTCGTAGATCGACACGTACTTGATGTCCGCCGGCGTCACCTTCGCTTCCTCGAACGCGATCGGACCGGACCACCGGGCGCCGGAGTACGTGAGATCGATCGTGCCGCCCATCTGCAGCTTCACCGCCTCGCCGGCGCCGCGGATCTTCACGCGCGGACGGTTCAGGCGCTTCATGACGTCGGGATGCACGACCACGACCGCGCCGCCGCCGTCGGTGATCACGCAGCAGTCGAGGCGGTGCAGGGGATCGGCGATCATCGGCGACGTCACGACCTCTTCGACCGTCACGACGTCGCGCAGCAGCGCGTGCGGGTTGTGCTGCGCGTGGTGCGACGCGGCCACCTTGATCCACGCGAGCTGCTCGCTCGTGGTGCCGAACTCGTGCATGTGGCGCATCGCGCACATCGCGTACATGTTCACGACCGTCGGCCCGAACGGATACTCGAACTGGACGTCGGGCGCGGCGGAGCCGTAGTTGCGCGGCGCCGTGCCCGTCGCCATGCCCTCGGCGCGCGGCCGCCCCGCGAGCGTGATCAGCGCGACGGTGCACTTGCCCATCGCGATCGCCTGCGCCGCGTGGCTCACGTGGATCACGTACGACGAGCCGCCGGTCTCGGTGGTGTCGACGTGCCGCAGCTTGCCGAGACCCATGTACTCCGCCATCGACAGCGGTCCGAGCCCCGGCGCGTCGCCGGCGCAGAAGTAGCCGTCGACGTCGTTCTTGGTGAGCCCGGCGTCTTCGAGCGCGCCCTTCGCCACGTCGGCGTGGAGCTGCGCGAGCGAGATGTCGTCCGCCTTCCGCGTCGGATGCTCGTAAACCCCCGCGATGTACGCCTTCCCGTTGATCGTCATGCGTCCTCCTGGAACGAGGTCGGCATCATAGCGCAGCGCCCTCGCATGTGGCGGTCACGCCGCGGGAAACAGTAACGTGACGCGGGTGCCTCGCCCCGGCCGGGTGTCCACCTCGACCGTTCCGGCGTGGGTTCGAAGGATGCCGAGGACGGCGGCGAGGCCGAGGCCGCGCCCGAAGAACTTCGTCGAAAAGAATGGATCGAACATCTTCGCCTTCGTCGCCTCGTCCATGCCGGTGCCGTTGTCCTCGACTTCCAGGAACGCGAATACGCCCGGCGGCAGCTCCGCTCCATACGGCGCGTCCGCCAGAAACGCGCGATCGAGCGTGCGGAGACCGACGCGCACCACGATCGACGCCGGCATCGCCGGCGTCGCCTCGCAGGCATTCATCAGCAACGCGAGCAGCGCCTGGCGAAGCTGCGCCGGGTCCGCGTGGACCGTCGCATTTTCGGCGCCGTCGCTCCGCTCGACGCGCACGACCGGCCGCTCCCGCACGCTGCGGGAGAATCGCGGGATCACGTCCGCGACGACCTCCAGCAGCCGCACGCGCACGGCGATGCCCATCGCCCGGCCCGCGTACGCCAGCAGCTGCTGAACGAGCGTGCTTCCCCGCTGCGCGGCCGCGATGATCGGCGCGGCCGCCGCGGGATTCGCCGGAGCTTGGCCGTCGCGAATGAGCTCCGCACGCGCGAGAATCACCGCCAGCAGGTTGTTGAAGTCGTGCGCGATGCCGCCGGCGACGACGCCCAGCGCCTCGTGGCGCTGCGCCTCGATCGCCTGGGCCTCGAGGCGCCGCCGATCCTCCTCGATCTGGCGCTGACGGGTCACGTCGAGCGCGATCGCGTCCCAGACGGTGGAGCCGTCGTCGAGCCGCCGCGGATTCCCTCGCACGTGCAGACAGGCCACGTCGCCGTGCGGTCTACGCACGCGACAGTCGACGTCGAAGGGCACTCCCGTGCGGATCGACTCGTCCGCGGCGGCCCGCAGGCGGACGAGATCTTCCGGAACCAGGAGACGATAGATCGCCTCCGGATTTCTCACGGCCTCGCCGGGGGGCAGGCCGAACCGTTCTTCGAGGCCGGAGCTCATGTACGGGAAGTAGTTCGAGCCGTCGGGGCGCCGGACGACCTGGTAGATGACGCCGTCGGCGAGATTGTTGCCAAGGTTTCGAAGCTGGGCCTCACGCTCCTGGAGCGCGCGCTCGGCGCGCTTGCGATCCGTCAGGTCCACGACGGTGCCTTCGTGGATCGGCCCGTCGTCCTCCATGATCCGCCGCGCGCTCACCGACACCTCGCCCAGCGACCCGTCGTGCCGGCGCACGCTCACCTCGACATCGGTGACCTCGGCGCCCGTCGCGAGGCGGTCGACGATCGCGTCGCGCTCGACCGGGGTGATGTAGTACTCGCGGATGTTGATGTTGCGGTCCCGGACCTCGGCGGCGTTTCGGTGGCCGAGGATCCGCGCGAAGGCGTCGTTGCACTCCACGAGCGTGCCGTCCGGGCGCGTGCGAAAGATGCCGACGAAGTTTCGCGCGAAGAGCTGGCGATAGCGTTCCTCCGAGCGCTTGAGCGCGGCTTCCCGGCGTTCCAGCGCGTTCGCCATCTCGTTGAAGGCGCGCGCGAGGGCGGCAACCTCCGCGGGCCCCTGTTCGGGAGCGGCGGGCGCGAACTGTCCCCGCGCGAGCGCGGCGGCGCGCACCTGGAGCCGGCGAATGGGAGTGATCACCGCGAACGCGACGGTCGTCGCGACGGCGGCGATCCCCAGCAGCGCGACGACGGCCCAGGCCAGCACGCGGCGGTCTGCGCGCGCGACGTCCGCCTCGATCTCGTCGCGCGCCTGGCTGACCCAGACTTTCCAGCCGACGCCGCCGACGGTCGCGAATCCCGCGAGCCGGCGGTCGCCCAGCGCGCCGACGTAGTCAGGGATACGTCCCGCGTCAGCGGCGCGGACGTGGCTCCACACCGGAAGCTTCGACATGTCCCGCCGGCCGGCGACCCAGTCGCGACGCGGGTGCGCGATGGCGGTGCCGCCCGCGGTCGCGACCTGCGCATACCCCGTCGTGCCGATCCTGATCTTCGTGACGATGGCGTCGACGGCCGTGAGATCGAGGCCGCCGCTCACGGCCGCGCGCAGCGCCCCCGCCCCGACCACCGGCGCATTGACCGTGACCGTGAGCGTCGGGCGCGAGCGCGCGACGACGACGTCGCGATCGACCGACGCGCTCGGCGAGCGGCGCATGCGCTGGAACCACTCGCGGTCCGACAGGTCGATCCCGGCCGTGGGGCGGCCGTCGGCCGCCGTCGGGGGATCGCTCGTGATGATGCGGCCGGCGCCGTCCGTGACCCCGATGCCCCAGAAGCCGTCGTGGTGCGCGCGCGCCCGTCGCAGGACCGGTGCGATCGTTCGCGCGTCCAGCGCGGCGACGCCCGTCAGCTCGTCCGCGAGCGATTGGATCGTGCGGAGATGCATGGTCAGGAATTGCTCGATGGTGGCCGCGAGGCCTCGCGCCAGCAGCTCCTGCTGCTCGAGCGCTTGCGTCTCGACCATCGCGCGGACCGCGCGCGCCGATCCCAGGAGCTCCACGCCGCCGAACACCATCGCCGTGGCGACGGCCCCGCCGATCAGGATGGTCCGGAGGCCGAGCTTCGCGATCACGCGGCGAGCGGCGTCAGCGACGCCGCGCGGCGATCCGCCCGGCGGCGTCGGCCCATCCCGCGTCGAACGCGTAGCCCGGCGAGTCGACGTCGATCACGAGCGGCGCGTGATCGGACGGCACCGGCTTGCCCTTGCGCGCTTCGCGGTCGATCTCGGCCCACGTGATCCGCTTCGCGAGCGGTGCGGTGACGAGCAGATGGTCGATGCGCATCCCGAAGTTCTTGTGGAAGTTGCCGGCACGATAGTCCCACCACGTGTACCGCCCGGGCTCCTGCGTGTGCTGGCGGTACGCGTCCGCCAGTCCCCACTCGCAGAGCTTGCGGAACGCCGTGCGCTCGGGCTCGGAGACGTGCGTCCCGCCGTGACACGCGGTCGCGTCCCACACGTCGGCGTCGGTGGGCGCGACGTTGAAATCCCCGCCCAGCGCGAGCGGCGTCTGCGGATCCACCGCCTCACGGAACCAGCGGGCGAGACGCTCGTACCAGGCGAGCTTCGCGTGATAGAAGGGCGAGTCCACGACGCGGCCGTTCGGCGCGTACACGCACACGATCCGCACGCCGCCGCACGTGGCCGCGATCATCCGCGCTTCCGCGAGCGGCTCGTCGTCGGCGACGTCCGGGGTCTTCGCGGGGCGCAGCGGCTCGCCGAAGTTCGTCACGACGTCGGCGATCCCGCACTTGCTCGCGATCGCGACGCCGTTCCACCGGCCCTCGCCGTGGTGCGCGAGCTCGTAACCGGCGTCGCCGAACGCCGCCGCCGGCGCGTCGCCGTCCGCGAGCTTCGTCTCCTGCACCATGAGGACGTCCGGCTTCGCGCGGTCGAGCCACCACTGGACCTTCTCGAGGCGCGCGCGCAGCGAGTTCACGTTCCAGGTCGCGATGCGCATGACGCACCGAGGATACACGAGTAGACTGCGGGGAATGACGATGCCGCTCGACCTTCAGTCGAAGACCTACGACGTCGCGGACGATTTCGAGGCGAACGAGCTCTTCCAGAAGAACGGCTGGACCGACGGGCTGCCGATCGTCGCGCCGACGGACGATCGCGTGCGCCGGTTCCTCGACGCGGTCCGCCTCGGCCCGGGCGCGCTCGTCGGCACCGAGCCCGTGCGACGGCGGCGCATCACGGCCGAGAAGGTCGCGATCGCGGCGGTGATGGCGGGCTGTCTGCCTTCGTTCATGCCGGTCGTGACCGCGATCGTCACCGCGATGTGCCGGCCCGAGTACAGCCTGCACGGCAGCAACGCGAGCACGGGCGGCGCCGCGCCCTTCGTCGTCGTGAACGGGCCGATCCGTCTGGCCCTCGGGATGAACGCCACGCACAACGCGCTCGCGAACGCGAGCCGCGCGAACGCGACGATCGGCCGCACAATCCGCCTCCTGATCATCAACGTGCTCGGCGGCGTGCCGGGCCAGCTCGATCGCTCGACGCTCGGCCACCCCGGCAAGTTCACGTACTGCGTCGCGGAGGACGAGGAAGACAGCCCGTGGCCGTCGCTCGCGGCGGAGCGCGGCGTGCCGGCGGGCGCGTCCGCGGTGACGGTGCTCGGCTGCGGCGCGCCGCACCAGCTCATGAACGAGTGGACGCACGACCCGAAGGAGATCCTCGACACCTACGCGGCGGTGATGCGGGCGAACATGCTCACGTACTCGATCTGGCCCGGGAACTACTTCGTCGTCATCCCGAAGCAGCACCGCCAGATCTTCGCGGCCGCGGGGTGGACGAAAAGAGACATCCGCGACTACGTCCACGAGACCGCGCGGGTGACGCGCGGGCAGTGGCGCACGGTGGGCAAGGCCGCGGTCGCGGGACGCAGCGACGAAGCGCGCGTCTATCCCGCGCTGCGCGTGCCGGAGGACCTGCTCGTCGTCGCCGCGGGGGGCCCGGCCGGCGGCTTCGGCGCCGTCATCCCCCCGTGGTACGGCACCAAGGGCCAGGCGCAGACCGCGCAGATAGGAGCGTAACGATGCTGAGAGTGCTCGATCCCCGTCAGTTCGCGGAAGGCGAGCCCGTCGTGATGGCGCCGCCGCTCGCGAAGCTCGAAGGCGCCGTGGTGGGGCTGCTCGACAACGCGAAGATCGGCACCGCGAAGTTCTACGACCACCTCGAAGCGGTGCTGAAGTCACACGGCGTGCGTGAGGTGGTCCGCCGCCGCAAGCCGGACTCGAGCCGCCCGGCGCCCGAGCCGATGATGGGCGAGCTCAGCGCAGCCGACGCGGTGGTGTCCGGCATCGGCGACTGAGGGAGCTGCTCGTCGTGCAGTATGCACGACGCCCTCGCCGCGGAGCGCCGCGGCATTCCCGCCGTCGCCGTGATGACGGATCGCTTCGTGCCGACGGCGCGCGCCGTCGCCGAGCTCAACGGCGTGCCGGACTATCCGTACGTCGTGATCCCGCACCCGATCGCGAACGACACCGACGACCAGCTCCGCGTGAAAATGGAGGCGGTCGTCGGCCGGATCGTCGCGCTGCTCACGGAGCGCACCGGCCCCTGACGGCGAGCCGGTCAGGACCCGGCGAGCTCCTTGCGGAAGACCCGGTGGCAGTTCGAGCAGCTGTGCTCCACCGCGTCGAAGTGCGTGCACGACGCCTTGCCGACGAACAGCGCGAGCCCGCGCTTCTCCCGCGGCGAGAGCGCGCCCCGGTCGCCGCCGAGGTAGCGATCGAACCGCGCCTTCGGGGTGACGAGGAGCCGTTGATACGCTGCCAGCGCCAGAAGTCCGCGGCGTAGCTCGGATCGGCCAGCAGGCGCTCGGCCAGCAGCCGCCCGTCCCCCATGCATCTCGGCGGGCGAGAGGAGAGGCCCGCGCGCCTGCTCTTCGAGGCTCGAGGCCCGGCCGTCCCAGAAGAGGCTCCGGGCATATCCGATGTTCAGGAGCGTAGGCGTGTTCCTTTCGAGCGCGGTCCCGCCGAAGCCGGTCGCCCGGGACCTGCCGTCGCCGAACGCCAGCGCGGGATCGTGGCACGTCGCGCAGCTCATGGACTCGTCACGCGAGAGCTTCTTCTCGAAGAACAGTCGCTGCCCGAGCCGCGCGCCGGCAGCGGCGCGAGGCCGCCGGGCAGCGCCGGCAAGCGCTCGAGCCGCTCGACCGTCAAGCCCGCCGGCGCGCCGGCGTCGTCGTGCGGCGATCGTTCCGACACGCCGCCCGCGACGGCCGCGGACTCGGCGGCGACGAGGCACGCGAGGATGAGCGCGGTCCACGCGATGAATCGCACGGGCGCGCGCATGCGGCCGGTCACCGCTTCTCGCGTGCGGTGAACTTCACCGGATACGACACGTCCTTGCCCGCCACGACGTCGATGGCGGCCGAGGTCTCACCGAAGTCGCGATGCCAGGCCCTCAGCGTGTAGCGGCCGGGGGGCACGTTCTTGAGGGAGTAGACGCCGTCGCGGTCCGCCGCGGTGAAGTGGCGGCTCTGGACGACGAGGATCGTGGTTCTCATCTGGCGGTGGATGGAGCAGTAGATGTCGACCACGCCGGGCCTGTCGAACGTCACGCTCTTGGAGGTCCCTTGAGGATAGAGGCCGAGATTGAACTTCTTGGCGGGCGAGTAGGAGAAGACGTTGTGCGCGACGGAGTCGTCGTTCAGCATGTCGACGTCCTGCCCGGCACCCACGACGAGGAACTTCGGCTCGAACTGCGCGCCCTTCTGGGAGATCGCCTCCCTGAGCCCCGGCGATCCCGGCGCGGCGGGCGTGTCGAGCCAGATCGCGACGTCTTCGAACCGTGTCGCGACAGGCAGCGAGACGTGGCCGCGAATTTCGGCGGCTCCCGCGGGCGATCCGGAGAGGGCGAGCGCCAGAGCGGCGGCGACGAGCACGCGCGTCTGCACCCGCATGCGCATGCCATCGGCAAACGCCGCCGGCGACATGAGTCCACCGTGGCTAACGCAGTGCCGAGGCGAAGAGCTCCAGCGCGGCCTTCGTGAAGGCTTCCATGTTCTTCACGCGGTCGCTGTCGCCGGTCTCGAGCGTGATGACCTTCTCGGTCGGGCCCACGACCGCCAGGCACGTGTGCCCGGCCTTGTCGCCGTAGCGGTTGCCCGTCGGTCCCGTCGCGCCGGTCTCGCCGATGCCCCACGTGGCGCCGACGCGCTCGCGGATCGTCCGCGCCTTGACGAGCGCGTACGGCTCGCTGCTCGAGCGGATGCCTTTCACCTGCTCATCGGACACCTGCAGGATTCCGCGCCGCGCGGCCTGCGTGTAGATGACGCCGCCGCCGAGGAAGTACGCGGACGCGCCGGGCACCGCGAGCAGCACGGCGGAGATGAGCCCGCCCGTCGAAGACTCCGAGACCGCGACCGTTTCCTTCCGCTCCTTCAACCGCGCGGCGATCGACTCGGCGATGGGTATCAGCTCCCGCATGGTGGATCCCCCAATCTCGATGGTGCGGGGACTTTAGCGCGGATCGCGATGCGCGAGCCAGAGACCCGCCACGACGCACGCGAGCGCCGCCAGCCTTCTCCACGAGACGGAAGCCCGCCTTCGCGTAGATGTGCCGCGCCGCCAGCAGCACGCTGTTCGTCCACAGCGTGACCTTGCGATAGCCGGCCTGGCGCGCGAATCTCACGCACTCGCTGACGAGCCGCTCGCCGATGCCGAGCCCCCGCGCGTTCGGGTCGACGATCATCAGCCGGAGCTGACCGACGGTCTTCGACCGCCTTGTCGCCCCGGCCGTCTCGCCCTACCATGCGTGCGGCACATCGAAAGGAGCCCTATGGAACCCGACCGTCCGCTGCCGCAGCCCATCACCCCCGAGGCGAAGCCGTACTGGGACGGCCTCAAGGAAGGCAAGCTGATGCTCCCGCGCTGCGGCGACTGCCAGCACACCTTCTTCTATCCGCGCATCCTGTGCCCGCGATGCCAGTCGCGGAAGATCGAGTGGGTCCAGGCGAGCGGCAAGGGCCGCCTGTACGCGTTCGGCATCGGGCATCAGTCGTTCAACAAGGCGTTCAAGGTGCCGCCGCCGTACGTGCTGGCGATGGTGGAGCTCGACGAAGGGCCGCGCATGATGTCGAACCTCGTCAACGTCGCGGCGGATCCGAAGACCGTCACGTGCGACATGCCGGTCGAGGTCGTCTTCCACAAGCTCACCGAGGAGCACACCGTGCCGCTCTTCCAGCCGGCGAAGGCAGGTGCGCGATGAGAGATCTCAGCAACGCGGCCTGCATCGTCGGCGTCGACGAGAGCGACGAGATCGGCACGCTGCCGGGCAAGAGCCAGCTCTCGCTGCACCTCGAAGCGATCACCAACGCCGTGCGCGACGCCGGGCTCAAGGTGAGCGACGTCGACGGCATCTTCACGGCGGGTCAGCACTCGCCCGCGCTGCTCGGCGAGGCGCTCGGCGTCACGCCGCGCTACGTCGACGGCACCAGCGTCGGCGGCACGTCGTTCATCATCATGGTCGAGCACGCGGTGGCGGCGCTGCACCACGGGCTCTGCAACGTGGCGGTCATCTCCCACGGCGAGAGCGGCCGCTCCGGCGTCGGCGTCACGCGCGCGCGCGACACCGCGCTCTCCGGCCAGTACGAGATTCCGTACGGTTACGGCGCCGCGCCGACGCAGTTCGCGCTGATCACCACGCGCCACATGCACGAGTACGGCACCACGCTCGAGCAGTGGGCGCAGGTCGCGGTCTCCACGCGCCAGTGGGCCGCGCTGCACCCGAAGGCGATGTTCAAGAAGCCGATCACCGTGCAGGACGTGCTGAGCGCACGGCCCGTGATCTATCCGTTCACGCTGCTCAACATCTGCCTCGTCACCGACGCGGGCGGCGCGGTCGTGCTCACGCGGCCGGACCGCGCGCGCGACTGCGCGAAGAAGCCCGTCTGGGTGCGCGGGACGGGCGAGGGGACGGAGCACGTGAGCGTCACGCAGATGAAGAAGCTGACGTTCAGCGAGGCCACGCGGATCTCCGGCGAGCGCGCGTTCGCGATGGCGGGCGTGAGCCACCGCGACATCAACCACATCATGCTCTACGACGCGTTCACGTCGGGCCCGCCGATCATGCTGGAGTCGCTGGGCTTCGCGAAGCCGGGCGAGGGCGTGCACTTCTTCCAGGAAGGGCGCTCGACGCCGGGCGGCACGCTGCCGATCAACACCAACGGCGGCGGGCTCTCGTACACGCACACCGGCATGTACGGCATCTTCCCGATGCTCGAGGCGACGCGCCAGCTGCGCGGCGAGTGCGGGCCGCGGCAGGTGCCGGGCGCCTCGATGTCGCTGGTCAACGGGATGGGCGGCATGCTCTCCGCCGCCGGCACGCTCGTGCTCTCGAACGACAGGTGACAATTGACCGTCATGGACGGTCAAGGATGACGATCACGCTCCTCTACGGCACGCGGCCACCGGCGACGGTGGCCGCGGTCGCGGCCGGCGACGATCTCTGGCTCTCCGCCGGCACGCTGGCCGCGGCGACGGGCTGGGATCTGAAACCGGAAGGTCTCTGCCGCGACGACGTCTGCCTTCCGGCGGCGCCCGGCACGTCGCTGCGCAGCGGCGACGAGATCAACCTCACCGCGCTGGCGCGGCTGCTCGGCCAGCCGGTGTTGCAGGACCGCGCGCACGGCGTGTGGTGTTTCGGCGACGCCGTGGCGGAGCCGCGGCAGCCGCGCGAGACGCTGAACGCGCCGGACTTCACGCTGCCCGATCTCGAGGGGCGGCCGCACTCGCTGAGCGACTATCGCGGACGGAAGGTGTTCCTCGTCTCGTGGGCCTCGTGGTGAGGCTGCCGGCTCGACCTGCCCGTGTGGCAGGCGCTCTACGAGGACGTGAAGGACACCGGCTTCGTCGTGCTCGCGGTCGCGCTCGACAGCGGCGGACGGCGGACGACCGAGCAGTGGATTCGCGCCGCGAATCCCACGTATCCGTGTCTCATCGACGAACGGCACGTCGTCGCCGATCTCTACGGCATGGTGAACGTGCCGAACGCCGTGTGGATCGACGAGACCGGCCGCATCGTGCGGCCCTCGGAGACTGCGGGCTCGAGCGATTCGTTCCGCACCGAGCTCGATCGCACGACCAAGCAGATGAGCGCCGCCGGGCTCGCGGAGCGCGAGCGCATGCGGACCGCGTACTTCGACGCCGTGCGCGACTGGGCGCGCAACGGCGCCGCGAGCGCGTTCGCGCTTCCGCGTGAAGAAGCCCGGCGCAGGCTGCCTCAGCGCACCGACGATCACGCGCGGGCGTCCGCGAACTTTCGCCTCGGCCACCATCTCCACGCGGCCGGTCATCGCGACGCGGCGTTGCCGTACCTCGCCGAGGCGCGTCGCCTGCATCCCGGGAGCTGGAGCTATCGGCGCCAGACGTGGGAGCTCGAAGAGCCGGGCAAGGCCGGGAGCCCGACGTTCTGGGCCGCCGTCGACGCGCTGGGTGCCAAGCCGTACTACCCGGCTCCGCGCCTTTGACGCAGGCGAGGTGACCGCGTGACCTGGTTGACCGAGCGCGCGCGCGATCCGCGGCCGGCCGGCGATCGGCTCGCGGAGCTGTGGGCGCGACCCGGGATCGTGCGGCTGCCGGGCGCGCACGATCCGCTCGCGGCGCTGCTCGCGCGGCGCGCCGGATTCGAAGCGCTCTATCTGTCCGGCGCCGCGGTCACCGCGAGCCTCGCGCTCCCGGACCTCGGCGTGCTCACGCTCGGCGAGCTGACGTTCTTCACGCGCGCGATCGTGCGCGCCTCCGGCCTGCCGCTGCTCGTCGACGGCGACACCGGCTACGGGGAGGCGCTGAACGCGATGCGGCTCGTCGAGGAGCTGGAGGAGGCCGGCGCGGCCGCGGTCCAGCTCGAGGACCAGGTGCTGCCGAAGAAATGCGGGCACCTGTCCGACAAGCGGCTCGCGACGCCGGAGGACATGGCACGCAAGGTCGCGGCCGCCGCGCGCGCCGCGCGCCACCTGCGGATCGTCGCGCGGACCGACGCGGCGGCGTCGGAAGGGTTGACGGCGGCGATCGATCGCGCCAGGCGCTACCTCGACGCCGGCGCGCACGCGATCTTCCCCGAAGCGCTCGGCACGGCCGACGACTTCCGCGCGTTCGCGGACGCGGTGCGCGCGCCGATGCTCGCGAACATGACGGAATTCGGCCGCAGCGAGCTCTTGACCGCGGACGAGCTCGCGCGGCTGGGGTACAAGATGGTCATCTGGCCGGTGACGTCGCTGCGGATCGCGGCGCGCGCGATGGACGACTGCTATCGCGAGCTCGCGGCGCACGGCACGCAGGCCGCCATGCTCGACCGCATGCAGTCGCGCGCCGAGCTCTACGACGTCATCCGCTATCACGACTACGAGGCGCTCGACGCGACGATCGCGCGCAGCGTCCTCCCCGACGGTCCCGCCTGACGGGGTTTCTCGACGTTCTGCTGCGCGGCGTGCTGCTGACCGCGGCCGCCGTCGTGCTCGGCGGAGTGTGCTTCCTTCGGGTGGCGCTTCGCGCGGGGCCCGGCACCAAGCCCGACGAGGCGGCACGGCACGCGCTGCGTCTGACGGCGCTCGGCGCCGCCGTGGTGGCCGCGGCGCAGCTCGCGGTCGCGGCGCTCACGCTTGGAACGCTCGTCCTCGGCCTCGGCGCCGGCGCGGCGTCCGCGTTCGGAGACGCGTGGTTCGCGCGCGCGTCGTGCGTGCGCGTCGTGCTCGCGCTCGCGACCGCGGCGCTGGCGCTCGCGCTCGCGCGCGGTCCGGCGGGGCCGTTGGCGTGGGCGGCGCTGACGGCCGCGGCCGGGCTCCTCGTCGCGACGTCCGCGAGCATCAGCCACGCGATGGCGCGCCTCGACCATCGCGCGTGGCTGCTCACATTCGACGCGACACATCAGCTCGCGGCCGCGGTCTGGGTCGGCGGCCTCGTCCATCTCGTGCGCGCGCCGTCGCTCGATCGGACGGCGCTGCGGCGGTTCTCGTCGCTCGCGGCCGCCTCCGTCGTCGTGCTCGTCGCTTCAGGCTTCGCGCTTTCCGTCGCGTACGCCGGCGATCCCGGCGCGCTCGTCCAGACCGCGTACGGCGTGATGGTGCTCACGAAGACCGTGCTGCTCGTCGCCATGCTCGCGCTCGGGTTCGCGAACTTCCGCGCCGTGCGCGCCGCGGCGGCGCGGGCGGGGGAGACGCGGCTCGCGCGCTTCGTGGAGGTCGAGGCCGGCCTCGCGATCACCGTGGTGTTCGCGGCGGCGTCGCTGACGTCGCTGCCGCCCGCGGTCGACATCGGCGCGGACCGCGCGACGCTGGCCGAGGTCGGCGCGCGCTTCAGCGGTCTTCCGCCGCGGCTCGCGAGTCCCGACGTCGGCGAGCTCCTGCGGCAGACGGACCCGCTCGCCGGCGGTCCCCAAGCGCGCCTGCAGATCGAGCGCGAGTGGTCCGAGTTCAATCACCACTGGGCGGGCCTGTTCGTGCTCGCGATGGGGCTCGGCGCCATCGCGCACCGCGCGGGCGTGCGCGCCGCCCGGCACTGGCCGCTCTTTCTGGTCGGCCTCGCGCTCTTCCTGTTCGTCCGCAACGACCCGGAGGTGTGGCCGCTGGGCCCGATCGGATTCTTCGAGAGCCTGGCGCAGCCCGAGATCCTGCAGCACCGGCTCTTCATGCTGCTCGTCACCGCGTTTGGCCTGTTCGAGTGGGCCGTGCGCACCGGGCGTCTGTCGCCGCGGCCGTGGGCGTCCGTCTTTCCCGTCCTGTGCGCGGCCGGCGGCGGCCTGCTGCTCACGCACTCGCACACGGTCTTCAGCCTCAAGGAAGCGTTCCTGATGGAAGTGACGCACGCGCCGATCGGCGTGCTCGGCGCCTTCGCCGGGTGGGCGCGCTGGCTCGAGCTGCGCCTGCCGGAGGCGGGGCAGTGGCCCGGGCGCGTCTGGTCGACGTGCCTCGTCGCCATCGGCGTACTGCTGATCGTCTACAGCGAAGGCCGCTAGCGGCGCGGCGTCGCCGTGATCCACTTCGCGATCGCGGTCACGACCTCGTCGTCGATGCCGTAGTAGCCGTGCGCGGCCCACGCGCCGCACGCCCGGTCGCCCGAGGAGCCCCCGGCGCCGCCGCGGAACAGCAGCAGCTCCTTGCGCGTCGCGCGCACGCGGGCGATCAGCGACGGCGCGTCGGAGCCGGGCGTCGCGACGCACGCGTCGTTCGCGTGGTGCACGACGAGCGTCGGTACGCGCAGGCCCGTGACGCCGGCGTCGTAGACGGTCTCCTGCGCGTTGGACGCGGGGCGCGTGATGCTCGAGGAGATCACGACACCGTCCGGGCCGCCCTTCTCGAGTCGCGCGGCGACGCTGACGGCGGAGATCGTGCCCTTGCTCGTCCCGACGAGCCACACGGGCACGGCCGCGCGCTCGCGCAGCGCCGCGATGACCGCCGCGACGTCGGTCGCGTGCCCGTCGGTCAGGCGAGAGCGTCCGTAGCCGCCGGGATGATCCGACGGCACGTCGATGACCGCGACGAGCAATCCGTGCTGCGCGAACGCATGCCGGTTGCGGACGAGGAAGTTGCCGCCCCGCGGAAAGGGCCCCGGCCCGGTGAAGCCGAGCGCGCCTTCACCGCCGGTGAAGAGAATCACGCTCGCGACCGGCGCCACGGGCGGCTCGACGAGCACGAAGCGCTGGCTGACGCCGGGCCGCGACTCCACGGTACGCATGGACTCCGGGAAAGTCGGCGCTGCGTCGGGCGGGCGCGTCTGCGCCCATGCGGGCGAGGCGAAGACGAGGAGCGCGGCGACGCGCACGGCTCGCGCCGCGCTCAACGCACGAGGTCGGCGAGGCTCACGCGGAGCGCGCGGGCGATGCGCTCCAGGGTCTCGAGGTTCGGCGGGTGCATCGCGCGCTCGAGCCGCGCGAGCGTGACGCGGTTGAGGCCGGTCTTCGCGGCGAGCGCTTCCTGCGAGAGGCCGCGCGCCTGCCTGAGCTCGACGACGCGCGCGGCCACTCGCTGGGTGGCGGAGGGCACGGCCTTCGCTATCTCCCCGTGAACACCGGGCGGCGCTTCTCGCCGAAGGCCTTCACACCTTCCTGGTAGTCCTCGCTGTTGAAGCAGTCGGCCATCAGCTTGTCGAGCAGCGCGTAGTCGCGCTCGGCCGCCGGCTTCAGGAGCTGCTCCACCGTGTTCTTCGCCGACTTGATCGTGAGCGGGGCGTTGCGCGCGATCCTGGTCGCGTAGTCGCGCGTGAAGCTCTCCAGCTCCGCCTTCGGCACGAGCTGGTTGACGAGGCCCCAGCGGAGCGCCTCCTGCGCGGTGAAGTCGGTGCGCGCGGTGAAGAAGAGCTCCTTCGTGTGCGCGGGCCCGATGAGGTGCATGAGCTTGTCCATGCCCTTGTAGTGATAGCCGAGCCCGAGCCGCGCCGCGGGAATGCCGAAGCGCGCGTCGTCCGCGGCGATCCGCAGGTCGCACGTGATCGCGATGCCGACGCCGCCGCCGACGCAGACGCCGTGGATCATCGCGAGCAGCGGCTTCTGCAGATGGGCGAGCGCGTCGCTGCCGCGGCCGGAGATCCGGCGGTACTCCGCCTCGTCGGCCGCGTTGCGCCGCCGGTCCTTGAACTGCGAGATGTCGGCGCCCGAGACGAAGTGCTCGCCGGCGCCGCGGAGGACGACCACGCGGATCGCGTCGTCCTTCTCGACGTCCTCGACGTACTCGGCCATCGCCTGCCACATCTCCTGGCTCACCGCGTTGCGCTTCTCGGGCTGGTTGAAGACGATCCAGCCGATCGCGCCGTCCTTCTGCAACAGCAGCTTGTCGGTCATCCGAGTCTCCTTAACCTTGCATCACGAGGCCGCCGTCCACGCTGAGCGCCTGGCCCGTCACGTACGACGAGCGCGGGGACGCGAGGAAGCCGATCACGCTCGCGACGTCCTCGGGCGTTTCCATGCGGCCGAGCGGCACCGTGGCCTTGCGCTGGCGCGTGAACTCCTCCGCCGACATCCCGAGGATCGCGCTCTGCTCCTTCGCGACCTTCGTCCACATGTCGGTCTCGACGAAGCCCGGACACACGCAGTTCGCGCGGATCCCGTCGCCGGCGTGCGCGAGCGCGATGCTCTTGGTCATGCTGATGACCGCGGCCTTGCTCGCGTTGTAGGGGAGGTTGGTCTTGCTGCCGATCTTGCCGGCCATCGAGGCGAGGCTCACGATCACGCCGCGCTTCTGCGCGAGCATCACCGGCAGCACGGCCTGCGTCGCGAAGAACACCGCCTTCGCGTTGATGTCCATGATCGCGTCCCAGTGCTCCTCGGTGACGTCCAGCGTCGCCGCCGCGCGATAGATGCCGGCGTTGTTGATCAGGACGTCGATGCGGCCGAATTGCTGCTTCGTGCGCTCGGCCATGGCGGCGAGATCCGCGCGCCTGGTGACGTCGGTCGCGATCACGATGGCCTTGCGTCCGAGGCCCTGGACCTCGGCGGCGACCTTCTCGGCATTCGACGTGTCCAGCTCGGCGATCGCGATGTCGGCGCCGAGACGTGCGAGCTCCAAGGCGGTGGCGCGGCCGATGCCGCGGCCGCCTCCGGTGACGATTGCGGCCTGTCCGGCGAGTTCCATGACGATCCTCCTGCGGCCCGGTGCCGAGTGTGCGGGGATTATCGCACGCGCGGAGGACGACACCCGGCGCGTGCTAGGCTCCCCGCCATGGCCGTCGTCGTCGTGGGCGGGGGCGTGATGGGCTTGAGCGCGGCGTTCCATCTCCGCCGCGCGGATGCCGGCGTTCCCGTCACGGTCCTCGAGCGCCAGACGCCGGGCGCGGCGGCATCGGGCGCGAGCGCCGCGGGCGTGCGCGTGATGGGCCGCGATCCCGCCGAGCGCGCGCTGGCGCTCGAGAGCCTGCGCCGGTGGCCGGGGCTCGACGGGGAGCTCGAAGGCGAGACGTCGTACCGGCGCGACGGCGGACTGCGCGTCGCGATCGACGACGCCGCGTCGAGCGCGGTGCGCGCGTGGGTCGACGAGCAGCGCGCCGACGGCGTGCCCGTCGAGGTCGTGAACGAGCGGACGATGCGCGGCCTCGCGCCCGGCCTCGGTCCCTCGTGCATGGGCGGCGCGTTCTGCGCGATCGACGGCCAGGCGGAAGCGATGCCGACCGTGCGCGCGTTCGCGACCGCGGCGAAGCGACACGGCGCGCGCATCGAGGAAGGCGTCGGCGCCGCGCGCGTCATCGTCGAGCGTGAGCGTGTCGTCGGCGTCGAGACGACCGACGGCCGGCGCATCGCGTGCGACGCCGCGATCGTCGCGGCCGGCGCGTGGAGCGCGACGCTGCTCGCCGAGCACGGCGTGCGGCTGCCCCTCGAGACGCACGGGCTGCAGATGCTGCTGACCGTGCCGGCCGCGAAAGCGCTCGCGCCCGTGGTCGGATGCTTCGAGCGCAAGCTCAGCCTGAAGCAGCTCGCCGACGGCAGCTATCTCATCGGCGGCGGCTGGCCGGCGCTCATCAGCGACGAAGCGGAGAACCAGTGGGACGTGCTGGAGGAGAGCGTGCGCGCGAGCCGCGAGGTCGCCAGCACCGTCTATCCGGGCCTGGCCGCGCTCGCGGTCGCGCGAAGCTGGGCGGGTCTCGAAGCGTTCACGCCCGACGGCGTTCCGGCGCTCGGCTGTGTTCCGGGGATCGCGGGGCTGATGGTCGCCGCCGGGTTCTGCGGCCACGGGTTCGCGCTCTCGCCCGCGGTGGGAGACATCCTCGCGCGCCTCGCGCTCGGCCTCGACCCGCGCGAGAAGCTCTGGCAGGGGCTGCGGCTCGATCGCTTCGCGAAAGGGACAACATGAACATCACGATCCTCGACGACTGGCAGGACACGATCCGGACGCTGCCCGCCTTCAAGAAGGTGGCGAATCACGACGTCACCATCTTCAAGGACCACACGAAGGACGTCGGCGTGCTCGCGGACCGGCTCAAGGACACCGAGGTGCTGATCCTCATTCGCGAGCGCACGCCGATCCGCGCGGCGCTGCTCGAGCGCCTGCCGAAGCTCAGGATGATCACGCAGGCGGGCGTGTTCCCTCACATCGACGTCGAGGCCGCGACGAAGCGCGGCGTCATCATCTCGGTCCAGACGGGCCCGGGGCGGCCGTCGTACGCGACCGCCGAGCTGAACTGGGGACTGATCATCGCGGCCATGCGCCGCATCCCGCAGGAGGCCGCGGCGCTGAAGGCGGGGAAGTGGCAGGCGTACCCGATGGGCTCGGGCCTGCGCGGCAAGACGCTCGGCATCTTCGGCTACGGCAAGATCGGCGCGGTCGTGGCGGGCTACGGCAAGGCGTTCGGCATGAGCGTGATCGTGTGGGGCCGCCAGAGCACGCTCGACAAGGCGCGCACGGACGGCTTCGCGCCGGCGAGGAGCCGCGAGGCGTTCTTCGAAGAGTCGGACGTCGTGTCACTCCACCTGCGTCTGATTCCGGAGACACGCGGGATCGTGACCGCGGAGGACCTCGCGCGCATGAAGCCGACGTCGCTGCTCGTGAACACGAGCCGCGCCGGGCTCGTCGCTCCGGGCGTGCTCGAGGCGGCGTTGAAGGCCGGACGGCCGGGCATGGCCGCGGTCGACGTGTTCGAGGACGAGCCGGTCGTCGGCGGCAGCCATCCGCTCCTGTCGATGGACAACGTGATCGCGGTGCCGCACCTCGGCTACGTCGAGTACGGCTCGCTCGCGCACATGTTCGAGGGGATCTTCGACAACGTGGTCGCGTACGCGGAAGGCAAGCCGATCAACGTCCAGAACCCGGACGCGCTCAAGGCGCGCTAGCGGGCTGCGGAAAGGCGGCGCCGGGGGCGACGCGCCCCGGGGTGCGACGCTCGGAGGCTCCGCCACAGAGGGAGCTTCGCTCCCTCTTGTCTCCGCACTCGCTCTGCACCCCGGGGCGCGTCGCCCCCGGCGCCGCCTTTCCGCAGCACGTTAGCGGGCTCACGGCGCGGAAGGAAGGCCGCGCCGCTTCAGATACGTCGTGACGTCCGCGGCCCACGCGGCCTGGCGCTCGACGACGCGATGGCCGAACGCACCCGTCGGATCCGGGACCTCCACGAGCGTCCCGCGGCCACCGGCCGCCTGGAACACCCCGAAGCTCTCGCGCGTGTGCGCGAGGTCGTAGAGCGGATCGCCCGCGCCGTAGATCCACAGCGGCTCGTACGAATAGCCGGCGCCGCGCGCGAAGAGCGCCTGGTTGATCTCCGCGCCGTGCGTGCGGAGCATCCCGTGCCAGCCGCCCGAGAAGTTGATCACGGCCCTGACCCGTGCCGGATGCTTCGCGGCGTACATGACGCTCAGGATGCCGCCGCGTGACTGGCCACCGATCGCCACGCGCGTGCGGTCGACGAACGGCATCGCGAGGATCACGTCCCTCGCGGCCTCGATGTCGCGCAGCGCCCGCTCGGCGCCGGGGATCGAGTACCCGGGCTCGCCGCACGAAGTAGTCCGCGAGCGCGAGGAACTCGATCGGCTTCGCGATGAGATCGGGGTTCGTGCCGCCGCCCGTCGAGCCGTGATTGAAGACGAGCGTCGGCGCGGGGCCGGAGGTCTTGTAGATCCGCATCGCCAGCCGCACGCGCGCGCCGCCGTCCTTGCAAGGAAAGCGTCGCGATCAGGCCTTCTTCACGACGTAGCCGTAGCGGAGGTTGCTGCGCTCGCCGCCCTTCGCCTCGTAGTCCTGCTTCATTGCGGCGAGCCGGTCCGTGCGGCCGCCGAGCTCGGCGGTGCGCTTGAAGTTGTAGAGCTTCGCCACGTTCTCGCCGAAGATCGCGCTCTTCACCGGGCCGTCGGCCGCGCCGAGCGGCTTGTAGCCGTACTGCTTCTGCATGTCCTCGGGGATCTCGAGCCGGCGCAGCGCTTCGATCTGCCATTGCGGCGCGCCGGTCCAGATCGAGTCGGTGCCCCAGACGATGTGATCGTGGCCCATGCCCTTCACGAGCGTGCCCATGATCGCGGCGGCGAGCTTCGGCTGCGCGATCGTCGTGTGCGCGAAGAGCTGCCCGGTGTCCGCGTAGACGTTGCTCACGCCGAACTTGCCGGGAATCTCCGCGAGGTCGGTCACCCACTCCACGCGGCCGGTCTTCTCGAAGTCCTTCATCGCCTGCTCGGCGCTGTTGCCGGGATGCAGGCGATAGGCGCCGTGGTAGATGATGAAGTTCAGCTTCGGCCAGTCCTTCGCGGCCTTGCCCACGTCGCGCACGTCCGCGTACTCGACCAGGTTCGGGAACTGCTGCGCGACCGCCGGCGAGAAGAGGCCCTTGTGGACGCAGATGTTCACGAGGCCGGCCTTGAGCGCCTTCTCGTAGAACGGATAGACGAGCTTCTCGTCGTCCATGCGCCAAGGGTGCTTGGAAAGGCTCTTGTTGGTGTTGTCGCCGACCGTGTAGCCCTTGAACGAGTCGGGCTTGAGCTGCGCGATCGCGCGGTCGACTTCCTCGAGCCAGCCCGGATAGCCGGGCGTGAACATCGAGTGGCCCATCATCCGGCGCGCGCCGAGCTTGTCGTTGACCGTCTTGCGTGCCTCGATCACCTGGTCGTTCGTCAGGAACCAGTCGCCGGGGACTTCCGACGGCGAGCTCGAGAGCAGCGCGACCTTCGTGTCGCTGTCGAGGAAGATCTCCTTGAAGTAGTTGTTGAACTTCAAGTCCTCGATCGTCTGCGGCTTGTCGACGAGCCCCGGGTTCCAGCCGGCCTTGCCCACGGCCTCGCGCTGGCGGATGAACGTGAGGATCTTCGTGTCGTCGCGCAGGAAGTGCGTGTGCGTGTCCATGATGAACTGGCCGGCGAGCGCTTTCGCGCGCGCGTTCGCCTGGTCCCTGTCCTGCGCCTCGGCGCGGCTCACCTCGAAGAGCGGCCCGTAGACCTCGTTCATCGCGACGAACGCCGCTGCCATGCCCGCGGCCGTGGCGAAGAAGCTGCGCCGCGTGACCCCCTGTTTCCTCGCCAGCTCGCTGCCGAGCGTCTTCACGCGCGCCTCGACCTCTTTCTGCGCGCGGCTCTGCGGCGACGGGAAGTACTCGTCGCTCGACACGATCTGCGTCGGCAACGGGCCGGGGAACGCGTGGGTCTCGGCGGGCAGCAGGCGCTTCAGCTCGGCATCACTGAGCAGTCGCATGGGCGGCCTCCTGGGCTGGACTCTTGTGGAACGCGCCGTCCTTCATGATCGCGCGGAGCTTTCCACGATCCTGCAGGAGGGTAATGTCTGCCAGCGGATCGCCGTCGACGAGCAACAGGTCCGCGAGCGCGCCGGCGCGGATCACGCCGAGCTCGCCCGGCCTGCCCATGATCTCGCCGCCGAGCTTCGTCGCCGCGATCAGCGTCTCCATCGGCGAGAAGCCGAGCAGGTCGACGAAGAGCTCGAGGTCCTTCGCGTACGCGCCGTGCGGGCTCGTGGGGAATCCATAGTCGCCGCCCGGCAGCACGCGGATGCCCCGCTTGCGCATGCGGCCGTACGTGTCGCGGCAGAACGCGAGCTCGTCCGCGCACGCCTTCGCGCGCTTCTCGGGAATGCCGAACGACCTGCCGTGCTCCGCCACGCTCCACGTGAGCCCGATGGCCGGCGCCACGAAGACGCGGTCGCGCGCGGCTTCGAGCGCGTCGAGCGCTTCCTCGTCGGAGTAGTTCGCGTGATAGATCACCTCGACGCCGTGGCGCAGCGCCGCCATCACGGAGCCCGCGCTGCGGCAGTGGCCGGCCACGCGCAGGTTGCGCGGCCGCGCGATCTCCATCGCCGCGTCGATCTCCGCGTCCGTCATGACCGTGACGTCCGCGCCCGCGCTGGACGTGCCGCCGTCGCCCGAGATGTTGAGCTTCAGCAGGTCCACGCCTTCGCGCGCGAGCGTGCGCGCGACCTTCCTGACCTCGTCGGGCCCGTCGGCGATCCAGCAGAAGGTCGGCGCCTGGTCGTACGGCAGGTGCATCTCGTTGGTGTCGCCGAGCCCGCCGGTCACGGTGATCTCCGGTCCGTTCGCGAGCAGGCGAGGGCCGGGCACGCGGCCGGATTCGATCTCGCGCTTGAGCACGACGTCGAGCCGCGTCTTCGCCGAGGCCGCGGAGAACGCGCTCGTGTATCCGCAGTCGAGCATCGTGCGCGCGTTGCGCACGGTGATCAGCATGTGCTCCTCGACGGGCAGGCGCGTGATGCCGTCCGCGTGGAGATCGGGGAAGCTCAGGTGCGCGTGCGCTTCGACGAGACCGGGCATGAGCGTGCCGCCGTGCCCGTCGACGACGACCGCATCGGGCGGGCGCGGGCCCGGCACGGCCGTGCTCACGGCCTTGATGCGGTTGCCGTCGATGAGCACCTCGCCCGCGAAGGGTTCGCGGCCCGTCCCGTCCAGGATCGCGACGTTGGTGATCACCCATGCGCTCATGGCGCATACTCTCGCACAGATGAGCCACGCTTCGTGGCGCAGCGTGCTCGCGCTGAATCGCACGGTCGGCATCGTGCTGCTGTCGGTCCTCTTCTTCGGGCTCGGCGAGAATCTCTGGAGCCCGTTCTTCCCCGCGTACCTGCAGGCGAAGACGCACGCGCGCGACGCGAGCACGACGGCCGGCGTCGCCGTCGCCGCGCTGATCGCCGTCGGGATCTACGCGTGTCTGCGCAATCTCTTCGAGGCCGCGTGCTACGTCGGCGGCGGGCAGCTCACCGCGCGACTCGGCGACCGCGGCTCGCTGCTGCTGTTCGGGGTGCTCACGATCACGGGCTACGTGCTGTTCCTCGTTTCCGGTGCGCCCGTCGTCGCGATCGTCGCCACACTGCTGATCGTCGCGTGGGATCCGCTGTCGGTGCCGGTCACGTTCACCACCGTGGGCGCGACGGTCAACGCGTCGGGGCAGGGCATGGCGTTCGCGCTGCAGTCGATCCAGAAGCGCATTCCGAAGATCCTCGGTCCCGCGATCGCGGGCGTCGTGCTCAGCGCCGCGGTCCAGCATCATGGGAGCGCGGAGACCGGCTACGTCGTCGGGATGCGCTGGCTGGTCGGCGTCGCCCTCGCGCTCGGCCTGGTCTCGCTCGCCGTGCAACTGCGGTGGATGCCGCACCATCCGCCACCGCCGCGCGGGCCCGGCGCGGTCGCCGTCGTCCGCGCGTTCCATCCGACGCTGCGGCGCCTGCTGGTCGCGGAGATCTTCACGCGCTGGTGTGACTGGCTGATCCGGGAGCTCGTGGTGCTCTACCTGCTGGTGGTGCGCGGCGTCGACGCGTCGACCGTCGGGCTGCTCTACGCGCTGCAGAACGCCGTCGCGCTGGTGACCTATCTTCCGATCGGGCGCATGACCGCGATCGTCGGGCTCCAGCCGTTCATCGGGCTCACGTTCGTGTTCTTCGCGCTGTTTCCGCTGTCGCTCGCCCTGGCCGGGGACAGCGCCGCGTGGCTGACGCTCGCATTCGTCGTCTGGGGTCTGCGTGAGATCGGCGAGCCCGCGCGCAAGGCGCTCATCGTCACGCTGCTTCCTCCGGGGATCCGCGCGGAAGGCATCGGGCTCTACTGGGGCATTCGTGGGGTCGCGATCTGCTCGGCGCCGCTCGCCGGCGCGCTGCTGTGGTGGCGGTGGGGACCGGACGCGCTGCTCTACGTCGCGTTCGCGTTCGGCTGCGCCGGCGCCGCGATCTTCTACCTGTTCGCGCGCGCGCCCGTGGAATCGGACGCGCGCGCGCCGGTGTCGACGCCTACTTTCCCTTCAGCTTGAGATCTTCGTACGGCGCCGAGTAGGGGTGCCCCGCGATCAACGTGAGCCCCGATTCCGCCACGCGCGGTCCGTGACCGTTGAGGAACGCGAGCTCCCAGACCGGCGCGAACATCGCCTTGTCGTGGATCAGCTGCTGGATCCTCTGGACGATGTCCGCGCGCCGCTTCGGATCGTTCTCGCCGGCCTGCTCGCGCACGAGGCCTTCGATGTCCGGATAGGTGCCGTAGGTGAAGGTCCCGTCCTTCGCGACGAACGCGTCGAGCCGGGTGGCCGCGTTGCCCGCGGCGCCGCTCGCGGTCTGGATGATGTTCTTCAGCTTCTTGTCGCGGTTCTGCGCGATGAACGCCGCGCGCTCGAGCGGGCGGAGCTGGACCTTGAGGCCGGCGGCCTTCAGGTAGTTGACGACGGCCTCGCCGAGATTGGCGTACGACGAGTCGCAGAAGTACTCGCCCGCGTCGAAGCCGTTCGGGAAGCCGGCCTCCGCGAGCAGCTTCTTCGCGCGCGCGGCGTCGTACGCGGGCTTCGGCGGCTGCCAGAAGAACTCGAACGACGCCGGGATGATGCTGCCGGTGATCCTGGAGAAGCCGAGCGTCTCGGCGGTGTTGATCGCGTCGCGGTCGAACGCGACGTTCACCGCCTGCCTGACTTTCAGATTCGCCCACGGCGATTTCGGATCCGTCCACTGCTCAGGGAAGACGAGCCAGAACGTGCCTGGCGGGTAGTTGGGTTTCAGCGTGAGGCCGGCTGTCCGGCGGAGCTCTTCCGCGAGCGGCCCGCGAATCGAGTAGGCGATGTCCACCTCGCCTCGCTTCAGCGCGACGAGCCGCGTCTCCTCCTCGAGGATCGACTTGATGACCAGGCGCTTCACGCTCGGCGTCTTGCGCCAGTAGCCGTCGAACGCCTCCATCACCAGCTCCACGCCGGGCGTGAACGACACGAACTTGTACGGGCCCGCGCCGACCGGATGCTTCTTGAACCCGTCGTCGCCGACCTTCTCGACGTACTTCTTCGGCACGACCCACGCGGCGCCGGTGGCCGGGGTGCCGATGAACGTCATGAAGTCCGGCCACGGCTGCTTGAAGCGGAAGCGCACGCGGTGCTGATCGACGACGTCGACGCCGGCGGTACGCTGCTTGAACGGTCCCGACCCGGCGCCGCGATAGCGCTCGTACGAGAACTTCACGTCCTCGGCGGTGACGGGGTCGCCGTTGTGGAACTTCACACCCTTGCGCAGCACGAACTCGTAGGTGAGGTTGTCCGGCGAGACGGTCCACGACTCCGCGAGGCTCGGCGCCAGCGGCTGGCCCGGCATCGACTTCACGAGCGCGTCGTGCATCGCGTAGAGGAACTTGAACGGCGTGATGATGCCGGCGGTCTCCGCCGGATCGAACCACGCGGGCGCGAGCGAGACGTGGAAGGCCCAGGTGATCTGCCCTTCCGGCGCCGCGAGCGCGGGCGAGCACGCGAGGAGGGTGAGCAGGAGCGCCGCGATGAGGGTCCGTCGGGTCATGGTCGATCCCCCTTGGCCTTTATCTGTCTGGGAGCGATCGAGCGAGCCGGGACGCGCGGACGGTGGCCGGATTATCGAGAAAGCGCCGCGATTGTCAACCGAGGCCGTGCGCGCGCATCGCGCGGCGGTACGCGACGGCCACCGCGTCGAACGTGAGGTGCAGCTCGGCCGCGAGATCGAACGGCACGCGATCCGGGCGCTGCGACTCGACGACGCGCTGGTCCTGGCCGAAGATCGTGCGCTCGAAGCTCTGGATCACGTCGTCCGGCTGCTCCAGGTTGTAGTTGCGCGCGACCAGGCAGTAGCCGACGCAGCGATCGTCCGCGACCGGCTGCGACGCGAAGAAGTACACGAGCCCGTCGTCGCCGCCCCAGTCGATGTGCTCGACGATCGTGTAAGGCAGGTGAAGCGCGTAGCGCGTGCGCCGCGTGGCTTCCTTGCGCTCTTCGGCGGCGAACACCGGGAACTCGTCGGTGTTGGGCGCGTCCGGGCGGCCGTACGCATAGCGCAGCACGTGGCCATCCGTGTTGACCTCGTGCGCAGCGACGACCGGTTTGCCGGGATCGCCGAGCAGCCCGGCGTGCACGAACGCGAAGTGACCGAAGTCGGTGAAGTTCTCGACCTGGCGTGACGCGTCGCACGCCCACGCGAATGGCCCGGTGCGCACCGCGCGCCACGCGGGGTGGCTCAGCTCCTTCACGTCGGGGATCGGCCAGCGGGGCGGCTCGAGCGCCACCCAGACGATGCCGTAGCGCTCCTGCGTCTCGTACGCGACCGCGCGCGCCTTCGCCGGCACGCGTGTCGGATCGGCGAGCTGCGGGATGGCCGTGCACGCGCCGTCGCCGCGATAGCGCCAGCCGTGATACGCGCACACGATCTCGTCGCCCTCGACGCAGCCGAGCGACAGCGCGGTGCCGCGATGGATGCAGACGTCACGAAACGCTGACAGCGCGCCCCGGGTGTCGCGCCAGAGGACCAGCGGCTCGCCGAGCAGCGTGGTCGCGCGCGGCACGCTGCCGACGTCGGCACTGTACGCGACGGGGTGCCAGCAGGCGCGTAGCGCCGGCAGGTGCGTAGGGGCCGGATTCAGTCCGGCCCCGGAGCGCGGGGGGCTTGGGGGGCGCGGCTCGCGCCCCCCATCTCTAACGAGTCTCGTGAAATCGGGTGACGCCCCCCGCCCGGGCGCCGGGTCGCGCGGAGGTCAAGCGCCGGAGGGCGCAGGACTCGTACGTCGACGGCCATTGGCCGTCGACAACGAGGCCGGAGCCCGACAGCGCCGCGGAGCGCGTGCCCGGCCCCCGGGCGGGGGGCGTCACCCGATTTCACGAGACTCATTAGCGGTCGACATCGCGCGCCGTACGGTACACCATCTGCCGCATGCGAATCGTCTTCCCCGACGGCGCCGGCTGCGTGCAGCAATCTTCCGATCTCGATCCCTTGCGCAAGCTCGGGCCGGTGGACTTCTACGACAACGTTCCCGCCGACCGGGCGCAGCTGCTCGAGCGTCTGCGGCCCGCCGAGGCGGTCGTGCTCGACTACTCCGTGATGGACGCCGAGGTGCTTCGCGCGTGTGAGCGGCTGAAGTTCATCAGCTTCCTCGGGATCGGCTACGCGAGCTGCATCGACGTGGCCGAGGCGACGAAGCGCGGGGTCGCGATCGCGTACACGCCGGACTACGGCGCCACGTCGGTCGCCGAGCACGCGCTCGCGATGATGCTCTCGCTCACGCGCCACATCGGTCCCGCGTTCGTCAGCGCGCGTGAGGGCAAGTGGGAGCCTGGGCGCTTCGTCGGGATGGAGCTGCGCGGCAAGACGCTCGGTCTCGTCGGCCTCGGCCCGATCGGCGCGGAGATGGCGCGTCTCGGCGCGGGGCTCGGCATGCGGCTCATCGGGTGGACGCGGCGCGCGTCACCCGAGCGCGCGGTCCATGGCCTCGCGCTCGTGCCGCTCGAGGAGCTGTTCGCCACCGCCGACGTGGTGTCGCTGCACCTCGGCTACAACGCGGAGTCGCACGGCATCGTCTCGCGCGCGCTGCTGGAGCGCATGAAGCCGGGCGCCTGGTTCGTGAACACCGCGCGCGCCCGGCTCGTCGACAACGACGCGCTGGCGGAGATCCTTCGCGCCGGCCGGATCCGCGGGGCCGCGCTCGACGTGCACGACACCGAGCCGCCGCCGGCGGACTACGTTTTCCGGACGCTCCCGAACGTGCTGATCGCCCCGCACATCGGCTACAACACGGCGGAGGCGTCGTCGAACATGCTGCGGATCGCGATCGCGACCGTGGAGGCGTTCGCGCGCGGCGAGCGCCTCCACGTGGTCAACGGCGTGTAGGGGCGAGTGCACCCCGGGTCGGGGCGCCGCCGCCTCTCGCGACCGCGACCGAGACACCCGTAACGCTGCGCCGTTCTTGGATTCCCGCCGTGGCAATCGGGTTGCGCCTGCAGGCGCGAGGAGATCCGCGCATGGCACAGAAAAAATGGGGCGGCAAGATCGTCACGATCCAGATCCGGAGCGGCACGATGGTCTCGGCGCCGAAGACACCCAAAGGCGTGACCGCGACGTACCACCCGATCAGCGACAAGGTGCCGAAGGCCGACGCGCTCGTGGCGCTGCGCGACGCGCTGAAGGACGTGAAGGACGGCGACGTCCTCGTCATCAACGCGCACGCTTCCAGCCGCGGCTTCGACATCGGCGCGATGGTCGATGTCAACGGCAAGAAGCGGCGCCCCTCGGTGGCGTGGGAGGACATCTGGAAGGCGTCCGGCATCACGTCGCCTCCGCGGCCGGCTGCGGTGTTGCTGGCCGCCTGCATGCAACCGAACGGGCACAACGTGCTGGACCGCTCCGACATCTACCGGCTCAAGAAGATCCTCAATCCGAAGATCCTCGTCGCGCCCGAGACGACGTACGGGGTCGTGAACCTCCCGCGGGCGAAGAAGATCCTCGAGCACGTCTGCGACTACTTCGACGGGACGATCACCGGCGGCGAGCTTCACGAGGCGGTCAGGGAAGGGGCGGCCAAGCAATTCGACGTCACGTACGGCTGCAACGGCTGGAATCACCGGCCGGACTGCAATTGCCGGTTCGGGCCGCGCGCCAACCAGTAGACGGCGCGGCGGCGGCCGTCAGTACCGGTTGGCGATCGGCAGCTCGTTCGCCGGGAACAGCGTGATGATCTGGGCGCCGGCCGGCGTGACGATCACTTCCTCCTCGATGCGCGCCGCGGACGTGCCGTCGGTTGCCGGGCAGTACGTCTCGACCGCGAACATCATCCCGGCCTCGAGCTCCATCGGGTCGTCGAACGAGTTCACTCGGCTGATGATCGGGCGCTCGTGCAGGCCGAGCCCGATGCCGTGGCAGAAGTTCAGGCCGAACGCCGCCATCTCGGTCTCGAAGCCGATCTCCTGCGCCTTCGGGAACGCGCGCGCGATCTTGTCGGTGGTGACGCCCGGCTTGATCAGCGCGATCGCCGCGTCCATCCACTCGCGCGCCTTCACGTACGCGTCCTTCTGCGCGCGCGTCGCCTTGCCGACGTTGAACGTGCGGTAGTAGCACGTCCGGTAGCCGATGAACGACATGATGATGTCGAAGAACGCCTGGTCGCCGGGACGGATGATCCGGTCGGTGAAGTTGTGCGGATGCGGGCTGCAGCGCTCGCCGGAGATGGAGTTGATCGCCTCGACGTTGTCGGCGCCCATCTCGTAGAGCCGCTTGTTGGCGAGCGCCACGATCTCGTTCTCGCGCACGCCGGGCTTCAGCGCCTCGTAGATGTCCTGGTAGACGCCGTCGACCATCGCCGCCGCCATGTTGAGCAGGGTCAGCTCGTCCTGGCTCTTGATCATCCGCGCCTCGAGCATCACCTGCTGCGCGTCGCGGATCTCGATGCCGAGGTCCTGCAGCGCGAAGAGGAACGGCGGCTCGACGACGTCGACGCCGAGCGGCATGCCGGCGACGCCTTCGGCTTTCAGGATGTCGGCGATCTCCCGCGCGGCCTTCTTGAAGAGCCCCGCCTTCGGCGACACCGCGCCGCGCAGACCCACGAGCCCGGCTTGCGACTGCTTCTCCGGAATCCACGGCGCGTAGAGCTTGTGATGCCGCGCGGCCGAGCCGAAGTCCCACACCCACGGCTCGCCGTTGCCGGTGAGGAGGCTCCAGCGCGTGAGCTTGTCGCGCGCCCACTCGCCGATGACCGTGCTCGAGATGTACCGGATGTTGTACTGGTCGAAGACGAGCAGCGCGCCGAGGCCCGACGTCGCGAGCGCCCGCCGCACGCGGCCGAGGCGATACGCGTTGAGCCGCCGGAAGTCGACGCGCTCCTCGAAGTCCACCTGCATGTGTCCCGGCGCCTGCAGCGGACGATCCCAGCGATGCCGTGGATCGGGCTCGACGGGCATCACGCGCTTCGCGACCGGCGACGGCTTTTTCGCCATGCACTCGCTCCTTCGGGGTCGACTGGCGGCGTTACTCTACCTCACATCATGATTTACTCTGGGGCCACACTCTGTGCCGGGAGGTCGTGGATGCGCTTCGCCGCCGTCGTGCTCGCCGCTCTCGTGATCCTCACTCCGTCGCCGGGCCACGCGTCGGAGCCGGTGAAGATCGGTTACCTCGGCCCGCAGACGGGGATCTTCGCGCCTGCGGGCAAGGACATGCTCGAGGGCATCAAGATGGCGCTCGAGCAGGCCGGCTACCAGGCGGCCGGCCGGAAGATCGAGCTCGTCGACGAGGACACCGAGGGCAATCCCGCCGCCGCGCAGGCGAAGTACCGCAAGCTCGTGAGCCAGGACAGGATCCACGCGCTCGCCGGCGTGCTGCTGTCGAACATCGGATACGCGCTGGTGCCGCCCATCGAGCGCGATCGCATGCCGTCGCTGTTCCTCACGACGCCGGACGACCTCACCAAGCGCAAGCCGAGCAAGTACGTGCTGCGCTCGAACTTCGCCGCGAGCCAGCCCATGCACGCGCTCGGCGACTACGCGGCGAAGACGCTCAAGTACAAGCGCGTCGCCGCGGTCGCCATGGACAACCCGTTCGGCCACGAGCAGATCGGCGGCTTCCAGCGCGTGTTCGAGGACGCGGGCGGCAAGGTTGTGCAGAAGCTGTGGGTGCCGCTCAACGCGATGGACTTCGCGCCGTTCCTCTCGCAGGTGCCGCGCGACGTCGACGCGGTGGTGCAGGTGTTCGTGGCCGGGCAGGCGGTGCGCTTCGCGAAGCACTACGGCGAGAGCCCGCTGCAGGGCAAGGTGCCGCTGATCGGCAGCGGCGTCTTCAGCGATCAGTCGTCGCTCGTCGGCATGGGCGACGAGATGATCGGGCACATCGGCGCGCTCATCTGGGCGCCGGCGCTCGACAATCCCGCGAACAGGACGTTCATGAAGCTCGCGGAGGAGAAGCTCAAGCGCCCGCCGTCCTACTTCCACGCGGTGATGTACAGCTCGGGGCGCTGGATCCTCGAGGCCGTGAAGGCGCTCGGCGGCCAGGTCGAGGATCGCGACAAGTTGCTTGCCGCGATCAAGAAGGCGAGCGAGACCACGCCCGATCCGCGCGGCCCCATCAAGCTCGACGAGTACGGCAACCCGACGGAGAACGTCTACATCGTCAAGGTCGAGAAGGTCGGCGGCCGGCTGCAGAACACCGTGGTCCACACATACCCGATGGTCTCGCAGTTCTGGACGTACAAGCCCGACGAGTTTCTCAAGACGCCGGCGTACGACCGGAGCTATCCCCCCGTCAGACCGTGACCGGCGGCCGCAAGGCCGGCTTCTTCTTCTGGCCGTACGACCCCGCGTACACCGCGCGGATGGCGGCGCTCGGCGAGCGGCTCGGCTTCGACCTGATCGGCGTCGCCGACACGCCGGGCAACGCGATGGACCTGTGGGTCGCGCTCGGCGTCGCGGCCGCGCGCACCGAGCGCGTGCCCCTCGCGTGCGTCACCAACTTCGTCTCGCGGCATCCGCTCGTGACCGCGTCCGCCGCCGCGTCGCTCGGTGCCACGTGCGATGGCCGATTCATCCTCGGCGTCGGGACCGGCCACAGCGCGGCGGTGAGCGCCGGCGCGCGCCCGACGGCGCCGGCGGCGTTCAGGGACGGGCTCGTCTTCACGCGCACGTTGCTCGCCGGCGAGCGCGCGAGCTGGAACGGCGCGGCCGCGGTGCTCCCGAAGCCCGCGCATCGCGTGCCGGTCTACGCCGCGGGCTCCGGCCCCGGCGCGCTCACCGCGGCGGGCGCGGTTGCCGACGGCGTCTTCGTCAACTACGGACTGCAGGCCGAGCACGTCACGGCTGCGCGCGCTCACGTGCGCGAGGGCGCGCGCGCCGCCGGTCGTGCCGCTGACGATCTCGACGAATGGTGGATCGCGTGCCTCGACGTGAGCGCGCGCCGCGAGACGGCGCTGGACAAGCTCGGCAACATCGTCGGCTTCGTCGCCGCGTACGTCGTCGGTCCTGATCCCGCGAAGCGCGGCGTGCCCGCCGACCTCGTGCCCGCGATCCACGAGATGCGCCGCACGTACACCACGCGCCGCGCGGACATGGATCCCGCGCTGCTGCATCGCCTGGGACTCTTCGACTATCTCCGCCGCCGTCTCGCTGTCGCCGGCACGCCCGAGGATTGCGTGGAGCAGGTGCGCGCGGCGCGCGCGGCGGGCGCGCGCAACCTGATGTTCACGGTGAGCCTCGCGTCCGATCCCGAGCGCACGGTCGAGCTCTTCGGCCGCGAGGTCCTTCCTCACGTAAGATAGGGCGCATGCCGAAAGAGATCTCCGTCGTGCATCACGTGGACCGCAGGCAGGACGTGATGATGCCGTACGCGCCCGGGATCGTCGTGCGCCGCGGGAACCTCGTGTTCCTCTCGGGCGTGACGGCGGCGCCCGTGTATCACCACCATCCGCACCGCGAGGAAGATTTCGACCTGCCCGCCACGATGCGCGAGCAGGCCGTGCTCTGCATGGAGAACCTCAAGAAGACGCTCGAGGCGGCGGGCGCGACCTTCGCGGATCTCGTCTCCGCGACGCGCTTCCTCACCGACGTCAACGAGCAGGACGACCTCAATCGCGTGTGGGCCGCGTATCTCGCGGGCCACCTGCCGACCACGACCACCGTCGAGGTCAGCCGCCTCGCCACGCACCCGCGCTGCAAGATCGAGATCAGCGCCGTCGCGGTGACCGAAAGCAGCTGATGGCCGACCTCGCGTTCGTCGGCCTCGGGGCGATGGGGAGTCGTCTGGCCAGGCGTCTGCTCGACGCGGGTCATCGCGTGACGGGCTACAACCGCACGCCGGAGAAGGCGCGCGCGCTCGTCGACGCCGGCATGCGGCTCGCCGCCACGCCGCGCGAGGCGGCCGCCGTCGCCGACGTCGTGTTCACGATGGTGACCGACGACGACGCGCTCCGCGCGGTCGTGAACGGCGCGGACGGCGTGCTCGCCGGCCTGCGCCGCGGCGCCACGCTCGTCGAGATGAGCACCGTGAGCCCGGCGGTGACGCGCGAGATCGGCGAGGCGGTCGCCGCGCGCGGCGCCGCGATGCTGGACGCGCCGGTCTCCGGCAGCACGGTGTCGGTGGAGCAGGGCGTCGCGTCGATCCAGGTCGGTGGCGACGCCGCGGTGCTCGAGCGCGTGCGGCCGTACCTCCTCGCGATGGGCCCGAACGGCGTCACGCATTGCGGGCCGCTCGGCATCGCGAAGGCGATGAAGGTCGCGACGAACCTCGGCGTCGCCGTGCAGATCCTGGCGTTCTGCGAGGCCGTCGCGCTGGCGGAGAAGTCGGGGATCTCGCGGCAGGACGCGGTCGACGCGCTCATGCGCTCGGTGATCGCCTCGCCGCTCGTGAAGTACCGCGGGCCGTTCGTCGTCGGCAAGATGGCCGCGCACGTCGCGTTTCCGGTGCCGATGATCCAGAAGGATCTGCAGCTCGCGCTCGACCAGGCGAAGGCCGTCGGAGTCCCGCTGCCGCTCACCGAGGTGACGCAGACGTGGCTCTCGAAGGCGCGCGCGATGGGCCTCGGCGATCACGACTTCGCGATCGTCTTCGACGTGCTCGCGTCGATGAGCGGCCTGCCGCCCGCGCCGAAGACGTCGTGATCGCCGCCGCGTCGTGATCGCCGAGGCCTGCGAGCACCTGTCGCGCGATCCCGTCATGCGCGCGGTGATCGCGCGCCACGGCCCCTGCGACCTCACCCCGCGCCGCCTCTCGCCCTATCACACGCTCACGCGCGCGGTCGCGCACCAGCAGCTCAACGGCCGGGCGGCGGAGACGATCCTCGCGCGCTTCGTCGCGCTCTTCCCGACGAACGGCCGGTTCCCGCCACCGGACGCGGTGCTCGCGATCCGCCCGAGCGCGCTGCGCCGGGTCGGCTTCTCCGCCGCCAAGGTGCTGGCGATCCGCGACATCGCGCGCCACGCGGTGAAGGGTGTCGTCCCGACCACGCGCGGGTGCGGGCGCCTGACCGACGACGAGCTGATCGAGCGCCTCGTCCAGATCCGCGGGGTGGGGCGCTGGACCGTCGAGATGCTGCTGATCTTCACGCTCTGCCGCCCGGACGTGCTGCCGGTGGACGACTTCGGCGTGCGCGAGGGCTTCCGGATCGCGTACGGCCGCCGCAAGCAGCCGACGCCGAAGCAGCTCCGTGCGTTCGGCGAGCGCTGGGCGCCGTACCGCTCGATCGCCGCCCGCTACCTGTGGATGGTAGCCAACGAGGCCAAGCGAGCCGCCGAGGCCAGGCGAGCCAAATAATTCCTTCGGGAAGCGCCGGGGGCTTCGCTAGGCTCGTTGCCATGAAGCCATACCTGACGATCGCGCTGGCTGCCGTGCTGACCGCCGGCTGTGCTTCACTGGACGTCCCGCCGCTGCCGCCGATCGTCGCGCAGACTCCGCCCGACGCGCCGATGGCGCCGGTCACGGCGCTGCGGCCGTTCGACGACATCGTGATCCCGGGCGGGCTCACCTATCAGCCGTCGCGCTCGACGATCATCGAATCGCCGGTGGCGAAGTCGGCGCGGCTCGTCTACGTCGGCACGCTGCCCGCGGACATGCTGCGCGACAAGATGCGCATCGGGCTCGAAGGCAACGCGTGGCGGCACATCACGACCACGACGAGCCCGGACCTCGGAACGATCCTGCTGTTCGAGAAGGACAGCGGCTCGCTGCAGGTGATCGTGCGCGACGTCGCGCCGTACTCGGAGCTGCACCTCGTGGTCAGCCGCGCGGTCCCTCGCCCCGCCGGCTCCGCGCTCCCCGCCGCCGCCGTTACGCGCTGACGCCGGTCACTGGACCCGCAGTCGCGGGTCCAGCGTGTCGCGTAGCCCGTCGCCGAGCAGGTTCAGCGAGAGGCCGGCGACCGTGAGCGCGATTCCAGGGAAGAGACTCACCCAGAACGCCTCGCGGATCACGTTCTTGCCGCTCGCGATCACGTTGCCCCACGACGGCACGTAGGGCGGCACGCCGACGCCGAGAAAGCCGAGGATCGCCTCGGCGAGGACCGCGTACGCGAAGATGAACGTGCCCTGCACGAGCAGCGGCGCCATGCAGTTCGGCAGGATGTGGCGCAGCGTGATGCCGGTGTCGCGGCTGCCGAGCGCGCGCGCGGCCTGCACGTAGTCGAGCTCGCGCAGCGTGAGCACCGTGCTCCGCACGAGCAGCGCGGTGCGCGGCATGTAGACGAGCGACAGCGCGACGATCACGTTCCACACGCCGGGCCCGCGCGCGGCCATGAACGCGATCGCGAGCAGCACCGCGGGGAACGCCATGAGCCCGTCGGTGAAGCGCATGATCAGCGCGTCGAGCCGGCGGTAGTAGCCGGCGACGAGCCCGATCGCGATCCCGCCGAGCGACGTCAGGATCATCGTCACCCCGCCGACCAGCAGCGAGACGCGCGCGCCGTAGACGACGAGGCTCCACACGTCGCGCCCGAACTCGTCGGTGCCGAAGTAGTTCTTCGCGCTCGGCGGCTTCAGCCGGTTGACGGGATCGAGGCGCGTCGGATCGTGCGTCGCGACGGCGCCCGCCAAAACGGCGGCCGCGAGCAGCAGCACGAAGATCGCCGTCCCGCCGACCACGCCCGGGTTGCGGAGCAGGCGTCTACCCATAGCGGATCCGCGGGTCGATGAACACGTAGAGCACGTCGACGACCAGGTTGACCAGCACGTACGCGGCGGCGGTGACGAGCACCACGCCCTGCACGACCGGGTAGTCGCGCCGCAGGATCGCGGAGATGATCAGGCGCCCGAGCCCCGGGATGTTGAAGACGATCTCGGTGATGACGGCGCCGCCGATCAGGATCGCGGTCGTGATCCCGATCACGGTGACGACCGGGACCATCGCGTTGCGGAACGCGTGGCCGATGATCACGACGGGCTGCGAGAGGCCCTTGGCGCGCGCGGTGCGGATGTAGTCCTGCTGGAGCACCTCGAGCATGCACGAGCGCGCGATGCGCGCGATCAGCGCGGACTGGTTGAAGCCGAGCGACACCGCGGGCAGCACCATGTAGCGCGCCGCGGCCCAGGGGTCCACGAAAAGGGACGCATACCCACCCGCCGGGAGCCAGCGCAGCTGCACCGCGAAGAAGTAGATGAAGTTGAGGCTGAGCCAGAAGCCGGGGATGCACACGCCCATCAGCGCGCCGAACATCAGCACGCGATCCCACACCGAGCCCGGGTACGCGCCGGCGATCAGCCCGGACGGCACGCCGATCGCGACCGCGACGAGCAGCGCGGAGATCGTCAGCAGCGCGGTCGGCTCCGCGCGCTCCATCAACGCTTGCGTCACGGGGCGGTTCAGGAAATAGGAGCGGCCGAGATCGCCGTGCAGGAGCCGCGTGTAGAACTTCCAGAGCTGCTCGGGCAGCGGGCGATCGAGGCCGAGCTGCACCCGCGTCGCTTCGATCTGCGAAGGCGTCGCGTCGGGCCCGAGGATCGCGGCGGCGGGATCGCCGGGGATGAGGTGAATCAGGAGGAACACGATGGTGACGACGACGAACATCACCGGGATGACGGCGAGCACCCGCCTGATGAGGTAGGCCGTCACGAGGAAGAGGCCCACGAGAGAATCGGCTCGCGCAGCCGGCGGGCGGGTCTGAGCGAGTAAGCGGTCACGATGACGCGGGCGGTGGCAGCGGCGCCGGCGGGTGCGCCGGGTGGGTCAAGCGGCGAATGGAGGACACGAGGTCGCGAAGCGACCTCGCAGTCCGAGTTTGAGCCGACGACCCACCCGGCGCA
>Ga0233425_10000445_pt1 | contig 108333 bp, 86 predicted proteins | sample Watercolumn_Towu_2_FD_181712 | JGI IMG/M metagenome (GOLD analysis project Ga0233425, IMG submission 181712) | Freshwater microbial communities from Lake Towuti, South Sulawesi, Indonesia - Watercolumn_Towuti2014_140_MG | ecosystem: Environmental > Aquatic > Freshwater > Lake | place... | reverse complement strand
AGGTGGGGCGTGCAGCGTTCTGCGAGATCGTCCATCCTGAAGTACTGCGACTTCAATGATGGATCGATTTCAAAGAACAACACATTCCCACGCGTGTTCTTCTGCGTGCCAATGGCCATGTAGCGGCCAAAAGCTTCCGGTTCGAGATGGGAAGCCACCAGCGCTTCGAAGCGATAGCACAGCATGTAAAGATGAGTCTTCATTTCAACCTCCCTGCTGAGCGACCATTACGGTCGTGGTGTGTTATCGTGCATAGAAAAGAACCTGTAAACCGTACTCCTACCGCACAAATCTCCACCAGTCGTAGTACTTATTCTCGAGTTCATCATGCGACGGCATTGGATAGAATAACAACTCATTGGGGGCCGCGAACCAGAATCCGTGCTTGATCAGCGAAAACGAGGCTTCCCCGAGTGTGGAGCTGAGGCTGATGGTCTTCGTCTTCTTCTCCGGCTCCGCCTTCAGCTCTAACAGGTAGTCATACAGACGTGACGGATTGCTTTCCGGAATAGCCGAAGACATCATTTCGCGATTCTTGTTCTGCTCAAGGAACTCCGCCACGTTGAAATCGTACTGTGTGAAGCAGATCTTCGGTGCGCCTTTGGACCTTGTCTCCGTCGTAATGTATTTGCCAAACGATCGTTGGTCGATCGTCGTAGCAACGAGATTCGTCAAAGGCGCGATCTCCTGGTAAATCCGCACGAGCCCCGGCTCGTTCACTGCCGTGTACGGCTTTGACTGAAGTTCCAGCGCTTTCCCGTTTGCTGTGACAAGATAGAGGTGCTTCAGAGCTTTCAGATCGACATGTTCAAGCACTGCATATGAACAGACAAATTTCGTCTTCTTCGGCCTTCCATCCGGATGCGGTACTGTCAACTGCAGGTAGTGATCGATATCGAAGAATGGATTGCGGAAATTGATGTCAACCTCCGCGAAAATCACCTTTCCCTTGTAATGTTTCGCACTTCCAATTGTGTAGTGTTCAGCGAACTCTTTCGGTTCGAGCTGAGACGCTACAAGCGCATTGATGGGAAAAACGATCATGTAGAGGTGTTTCTCGTGCTCTGCCATAGCTCTTCCTCCAGGTTACGGAATGTTTCTCCAGATGCTTTCTTCTCAAAGTTTGTATGAAACCGCCACATGCGGAACGTTGTCGATTCAGTCCTCAGATTTCTCAGCGCTGAATGCGGGCGGATCCTCCTTTTGCAAACGCTCTGACCTGTTCCACTGTTGTCATTGTCGTATCGCCAGGCGTTGTGGTCAACAACGCACCGTGTGCCCAGCCCAGCTTCACCGCCTCTTCGGGCGATTCACCTGCCAACAATCCATAAAACAGTCCGGCTGCGAATCCATCACCGCCGCCAACACGATCGAGCACATCGAGTTCACAGGTCGGTGCAATGTACGTCTTTCCGTTTATCCATGCTACAGCGCTCCAGCTGTGGCGGTTTGTGGAATGAACTTCCCGAAGCGTCGTCGCAACAACCTTGACCTGTGGATGTTTTGCCACGACCTTGTCAATCATGCCAACAAAAGTCTGAGGATCGAGACCGGATTTCGCCGCAACCTCCGGACCCGGAATCCCCAGCCCTTTTTGAAGGTCCTCTTCATTCCCCACCAGAACGTCAACATTCTCCACGATGCGACTGACCACCTCGACTGCCTTCTGCTGGCCGCCCCAGATGCTCCAGAGTTTTTCCCTGAAGTTCAGATCGAAACTGACAATTGCACCGGCCTTCTTTGCCGCCTTCATGCCTTCAATAATCAGTTCTCCCGTCGTCGCGGAGAGAGATGCGAAGATCCCACCAGAGTGAAACCATCGCACACCTCCTGCAAAGACAGCATCCCAGTCGAAGTCGCCGGGCTTCAGCTGTGCTGCAGCTTCGTTGCAGCGGTTGTAGAACACGACGGGGGGACGCACACCGTGACCCTGATCGCTGTACACCGTTGCCATGTTCGGCCCATTCACACCATTGTGTTTGAACTGCTTGTAGAAGGGCCTGACACCCATCGCCTTCACTCGCTCCGCGATCAAGTCGCCGATTGGATAGTCAACAAGGGCGGAAACAACGCCCGTATTCAGCCGAAAGCAATCTGCAAGATTCGCGGCGACATTGAATTCTCCGCCGCTCACATGGATCCTGCATTCGGTCGCTTTCCGGAAGGGGATAATACCCGGATCCAGTCTGTGGACAAGGGCGCCGAGGGAAACAAGATCAAGAGCACCATCGGGGCGAATGTTTAGCGCTGTACTCATAGCACATCCTCTTTAAGTTGTTCAGATGAATTCGTCATTACGATCTTTATACTCCGGAGTACGCCGAAAATCCCCCATCGACCGGCAACACAATTCCTGTCACAAACTCCGACGCGGGCGAGAGAAGCCAGAGAACTGCACCGAGGAGATCTTCGGGTTTCCCAAAGCGGCCCATCGGTGTGTGGTCCATAATCTTCTTCCCGCGCGCCGTCAAGCCACCCGTTTCCTTGTCTGTCAGGAGAAACCGATTCTGTTCAGTCAGAAAGAATCCGGGAGCGATTGCATTGACGCGGATCGCGGTCGAGTACTCCTGTGCCATATGCACGGCGAGCCATTGTGTGAAGTTGCTCACGGCGGCTTTTGCAGCAGAGTAGGCCGGAATGCGCGTCAGCGGACGAAACGCATTCATGGAGGATACATTCAGAATCACGCCGCCCTTTTGCTCGACCATGATTTTTCCGAATACCTGGCTGGGAAGAATCGTGCCAAGCAGATTGAGGTCGGAAACGAACTTGATCGCATCTGTGCTTAGGTTGAAGAAGGACTGTTCTGGATTTGTCGTTGCCTTCGGATTATTCCCACCCGCTCCGTTGATCAGGCAATCGACACGGCCAAATTGTTTCACAATCTCTGCAGCTGCCGTTTCAATGCTGGCCTTGTCGAGGACATCGCCTTTCACGACAAGATACTTCCCCTTCGTCGTTTCAAATCGCTTCACGACCTGGTCTGCAAGGGCCGGATCGCGATCCAGAATGGCGACATTTGCGTTACACCCAATGAGTGCGCAGGCCATTTCACCGCCCAGGACACCGGCACCGCCTGTGATCACCACGGTCTTATCTGTAAAATCATAGAGGCCTGACAATTCTTTCAGATTCATACGAACTCCCTGTTCATCCTGTACGAGTTAACTACTCTTGTTGCGACTATCTCAGCCGGCTTATTTCATCTCAAACGGCTCAAAGCGTGGAGCAAGCAGATGGTGAACCGCGAATGTGATGAGATACATGAAGCCGCAAATCGCGAAGAGAACCGCGTATCCCGAAGTAACGTCTCCCGAGGCCTTAAACGCATCGAGCAACCGTCCGGTCAGCCACGGGAAGAACATCCCCCCGACTGCACCGGCCATCCCGCCAATGCCGATCACGGATGCAACGGCTCGTTTTGGGAACATGTCTGAAACTGTTGTAAAGAGATTTGCCGACCACGCCTGATGTGCCGCTCCCGCCAAACCGATCAGGAACACAGCGGCCCAGTCGCCGACGCCGGTAACCATCAGAATAGGCAACACCAGAAGGGCGAAGATGAGCATTCCGGTCTTGCGGGCCCGGGTTACGGTCCAGCCGCGTTTCGTCAGATATCCCGTCACCCATCCCCCGATTATGCTCAGGATCGTCACAATCACGTAAATGGTCACAAGGTGCACCCAGCTCTGTTTGATGTCCAGGGAGCGAGTTTGCTTGAAGAAATCAGGAAGCCAGATGAGGAAGAACCACCACACGGGATCCGTGAGCATCTTGGCAACGATGAACGACCAGGTCTGGTGGTAGCGCAGAAGGGACAGCCACGGTATCTTCTCTGTACTTTCTTTCTCGTCTGTATCACTCCTGATGTGGGCCAATTCCCCGGCGGTCAGGTGCTTTATCTGTTCAGGCACATTGTACATGGGGATCCAGAAAAACAGCCAGACAAATCCAGCAATTCCCGCGGCGATGAACGCGGCTTGCCACCCCCAGGTGAATGCAATCCACGGCACGACCGCCGGCGCGATAATCGCGCCCACATTTGTGCCCGAATTGAAGATGCTCGTTGCAAGAGCCCGCTCCTTCTTAGGGAACCAAAGAGCAACAGCTTTGATGGCAGATGGAAAATTTCCTCCTTCGCCAAGGCCCAACGCGATCCGGGCCCCAAAGAAGCCTCCGACGGTTGACACGAGCGCATGCCCAATCGCGGCGACGCTCCAGGCCGCGATAGAAACAGCGTACCCGATCTTTGTTCCGTACTTGTCAATAAACCAACCGAACGCCAACAACCCAACCGCATACGCACCCTGAAAAGCAGAATTGATCAATCCGAACTCTTCATTGGTCCACCTGAGCTGATCGTCAAGGATCGGTTTGAGAAGTGACAGGATTTGCCGGTCGATGTAATTGACCGTCGTGGCAAAAAACAGAAGGGCGCAAATCGTCCAACGATAACGCCCGTGGTGTTCTGGTGTTCCGGTGGCTGCTGTCATCAAGAATTCTCCCTTGGAGAAGCGGGTGATACAAGTCGACCAAGTGACTGTTCAGAGTTTGTACGCTTTTTTCACGAGTTCGTATGCAAGAGCGCGGCTCATTTCTTTCGCTTCATCCAGGTCCACAATGTGCCGTGCAACAAGTGTAGCCAGGAAATTGGAGTCAACCCGACGCGACAGATCGTGCCGCGCAGGGATGGAGACAAACGCTCGAGTATCATCATTGAATCCCACGGTATTGTAGATACCGGCGGTTTCTGTGACCATAGAACGAAAGCGCGTCATCCCCTCGATGCTGTCGTGGAACCACCACGCGGGTCCAAGTTTCATTGCCGGGTAATGCCCCGCGAGAGGAGCCAGCTCCCGCGCATACGTCGTCTCGTCAAGAGTGAAAACGATTACCGAGAGGCGCGGATCATTCCCGTACTTGTTGAGCAGCTCCTTGAGGTTCCGTGTGTACTCCGTCTGCAACGGGATGTCGGCCCCTTTATCCGGACCGTAGACATCAAAAAGCCTCTGATTGTGGTTGCGATCGGAGCCGGGATGGATCTGCATCACAAGGCCGTCCTCAACACTCATCCGGGCCATCTCCATCAACATGTGTGCCGTAAAGAGGGCTGCATCATGATCCGTCACAACTCCGCGCAGAGCTTTTTGGAAAATCGCATCTGCCTCGGACAATGTGAGCTCATGCGTGTACGGCGACTCAATGCCATGATCCGTGGAGACCGCCCCCATCGACTTGAAGAACACTCTCCGGTTCTCAAGCGCTTCGATGAACGACCGGTACGAGGTGATCTCTTTTCCGACGCGGACACCGAGAAGCTGAATATTCTGCTTCCAGGCTTTCATTTTCAGATTCGTGACTCCATCGGGGCGGAAGCAGGGAATGATCTTTCCTTTCCATCCCGACGCACGAATCTTCTGATGTGACTCAAGAGTATCGGTCGCGGCATCGGTTGTAGAGAGGACTTCGATGTTAAATCGGTCGAATAGCGCACGGGGCAGAAACTTCGGCGATTGAAGTTTCTCGCTGATCTGATCGTATATCTTCATTGCTGTGGCGCCCGTGAACCGCTGCTTGATCCCGAACACCACCGAAAACTCGTGGTTCAACCAGACACCCGTCGGCGTTCCGCGGAAGAGGTAGTAGTGTTCGCCGAACATTTTCCAGATCTTGCGCGCGTCTTTCTCCGCCGCCTGACCGCTGAGCGGCGGAACACCGAGCGCCTCCATCGGGATCCCCTGAGAATACAACATGCGGAAAATGTAATGATCAGGAATCAGGAACAATTCCGTTGGATTCGGGAACGGCTTGTTCTCCACAAAAATGTTCGGATCGACGTGACCATGCGGACTCACAATTGGCAGATTGCGGACAGAATTGTACAGCTGGCGAGCGATCCGACGGACGACAGGGTTCGGATCGAAGAAACGATTCTGATTGAGCACTAATCGGGGAGCTGGTTTCATGGGCTGTTTAGTTTCTCGTTGTTAGACAATGATCAGTACGAATCTCTTTACCCGAGATCTTTTACCGGAACGCCATCCATGTCATCAAACACCTGGTTCTCTCCTCCCATCGCCCAGATAAATGTGTAGTTTTGGGTGCCGGCTCCGGCGTGAATCGACCAGCTCGGATTAAGAACAGCTTGACGATTGCGCATCACGATATGACGGGTTTCATCCGGCTGTCCCATCAAGTGAATGACCATCGCCGTCGGCTCGATGTTGAAATACATGTACACCTCCGACCGTCGCTGGTGCGTGTGCGGCGGCATCGTATTCCAGACGCTTCCCTCCTCGAGCTCGGTCAAGCCCATCACAAGCTGACAACTCTTGATGCCATTCGGATGTATGTACTTGTAGATTGTTCTCTTGTTGGAGTCCTTGAGACTTCCAAGCCGTGCCGGTTCCGCGTCAGAGAATTTCGCGTGCGTCGTCGGAAACTCCTTGTGCGCCGGATAACTTACGAAGTAAAACATCGCAGGTTTGTCACTCTGACGGCTGGTGAACACGATTTCCTTTACACCTCTTCCGATGTAGAGAGCATCTTTGTACACCATCGGAAATTCTTTGCCATCCACGGTTACCGCCCCATCGCCGCCCGTGTTAATGACACCGATTTCACGCCGCTCAGCAAAGTGCTCGGCTGCCATTTCCTTCTTTGTGCCAAGAAGCTTGAGTGGTTTGTTCACGGGAACAGCGGAACCGGTGGTCGACCGATCGATGTCAGAATACACCATCGGGATCTCGTCTGGAGCAAACAGTGTGTCTATGAGAAATGATTTCCGGAGTTCCTCTGTCGACATCGAGCGGAATCCGCGGGGATCTGTTGAAAATCGCACGTCCATCTCTATTCCTCCTCCTGAAGAAGACCGTTTGCATTATTCATGAATGATGACATATGCACCCTTGAAGTCCTGATTGCGGGCTTCGATAACCGCCCGTGCACCTTTGAGAGGTTTGAATTCAATCTGAGCTTTGCCGTTTGCCATCTCGATGACGGAACTGCGCGTCGGCGTGCCTTCGTTGATAAGCAGGCTCCCACCACCGTCGCTGGAAAAATACACTCGCTTGCTGTAGTCGAGACATCTCTGACCCGATTCATCGACTGCAACTGCAGTCACAAGAATATTCCCGTCGGGCAGCTTCTGAGACGTCAGCTCGATTCGATCTGCCTGGGCGTTCTTCCTGTTCGTATATTGAACGGTCATCGAATCGAGAGCGACAACGGTTCCATTGGCGTATCCAACAGCCTTGAGAGTGTTGCTACCGGAAGCAAAGTTCACTTTCCAGCTCAATCCGGACGCCGGGAAGAGCTTGATGTCCTTTTTGCGTTTCCCCTGCGATACTCCGTTCAGAACGAGCTCCACTTCACTGCAGTTACTGTAGACCTTCACCTCACGGGCGAGGCCCACGGGACCACTTCGATCCGTCCATGTATGGGATTCTATGTAACAGAACTGCGGCGACGTGGTCCAGTAGCTTTTAAACACGTAGTATGCATCCTTTGGCTTTCCCGCCCGATCAACCAATCCCTTTTGGTTGATGTACGGGATCGGATTCTCGGGACGGAGGGGTGTCGGAAAATCCTTAAACGCCCATTGCGCGTTTCCGGTCAGCCATTCCGTTTGCTCGGAGATTCTCAGATACCAGTCAAATAGATTCACAATGTAGCTTTCGCTCCAATCGCCCACCTGCGCAATGTTCTTCACTTTCTGAGGCTTGATGTTCTCCTCCCACCCCTCTGCAATCGCCATTCCATCACCGGTGATAGGATTCTCAGAGTGACGGCCGACATGGCTGTCGCCTCCGTACTCTGCATGAAAGAACCGTTTGAAGTTCTTCCGGGCATCATTGATGGCCTTCTCAAACATCGTGTACACTCCGCTATACCAGCCGGGCCACATGGAGGGAGAGACAAGATCTACAAGGTCTGCGCCTTCTGTGAACTTCCTCGTTGCAGTGGCACGAGACGGATCGAGTTTGTGAGCAAGCGCATTCAACTCCCGGAGCATCGATCGCAGAGAATCCATGTTATCGCCACCCGGAACGTCGGGCAGCCAGTAAAATTCGTTCCCCAATGATGTGATAATGATTGAAGGATGGTTGTAGTTTTGAAGAATCTGCTCCTCCAGCAACCTGAGCGTGTGAGCTTTCCACACTTCGCCACCCATTCCACCGCGACACCACGGGAGCTCGTCCCACACCAAAAGACCAAGTTCATCGCACGCACGGTAGACCTCGGGATCCTGTGGATAGTGCGCCAAGCGGACGAAATTCGCACCCATCTCCTTGATCATCTTCATGTCTTTTCGATGAAGGCTGTCCGGCATGGCGTTAGCAAATCCCGCAAAGTCCTCGTGACGATGGGTCCCACGCAGAAGGAGCCGCTCCCCGTTCAGGAAAAAGGGTCCGTGCTCTTTGAATTCGAACCACCGGTACCCTACGCGATCCGAGAGTTCATCAACAATCCGGCCGGCCTGTGTGAGCACGACACGTGCGGTGTACAGCGCAGGATTCGCTGGCGACCAAAGCTGAGGATTTCTTACCACCGGCATCGTGACAGATAGTCGCGTCGTTCCCGCGTTGAAAGACACCGGGCTTCGCTTCCGCGCAACTTCCTTGCCACTCCGGTCTTTGATAGTGACTTCCAGCTCACCCTTGAAGGCAGCTGCATCGTTACTCGCCATCACGATGTCAAGCACTGTCTCCGCCGATGCTTTTGAGACGATTGGTGTCTTGATCCATATGTTCTCAATGCGGCGTAGTGGCACAACGTTCAGCCACACATCTCTCGTGATGCCGCCATAGATACAGAAGTCGGATTTCTGAGAGGGAATAACATCCGGATCATACGAATTGTCCGCCCTCACCAGAATGACATTTTCTTCGCCCCGTTTCAGGAACGGCGTAATATCGACACCGAAACCTACATAACCCCCGATATGCCCGCCGGCGCGTGTGCCATTGACGTACACATCACTCTTGATGTTTACTCCCTCAAACTTCAGGACATAGCGGAGGCGTTGAGTGACAGAGGGAACAAACAGAACCCTTTTGTACCAACTCGCGGACCGTCGGTAGCCGGGCTCCTGATCGATTGCATCTGTTCTGTTCCAGGTGTGCGGCAACGTGATAGGCACCCACTGCTTCTGTGTCGTCGCAAGCTCCTCGGCTCTCGAGAGATTATCTTCGAGATAGCTCCACCCCTCGTTGAGGCTAAAAACTTGTCTTCTCTCTTCGTCGCGTATGTCCTGGGAGGACGCTCTGAAAAGCATCATGAACACGCCAAGTGCCACAGCGATACATCGACCGGCACATTTCAGACTACCGTTGAGCCTCATCGTTATCATGCGATCTTCTTTCATCTCGTCAGCACGTTTACTGTCAGGGGTGATGCAATTCTCTGCGAGAGTGTCGAGAGATATGCGCGCCATGAATCCGCCGTGGCGAAATCACCACTCAGCGTCCATCCTGCACCCGCATAATACGTCACCGGCTTGCCAAGTTCGGCGTTTCCCAGGATGAGGGCGTGGACATTGGTTTCCTTCATTCTGACAACTGACTTCCTGGGCATCACGAGAGCAGTTCCCAGATACCCGACTTCTTCTTTCTCAGTTGTCAGTCCCCAGAGAGCGATCCATCCTTTGTTCTTGTCGTTGAGCGTCGACGTTCCTTTCCGCTTGACGACTCCCGCTGCAAAGGGAATCTTACCTTTTCCGTTTTCGCTTGAGAAGGTTGTTTCGATCTTGTTCAGATTCGTGCCGGCTGGAAGGGAGATGCGCACTACCTGCGTGATCGTGTTGCCCTCATACACAACGGGAGAATAGGTAAGTTCGAAAATGGTAACAAGCGGACCCGTTGCGATGATTCTATATTTCCGAAACACACCGGGCTGATAGAGCGAATCGCCCTTCACCAGCGACGAGGCCCCGACACCCAGCGTTCGGCCTACGCTGAAATAGTCAGCCCCTTCACCGTGATCCTCGTGATAGGAGAGCTTTGGCTCCTGTTCCTCGCCGGCATACCATTTCTTCACAATGAGGTACCGCACGCGCTTCGTCCAGACATCGATTCCATTGTTCACATCCTTCGCCATTGCCGGCCCATACATGCGATATGCAATCCGATCGTTCTCCCAGGCAAGGTCTTCACGCGGCACCATAAAACCGGCAAAGGTTAACGACGTCGCCTGTTGCGCTCCGCCCGGATTCTCTCGCACGATGTACTCTTTTGTCTGCCGGGACTTGAAATCGGCATGGAAGACAACTTCCTCGGGGGTTCCATCCTGGTCATAGTCGACGACCTGAGATGTCAACGGGTGTGTACCGTTTCGTTCATAGATCGCTACAGATGCAGCCGTCAGACCCGGAAGTTTTTGCTGGAGGGCAGACCATTTTACTGTTACAAGTTCGGCAGAGCGCGCCAAATTTGATGCATTGGAGACACGAAGGACGACTTCCTTCTCTCCTGCGAGCACTGACGCAGAGAGAACCACTCCAAGCACGAAACCACCGATTCTTTTCATAGGAATCCTCATTCAGTGATAGTGCTTCTGTCAGTTTCAACTGGATCAACAATCATCAACCGACAATCAACAATCGACAATTTCTTCACTCCACCCACAGCACCGCCTGTCGTACCGGCACGTTGCGCTGGACTTCCGTATTCGTCGGATCGGGATCAAGCTTCTTCCAGAGCTCGACATATTTCTGCTCGCCGAACGCAAGTCCCGCGAACAGGAGCGTGGGGATGCGGACGGGAAAGTAATCGAAATACATGACGTCTTTTGCATACGGCCAATTCGTTTTGTCGGCAATGAAGGGAAATAGAAACTCCATCGCCTTCTTCATGTTGCGGCCATCCGGCAAAGTGTACTGCCACAGATTGTCCTCGGGCGTGGAGAGAATCCGGCAGATTAGTCCCATACCGTCCAGGTTAAAGAGCGAATAGTTGTACGGCTTCGTGCGGCGAAGCTCTTCCGGGAAACTTCCATCGACTGCCATTTGGTTGGGAAGCAAAACGTTCTTGAACCTGATGCGACAGAACGAGAGCGCGGATGTATCATTAACCAGGTGTGCAAAGGCCGCTGCCTGAGCAACCCACCATGTGCCGTGGTTGTTTTTGGCGTCGCGTTCGGCGATTCCGTATTCATGAGTCATGAGCCATGCAAGATAGTCCGCAAACCATTTTTTGATAGCCTTTTCGTCTTCGCGACTCAGCGAGGATGATCCCGTGAGCACCTCAACGGCGCGTGCCACCTCCATCAGGTGAATAGTGTCGATGATTCCCGTTCCCCTCCCTGTGACTCTTCCTTTGATTGCCTGCGCGTACTTGAGATGGGGGAGCATTTTCGTCGAGTCATCGACAAACCAGGCCTTGAGGTGCCGAACTGCCCGGGATGCGTAGTGTTCATTCCGGGTGATCTTGTATGCCGCCGTCAGCGTAGAGACCGCCTTGCAGAGACGATGCATTACTTCCCGGTGTTTTGTGAAATTGTCAGGGTTTGTCATCCCGTCGCGCTGTACATATGGTCCGTCAGGATTCTTCGGATCGGGCCACCAGTAGTCTCCCTCTGAGAAAAACTCATGAATCCCCCCCGCACTTCGAGGAGAAGAATATGCCGTCACCGTCACCGGTGGCTCGTTTATCCAACGATCTGCACCGCTGACAACGCGGGCGCGCTCAAGCCCGGCGACGTCAACGGTGAGCATTTCCTGCGCAACAGTGATCATTGGCATACCGAGCGCCACCATGCTCACGCACAGCGTACGACACGCCACGTCACAGAAGAACTGACGAACCGCTCCAGTCATCTATTTTCTCTTCTTGAGATAGCGAAGCGCTGCTTCAATGAAATAGTAGTCTGCATATATAATAGAGACGTCCACTTCCGACTTTGCGGGCTTGCTGCCAACCGAGTGATTCAACACTGCATGTGAGGACGTCCCTTCAGCCAGATACGGCGCCTGGCAGAGTGAGAGAAGAATGCTCTTTGCGCGGTCAAGGTAGAGTTTCTTCTTTGCACCGTCCTTGACGTAGCCAGAGAGCTCAAAGAGAGCCGAGGAACAGATGGCACCTGCCGAAACGTCTCGTGGTTCGTTGGGAATCTCAGGAGCCTGGAAATCCCAATAAGGAATATTGTCAGCCGGCAGGCGCTGAATGAAATAGTCCGCAACCCGCTCAGCTGTTTCCAGGAAGCGCCGGTCTTTTGTAAACCGGTACGTCAGCGTGAAGCCATAGATAGCCCACGCCTGACCACGGGCCCAGGTAGATTCGTCAGCATACCCCTGATGTGTGTTCCGTACAAGCACGGAACCGTTTGTTGTGTCGTAACTCAGGACATGGTACGTTCCGCCATCGAGACGAATATGGTTCTTCATCGTCGTCTCGGCATGTTTGATCGCAATTTCACGCAGCCGCTTTGGTCCGCCATGGTCGGCAGCCCAGAAGAGCAACTCGAGATTCATCATATTGTCGACGATGACCGGATATGCCCACTTCCGGTTATCCCACGATTTTATGCATCCCACCACAGGATTGAACCGGAGGGAGAGCGTCTGCGCGGCCTGGACGATGACATCTTTGTACTCCTTTGAGGGTGCAAGCCGGTTCGCGTTGCCGAAGCTGCAGAATATCTTGAATCCCAGGTCGTGCGTTCCCCTGTCAAACTGCTCCGGAGCCATCCCTGCCGTCCATTTTTGTGCGGCCTTCTTGTAGAATGGATCCCTTGTGTACTCATACATGTACCAAAGAGCTCCAGGGAAGAATCCGCTTGTCCACTCCCGCGAGGGGGTGGTTTTCCACGAGCCATCCGGTATGGAGCTTCGGGCAAATTTCGTGCTGTCACCGATTTCTTGTACGCTCTTCTTCAACTGTCCCTTGGCAAATTCGAGGGCGCGAGGCAAAACCTTCTCCAATGTCTGACTGTGCAGCGGAAGTACGCCCGCTACCAGAATGACCGCGAGCATGAATAGGATTCTTTTCATTCTTCCTCCTTGCGGTTGCGGATACGCACTACTTCGAAAATACCATTTTTCGGACAAGCTGACGTTCCCCCAACCGGAGCTGCAGAAGATACACACCGGAGCTCAGCCCGTCCGCTTCGAACGACTGACTGTGAAGTTCCCGCCCTCTCACCGTTCCATCAAACAGAGTGCGAACTTCCTGGCCGAGCAGGTTGACAATCCGTACTGTCACTCTTCCATCCCGCGGCACCATGTAGCTGATCCTCGTGTGAGGATTGAACGGATTTGGATAGTTCGACAGAAGCCAGAACTGTTCCTGATCTTGTGTTGAACGCTCAGTTTCCTCACGAATGCCTGTAAGCATCTGAGGTGGCGGCCCGACATCATTTCGTGTCAGCGGCCTGTTCACGACAGTGAGCGTTGAGATCTCATCTGCGCCGACATCCGGTTTCCCGTTCCGCGGCTGGCCATCCATATCGATCGTCACAAACGGGGAGGACCCCGCAGCCGCATCTATAGCGGGACTCGTGGCGCCAAGACGCCAGAGTCCGTCGGTTGAGAAGGCCAGTTGCGGATTCACCATCGTGATTCCCACCGGCTGCGTCATCCCGAGTGTCGTGCCATAAAAAATATTTCCCTGCCAGGTCGTGTTGACCGGCATGTCTGTGACTGTGATCAGCGGCGCTTTTGTACCCTGGACAATGTTGGACGCGATCACGCAGTCAAGCGGAGGAAGCGTGAGATCCGAGTCCTTGCCGCCGCCGAGGTTGATGCTCTGAGCATTATCCACCAGAGTATTGTGAACTACCAGTGCGCGCTTCACCTGGAAATAGCGTTCCAGCGGTGAGTTGGGAACCCCGTTCATGATGGTGATCGCGGATTTGAGACTCGTGCCGGCCATCCCGGTGATGTAGTTGTTAAACACCTTATGATCTTCACCGATGATACGGATCCCACCTGAGCTAACCACCCGGTTACCGAAAAAGAAATTGCCCTCGACAGTGCACCGATTTCCGTGGCGCAGTGTTAGCGTCCCCTGGCAACTGACGAACGTGTTATACCGGTAAATGTTCCCGCACGATTTGTTCGAGATGATTTCAATCTCACCATTACATTCTTCGAACAGGTTATGTTCCACGGTCGTGAACGAATCATACATCGACCAGTCGCTTGTTCCCACCCGAATCGTTTCTCCGCCATTCCATCCATACAATTCCGGCCGTCGGGCAAAATAGTTGTGATCGATCTGATGGTAGTTGGGCTTGCTTGAAAGCCACACGACCAGTGTTGCTCCCAAGTTTGTCTTTCCCCTGAAGTAACAGTGATCGACCCGGTTATAGCTGCCGTAGAGAGAAACCCACTTGTCATCCCTCGTTGAATCGGCCGGACTGAAATTGATGATTGAACAGTTCGTCAGCCTGCAGGAATCGCTTTCACCTGCCGGACCACGAAATTCTATCACTCCTCCCGAAGGGCTTGAACCCTTCGTGAACATCAGCCCATCGACCACCAGGTGCCTGCCGGAGATCCGGAGATTCGAGAGTCCGGTCAGAATAACGTCCCCGTACGTTTCTGCCCGCAACAAGATTGGCGCTGACTTCGAGCCGGCTCCCCGAAATACAATCGCGGCATTCGACCAGACGCCTGTTGTCATTGTCAGGGTGTCTCCCGGCCGCGCCGTGGTCATCGCTGTCACGATCTGGGTCGGCGTCGATACGCGATATTCGGTTGCTTTGACGAGAACCGGAAGCATCACACCGGTCAACACCGCCATCGCAACCGCACAAAGCCACCCGTGCTGGTTTCTTATCCGAACTGTTCGTTCACGTTCCATGCTGACGCATCTGCCTCAAAGCTTCAGTGCTTTATCAGCACTCATGTCCTGGTTATTCCAGATTTTTTTTCCTGTCCAGGGCTGTGGAGGTCTCTTCCAGAACTCATCCTGAGCCGGAAGACCGAGAGGCAGAAACGCTGCAGAACAGAGGTACAGGCTTCCCGTTGAGATATAGTCTTCAGCAAGGCCGGGCTGATGACCGCTCAGACCGAGAGTGAGCCATCCGTTAACATCGAAATTTGCCTCGTGACTGAGCGTCCTATTAATGACGGCTCCGAGCGCACACCGAACCTGAGACGGCGAGATCTCTGAGGGCAGCCGCTTCAGGAGCGCTTCGTTAGCGAGGTGGTGAAACGCACCACAACGATATGCAATCGATCTCCCCACTGCGGGATAGGTTCCGTCCTGTGCGATGAGTCGCTCCTGAATCACCGCATAGCGAGAAGCTATTTTGTCAAACTTCTCCTGAAGCGGGGCGTAGCTTTTATCAACGGCGGAAACAACCGGCAGAATGGCACGGAGATACGGCTGTATGACAAAACTGTTGTAGAAGTCCCAGTGAAACTCCGGACCATCACCGTAGATGCCGTCTCCTTTGTACCATTGTTCGTGTTGTCGCAGCGCATAGTCGATGCGCATCTTGTCATACATCTCGCCGATCGAGAGAAAGAAGGCTTCAATCAAAGCGCTGAACAGGAGCCAGTTGTTGAAGTACGGCTTGATTGATTGCGTGCGTCTGAGGGCAGAAATCAGATTTGATTTTGTCTTTTCGTCCGAGCGTTCCCAGATGCGTGGATTCCTCAACAAGCCGAGTGCCAGAAACGATGCATCGACGAGCGGCTGTGATCCCTCAGAGAAATTCATGTAGTCTTTCGCCGTCGGATTTACCGCATTCGACAGGGATTGCTGAACGAGCTGTGAATATTCAGAACGTAGCCGCCCCTCCGCTGTTTGTTCGGCGGGAAGAGCAAGCCAGGGTGCGATGCCGCTCAGAAGACGACCAAATGCTTCCAAATGCGCAAAACTCTTTCGCGTAGCGAGCAAATTCGGAGTTCGAACCTCGATCGGCATCTTCTTTTTCAGCTCATCCTCTGCCAGGGCACGGAGTACTGGGTCAGCAACCTTTTTCGCAATACTCACCCATTGCTCGCGCTCTTCCTCCAGCCGGACTGATGGCTCTGCGTTCAATTGGCGCCCCGAGGGCTCGAGTGCACCAAGAGCCCCTGCAGCGCCGAGCGATTGTATGAATTTACGACGGATCAATTTGTTGGGAGAATCTTGTGTTTGATCAGGAACTGCTGAATCCTCTCTTTGATCATCTCGTTCTCTTCTTTTGAAAACCGGCCATGTTTGCCGCCAGGGATCGTAACGAACTCGTTCGGCACACCAAGACTGTCCAGGGCTCTGTGGAGCTTCACAGACTGCGAGTAGGGTACCGTGGGATCTGTATCGCCCTGCACGGTGAAAATCGGCGGCACGCCTCTCCGGACGTACGTCATCGGTGAAACTGCGCGGGCGATTTCCTCTTTGTTCGGTCGCTCGCCAATCCACGCTATTGCGTACCCTTTCCTGTTTGCGGCGTCCATAAGATCATTCACATCTGTAATTCCGTAGTGGTTCACAATTGCGGCAACGACTGGAGTTCCGTTGATGCCGCAGAGCGTATCGTACGAGACACCTGCAGGGAGCATCCCGGTCATCAGTGACAAATGGCCTCCGGCCGATGTTCCGCTTACGACGATCTTCTTGAGGTCCGCCTTCAGCGTTTTCGCATTGGAAGCGATCCACCGGAGCACACAACGACAATCCTGAACCGCCGCGGGTGCAAGTCCGGCGCCCGTAAGCCGGTAGTCGACGTTCACAACAGTCCAGCCGTACTCGAGATAGGGAATAATCTGGCCCGAGACAGAGTCCTTACTCAGCCGCCCCCAGCCACCGCCGTGAATCCAGACGAGGATCGGAACTGGTTTCGATGCTTCCTTCGGCACATAGTAATCAAGCCTGCAACTCGTCGGGTCGACCGGACTGTAGACAACATTCTGGCTGACGTCATAACGGTCCTTCAAGCCGCCCGTCCATCTGGAATTCTTCGAGAGCTGTGCCATGACGGGCACGGCGAGCAAGAAGAAGGCTGCTCCAATGAGCAGGACTTTTGTTTTCATCGTTCTCATTTCAACACCACGAGTTTTTTCGTGTCGATGAAACTCCCGGCTTCGAGGCAATAGAAATACACACCACTCGACAATCCCGATGCGTCCCATCGTACGGTATAGAGTCCCGGTTGCCGGTACTCGTTGACGAGCATCGCAACCTCTCTCCCGAGCACATCAACCACTTTGAGTGTCACCGAGCTGATTGCTGACAGCCGAAAGCTGATCGCTGTGGTTGGATTGAACGGGTTCGGAAAATTCTGGTGAAGACGGGTTTCCTTCGGCAAAGGATCCTTCCCGCGATGATCGTCAATTGACGAGGTTGTTTGAAGCCGATCTGCCAGTTGTGCCTTGTACAGCGATCCAGGGTTCAACCCCGGCGAGTTCGTCCCTTCAATGAATCCTTGCGGGCCACTGAATGGCCCCGTACCCGTAACCACACCGGTGCAACCAATCGCATAGTTCTGGGCTGTGGGCGGCTTCTGAATGATAATCTTACTGGTTCCAGTGTTGCAGTTCCACGCGACAGAATGCACGGCGGCCCATCCATGGCCAGACCCGTAGTCGCCCCTATTATAGAGACCCAGCACATAGCTGCTGGACGATACTCTTGTATTGAAATCTCTGAAATTATCGTAGAGCATCCCCTGTGACCAGAGGCGATGTCCCTCGCTGGCAGTGAACGATCCTTCCGACACGCAGTTGTAGAAAACTATGCCGGAAACTGTACTTGTCCCATTCGAGACATAGGCATGCCGCGCAAACCGCGCATAGCAGTTACTAAACAGAATCAGTTGCGAGGCAGTGTACGTATTGAAATTGTACCGTCGTTCTCCTGTGATGATGCTGATGGGATCAACTGCCGTACATGAATCCACCGTTACCCGCGTAGCAAGCGATGTCTTGATTCCGGACTGCACAAAATGGAGCATCGTGCAGCGCCTGACCCACGCGTCTTCAATTTTCCCAAGCCAGATTGCATCCTGAGCGTGGTTCGCTTCATTGCCGTCAGTTTCCGGTGAATCATTGAACGGGTTGACAATATCGATCCGAAGATTCTCGATGCCGATTTTCGTAAGAATTCCGCTCCGATTCGTTCTATAGATGTACGATTGAGAGAGTGACCGGACCAGGGTGGCAAAGACCGGAGCGTCGATGGTGATAGAATTTCCATTGATCGCAGCTATAAATCTGTTGAACAGTATTGGGAGCGTAGTGCTGGGCCAATACACGGTATCATTGGGCACACCACCAAAGTTGATCGCCCGAAGCCAAGCCGTCGTTTTTGGATGAACGATAACAATATTGTCTCCGACAGAAAATGGAGTCGCATCCTGGACCTGAAATGTCCTGTCTCCCACAAAAACTGTATCATTGACGATGTTTACGTTCCCCGAAGAGGCACCGGACCATGCTGAACTCGCTGAACCAGAATTGCCGCCACCAGCGATCAGAACTGTGGACTGCCTGGTGGCATCACCGGTTGCATAGATAATGGTGTTTGTAAGGGAATCTGCGCCGTCTCCCTCACCTCGCAGAACGATGCCGGAGGCATTCAGGAAGATGGTGTTGGAGACAGGATATTTTCCCGCTTTCAGGAGCAACGCTCCGCGGAATCCATTGGCATCCAATGTTCTTGCTGCCACACGATTAATCGCAGCTTGGATGTTCGCTGTATTGTCACCCGCCACCTGGCGGACCGTATCTACGACGGGAACAAATGGGATTGCTGCCGTGCCATTTCGATAGCCGGCATAGCTGAAATCCGGAATCTTGTTCCCCTCTTTGTCCCTGACGTAGCTCAATCTCCCGTTTCCACTTACCGGTACGAGCGAAGAGTGCCAGCTCTGCGCGACACAGACCGGTGAAACAGCTAGGAGGAACAAAAGAAATACTGAGAGATAGGATTTTACGCTGATGACTGTCACCATTCCGTTATCATCGGCACAATGCCGGGAGCTGAGCGACTTGGCTCAGCTCCCGCGTGCAAACATCACTTTACGAGCAACATTTTTCGGGTTTCGGTGAGACCGCCGCTTTGTAGACGGCAGAAGTAGACGCCGCTCTCATACCGACTTGCATCCCATGTGGCAACGTAGGTACCAGGCGCTTTTTCACCATTCACCAACATTGCTACCTCGCGTCCAATCGCGTCGAACACTTTTAGCGTAACAAATCCCGCTTTCTCAATACTGAAGGCCACGTTGGTTGTGGGGTTAAACGGGTTGGGGTAGTTTTGCTGCAGTGCAAATTCCGCTGGCACTGTTGATATGTTCTCTACCGATGTGGCTCCGCCCGACAGGCTGTTCTCTGTTGTACCTGTGGCCCGTGCAAGGGCAAAGTATATCGACTGGCCGGTGTTCAGCGTGAGAACCGTTGCCAGGGGATCACTGTTCATCTGTCGTGGTAAGCTGTCGAGGGCTGTGGTGAAAGGAGTTACCGTCGGACCTTGGCCGGTCCATGTTTTGCGCGTTGAGTCTCCGAGCGCGACGCGCAGGTTTTGATTCCCGGCTGCGACACCATCATCGGCACCATATGCAGCGGTGAACCTGTCGAATGACATGAATGGACCACCGGCTCCTTGTACGTAGGTGACCTTGTAGTATCGGACTGCCGAGACTTTGTCTATTCCGCCCGCAAAGGTGGCACCCCCTGGATTAGCGTTCCCGTAGATCGCCTCAACCCGAACGTAGTGACCCGTTGCACTGCCGGCGGTCGTGCTGCGAACCTTCACCGGACGGAATCCTTTGGCATCCCCAATCTGGAAGGTCTTGTCTGACCCGCCGCTGTTGCTCATACCGCGACCCATAGCACCAAGAACATACGATGAATCTGAGGCATCAATAATTGAAGTCCCTGATGTCCAGTTGTGTACCATTGCATATTGTCCTGTCTGCACAATTCCTCGCGTAAACCTCCAGATTGGATCTGCAGATACCTGACTTGAGCTGCCGCCAGCACTGTAGATGTCGCTGCCCAGGATAACACGTCCAGTTCCGGATTTGTTGATCACAAAGCCGTTGAATTCATTGGTTGATGAGGTGTATGGTCCCATGGTCACAGTGTTGTTGCCAGAACCTGTGAAAACAACGGCACACACAGACAGGGTGCTGCCTGATGATCCAGTCCTGAAATCAAGGGATCCCTGGTTTGTTATATTCCCTGTAATGACGAGCGTATCAAGAACTTCTGGCGCAACAGCTGCACGACCTTGAACTCTGAATGTACCTCCGGTCTTCACAAGAAGGCTCCCGTTGATGTTGATCTTGACACTATTGTTCTTGTTGAATACCAGAATTCCACTGGCCCCTTCACCGACCGTGAGATTTGTGACAGTGAAGTTCACATCTATAGTTACAGAGTCGTTGTCTGCGATCATCACGTTGTCGCCCGAGCCGGGCACGACGCCGCCAACCCACGTTGTTGTCGCGCTCCAGTTTCCTTTCGCGCCGGCCGACTTGATGTCAGCTCCCTGCACAGTGAATCCGACCAGGATCACCATGAGCAGCAAGACAGAAAACATCGTAGTCCTTTTCATAACACCTCCGTTGATTTGTTGTGGAGAGTTGATTGGATAAGAGTTTGCCCAAATATTGTTCGCTCACATTAAACGGCGGGATTGATTCCTATCGGGCCATCCAGCCGCCATCGACGACCAGAACATGCCCATTGATGTAGTCAGACGCCGAAGATGCCAAAAACACCGCAACGTCAGCAAGGTCCTCCGGTGTTCCCCAGCGGCCCGCCGGAATCCTGTCGAGAATTGCCTTTGAACGAACGGGATCTTCCCGCAGCGCCTTGGTATTGTCTGTCGCCATGTAGCCCGGAGCAATCGCATTAATATTGATGCCGTGCTGCGCCCATTCATTCGCAAGGGCCTTCGTGATCTGGGCGACGGCCCCTTTACTGGCTGCATACGCCGGAACCAGAATTCCCCCTTGAAAGCTCAAGAGCGACGCGATATTGATGATCTTGCCGTACTTCCGTTTCATCATGTCGCGTCCGACCGCCTGACTGAAAAAGAAGACGGTTTTGGAATTCACCGCCATCACTTCATCCCAGTCTTTTTCGGAATAGTCAACCGCTGGCGTCCTGCGAATGGTACCAGCGTTGTTCACAAGGATATCAACCTTGCCAAAGCTCTCTATTGACTTCTGAACAATCGAGGGAATCGGGGTGATCGCTCCAAGGTCAGTCGCGATCGTGATTGCTTTCCGTCCGAGTGCGTGGATTTTCTCCGATGTTTCAGTCGCTTCATCTCGATCGACCAGAATAAGATCCGCCCCGGCACCGGCCAGGCCGATCGCCATTCCCCTTCCTAATCCCCGGCTCGCTCCTGTGACAATTGCTGTCTTTCCTGCAAGATCAAATGGGTTCTTCATACAATTTCCTTCTGGATCTGTTTGATGTCGATGGAGAATTGGCTGACGAACAGAACTACAAACGGAGTTTTACACCAACGCCGAGCGGAATGTAGCTCGTGCTATGCCCCTCTGTGAGACCAATTGCGTAGCGAGCTTCCACAAACGCATTGAGGAGTGTGCTGATGTTGAAGTCTACGCCGAGCCCCGACTGTAGCATGAGAGCAGTCTGTTTCCCGCCGACAATCCGATTCCGCGCGGTCATATCGACCGTGTTTGTATTGATCGTCAGGACGCTCGTCACCGGCATCGAGATATCGCTCATGGAAACCTGCATGACACCGAGTCCGGCGATGAAGTACGGTGAGATTAATCCAGCGCGGGGTGACGGGGCAACGCGGAGACTAGCCGAGAGCGCAACTACGGAACTCGGATCCGCGGAAGGATTCATTGTGACACGGTCAAAGATCCAGATCTCTTTGACATAGTCCGTGTTGAATCCCTCCTTCACGCCGGTTTCGTTCAACGTGAACCTGTAGTACTCAAGGGAGCCAATCAGAGAGACAGACTCCGACAACGGAAATCCGGCACGGAGACTGCCTCCATATTGAGCGCTCCAGTAATTGGCAAACGCCATCGGCGAGGATGGAAGAACATATCCTGTCGTTACAGACACCTCCATGCCTCCCATTTCCTGAGCGGTCGCGACTCCGATCATCAATGCGGTAAAAAGGAACAGTACAAGCGTGTGTCTCATGATAGTTTTCCCGAAGAACATGATTGTCCCAGTGGCCATCGTTGGTCGTGGACCTACCTAAAATGATAGGACGACAACTTGTCGCACCGAACACGAACCGTGCGTCCACCCGAGGTGCGTTGGTAATACTCCTTCAACAGCAGCCCAAATCCGGGCTTGAAGGTGTAATGAATGTAGTCGGTGCGTCCTGTATAAAACTCCCGATACATGAAATAGGGAGCTGATCCCAGCGTGGTCCGCAGTGTATCAATCCCCTTGGAGATCAGCGTCGATCTGACAGAGTCCGCATTGTAAATGAATCGATCACCTGACGCCCAGGTGATGGTGTCCTTCCCTATGTAGCGAGCGGGAGTCACATCACCGAGGAAAGACCTGAAGTTGAATGCTGATTGTTCATAGAACCGTGCATCGTCGGACTTACGTATCCGCAGATTTTCAAGACTGTCAATCTGCCAACACGAGGTGATCCCCGACTCTCCCTCGATGAGATACCACACAAGAGCGAGGCGAGACAAGGACAAGCGGTTTGTTCGAGGCGGGACGAGCGGGATGCGACTCGTATCCGCTGTGATCGTATCTTTCACGCTCAGCGTGTACGAATACTGCTTCCGCTCAGCTCCGGCTGTATCATAGAGTGTAACACCATAGGTCCATGAGTTTCCGACAGCCAGAGGAACAAGCGCTTTGATTCCCAGCGCGTACTGTCCGTCTGTCGAGCCGGGAGACAGGGGATCAAGATTCTCTGTACAGGCGGAGAACGCCACAATCATGACCAATAAAAGAGAGTGAGTAAGGTGATTCTTCATGGTGCTCCTCGAAAGACAGAATTCAGAAGATGGAAATCAGAAAACAGAGGTCAGGGGTCAGAGGTCAGAGGTCAGAGGTCAGAACTTTGAACTTGTAACTCTAAACTCGTAACTCTGATCTTTCAACCCCGGACTCCAAACCCAAAACCCTAGAACCTATATGCCACCTCTATCATGAACCGGTGTTGTTCACGCGTGTTGTAGTTCGCGTTTGACTGATACGCATCATGGTACTTCAAGAGCGCATATTCGTACGCCGCATCGAACACCAGGTTTCCTAATCCATACCCGGCGCCAATGGCGTAGACAGATCCCTTTGCAGGGTCATTCACAATCGCTGATCCATCCGGCGAAAAGGCCTGAACATCCTCGCGGTAACCGCCACGCAAAGCAAGCCAGTCACTTGGCCGATACTCGGCACCAAGGCGCATGACCCCCTTGTTGCTGACCCAGGGGCGTGATACGGTCCCGCTGGAGGACGACGTCCATTCAACATCTGCCAGATGGCGGAGATCGTAATCGAATGCAATCATCCACTTCTCCGTCGGTTTCAGCACAATGCCAAAAGAGAATGACAGCGGAAAATCCAGATCATCGGTACCCTGTTCATGGATCTTCCTTGACGTCAACGGATCGATCCGAATGGGGAGCGGTTTCTTTGTCGTATCAACACTCGTCACATCGCGCTCCCATGTCCTCGTCAACGTCATCAGGGGTCTGACGACGAAACCGATACTATATCGGTCCTGCTGATAGTGAATGCCGACGGTAACGATGTTTCCCTTGTACGTCGATGTGCCAATCTTCGACTGAGCATAGTACACCGTGTCGAGCATGAAATTCTGGGGCTTACCATCACCAATCGCAATATTGACGCGACCTCGCTCGACGCGACGTTCGTCATCATCCGACGAACCGGTAAGAATGGTGACCGATCCTCCCACTCGCAATCCCGGAAGTATGGTGAGCGACACACCCGGAGTGATTCCAAAGACTGATCCTTCCCGTGTACGCGTGTACTGATACCACTGGACGTGCAGCGTGTCGCGTCTGTCGGTAATGAGGAATGGATCCGGACGCTGCTGGCCAAGGTACGGGCTCATGGAGTTGTTGTTCTGATAATACTCATCGAGGTTGATCACCTGCGAGAGACCGATTCCAGCTACGATCTCAACATCTGAAAGCTTCAGCGGCATTGCTGCAACGAGCGAAAGGGGCTGCGTTGCAGAGGATGTTCTCTTCCAGTTCGGCACAATATTGTCATATTGCCGCTGAAGGGTTGACCATGCGCTGAGTGGAAGACCTGCTTTACCCAGGCTGTCCGGGTATTTAATGTTCCCGGTGAGGCTTTCAAACAACGCACTCAGTCCCGGGAGTGGTCTCATCGGAACCCATTCCTGAGTTTGTGTTCTGCTCGTGCTGCTGAAGAAACCACCGAGACGGATTTCAAGGGATGTCAGGCTTGCCAGGGCCGCGGGATTCGAGAAGAGCGCTGTTGCGTCAAGGGCGCTGGCAACACCCGTCCCACCCATCGCCCGGGAGCGAACGCCGGAAAACGAAAGCTGATCGAGTCCCTGAACATTCAGCGGAGCGGCAGCCGGTTGAGCAGACGCATGAACCGTGAGGCCGAGGAGTACAACGATCGTTGCAGTGACGGTTTTCATGCTGAGTCTTGATTTCATCGGAATTGGACTCCTAAGCTTATGCGGTGCACATTATTCAGATATTCACTCATCTTGCCATAGCTGTAGTCTAAATACAGCGGCCAGCCGGCAAAATCTGTGTGAAGTCCACCGCCAAATGTCAGCCCCTCGCTGTCATAGTCATACTTGTACCCTGCCCGCAAGATGACGGTTTCCGAGAACGAGTATTCTGCACCAACATGCATCTGCTGCCTGTAGTCATTGGGCTGGAACAGGTCGTACGCGACAGTCAGTCTGTTCATGTCATCCTGGAACAGGAGCGCTTCCTGACCAAGCAGGTTTGCTGAGACACCAAGACGGAACGCCAGAGGGGCCGGATGAGACGCGTCAGCAAACTTCACCTGGGGACCAAAATTCTGCGCAGACACTCCGATCTGAACGGACCGAAATCCTGTCTTGTACAGCATCCCGAAATCGTACAACACCACATCCGCATATGTCTTGTACGTTGTCACATCGCCGGTCACGCTGTTCACGATAGTAATTGCCTGATCGGACCAGAGAGACTCCATTGCATACTTCACGGAAACGGCGGCTGAGAATTTGTCCGTAAAAGCCCGCGCGTACGACAATCCAACCAGGTACGAATACGGGGTGAACGATCGCCCGGTCAGCCCTGCGTTGAAGAACGGCGCCCCGTTCGCCGGCACGACAAGATCCACGGCATCGGCACGAGTCTCTTCGATCGAACCGAAATCGACATATTGGAATTGGAAACCGATCGTTCCCCAATCCCCCATGGGCAATCCGTACGCCAACGCAACCTGCTTCGTATCGAAGAGCCACATGGTAAGTGTGGATGTCACTTCGTGGTTCCGCAGGCTTGTGAGTCCGGCGGGATTCCAGAAGGTTGCATCCGCTCCGCCCGCGAGCGACACGTATGCGTCACCCATCGCTGTTGCACGAGCGGTCGGCATCACCTTCAGGAACTGGAGCGAGCTCGTCCCCACCTTCTGCGCGTGCAGCTGCCCAACGCAGATCACTGCCAGGAGCAGAGTCACTGTCGCTTGAGTTATGCGTTTCATAATCGTATGCCTCGCTCAGTTGATGATCACAAATTTTCCATGAGTACGGGAACCGTCAGGAGCATCGACAACATAGAAGTAAACACCTGCTGCGATCAATTGATTGTTCCGAGTGACCTGGAAGTACGGATGATTGATCTTATCTTCGTCATGCTCGATCGTTTGTACCAACTGCCCGCTGTAGGAGTATACACGAATGGTGCAACGACGCGGGAGATTGTAGAAGCGGAGCTGCGTATTGATGTCGCCACCGACGCTTTCACCGCTCTGACCTGATTTCACAAGGAAGGGATTGGGAGCGACAAACACTTTGCCGAGTGATGTCGCCGCACCGATGGTGGACTGGTGCAGCGTCATGTTCGTGCGGCCGCTTTTGTTCCCTTTGTTATCAACAGACAGCACAGAGTAGTAGAAGTAGTCGCCAATTCGCGAGTTCTTGTCAACCAATTGATATGTTCCATCAACGAAATACTGAGGATCACGTTTTGAAACCGAAACAAGCCTGGTCCACGGCCCAAGCGGATGCGACGCCTTGTAGACTTCATAGTGATCGAACGTTCCCTGCAATCTTGGTGCCGTGAATGATTCCACCTGAGGACCCCAAACGATTCTGTTCTCGCCAAGGATTGTGTTCTCTACCTTGATTCCTGGCGCCGGAACAGGAATCGGCAACGTATAGACACCACGTTCGCTGTACTTGTCAGGCCAGTACTGAACGGTGTTGTGGTTCGTGAGAGGTTCATTTGTGTATGCCTGGATTGCGCGATCTGCAACTTCACGCACGGTGACAACGTTGGAGTTCACATAATCAGGCAAGGGGTATTTGCTCAGATAGTCACTGCCGAAGATGACCGTGTTGAGGGAATTCGGATTCAGCTCCTTCTGGGTCTTCGTCTGCCAGTAGTTGGGAACGGTGTAGAACGCATAAAGTGAATCGCCGGCTTCCGCTGAGGGAGGAGAAGTCTGACCGTTGCTCCCGCCGATGTCTTTCAAACCGGCGAGCGTTTCCTCGAGACGCGCGGCGCCATAGCCGCCAACTTCTGCTATCGTAATACACACCTTTTCGCCAGGATTGAGATGATAAGGCCCGAATGTGAAATTGCGACCGATGGCAAAATACGTGCTCTGTCTCCAGTTGAAGGAACCGCGCCCGACCCAATCGGCCCCGAAGATATTGGCATTCGTGTTGGGACCGAGCTTTCTGTTCTGTGTAATGTCGAGGATGTACGGGACAATCTTACCGTAGGCCGTCATCTGTGAAGTCTCCAGCCGCATGTAGTACGGCTGCTTGACACGGCCGCCAGGTCCCCAGGATATGGTATCCGATCCGGTCAAAGGAGCCCTTGTTCCGTCGCCCCGTCGCGCAAGATGCAACGTGTCATAATAGAGGACCATGTATCCCGTCGCCTGGGGAGAGAGCAATCCGCCCCCGTTCTTCCCCGTTGACGCCCATTCAGCGTAGTACTTGGGTTCAGGGTTCCCCGTCCGATGCAGGCCGTACTGCAACCAGCGCTTCGGATCAAACCTCGCATTGTAGTCTTTCTTCTCCACGACGCTTGGGCTCCACGACTCGGTCGTTCTGTTGTACCCGAACTTTCCGCCCGTAATGCCGTGATCGAAATTGATGATGAGATCCTTCAGCCGGACTGGCCGTGCCGGTGTTGCGGGATTACCATCGAGGTCTCCCGTGTTTTCGAATTCGTACTCGTAAATGATGAAATCATCGTAGTCGGGGAAACTCCACACACGGCTTGTCCGTGTGATGGTCACGCCGACCGGCGTCGCCCACTTCGAGATAATCTTCTCTTCCGCTTCGTTGGGATTGTACGCGGAATTGAGGCTGCCATCCGCGAGCACCGGGAAGTTCTCGATTCGCTCCTGGCTGAGCGGGAAGGAGTTGATGTATTCCGCCACCGCGTCAATCATTCCACCGCAGAACGCATAGAGTCGCTGTGTAGAGTCGACTCGGTCAGCCGCAATCTGGATTCCTCCTCCGTACGAGTTGTGCTGGCCGGTGTACTGTTTTCCGTCTACCACGGTCGCTGAATTACCGGGCCACTCAAACGAAGGGATGCCGAGTTCCGTGTTCGCGTTCGACGTCACGTACTTACGCCCAAGCTCGCCCGTGTTGAAGACGGTTTGATGCAGCATCCCGCGCTTGTGGATCAGATAGTCTTTCTGCATCTGTGCAACAGCACCGCTCGCAACCAGAAAGAGCAGACACGTGATCTTTATGGTGTGATTCATGCGACGCTCCTTGAGAAGACCTAAAAGTTTACCACCAGCCCGAACGTCATGGATCTTGGCGTGTTGGAATAGATTCTGAATTCCTGATTGATCAGGAATCCCGGACGGAGATCATCCTCGTAGTAGGAGATATCCTCGCCCTTCTCGTACTTAATCGTCCATTTTGAGAGATTGCTTGTGTTGTTCAGGTCGGGATTGAACACCGCCGTGTATGCGTAGATCTTGTTGTTGAACAGATTCGATACTTCAAGATACAGCGATGCGCTCGTGCCGAAAAAGTCCGAGAAGTACTTTGTGATCTTCACATTTGTGTTGTACTCAGCCGGAGACCTCTTGTTCATGAGGACTCCCGGGTTGAGTCTTGATGAGTACGGGCGGCCGCTCCGCGCAAAGGATGTCGCGGCGATCGAGATACGCTCGAGCGGATACGTATCAAACAGGACAGGGCCCCATTCCTTCGGGGAGTTGAATCCGATGTTTGCCACGACGTTGTGCGTTCTGTCGAAATCAAGAAGGATATCTTGTGGAATTGGATCTTTTGATTGTCCACTTTCATAAATCGTGGGAACCTGATTTCCATCCGACGAGCTGTTCTTTCCCGTGGCTACGCCATACGTATAGTTGAGCGTTCCGGTCAGGATCCCCTTCCTTCTGGCAAATCCAATCCGGAACCCGCGGATGTCTGCGTAGTCACGATTGATGTATGTAACGTAGTTCCCCTGCTTTGAGCTATAGATAGCCTGCTGGAGGAGATCCCGGACATCCTTATAGTATCCGCTGACATCAAGAGTAAAGCCCTCACCGAGTGACTGCGTGACACCGATATCATAGCTGCTTGTGATCTCGGGTTTCAACCGGGGATTTCCCAGCGTGCCCACAACAGAGAGTGCGCCTCCATAGTTGTAGAGCTCTTTCCTGTTCACCGTCTGAGAGATGATGCGTACGAAGGGAGGACGCTGCAGGAATGTTCCATAGTTCACATGGAAGACCGTCTGTGTCGAGACCGGGAAGGAGATGCCAGCACGCGGCTGCAGGCGTGCAATGACAGGGGTTTTCTCTTTCTTTGCGAAGCGTTCGTCCACCCGCTGCACTCCCGAGCTATCGGTGTACCGATACGGCGCAAAGATGTCGGAGTAGTACATGACATTTGCATTGTACACATCAAACCGCATTCCGATGTTTGCGATCATCCCTTCGAATTCCATCTTGTCCTGCGCATAGAGACCGACTTCGTACGGTTTTGCAGTGTATTCAGTCAGACTTCCACCGCCACGCGAATCTACCGAACTCAGGTTGCTCACATCGATGACATACCAGTTGCCCTGGATGCCGGCGAGGAGCATGTGGGAAGAAGTGACCTGACTCGTGAGGGCTCCGTCCAGGCTGATCGTACGGGTATTCTCCGTGCTGAAATCTGCATCAAGCTCACCATACGTAAATCCGTCCGGGAGATTTGCCCAGCCTTCCCAGATGAGCGGAGAAGATACTCCATCCAATGCTCCAGGATCCATCACGGGCGAACCTTCCAGGGAGGTTGTTCTGAGAGAATTCAGCTTCACCTCGTAGAACGTGCTTTGACTCACTGCATGGGTCCATCGCAGACCGAGCTGAATGTTCTCGTCCGTCGACCGCTTGACGCTCAACATGCGGTCCCATATCCAGTTGTACCACCCGGTGGTCGTTCTTCCGCCCATCACGTGACCATCTTCTTTTGCATATGCACCGCTGAAGCGCAAGTTCATTCCGCTTCCGAGGTCATAGACGATGTTGCCCATTAGCTGCCGAGTGGTATTCGGTTCAGGGGTTGGCAGGATAGCCCAACTGTTTTCGGTATGAAGCGCCAGGAAAAGCCGCACGTTGTTCGAGAGTGGGCCTCCAAACGTGGCGTCCAGAGAATAGTCCCACAGATTGTCGTAGTTCCTGCCAAAGTCACGGTGCGCCTGCAAACGCCACAGCGTATAGATCAGTGATGCCAGTGTGAGTGTATCCTTCCCGTACCGGTTTGCGTACCCAGAACCGATTGCACCCCAGTAGCCGTTTGGATAGCTCAGATCGCCTCCCAGCCATTTCTCTGGTGAGTCGAGCAACGAAAGATAGGGATTGGCCTTCGGGTCCCACACGCTGGGACCGAAGTGTTTCAGACCGGGTGCACGTGTACGAGCTTCAGCCCGTGCCGTCCATTTCGTTGGTGAGCCTTCCTTCATCGTGATATTTACGATGCCGGATTGAGCATTTCCATACTGTGCGCTGAATCCGCTCGTAATAATTTCCACTTCTTCGACCGCGCTCATGATGGGATTGAATGCCGATCCACTGTTGAGAGGATTCATGATTCCCAAGCCATGAAGATTATAGAGTTCCTCGTTGTCCCGACCGCCGCGGAAGTGACCGTCACTGACATCTGAAGACAATGTCAGCACATCAGAAATATCTTGAATGCCCGGTACGTTGAGTACCTCTTCTCCGCGCCTGATTTCGCTCGTAGAGGTTTTCTCCCTTTCAACATCGGGTCGCGTCGCAATGACGACAACCTCCGCACTCTGCAGCGTAATTTCCTCCAATTTGAAATCGACGGTGGTCGTCCGGTCCACGTTGACCTGAACATTCTGTTGCGTCACTCGTCGGTAGCCGACAATGGATACGCTCACATCGTACATACCAGGCGGCACACGCAGAATGAAGTAGGAGCCATCAACATCGGTCGCTGCTCCCATTCTCGTATCCTTAATGACAACGTTGACACCCGGGATGCCCTCCCCCGTCTTCGCATCTCTCACGAATCCGGAGATCTTTCCGCTGCTTTGCGCAAACAGAGTACTCGAGCAAACCAGCAACAGCAGGATGGCCTTTTTCATAGCGTGAATTCCTCACCTGCAATGATGATTCTGAATAATGGTACCGAGATCACATTCGTGAGCCGGTTGGCAGGGTGATTCAGTGTTTGCCTGCCCCACGCAGCGTTTTGCCATTGATACCTGACGCGCTCTTTCTTCCAGAGGACTCACGAAGGACGAGTTGCGTCCTAAGAACTTTCCTTCGTGCGCCTTTCTTCCCCTGCATGAATCTCAGAAGCAGTTCAACCGCCTCTTTGCCAATCAAGTCGGTGGGTTGGTGAACGGTTGAGAGCGGAACGGTGGCGTACTCCCCCCGCTCGATGTCATCAAAGCCAACAACTGCGACATCTTCCGGAACGCGAATTCCTTGCTCAAGAATTGCGTCTTCAAATCCAAGCGCGGAAAGATCATTGTACACAAACACTGCATCGGGCTTCGCCGGGAGCTTGCGAAATTTCATCCCGATTTCAAATCCCGATTGATAGTCGTACCGCTCTCCGCGGAGTCGCAGACGGTACATGAGGCGCTTGTCAACACGCCGACCGTGTGCTTTCAGCGCCGATTCATATCCCTGGCGCCGAAGCTCACCGACCATGTTCCCCCGTTCCCCATTGATGTACCCAATCCGCTCATATCCTTGTTTGATGAGATACTCCGTTGCACAATAGGCACCGTGCCGGTGATCACTTCCGACGTAGGGGACATCCTCATCGGCGATGTACGACACCATGACGAAGGGAAATCCGTCCTGAAGGAGTTTCTTGATTGTCGGCGACGCGTGGTACTCATGACTCATCGACGCTATGATCATTCCCTTCACGCCAAACGAACGGAATCGTGCGATCTGTGCGTCTTCTTTCTCCAGCTTCCCTGAAGAGTTTGCCAGAAGGACGGGGTATCCGAGTCCGTACGCTGACTCCTCAACGCTGTGCATCACGCGGGAGAAGAAAGGACTGCGGATATCCCGGAGAACCAAGCCAATGGTTGGAGGGGATTCGGTCTGGCCGTTCGAAGGAAGAGATGCTACATAGGTCCCCTTGCCGACCCGGCTGAAGAGAATTCCTTGCTGAATCAGAGTCGTCAACGCTTTCTTGATCGTGATGAGGCTCACGCCGTAGGAGGCCGCAAGCTCGGCGTGAGAACCGATCTGATCGCCTCCCTTGTACTGCTTCGAGGCGATCTTCGATTTGATGTCATCGATGATCTGGACGTATAGCGGCGTTGAATCGTGAAGGTCTATCGGCATGAGGGGAGAACCTGGTATACTAGGTATGACAAGCATACGATGAAAGTTATGTATTGTCAAGGAAAAAAGACCAGGACAATCATTCGGAATGTCGTGTTGCCAAAACAAATTGACATCCGGCAACAATCTTTCGGGAGGAGATGTGGACACATATCGTGGAGGTTGCGGGGATTCTTTGAAGCCAGACCTCAACGAACCGCAATAGACTGCAAGTCGATATGCGAATGAGTTATCAGGTGCTGTCCGCGTCGCGGAGAGTCTCTAACGAGGGCTACCGAAGACAAAAACGCGCTGAACTGCGTGGTATCAAAAGGGCTATTCTTGCAGCGGCGAGAACGATTTGTGTATTTCAGGCTCGGCGAGGGTAATGGAGCTCCATGGTAACGTCTATTGTTTTGCCAGCCACAACTCCGGATCCTGTTTTGCAATTCCTTTCCAGACTTCAAAGTGGAGGATCGATCCTTCTACGGAGTCGCCGCTCTTCGCAATGACATCTCCCGCTCTGATCTTCTGTGCTTCAACAACGCTGATTTCGGAAAGGTGGGCGTACACAGTGCGATAACCGTCTCCGTGACTCAGGATAAGGATGTTCCCGAAGCCCGGAATGAATGTCAGGATCGACACTTCCCCGTCAGCAACGGCTTGAACCGGCGTACCAGATTTGACATGAATATCGATGCCGGTATTTTCCCGAACGGTCTTCAGCACCGGATGAACCTGTCGGCCGTACCGCGAAGCTATCGTTCCGGCCGACACCGGCCAGCGGAGGCGACCTTGTTGCGAGGCAAAAGCTCCCGTCGTCGACTCCGGCGTGGGCGTCGGCTTCAAGGTCGGTGCCGCACGATCACGGCCCCGCGCTGCAGCAGTTTCTGCGGCTTTCCGCCGGTTCTCTTCATCATTCAACTTTGCGATGATCTTCTTGATTTCCTCATGCTGCTGCTTTTTCTCATCAAGAGCCTGCCGCAGTTTGTTCTTATCCTTCTGTATCGCCGTGAGGCTCTTCCGATGTTTCTGGACGTTGTTGTTGAGTGACAGTTCCCGCGCTGTCTTTTCCGCGAGCAGATTGCGCTCTTTCATAAGGCTTACCTGAAGCCTGTCGTTTTCGGCCTCAAGGTCTCCCTTCTTCTCAACCACGTCGCGCAAATCTTTTGCCCGCTGCTCCGAAAACCGCTTCAGATATTCGATGCGAATGTACAGTTGATTCACCGATTTCGACGAAAAGAGGAGTTCCACATCATACACACGGCCATACTTGTATACAGAACGGACGTATTTCGCGTAGTGTGACTTCAGATCACCGAGCTGACGCTCCAATTCCTGGATTGACGATCGCGTCTCCTGAATATCCCCCTTCAGACTCTGTTCCTGCTCGCGCAACTTCTTGATGAGGTTCCGGAGCAAGCCAACCTGACGCTCCAGAGTGCTGATGTTTTGGAGCGTCGACTTTTCTTTCTTCTCGCTGTCTTTGTACCGCTTCTCGTACGCCTGAATCTCCGAGCGCAGCGTCTCCAGCTCCTTTTCCTTCCTCGCAATTTCCTTCGAGAGCTCACGTTCCTTCCTCGCGGCGGTTGACGCACCTGACTGTCCGTACAACGGCAGGGCAACACTCAGGCCGAGTGCCACCAGAAGAACGATCCTGCCAATCAATCTTGGATTCACTCTTTCCATCGGATCCGTTCCGCGTTTGCGGGAACATCGAGCACAAGAGGAGGTACGTCTGCATTCACCTGGAGCGAAGAGAATGACACTGAGACTCTCCGCCGCGCAACCTGTTGGGTAAGTCGGACGAGACCCGGGAGATGAGCATCGCCAATTACACGGTAACGTTCAAAACGAGCCTCGAGTGTGGGCTTGCCGCCAGAGTCGAGCCGTTGAACACGTGTAATGAGCAGCGTCGCGGGATCGACGAAATACCGCCGCTCACCATCTTCAGACCGATAGACAAAAACCAGCTGGTTCTCTTCTTCGGTGATCGAAGCAGGGTCTCCGTTATCCTCGCGGAGGAACGTGCCGCCGGAGAAGAGAGTGAGAAGGTCGTCGAACGTCATCTCCATTCTGAAGATACGCCGAAGGTTGCCCGGCGTAACGACGCCGCTCACGAGCTGGTTCTCGAGACTGTTGTAGAATGTGAAGGAAGTTCGTGTAAGCAAGACCGACCCGACATTAATGCCGAAGGGTCCTTCAACGGTTACCAAAACGGAATCCGGCTTACGAAGTTGCAGATCGAAGGAACCTGACTGAGCCATTTCCGGTGTCTCGACGCTGATGGTGCCGGAGCCGCTCATCGAGCGAACGGCCTCATGATTTGCCCGAACAGCCTCCTTGATCTCACGAGGCGAAATTGATTTCCCTGAAACTTTGACCGCTGGCGAAGGTGCACATCCATAGAGGAGTGCCGCAACGAGCACCAGGGTGACAGATGGACGAAGAATGCCGAAGTGCAAATTCACAGTTTTCCCCTGGCAATTTTCTGCTTCAGGGTTTCGTTGTTCACGTTCATTTTCAGAGCGTCGTTCCAGTACTTCTCTGCCTCCGCCTGCTTCCCGAGACGGAACATGATGTCGCCCATGTGCTCAACCACCGCCGCACTGGTTTCGCCCGCGGCTAGTGCTTTCGCGACGTACTCGCGCGCTTTCTCATAGTTGCCAAGCTTGAAGTACACCCATCCCACCGTATCAAGGTAGGAGGGATTTGTGGGATCGCTGGCGATTGCCCGGAGGGACATGCGTAACGCACGTTCAAGCTGCAATCCCCGTTCGGAAAGACTGTAGGCGTAATTATTCAGGATGAGGTGAGCAGTGGAGTCAATCTGGAGTGCGCGTTCATAGAGCGAATCAGATTCATGATACCGACGGAGACCGTCGAGCTCGAGTGCGAGAGTGCTGAGCGCATTCATATCATCCGGCCTCAGCTCGAGGGAACGGCGCAACGCCGTGATGGCTTCGTCATGACGCTCCATGCGGGTGTAAGCCAGACCGAGGAGAAAATGGACTCGGTGGTCCTTCGGGATTGCCTTTGTTGCCCGTTTCATCGCCTCCGCGAGTTTCTCATACTCTCCCTTCTCGAAGTACGAGGAGCCAATGAACCACCATGCATCTCCGTTCCATTCCGCCAACCGTGTCACTTGCTCGAAATACGATGCCGCCAGAGAGTCCTTCCTCTGACGTTCTGCGATCATCCCGAGGTAGTAGTACGGCCGCCAGTCATTCGGCACCTCCCGTTTCAGCTGTTCGAAGACCGGTTTTGCCTTGTCGATAAACGTGGAGTCTCTCTGCATCTGTCCTACATACGCGACCCCCACCCGCAACCGGACCTCGGGGTTTGTCCGTTCCATGGCCAACAATCTCTGATACAACTTCAGAGCTTTCGGGAAATCCTGTTGCTCGAGGTAGACATCCGCAAGCGCTGCCAGCGTCTCGCTGTCGTTTTCATCGACTTCGAGGAGGTCCTCAAGGATCGCAATTGCCTCTTTCGTCTTCCCTCCGCGTCCATACATTTCCGCAAGCTGCCGCTGCAGCGCTCTGTTCGAAGGATCCAGCTCCACCATCCTCTTGTACTTTTCGGCAGCATCATCGAACCGGCCCAGCGAGGAATAGATCTCCGCTGTCTGATAGAGCAATTCCCACTCGTCTCCTTCGCGGTCAAGAATACGCTCGTAGATCTCCAACGCCCGCAACGGCCGCGATGCCTGATAAATCCGAGCAAGGCTGTACCACACATCGCTTTTCGTGCTGTCAATCTTCAGGAGTTGTTCGTACTGAGCCGCTGCGAGTTCAGGCTGATATGCATTCAGGTAGATAGTGGCCAGGTTCTGCCGGTAGAGAATGTTGAGGGAGTCGAGACGTACAGCTTCCCGCGCATGTTGAGCAGCAAGCGCATGCTTCCCGAGAAGCGAATAGTCTTTGGAAATCATGTACTGAATTGCCGCCGTGGGTTCCAACCGCAGTGCTTCCTGGTACTCGAGGACGGCATTTGCGTACTCACCAGTCGCATCGTACACCGAGCCCTGAATAACTCGCTCGAGGGCAAGCTGGTGACGTCGCTCAGGCGACAGGATACTGTTCCGCTGTCGCGACTGAGGACTGTTCTGCCCGGCGGCCTCACGGCTGAAACTGCATCCAGCCATCCCGGCAAGGATGACAACGACCACTACAATACCACCAAAACACTGTTTCATCTTCATAACTCAAAATATATCGATAAACGCTCTGAATAACAAGAAATCAGGCGACTCCGGCTTGCAGACTCAAGCGAAACGAAGTATCTTGCGGAAGTATGTGAACAACAACTGAGCGCGTTGACCTGGCAATCGCCTGGAATTGGGAATTCGATCGGGAATTCATTCGTTGTATCAAAGCCTCTGCAAGCGCACATGTTCTATCGCTCCTTCTGATCGATCAGTCGAACATCTCCGAAACCGTTGAACGCCTTCAGCACGGAGCTCTCTCGGTGCATTGTCTGCTCGACCGGGCATCTGATGAAGATGAAAGGTTCCTTCCACTCGCACAACTGTTTCAGCGAAAGAGTTTCTCAGCCACCCGCGTGATCAATCCGCACACACTCATGCGGCGAGCAGCCGACAAGGCAACGATGCATCTTGAATTCCTCAGCCGCGGCATTCACGTCCCGTACACAATCATCATCTCCCCGTACAATCATAAGCGTGAGCTTGAGTTGTCGCTTTCTGAGCTCGCATATCTCGGACGTCCATTCATCATCAAGCCGGCGAACACAACCGGCGGGGGCGTCGGGGTCGTGGTTGGGGCGGAATCCCTCAAAGACATCATCGAGACCAGACAGCACCACAAAAATGACAAGTACCTTCTTCAGGAAAGAATCATTCCTCTGACGCTTGACGGGCACCGGGCTTGGTTTCGCGTGTTCTTCGCGTTCGGCACAACCATTCTCTGCTGGTGGGACGACCAGACGCATGTGTATGAGGTTGTAACACCGGACCAGGAGCGGCAGTTCGGTTTGTCATCGCTTCGGGACATTGCGCAGGCAATTCGGGAGATATGCGGTCTGGATTTCTTCTCCACAGAGATTGCCCAAACCGTACCAGGGACTTTCGTAGTGGTGGACTATGTCAACGAAATGTGCGATATGAGGCTGAAATCGCTTCACCCTGACGGGGTTCCGGATACAGTCATTGAGACCATAGCTGGACTCATTGCCAACCTCGCGTCTACAAGGACACCTGATGATCAAGAACCTGGCTGAACTGTCGATGACACGATTTGTGCAAAATCCGGACCTTCTTTCAACTTCACCTTTAACTAAATCCATCAAATAATGAATTTATGAATACTTGATTTTGACTGTCCGGTTTGATACATTTGTGGCAGTTTCATAAGAGAAGAACACCGCCATATTCAGGAGGCCTTATGCGCTTCGCACGATCTCAGGAGATCTTCACCCGCATCTCAATCCCCGCGTTCCTGATCCTCCTCCTCACGCTCATCGGCTGTTCCAGTCAGGAAGCCACCAGGACTGAACAGAAGGCGATGCCGGCGGTTCCCCCGAAGCCTTCACGTGAACAGATTAAGATCGACTCTCTCGAGACAGAAAACGTCAGCCTGAAGCAGAAACTGGTGAAACTCGAGCAGGACAACGGCAAGCTGAATGCCCGCTTGAGCGATGTAGAAACGAAGCTGCGAGAAGAGATGGAAAAGGCCGTACCTCCACCGCCACCTCAACCACCGCCGCTCACCACCACCTACGAAGCCGGGCAGAAGGCGTTTGCAGAAAAGAAATATGACGATGCGATTACGATCTTCAAGGCGCTCATCGATGGCGGTATCGCAGAAGATCAAGCCGACAATTGCCGCTACTGGATGGGCGAAGCATACTTCGGAAAGAAAGATTATGCTGAAGCGGTAAAGCAATTCGAATCCGTTCTGCAGTACAAGACGTCTGAGAAGAAGGGTGATGCATACTTCATGCTTGGCCGCAGCTACGAGCTCCAGGGCGACAAGGCAAAAGCAAAGGAGATGTTTGAGAAAGTCGTGAAAGACTATCCGACGAACGACAACGTGAAGAAGGCAAAAGAGCGCTGGGGTCGGTTATAGTCGCTGATGATTGTGCAAACACAAAAAACCCCTGACGCCGATCAGGGGTTTTTTGTTTCGTTGAATCTCAGGCCCCCCGTCGTTATATTGACTCCTGAATGGCCAGAATTCAAACCAAATATGTCTGCCAGTCGTGCGGCTATGTTTCCCCGCGCTGGATCGGGAAATGCCCGAGCTGCAACGAGTGGAACACCTTCGTTGAGGAAGCTCCTTCCCCGTTGAAGATTTCCAAGAAGCCGGCGGGGGCTGCGTCCAACATCGAGCCAGTCTCGATAGAATCCCTTGAAGGCGAAGATGTCCCGCGTGTCAGAACCAACATCGGTGAATTCGACCGTGTGCTGGGAGGCGGACTCGTTCCCGGCTCTCTCATTTTGCTTGGCGGCGATCCGGGCATTGGAAAATCGACGCTCATGATGCAGATGGCGTTGAAACTCCAGGGTCAGATCGTGCTTTACATCACGGGTGAGGAATCTGTCCGGCAAATCAAGCTCCGGGCCGAGCGGCTTCACGGCGAGCGCACGAAAGACATTCTGCTCCTTGCAGAGACGAATCTCGATCTTATTCTCGATGTCATTGAACGCGGAACGCCCGACCTGATCATCGTCGATTCGATTCAGACGATGTACCGGCCCGGCCTGGAAAGTGCACCCGGAAGTGTGAGCCAGGTACGTGAATCCACGGCACTTCTTCTTCGCCTCGCAAAGACGCGGGGCATCCCGGTGTTCGTCATCGGTCACGTCACCAAGGAAGGGGTGATCGCAGGGCCCAGAGTGATCGAGCACATGGTCGACACCGTCCTCCAGTTTGAGGGAGAGGCACATTACGCATACCGGATCCTTCGGGCGCTCAAGAACCGGTATGGCTCGACGAACGAGATCGGAATCTTTGAAATGCATGAGGATGGTCTTCAGGAAGTGAAAAACCCTTCCGAGGCATTCCTGTCGGAACGAAGATACGGCACTTCGGGCTCCACCGTCGTTTCGAGCATTGAAGGATCACGACCGATTCTTATTGAGGTCCAGGCACTCGTCACACCCACGAGTTACGGACTGCCTCAGCGCAATACGACGGGATTCGACTACCGGAGATTGTCTCTCCTCCTGGCTGTCCTTGAAAAGCGTGTCGGTCTTCATCTCGGAACTCAGGACGTTTTCGTCAACATTGCCGGCGGGGTCAAGATCGATGAGCCTGCCGTTGACCTTGGTATTGCAGCGTCCATTACATCGAGCCTGCGCGATGTGCCCGTCGACTCCTCCTCTGTTGCCGTAGGGGAAATCGGACTCGGCGGCGAAATCAGAACGATTGGACATGTCGAGAAACGAGTTCAGGAAGCGGCAAAACTCGGATTCAAGCGGATCGTGGTGCCTCAGAACAACCTGAAGGGCATCAAGAATCCTGACGGGATCGAGATCGTGGGCGTTCAGAGCGTCAACGAAGCACTTCAGCACCTTATAGGCTAGACCTGTGACCAGCACTTCACACGACCGGTTCATGCGAGAGGCCATCGCGCTCTCTCTGGCGAATGTGCGCGAGGGGAAAGGCGGTCCCTTTGCGGCAATCGTCGTCAAAGACAATGCAGTTCTTGCCCGCGGAACAAATCTGGTCACCTCGACCAATGATCCTACTGCCCATGCCGAGATTGTCGCCATCCGCGAGGCCTGCCGGACGCTTGGATCGTTCCAGCTCAGCGGTTGTGATATCTACACTTCCTGTGAACCGTGCCCGATGTGCATGGGTGCCATCTATTGGGCACGACCGAGGGCGGTGTTCTTCGCAAACACGCGGGATGATGCCGCAGCGATCGGCTTTGACGATCGTTTCATTTACGACGAATTCTCGGTCGCTCATGCTGACCGGAGAATTCCCATGCAACAGATCCTGCGAGGCGAAGCTCTTGAAGCGTTCCGTGTATGGAGTGAAACGCCAAAGAAGGTGCCTTACTGATGCCAGGACTCATGCAGTGGATCGGATACATCGGACTGACTTCTCTTGCCCTCTGCTGGATTCCGCAATCCATTGAAACCATCAAGCAGGGCCGATGTACGGTGAATCTCACCTTTCTTGCTCTCTCAGCCCTCGGAAGTTTCAGCCTCGCACTCTATGCGTTCAGCCTCGGCGACACCATTTTCATCGTCCTGAACTGCCTCACGACGCTGGGGGCAGTCATCAACATCTTCTACAAGCTGTCCCCTCGAACGACCACTCAAAAGTCTCAATGAGCACGATTGTTCTCGCCACGCGCAACAAGCACAAGACCCTGGAAATCAAGACACTCCTCGCCGATCTGCGGATTACGATTCTTACGCTCGACGATTTCCCTTCTATTCCGGAACTCCGGGAAGACGGAGCGACATTTCAGGCGAACTCCCTTCAAAAAGCCCGGGCGGTTCATCAAAGCACAAAGCTCCCGGCTCTCGCTGACGATTCCGGCCTCGAAGTGTTTTATCTGAATGGCCGACCAGGCGTGCTCTCGGCGCGGTATGCAGGTGCCGGAACGACGGACGAGAAGAACAATGCAATACTTCTTGGGGAGATGATGGGGGTCCCGCCGCGGAGACGGCGGGCGCAATTCAGAGCGGTGATCACACTTCTGCAGGAAGGATCTATTGTTGTTGCCGAAGGAGTATGTCCCGGGATGCTTGCAGAGTCACCGCGCGGCACAAACGGATTTGGCTATGATCCAATCTTCATTCCGGACGGATTCAACCGGACATATGCAGAGCTGAGAGCTGATGAGAAAAACCTCATCAGTCACCGCGCCAAGGCCCTCTCAAAGCTGAAGGAACACCTGGCGGCCAAGCCATTGTCGTGAGTGCGTTCTGAAATTTCAGACGCTTCACGCTTTGAGTTTTCCTTCGATCGTTGCCAGGAGAAGTTCAAGATCAAACGGCTTTTGCAGAAAGCTGTCCACCCCGAGCCTCATTCCCGCCCGCACCACAAACTCATCACTGATGCCGCTCATCAACAAGAACGGAACATTCTCAAGGCGTTTGTCTTCGCGGACCCGCTGGTAGAACTCGATCCCTGTCAGTTGTCCCTCGCCAAAAAGGAGGTCTGCCACAATGATCGCCGGTACTTCGTGCCGCAGGATCTCGAGGGCCTTCCCCACGCTTTCCGCCGTCAGGACTTCATAGCCATGCTTTCGCAGCTGCGCTGCCATAGTCAGCAGCACGGTTGGTTCGTCATCAGCCAAGAGAATCGATTTTGCACGTGGCGTGTTTTTCGCCCACAGGATCTTCGCCTCTGCACTCAGGTGTTCCTCCATGGTGATCTTGAACTTTTCCCGCATCATCTCAAGAACATCGTTCTCATTCTGCGTGATGGCACCGTCTCTCCATGCAATCCGAAGCGCTTCCACGTAGGCATCGATCTGAACTTCCTTTTCCAGTTTCTTATGCTCCTGCTCCGAGATCTTGAAGATGTCTCTGACTTTTTTCAGTTGTCTGGCTTCCGCTTCGGAGATTTTTCCGTCAAACCACATTTCCTTCAACAATTCGCGATACATCGCGACGCTCGCCCGTTCTCCGGGCGTCCACTGCAGTTCCTCCCCCTGAGTTGATGCGGGAGGTGGTGATTGAGCCCTTGGTGGAGCCGGAGGGGGGTGGGACGGGGCGGTTGCTTTCGATTCTTCATCAGAGAGTTTTGCAATTCGATCAGAATAGGTCTTCGCATAATAATTGTGAGGATCGATGGCAAAGACTTTCTCTACCTGTTGACGCGCCAAGAGATATTTCTTTGCCACGATGAGCTGGTCGGCGGTCCGCAACAACATACTTATCTGCTCAATCCTTCGGTCCTCTTCAGAAGACTTCGGCTGTTCAGCGGTTGCCGACGGTTTCGGCATCTTCTCAAGTTGCACTCTCGCCCGATCCAAAAACGACCGGGCGAAATAGTTCTTTGGATCTATCCTGAGGGCCAGCTCGATTTGCGTTACAGCTTCACGAAGGTTCCCTTCCTTTACCAGAATATCTGCTGCACGCAGATGCAGGGCCACCTGCTCTTTGATCGATCCACTTGCCGGCTGATTCTTCGTCATGTGAGAATGCCACCTCCAAAGGTCTTCATAAGTTCAAGATTATCTGTCCGAATACTCATTTGCCGTGCGCGCCGTCAAGTGTGTGTCGTCTGCAGATCAGTGGATTCATCATGGTTTTTTGGTATATTCTTCCACGTTTCTGATAACGCTCTTGTCACCCTCACCCGTACCTGTCTACGTCCTTATTGCACGGAGCAACCATGAGAGTTTTGTTTTGCATCCTGGCGCTGAGCATCTCTATGGCTCAGGCTCAACAGAACATTCCGACACCGGAATCCTTTTTCGGCGTTCCTGTTGGAGATACTCACTTGCGGCCCGACCAGATTGTCAGCTATATGCAGGCTCTGGCCGAAACCTCTCCCAGGGTAAAGATCGAGCACTATGGTGAGACCTATGAGAAAAGGCCTCTCATTCTTCTGACAATTACATCTCCGGAGAATCACAAAAACCTGCCGCAGCTTAAAGAGCAACGCCGGTTGTTGTCTGATCCCTCTGCGTCGGGTTCGCTCGATCTTCAATCCATGCCTGTGGTTGTCTGGCTAGGATACAGCGTTCACGGCAATGAAGCAAGCGGCGCCAATGCGTCTGTCCAGGTTGCTCACTATCTGGCAACCACCCAGGGAGCAGAAATCGAAGAACTCCTGAAACGGACAATCATCCTTCTCGATCCGATGATCAATCCTGACGGCGTCGGCCGTTTTGCACAATGGGTGAATTCCCATCGCGGGAGGGTCCTCACCTCGGATCCAGCCACACGCGAGCATTCAGAAGCATGGCCGGGCGGAAGAGGAAATCATTATTGGTTCGACCTGAACCGCGATTATATCCCGCTGCAGCATCCCGAGAGCCGGGGCCGCATGGCAAAATACTATGAATGGTTGCCAAATGTACTGAATGATCATCATGAAATGGGGACAAACTCGACGTTCTTTTTCCAGCCCGGCGTTCCCGGACGAACCAATCCCAATGTCCCCAAGAAACTCGAGGAACTGATGGCTGCCATCGCACAATTTCATGCAAAGGCACTGGATGAAATCGGATCCCTCTATTATACAAGGGAACAATACGACGACTTCTATGTCGGCAAGGGATCATCGTATCCTGATGTCACGGGTTCACTTGGAATTCTGTATGAGCAGGCGAGTTCACGCGGAAGCCTCCAGGAGAGCATTCACGGCAATCTCTCCTTTTCTGCGACAATTCGGAATCAATATACGACCTCTCTCTCTGTCCTCAAAGCCGCACAGGCACTCCGCATGGAGCTTCTTACCTACCGGCGCGAGTTCTTCGCAACGGCGTTGAAAGAAGCTGATGCGTTTCCGATCAAGGGATATGTGTTCGGCACTCCGACCGATCCGGCCGCGACCTACCACATGCTCGACATCCTGCGCAGACACCAGATTGATGTGTACGAACTCGGAAAGGCTGTACAGGCCGGAGGCAAATCGTTCGATCCCTCGTGGTCATTCGTGGTGCCGATGAATCAGAAACAATTCCGGCTCATTAATGCCCTTCTGGAGAAAAGAACAACGTTCACCGACAGCCTCTTCTATGATATCTCCACATGGACGCTCCCGCTTGCGTTTAATCTCCCCTACGTAGAAATGAAGACTCCAGTACGCGATCTCCTGGGCAAAAAGGTTGACCAGCCCGTGTTCCCAAAGGGAAGTCACTCGGCAAGCCCTGCCGCCGTTGCCTACGCTTTCGACTGGACGCAGTACTACGCACCACGCGCACTGTATCGCCTCCAGAAGGCGGGAATCAAAACACGGGTTGCCACAAAACCGTTTGAGGCAACAACCCCAAAGGGGAACCGGCAGTTCGGGTATGGCACAATCATGATCCCTCTTGGAATTCAGCGCGACAAGGCAGACATCATTGCCCGGACTGTTCAGGTCATCGCGCAGGAGGATGGAATCTCCTGCACCACGATCTCGTCCGGTCTGAGCATTGACGGGGTGGATCTCGGGAGTTCATCGTTCGAAGCGTTGCAGCTTCCACGTGTGATGCTTGTTGTCGGCCAGGGAGTTTCGGGAACAGATGTTGGCGAAGCGTGGCATCTTCTGGACCAGCGGTTTGCCATGGAGGTAAGCCTTGTTGAGGCACAATCGATCGGACGAGTTGACCTGAGCCGATACACTGCGATCGTGATGTCGGGTGGCTCGTACGGCTCCATCGACTCCGCCGGCGTAGCTGCGATGAAACACTGGGTCGAGTCGGGGGGAACCCTGATTACGATGGAGCAGGCAACAGAGTGGGCGGTCAATGCCCGGCTCGCGATGGCACGGTTCCGGCGCTTCGATGCCGGGCGCTTTGATTCGCTCTCACCGCGCCGACCGTACGGCGATCAACAGCGGTATTCCGGCGCACTGAACCTTGATGGGGCAATCTTCGAGGCAGTGGGAGACCGAACGCATCCCCTATTCTTCGGCTATGATGAAGAACGTCTCCCCGTTTTCAAGGGGAATACGATTTTCATGGAGCCCTCGCGAAATCCCTATGCGACGCCTCTTGTGTACAACCGCTCGCCGTTGTTGAGCGGCTACATTCATCGCACGCTGGAACCGTTGCTGAAAAATTCGGCATGTATTGTTGTCAGCCCTCTGCGCTCAGGGCGCGTCATCCTGATGGCGGATAATCCGAATTTTCGCGCATTCTGGTTTGGCACAAACAAGCTGTTCCTGAACGCGATCTTCTTCGGTTCCACGCTCCGCCAGGGCCCAATGCGATTTGACGAATAGCAACACGGGAGGAACAGAGATCCTTCCCTCACACAAGGAGGACCTATGGGTACGCGAATCTTGGTTGGTTTTATCGTTGTGTTTGTTGCGACACAGGTTTTTGAGGGATTCGTAAACCTCTATCTCCTCTTTCCGATCACGTCGCAATTGAGCCACATCTGGCGACCGATCATCGAAGCGAAGCTCTGGATGCTTCCATTTACCGGTATGTTCTTTTCGTTTTTCTTCACCTACGTTTTTTCAAAGGGGTATGAGAACAAGGGCATCGCTGAAGGGATACGGTACGGCGCCATCGTTGCGCTGATGGTTGCCCTTCCTCATGCCTATGGCACGTATGCGCTCATGCAGATTCCTTATGCTATAGCATTACAGTGGTTCATATTCGGTGCGATTGAGTACGTGCTTGCCGGGATTCTGCTCGCTATTGTATTCAAGAAGAGAGCAGACCAGCCGGCAACAGGTTGATTCTGTATTCAAAACTGGTCACGCCGATCTGCAGCGATGGTCCAGGCATTGTTGGATCTTGGAAACTGGGTCATTGAGCCGAATCGAGGCGTGATTCTTAGAATTTGTTTCGTTGCGTGAGCGGAGAGTTCTTGTTACCTTCATGATACTTCTTTAGTTGTTTCTCAATCCCAAACTAACATTTCAAGAGGTGGTTCCATGGTTCGATCATTTCTAAAGGGAACTGCTGTCTTGTTCCTGATTTCGCTGATGCTGTTCTCGGGGTGTTCCAGCGTACAGGGAACGCGGCAGGAGACCTCAACTCCACAGGTTCTCGAAGGCATCAAGGCCGGCCAGTTTGACACCGGCAAGATGTGGGCCTTTGATTTTCCGCCGATGGAGTACTTCAAGAAGACGTACGGATTCACTCCCGACAAGACCTGGTTTGAAAAGGCTCGCCTTGCCACGGGCCGGTTGCCCGGCTGCACTTCCTCATTCGTTTCAGAAGATGGTCTCTTGATGACCAACCATCACTGTGCCCGCGGGGCTCTGGCCGCGGTCGCCAAGGAAGGCGAGAAACTCGTGACCGAGGGATTCTACGCCCGGACGCTCGAGGAAGAGCGTAAATCACCTGTGACGTACGTTGACCAATTGATCACTATTGAGGATGTCACCGCCGAAATCCAGGCGGCTTTTGACAGTGGAACAACGGACAGCGCAAAGGCAGCCAATCGCACGGCTAAGCAAAATCAGATCATTCAGCGGTACGCTGCAAAGTTCAAGCAGACGACCAGCGACTCCATGATCTTTCAGGTCTACAGCTTTTACAACGGCGGCCGCTACTCGTTGTACGGATTCAAGCGATACACCGATGTACGCCTGGTCTTTGCGCCGGAAGAAGAGATCGCATTCTACGGCGGAGATCCAGACAATTTCACCTATCCCCGGTACGATTTTGACGTGACGTTCTTCCGAGTTTACGAGAACGGCAAGCCGATTAAGACCCCCTACTACTTCCCGTTCAGCAAGAATGGTGCTGCTGAGAACGAGCCGGTGTTCGTCATCGGAAATCCCGGGCGCACGAACCGCCTGAACACGTTCGTTCAGCTGGAAACCAACCGCGACCTAGCTCTTCCCTTCAATGTCGCTGTGTTGACCAGCCGCCTGAAATCCCTGAACGCGTACGTTGAGAAGAATCCCGATAAACGCTACGAGAATCTCAATACAATCTTCGGCATTGCAAACACGCTGAAATCGATTTCCGGAGAACTCAGCGGTTTGAAGGACCCGGTCTTGATGGCAAAGAAGGTGGACTTTGAGAAGAATTTCCGTGCAGCCGTTGTGAACAATCCAACGTTGAAGGCAAAGTACGGAGACCCGTGGGGTGAGATTGAAGCCCTCGAGAAGCAGCTTCAGACAATTCAAGCCGAAGCACTTCCACTGAATCTCCGCAATTGGTCAACCACGTTTACTCTCGCCGCCGGTATCATTGACTATGCAACCGGTCAGATGGATTTCAGGGGCCGGCCGGCATCCAAGCCGTCGTTCCCCAGAACTTACTCGGCAGAGGTTGAGAAGCCGATGCTGATCGACCAACTCACCTACATGAGGAAGGTATTCGGCGACAAGAACGAAGCGTTCAACAAGCTCATGGCAGGCCGCACGCCGGAACAGGTGGCCGTCGCGCTCATGAGTACACAGTTTGGGTCGAAGGAGAAGTTCGAAGCGTTCGCTGATGGCAAACAAGAAGACCTGATGAAGGCATCGGATCCGGTCATGGAATTTGCGAAGTACGCTGTTGCGCGGGTGAGCGAAATGCAATCAAAAGCCCGACCACTCGCCGCAAAGCAGCAGCCGTATCTCCAGCTCCTCGGGAAAGCGATGTACGACGTCTATGGCACCAGCATTCCGCCTGACGCAAGCTTCTCGCTGCGCATCGCAGACGGTGTAGTGAAGGGCTACGAGTACAACGGGACGGTTGCTCCGATCTATACGACCTTCTACGGCATGTATGACCGGTACTATTCATTCGGAAAGAAGGAGCCGTGGGCACTTCCCGCACGCTGGGCAAGTCCGCCTGCTGATTTCAACATGAGCACACCGTTGAATTTCGTGTCCACCAATGACATCATCGGCGGCAATTCCGGAAGTCCGGTGGTGAACAAGAATCTTGAGGTCGTCGGCCTGGTGTTTGACGGCAACATCGAAAGCCTCCCCGGCAGGTTCATCTTCGACGACACGAAGAACCGTACCGTCTCGGTCCATTCTTCCGGTCTCATCGAGGGTGTTGACAAGATCTATCGTGCTGAACGGGTTGCCAAGGAACTCAGAGCCGGAAAGATTGTTCAATAAGGTCTCTCGTTTCCGCAGTCATGAAAGGGGCTGTCCCAAGTGTCATTCTGAGTTCTGGCGTTTCTCAGTCAGGCGCTCAGAATGACGATCGCTCTTCTGGGACAGCCCCTTTTCTTTTTCGGCCGGAAATCCATACTTTTTGCATCAGGTTTGAACTCATCATGGATGGTCTCTCTATGACATTTGCGCGACTCACCACATTGTTGGTACTGATTGCCGCCATGGGCCAGGCAACCCTTCTCCATGCACAGCAATCCGAGCCCCCAAGCCGCATCTCTGTTTGGCTTCCTTATCAGGCTGTGCCAAGTATGATGGTGATTTCAAACCCTGGCGACATTCCCTTCGCTTTTGAATGGGAGGCAACCCCGCTGTTGTACTCCTTTGGTATGACACGGAAGGTCTCACCTTGGCATAGTTTCTTCGTGGTTCCCCCCGCCCGGTTCACCGGCTCCATTGAACTGAAGCTCACTGGTCAGATCTCCACACGAAAGACTGGGAGATCATATTTCGGGAGTTCCGCCCAGGTCATTGGCCACATACCTCTCATCGAGCGCGGTGAGTATCTCGGCATGAACGTGGGAGTCGCGAAGTATGCCTTTGCCGGTTCATCTCCCTGGTTCAAGGTGGTCGGACTCACCACGTTGTTCGGCTTCCTGGAATTCAATTTCAAACACAGCTCTGATCCGGAGATGTGGACGGGTACGGTAGAATTCCGGTTCTTCTGATGCGGACAGGGCAAACAATACCAAAATTTCCCCTCGTGGGGATCTTGCTCTCCTTCCTGCTTACATCCGCGGGTTGCAACAGCATTGTCACGCGGTTCTTCGCGAAGTCCATGGCTCAAGTTTCCGAGCCAACCCGGCCCATCGAACGCAAGAATCCTTCCCCCCTGCGTTCGGATGTTGGACTGTCATTTCTCTGGGTGGGCCACGCAACCGTCCTCATCCAGATTCATGACAAAGTCATCCTCACCGATCCCGTGTTTACACGCACGATCGGTCTTGTCGCAAAGAGATTGACCGAGCCGGGCCTTGATCCTGAAGTGATTAGCCGCCTCAATGCTATTCTGATTTCGCACATTCATTTTGATCATTTCTCGTACAGCAGTCTCGATCTCTTGCCGCGAGCGGCCACCCTTGTCGTACCGTCCGGCGGCATTCCCTACACGCCTGAGTTCAATTTTGCCGAGATTCATGCGGCGCAGGCATGGCGCACCATTGAGCACGACGGACTGCGAATTACTCCCGTTCCCATTCAGCACTTCGGCGGACGGTACGGATTCGATGCATCATGGAATGCAGAACCGACGTGGACTGGGTACGTTATCGAATATCGCGGCATCACCATCTTCTTTGCCGGGGATACGGGCTACCATCCAGAGTTCTTCAGGGAGATTGGTCAACGTTTTCGGATCGATGTCGCACTCATCCCGATAGCACCTATCGAACCGCGTGACTTCATGAGCCGCTTCCATACAGATCCGGCAGAAGCTCTTAAGGTCATGGACGATCTCGGGGCGGGTCTCATGATTCCGATTCATCATGAGACGTTTCTCCAGGGATTGGAGCCGCAGGCATCGTACGCGAAACAGATCATGGAACGGCTCATTGTCGAGCGCGGCTTGCACGAGCGTGTGAGAATACTCGAAATTGGCGAGCAGCTTGTTGTCAGGGAATAGAAGGAGCTCACGAATGAATAGAACTCGATTGACCTCGTTTCTCTTTTTGTCAGCGGTCATCTTTGCGCTGCTCATGAATTCCTGCGCCTCATCCCGGCAGGCAGCCCCCCAACGCCTCGATGCCGACCTTCAAAGGAAGCTTGAAGCGGTGGTGAGCGGATTCAGAGGTGACGTCGGCGTGTATGTGAGACATCTCGCAACAGGCCAGACTGCGGCGATACAGCCCGACACACTTTTCCCGACCGCCAGCATGGTCAAGGTCCCCATCCTTTGCGCCATCTTTGACAAGATCGAGAAAGGTGAACTGAAGTACAGTCAGGAACTGCTCTATCGCGATTCTCTGAAATATGACGACGGTGTAACAGGGTCCTTCCGCGATAGCACCAAGAAACCTCTGGCCGAGCTTGTCATGTTGATGATCACCCTCAGCGACAACACAGCCTCGTTGTGGCTGCAGCAACTGGCGGGAACGGGCACCACCATCAACGAATGGCTTGAATCCAACGGCTTCCATCACACGCGAGTCAACTCCCGCACGCCCGGGCGCGAAGCTCAGCGCAAGATTTATCAGTGGGCACAGACAACCCCGCGCGAGATGGCAACGCTCATGGCAACGATTTATCAAGGGAACGCTGTGAGTCGTTCGGCAAGCGAGGAGATGTTCCGCGTCCTGTCGAAGCCGTACTGGGATGGTGAAGCCGTTTCACAGATCCCCCCGACTGTTCACGTGGCCTCAAAAAGTGGGGCGGTGAATGCGTCAAAGTCCGAGGTGGTCCTTGTGAATGCTCCTGGAGGCGACTACGTTTTCTGCGTGATCACGAAGAATCAGCAGGACCAGCGGTGGGTGCATGACAATGAAGGATATGTTCTGATCCGCAACATTTCAAGGCTTCTTTGGACCACCTTTGGCGATGGGCGCGACTGGAAACCTCAACCGGGAAGCGAGAAGTGGGCAAAGTGAGCGTATTCCGGCCAAGAATTCGCTGGATCGCGCCTGCCTGATAGCGGTCTCATTGAATATGACGAGCCGTTTTGTTACACTGATTGCAGGCAGCTATCTTTCGTTGCGTCAACGACGTCTTCGCGGTACCTGAGGTTCATCTTTCTCATCCAGGCATCCATGCCGCCATCGGGACATCAGGATCCAGCTCTCCGTACCCTTGAAGAAGAAAACGTGCGTCTCAAGCGCGCGGTGGAAGAGCTTTCCGTGCTCAACGATCTTGCCCGCGCCATCGGCGCATCCCGCAACACACAGGAGATCATTCAGACTATCGTCCGTCGCTCACTCCGCGCGGTCGGAGCTGAGCAGGGCGTCATCACGCTTGTTGAAGAGCAATCCCAGCAAGCAATGAAGACTCTTGTGCGTACAATGGTGTCCTCGCGCGAACAGGAGCATTTTCATTTCAATCAGGCCCTCCTGGGATGGATGCATCTCAACAAGAAGCCGCTCGTTCTCTGCGATCCGAAAAACGACGAACGCTTCCATGGCGTCGCCTGGGATGATTCCATCCACACTCTCATCGCTGTTCCTATGATGGTGAAGTCCGAACTGCGCGGCGTCCTGACTGTGTACAACAAAAAGGAAGGAATTCCTTTTGCCGAAGACGATCAACGGTTGCTCGCGATCATCGCGACTCAGTCAGCACAGGTCGTTGAGAATGCCCGGCTTCACGAGAAGGAGCTAGCGCTGCTCAAGATACAGGATGAGCTTCGGCTTGCGGCGCGGATTCAAACCGAATTGCTGCCGCATACTCCTCCCGCTGTTGTGGGATACGAGATTGTCGGGAGATCGATCCCCGCGCAGGAAGTTGGCGGTGATTACTATGACTTCATTCCGATTGACGAGCACCGATGGGCAGTCTGCATCGGCGATGTCTCCGGCAAAGGGCTCCCGGCCTCTCTTCTCATGGCCAATTTGCAGGCAACCTTGCGAGGACAAACGAGCGCGACTGTTGATCCCAAAGCGTGCCTCGAGCGGTCTAACCAATTGCTGTTTCAGAGTACAAGTCCGGAAAAATTTGCCACTCTCTTCTACGCCATCCTCGATCATCGTGAGCACAGACTCTCGTACGCAAACGCGGGACACGAGAATCCGTACCTCTGTTGCGGCAGTCTCGGCACAAAACGCCTGACGACCGGCGGCATTCCCCTGGGTATGTTGCCGGAATTCGCATTTGAGCAGGAGTCGCTTGCCCTCGACGATGATACGCTCCTCGTAGCCGTTTCAGATGGAGTCACCGAAGCAATGAATGCGCAAGAGGAGCAGTTCGGAGATGAACGCGTTGCCGAGGTGGTCAGCCAGTGCAAGGGCTCATCGGCGTCCCAGATCATCGATCACATTGTCACTGCTGTCAAGAACCACGTAGCGGGCACCCCTCAATCTGACGACATCACCATCGTCGTCGTGCAGCGAAAGAAGTAGAAGAACTATTTGCTTTGCGAAACTGTTAGGTACATGTGAGGGGATTTTTCTGCCTGCGGATGGTTCTCAGCTACGGCAATGACGCGACCAAGAGTAGAAGTTTCATATACCAGCGGTCAATGCAGGAGAGATAACCCATGACAACTGTCCGGAACATCTTGCAGATGAAGGGGCCCGACGTCTGGTCTGTTGAGCCGGAGACACCTGCGATGTCGGCTCTGAAGATTATGGCAGAGAAGAATGTCGGCGCACTCGTGGTCGCCCGCGGGGGGGCGGTGCTCGGCATGCTTTCTGAGCGGGATTATGCCCGAAAGCTGGTCCTGCAGGGTCGATCGCTCGATCAGGCTCTTGCGAAGGATCTGATGACAACAAATGTCTTCACCGTTGCGCCTGCCGAGAGTATGGATCGTTGCATGGACCTCATGACGAGCAAGCGCATTCGTCATCTCCCGGTCGTCGAAAACAACAAGCTCATCGGATTGATATCAATTGGCGACGTGGTGAAATCGGTGATTTCGGAGAAAGAGGAACTGATCAAGCATCTGGAGAGCTACATCACGGGCACACGGTGATGTGCTCCGAGTCGTCAAGATCATGCACCTCGATCAGGTCTTTGAGGTTCATGACACCGTTGACCATGCCGTGGCGGGCTTCGTCAAACGAAGCAAGACCTGATTATGGCGGCAAGCCGACAGACCGCCTGGACGAAAGGAGCTTCAATGACCATCGTTCACATCGGCGTCGTGGCACTTATTGCGACCGTCACACCGCTTTCAGCTCAACCAAAGGAATCCAACAAGGAAAAAACAGATCACAGCCAGGCGGCCCGAATGTCTCAAAAAGAACTGTTCAATAAGGAGACGCTGACGCGATAACGTACAACCCTGTCCCCGATCCACCGCTTCAGTCAAAGACGAAGATACTGTTCGTCGTTTCGCTTGCTGAATTCCTCAGCATGTCGGTCTGGTTTTCCGCGTCCGCAGTTGTCCCCGCCCTGACAAATGAATGGAACCTCACCGGCTCAGGTCAGGCTTGGCTCACAATGTCGGTTCAGGCAGGATTCGTACTCGGGGCCTTTGCCTCTTCGCTGTTCAACATTGCGGACTACGTACCGGGTCACGCACTGTTCGCGGGTACATCGATTCTTGCCGGTGTCGCAACCATGTTCATCCCGGCATTTTCGCCCGGGCTTCCAACGGTCCTGCTCCTTCGGTTCACTACGGGACTGTTTCTGGCCGGCGTGTATCCTGTGGGAATGAAGATCATTGCCACGTGGACCAGGGAGGACCGTGGATTCGGCATTGGCCTTCTTGTCGGAGCGCTGACGCTCGGGTCGGCGTCGCCGCATGCGCTCAACGCCCTCGGTGGCATCAAATCCTGGCAACCGGTGCTCACCACCTCCGGCCTTCTCGCGTGTCTGGGCGGCATCATCACGTTCATGTTGGTACGAGAAGGACCATATCGCGCTCCCTTCCGCCAGTTCGACTGGAATTATGTGGGAGCGGTGTTTCGGAAACGCGATTTGATGCTCGCCAACATTGGCTATCTCGGCCACATGTGGGAGCTGTACGCCATGTGGGCATGGATTCCACTTTTTCTCCTCTCTAGCTTTCAGCGCCATAACATCGACCCTCTGTGGGCAAGCATCGGCGCCTTTACCGTGATCGGGATTGGCGGTATTGGGAGTGTACTCGCAGGGCTCTGGGCAGACAGTGTCGGGCGTACGACCGTCACGATCGCTTCAATGGCTGTCAGCGGTTCCTGCGCGCTCCTCGCAGGGGCATTCTATGGCAGCGATCCGCTCATTCTTGTTTTCATCTGCCTGATTTGGGGCTTCGCCGTCGTGGCAGATTCTGCTCAATTCTCTGCCTGTATATCCGAGCTGTGTCAGTCCGAATTCGTCGGTACCGCTCTTGCTCTTCAGACAAGCCTCGGCTTTCTGCTCACCCTGTTTACGATTCGGCTTGTGCCCGTGATGGTTGATCTTGCGGGATGGTCCTGGGCCTTCGCGATTCTCTCGCTCGGACCTGTCGTAGGCACGGTAGCCATGGCAATGCTCAGGAGGATGCCTTCCGCCACACAAATCGCCGGCGGCAGGAGGTAGATGATCATGAAGAAGAAACGCATTCCTGCCGCCCGATCCGCACGTTTCCCCCGGAAAGAATCTGCAGGAAAAAGTCGTCCCGTGGAGCACCGGAAGCTTGCCGCCATCATGTTCACCGACATGGTCGGCTACAGCGCTCTGACCCAGAAGGATGAGAAACTTGCGCTCCGCGTCCTGGAAGAACACCGGGCAATGATACGTCCGTTGCTGATGAAGCACGACGGCCACGAGATTAAAACGATCGGTGACGCCTTCCTGGTGGAGTTTCCGAGCGCGCTTGCCGCAACGTCATGTGCAATTGAGATCCAGAAGACTCTCTTTGAGCGAAAAGAATCGCATCCCGGGAATTTCGTTCAGCTCCGTATCGGCCTGCACATGGGGGATGTCATTTACAAAGAGCGGGACGTGTTCGGTGATGGGGTGAACATCGCCGCGAGGATAGAGCCGCTCGCGGAACCGGGTGGTATCTGTCTTTCGGAAGACGTTGCTCGTCAGATCCACAACAAGATCGACTACGCCCTTATCCGGCTGGGCACCGGAGAATTGAAGAACATCAATCTTCCCGTCGGCATTTACCGCATCATCCGTCCATGGGAGAAACGCCGGCTCACCATACTCGAGCAAATAGGATTTGCGCTTGGACAGAAGAAAATCCGCCGGGGCCTTGCCATCACCCTGGTCCTTGCGGCTGTGGCTGCAATACTGCTCTGGCGATCTTCATCGCCGCGAAGTCTCCCGTTCCCGGCAAACCGGGTTGCCGTGTTGCCCTTCGTGAACATCAACCCTGACGCCCGCGACGAGTACTTTGCCGACGGGATGACAGAGGAATTGATTTCCAGTCTTTCGAAGATCCACGACCTCAATGTCATTGCCCGGACATCGGTGGCAAAATACAGAGGTAGTGCGTTCGACATCAGTGAAATTGGCAACGCACTGCGCGTCGGAACCATCCTCGAAGGGAGTGTGAGAACCTCGGGAGACGAGGCACGGATCAGCATCAATCTGGTTGACGTGGAGAGTCAGAAGACTATTCTGTCACGTGAATACACACGCCTGATCAAAGACATCTTTGCGATTCAGAGTGACATTGCGCAAAGCATCACAGGCGCTCTCAGCGTGCAGTTGCTTCGCGGAGAGAAAGAATCGATCGAAAAGAGCGGAACCGAAAACAGTGAGGCCTACAGGCATTACCTGTTGGGACGTTTCCATCTCAGCAAGCGCACGGGGGAGGAAGTCGTCAAGGCGATCGAGTATTTCACACTGGCAGCGGGCCAGGACTCCACGTTCGCCCTTGCGTTTGCCGGACTTGCTGAGTGTTACACCCTCGCCGGCAATGCCGGTTATGCTTCACTCCCCCGCAAGGAAGCGATCGTTCTGGCGAAGCGCTATGCGGCAACCGCCATTTCTCTCGACAACTCCCAGGCTGAGGCGCATGCGTCGCTGGCATACGTGAAGTTCCGGATCGATTGGGACTGGGCGGGAGCGGAGCAGGAGTTCCAGCGGGCTATTGCATTGAAGCCGGGGTATGCCAGGGCTCACGAATGGTATGCGCTCTTCCTATCCATCATCGGTCACTTTGACGATGCACTGAAGGAAATGATCCGGGCAGGCGAGCTCGACCCGCTGTCTGCAAGTGTCAGTAACGGCATCGGCCGAATCTACCACTTCCGAAGAGAATTCGATCTCGCCGAGGCGCAGTTCAGAAAGACAATCGAAATGGATCCCGCCTACGCCGAGGCACATTTCTCCCTTGGCATGACCTATATCGTCACAAAGCGGTACAACGACGCGTTGCGGGAACTCGAGGTCGCGGCAAGACTTTCCGGCAACCGCCCGGTCATCCGGGCAACGACGGCAATGGCGTACGCTTATTCGGGCCGAACGAAAGAGGCACGTTCAATCCTTGCGGAATTCACCCGACCCGGCGGGTCAGCGTACCTCTCGGCAATGATCCTAGCGGCGCTGGGTGAGGTTGATCGTTCGATGACATATTTGGAACGCGCTTTGCGAGAGCGCGACGGGATCCTCATCTACCTGAATCCAGAACCGCTCTCGGACGTCTTTCTGGGACTGCCCAGATACCGGGAACTGACAAAGGCGATGGGATTAACCCCGCCGCAGCGAAAGAGCGGCGATCATCCGGTCCGCCCCACACAGCGGTGAGGTCTATCTGTTTTCCGATTTCCTGATCGGGTTTTATTGAACTGGCGTGAACTTCTCGACGTGGTTCTTGATGGGCGTCAAAGTCCGGAGGTATTTATAGATCGCCGACAGATCCCGCTCCGTCATCCCCGCATACATCAGCCACGGCATGACGGATTGGTAACCGACGTCAGCCGGTTTCATGGTCTTCGCTTCTGGTGTGGCGTAGTATTTGAACTTCACGATAAAATCCGTTTCCGACCAGGCGCCTATCCCGGTTTCTTCATCAGGAGTAATGTTGGCGGAGCGCACAACCGATTTATCCGGAAAGGGAAACTCAAATCCTCCGGCGAATTCCATTCCCGCCACCGGCTTCCCCTTCACCTGCCTCGTATGACATTCGGCGCAGGAAGCTACGTTCGCAAGGTACTTTCCGTACTCATAGATCCTTGACGTGTCGGGCTCCGCTGCCGGGGAGCGTCTGAGCGGGATCGTGCGTACGATGAGGTTCATCGGAAAGTTCAGTTTCGTCTCGGGCGGCTTGTTCTCGATCGGCGCGAGCGATCGGATATATGCAATGACGGACAGAACATCTTCTTCACTCATCGAGTTGTACCGCGTGTAGGGCATGAGTGGAAACATTGCTTTGCTATCCTTATCGACCCCCGAGGTAATTGCGCGATAGAGGACGCCATCGTTCACGGAGCCAAGCGCAGCAGGAGTGATATTGTGCGCGACGATCGTTCCAGGGAATCCCAGGGATTCATCAAAGACCTCACCTCCCTTTCCTTCGGTGCCGGGGACAATCGGGCCGGCGAAGTAATCCCAGTTTCTTGTTGAGTGGCAGTCGATGCAGACGGCAACATGGTTTGCGAGATACGCACCGCGTTCAAGCCTCTCGGGCGTTTTCGCAACAGTGAGGTCGCGTACGGGATCAACGGCAGGATATCGGAGAAACAAGTAGCCAAGTCCAAGACCAACGATAGCAACGACGACTCCAACGCCCCAGGCGAGAATCTTCAGCACCTTCTTCATCAGTCCTCCATTTGTTGAGTTGCCTCCCTGCGCCTCACGTGGCGGGGTGTACTACCGTACCGTCACCGGGCAATGAATTGTCGTATGCAGAATCAACCACAATTCGTGGCCATTCGTTCCCACGAATCAAACGCTCTACCTCAGCATATTGAAGAAACCTTAACAAATTGAGCCCTTTTTGTGCACTGATCCGGCCCGTTTCGTCTTTAAGTAACTTGATCCGGCATTTGCTATATTGGAAGGTAGTTTTCGCCCCCCACCCGTCTCCCCAACGGGGCTTTCACAGATCCATTCTCGTTCGCGGTTCTGAACTCGTGCGCCAGATTCCCCGCCACATTGAAAAGGCACGATACCGTGATCGGTCAGACCATTTCTCACTACAAGATCCTCGAGAAGCTTGGTGAAGGTGGAATGGGCGTTGTGTACAAAGCCCAGGACACCAAACTGAACCGCGTTGTCGCCCTTAAGTTCCTCCCTCAACGCACTGAGATCGATGCGAGAGACAATGCTCGTCTTCTTCAGGAAGCAAGGGCGGCTGGACAACTAAACCATCCAAACATTGCCACTATTTATGATTTTGAAACGGTTGGAGATCGATCTGGTGTGGTTCATACTTTCATGGCGATGGAATACGTGGAGGGTCAAAACCTCAAAAGTGTTATAGATCTCGGAGCCATGGCAATAGAGAATGTTCGATCTGTTGCCATGCAACTTGCCCAAGGTCTCGCGGCAGCACACGAGAAAAAAGTAATTCACAGGGACTTGAAGCCGGGGAACATCATTTTCACACAAGATGGTAGCATCAAGATTCTTGACTTCGGCGTCGCAAAACTCCTAGGGGAGACTGAAGCCTCTAGCACGGGCAAGATTACGGGGACGGTAGCATATATGTCTCCAGAGCAACTTCAGGGTGGGGCCATCGATGAACGAAGCGATATTTGGGCATACGGTGTCGTGCTCTTCGAAACACTCTCAGGTGTCCACCCTTTTCATGGTGAGCATATACCTTCCCTGATGTATTCCATTGTAAGCGCCAATCCTTTGAGTTTGGCGACGTTCCGACCGGAGGTCCCCTCGGATCTTCAACGCATCTGCGAGCAATGCCTACAAAAGGATCCAGCCAATAGGCCACAATCGATGCAAGAGATCATTGATGCACTCCACGAACGGCAATTGGCTACAAAATGGACCCTTTCCCTGACTCGCATTCCAACGAAGGTGTTCCTAGGGCTTGTGAGTATTGTGCTGATGGCAGTAGCGGTGTGGATTGTTCAAAGATCTCTGCTACCATCAGATACCCGTTCGTCATTGCTACGAATTGGCATTTTGCCGTTTCAACAACTCACGCCCCAGCGTGACAGCGCCGATTGGCCAGTTGCTCTTCAAACCATGTTCGCGCAGGAAATTACAGGTGTCGATGGACTCAGTGTACCTGATCCATTCAGCCTCAACAGCTCCCTCAACAATTCGCTAGGCTCTGTCAAGCCAGAGAGAAACTCAGAGCTGTATGATCTATTACTCTCGACTAACATTGCCTACGTCGTTGACGGTTCAATCTTGAAGTCAACCGCTGGCTGTAGAATACAGTGCTCTATTACAAAGGTTGCGACACGTGAACTTGTAATGTCATGCGATACCACGGTAAGTACTGACGGCGCTATCCCGTTTGCGGTACGGACACTGTCACATCACGTTGTTAACTATTTTCACATGCAGGTTCTTTCATTCCCACACGCTATCGATCTCAGACCTTGGCTCAAGCCACATGGCCAAAGCACTGAAGCCGTAAAAGCCTTTATCCAAGCATACCGACTTTCATTCAACGGAATACCCGGGGCAGAGAGGTTACTGTTGCGAGCGATTCAACAAGATTCGACGTTTGTCATTCCCCGGATTTGGCTTGCATTCGGATATTCACGGGCAGGAAAGATCACTGAGGCAACTCTACAGAGAAACGCCCTGCTCCGACTCGAGCCACATGCGAGCCCGCTGGACCAAGCGCTCATACGCTGGGCAGATGCTGTCTACAACCGCGACACGCTGGCACAAATGAGGCATCTGCAATCTGCACTTGACTACTCACCAGAAAACAATGTACTCCTCGCCCAGCTCGCGCAGATTCAGTATTCTCTTGGTGACTACCATGGAGCGCTGGAAACCCTTAAGCCTGCGGTGGAAATGAACTGGGCCTATTCACCAGCTTATGTTCTGGTTGCTACTTGCATGGACAGTTTAAAGGACTACGGCGGAGAAAGAGCAATCCTTGAAAAGGCGCTGGCGTTGGCTCATTCAGTACCGGACGCATACGCTATGCTCTCTCGCCTTGAATACCGTACCGGCGATACTGTACGCGCCCGTGAATGCGAGAGTCTCTATGTTCGATCTGTCATCAGTTCGGGAACTAGACCTGTTCAGCCATATCTTCAACTTGCCCAGAGGGCTTTCGCGAGTGGACTTTACAGTGTAGGCCTTGAAAACGCCAAGAGGGCTATGACAGCTGACCCGACACATCCCAGAGCTCATGAAGCAGTCGCAAACGGATTATTCTATGCAGGAGATTTGAAATCTGCTGAACTTGGATACCGTGTGGCCATCCAGCTTGACTCCACGCTTGTTGATTCTCACGTAATGCTCGGTTTGCTTCTGGAAAGGGCTGGAGACCATCGAAACGCGATGTATCATTATAGGATTTCTCTAGGGCTGGATTCTACAAGTTTGCGAGCGAACACTATTCGAGCTCGTCTCGCCACATCAAGATGACATATCTCACAACGAGAAAGGGCAATTGTCTATGGCAACTTTAGCGCAAATACTCACAGACATTTCAGATAAGGCGATGAAGGAGCCGGCGTTTTTCCGACAGCTTTCGCAAAATCCGGAAAAGGCTCTCTCAGAGTACGGATTCATTTTGACCGTCGAGCAGAAGGAGGAACTCGCTCTAGTGTTCAGGCAAGCCCTCGATACACACCTGCGTGACCTCCCCGAGTTTCTCAGGGAACGGCAGATGGCTGGACTTTTGCCTCCGATTGACTGGGTTTTATGGATTGCGCGATACACCGAGAAGTCTAGGTAGTGGAAGGCTGTCCTTTCAAAGTCGCTGCTTAAGACCCGAATCCAATTCCTAGGGGTATTCTTGCCACGCCAGAATGGTCGACACGGTCGCCATCATTTTTCATTCTCCAGCTTCGACGATCGTCTGATGAGTCTGGTGCAGGAGTGGCCACAATGTACCCAAGCATGTCTCAGACGGCATCAGAAGGCCTCTGGAAGCAAACCGAGAGCTGGTCAGAGAGAACCATATTGGATCTTGATCCCCGTGTGGCTTCATGGCGCACTTGAGTCCACAATGCCGGACCGCAGAGCGGGTACTCCTGTCCTTTTTGACGTTCTGTGGGGTCAATACTGTCTATATCTCTTTGGCCGGCTCCTCGATGATGAACTCGATCTACAGCTTCACTCTATCGGGCTACGTCGTGCATCCGCCAAATTCGAAGAAGAGGCAAAGGCCGTATTCCGGCGAGTGGTAGGACCGTCAAAACCGTTCTGGCGATCATATGCACGCTGCGTTCATGGAGCGAAGAGAGCTTTCTATCGCGTGGACAAGCTGCAACGAAAGAAGAATGTAGCACCGTCCACTATTCTCAGAGAGTATGCAAAAGTATCCGCAATCTTCCAGGTAGCTCCTGCAGCATTGTGTTCTGTATTTGGAAAACCGAGTCAATTCTACTTCATTCGACGGTACATGCAACATCTCGCACTTTTTGCGCAAACATTGGACGACCTTGTTGACCTATGGGAAGATTTTGAAAACGGCCGACTGAACTATGTAGCCCGACTGTTAAGGCAAGCGGCTCAAACCAGACGAATCGGCGGTGATTCTTGGCAGCAACTGGTTGCCGCATATTGTTGCACGGATACGGTTCCAAGAATCTTTGATTCCCTGCAGCTTCACATCCGACTTGCCGCAAGCACCATTGCACCACTCAAGAGTGAAGACCTGAATTCGCTTTGCCTGGAGTACGACAAGAGTGTAAAGCAGCTATATGCCGAGGTTGAAAAGGAACGCACAGAACTCTTCATGCGAAGGGTTTTTGCGGCAAGCAAAGGGCTCGGTAGATTTAGGTAATGATCGGCCTGTGTCGAAACGTGTGATTCCAGCCGGTTCCTGCCGCCATATTGACCACCCCAGACACTTCATCTTGTTGATTGTTACTTAGACAATCTTCATATTCCTTCTGTATTTAGCTATCCGCTCTTTTCCCCTTTCTAGACCCCATCCCCGCATTTCACTCGGAGGAATGTATGAAGTTGTGGATCTTCATCGTCGTACTCCTTTTTCCTTACCCTACGCTGTTCCCCCAAGAGCGTGTAGCGGGATGGGAAGCTGCGTTCCGGGAAATCCCGGCGCCAGAGCGGATGGCGGGCTACGTCCATCGCCTTGCTGCCCGTCCACACCATGTCGGTTCCGAATATGGAAAGGACAATGCAGAATGGCTTGTTTCCACCTTCAAACAGTGGGGACTCGATGCTCAACTCGAGACGTTCAATGTCCTCTTCCCCACCCCTAAAGAACGGCTCGTCGAACTCCTCGAGCCAAAGCGATTCAAGGCGATTCTGCAGGAACCTGCGATCAGCATTGACCCCACGTCAAGTCAGCAGACGGAACAACTTCCTACTTACAACGCTTATTCCATCGATGGCGATGTGACCGCGCCGCTTGTGTACGTGAACTATGGAATCCCAGAGGATTATGAACGGCTAGAGCGCCTTGGGATTTCCGTCAAGGGGTGCATCGTTCTTGCCCGCTATGGGGCATCGTGGCGCGGAATCAAGCCGAAGCTCGCAGCAGAAAAGGGCGCTGTCGGCTGCATCATCTATTGTGATCCAAAGGATGATGGCTACTATCATGGAGATGTGTTCCCCGAGGGTCCATGGCGGCCGAAGGATGGTGTACAGCGCGGAAGCGTCATGGACATGCCTCTCTATCCGGGAGATCCCCTGACTCCAGGAGTCGGTGCTACACAGGATGCAAAGCGACTTGATCGCAACGACGCGAAGACTCTCACGAGGATTCCGGTGCTTCCGATTTCATATGCCGATGCTCTACCCCTACTTTCTTCGTTGAAAGGTCCCGTAGCTCCTGAGGGCTGGCGTGGTGCCCTCGGCATCACATACAAGATCGGACCTGGACCGGCAAAGGTACGGCTGAAAGTAAAATCGAACTGGGAAATCAAGACTATCTACGACGTCGTAGTAAAGATTCCGGGAGCGGTCTTTCCTGACGAATGGATTATTCGCGGGAATCACCATGATGCATGGGTGAACGGTGCACAGGATCCCATTTCAGGTGTTGCTGCCGAGATGGAGGAACTGCGCGCATATGCCGAACTGCTCAAGAAAGGCTGGAAACCAAAACGGACTATCATCTATTGCCTCTGGGACGGAGAAGAAGAGGGGCTGCTCGGTTCCACTGAATGGGTTGAGACACATGCTGATGATTTGAAACAGAAGGCCGTTCTCTATATCAATACCGACTCAAATGGCCGTGGATTTCTTGGTGTCTCAGGATCGCACTCTTTTGAGAAGTTCATCAACACTGTCGCGCGCGACATTGAAGATCCGGAGACAAAGCTCTCTGCCTGGAAGCGCAGCCAGCTTCAGCGCATTGCCAGCGCGTCATCCGCTGAAGAGCGCCAAGAATTGAGAAGTCGGGAAGATCTCAAGATCTGGGCTCTCGGCTCCGGCTCCGACTACACTGCGTTCATTGATCATCTCGGCATTGCGGCGCTTGATCTTGGATACGGAGGCGAAGATGGAGGAGGTATCTATCATTCCATCTATGACGACATCTACTGGTACACCCGGTTTGCCGACACAGCATTCGTCTACGGACGAACGCTTGCGCAGACGGTCGGCACCGCGGTTATTCGTGTTGCGGATGCAGACCTGCTTCCGTTTCATTTTGGCAATTATGCAGGCACCGTCCGCGGCTATGTTGGCGAACTGAAGCAACTGTTGACCAACATGCAAGAGCAGCATAAAGAGGGGAACCGTCAGCTTGACGAGGGTGTATTCAGGGCGACCGCGGATCCAAAGAGACCGCTCGTTCCACCGGCGCGAAGAGAAATTCCGCCTCACCTGAACTTCGCCCCACTGGAGAATGCCATAGATGTTCTGGCGCAGAGTTCCGAACGCTTTGATGTGATCGCAGCAAGAGTGTCTTCGGCTTCCCTCTCTGCTGAACCGGTACGACGTGTCAACAAGAAGCTTATCCAGTCGGAGAGAATGCTCGTCAATCCCGACGGACTTCCCGGGCGACCCTGGTTTAAGAACCTCATGTACGCCCCAGGTCTCTACACCGGATATGGTGTAAAGACCATTCCCGCTGTCCGCGAGGCCATCGAACGGGAACAATGGAAGGAAGCCGAGTATGAAATCACACGTGTAGCTGCAGCCCTCGCAGCCCAGGCCTCGGTCATATCCTCAGCCGCTTCTGAGCTGGAAGGGGCGTTTCAATAATCCATGCGCTACCTACTGATAGAAATCAGCTTCCCTGCCCCCTACCCCAAAGGAGAATGACATGAAATCGCTGAAAGCTCTCATGATTGCGCTCTTCATAGTATCTCTGGCTGGCATTGCACAGACCAAATTCACCGCGATCAAGTGCGGCAAGTTGATCGACGGAAAGGCTGACACGCCGATAGAGAACGTCACCATTCTCCTCGAGGGGAACAAGATCAAAGAAATCGGGAAAAGTGTCACTGTCCCGGGCGGCGCGACTGTTATCGACCTTTCAGGAGCAACTGTGCTCCCCGGCCTTATCGACGCACACACGCATATTCTCCTGCAGGGTGATATCACCACTGAAGACTACGACGTACAGGTACTGAGGGAATCCATTCCCTACCGGACCCTCCGCGCGTCGCTCGCCTGCAAGACATCTCTTATGAACGGGTTCACGACTCTTCGCGACCTCGGAACTGAAGGAGCGATGTACGCGGATGTCGATCTGAAAAAGGCCATCAACAAGGGAATCATCGACGGGCCCCGGTTGTTTGTGGCCGGCCGCGCGATCAATTCCACCGGTCACTATCTTCTCTCGAACAAAGAGTTCGCGTGGGAGCTGAAGATGCCGAAGGGACTTATCGAAATTACGGGAACAACGGAGGCGCGCCGAGCAGTTCGGGAAGAGATCTCGTACGGAGTCGACTGGGTCAAGATCTATGTCGATCGCAGCTACTGGAGACTTCCTGACGGGTCGTTCCATAGCCTTCAGAATTTTACTGCTGAGGAGCTGAACGCTCTCGCTGACGAGACCGCCATGCATCGCAAGAAGCTCTCGGTCCATGCAGTGACTCCTGACGGAATCATTCCTGCTATCAAGGCCGGCGCAGCGTCGGTGGAACATGGATTTGGGATCAACGACGAGTGCATCAGGCTGATGGTGGAAAAGGGTGTGTACTGGTGTCCGACGATCCATGTCAATGCGTTCGTGGCAGAGGGACGCGCCGCTGCCGGGAATTCGATTAACAAAGTATTTGCAGAAGCTCTTCCGACAACTTTCAATAAGGCTGTCAAAGCCGGTGTCAAGATCGCTCTTGGCACTGACGCAGGAGGATATGACTGGACAGAGAATCAGGCAAAAGAGTTTTCGTACATGGTTAAGTGGGGAATGACGCCGATGCAGGCGATTAAGGCGGCAACAACCGTCGCTGCAGAACTTCTCGACATGAAAGGAAAAATTGGAGAAATCTCAGCAGGGGCATTTGCCGACATTGTAGCCGTCAAGGGAGATCCTCTGAAAGAAATCGGTGTTCTCGAAAAAGTGGGATTTGTAATGAAAGATGGCAAGGTGTACAAGGACACGATACGCGACAACGCACGATAGCAGATGATAGCGGCGGTTTGCAGAACTGGGACGGGTTGCTCAAACTACCACTTAAGCCCCTTAAGTGGTGACACTAAGTGTAAATGCAAATCGTTCATCAAAGACTGCAAATGCAATTAACGAATATCACCATCTTACCCGACTGACCATCATTCACATAGCGTATGTCAAAGAACTTCATCATTCTCTTGATTCTTATGTCCTCCATCGCCCATGACATGTCCGCCCAAGACCGCTCGCAGGCGAGATCCATGGTGATCACTCGCCATGGAATCGTCGCAGCGGAAAGTCCACTCGCAGCTCAAGCGGGAGCCTCAATCCTGGCAAACGGTGGAAATGCCGTAGATGCAGCAATAGCCGCAAACGCCGTGATGGGACTCGTTGCGCCTATGAGCAATGGCATCGGAGGCGATCTCTTTGCATTGGTTTTTGAGGCGAAGTCCGCCCGCCTTCATGGCCTGAATGCCAGCGGCTGGGCTCCCTCCGGACTGAGTATTGAGATGCTCCGCGGAAAAGGATTTACATCAATGCCCTATCGGGGTGTTCACTCCATTACGGTGCCAGGCACCGTCGATGGCTGGGCAAAACTTCTTGAGCGATTCGGAACAAAGCGGTTCGAAGAAATTCTCGCCCCGGCTGTGCGGCTCGCCGAGGAGGGCTTCCCGGTTACCGAGCTCGTCTCAGGACTATGGTCATCAAACGCGAACGCAATTGACGCTGACGCAGTGGCTGCGAAGACATTTCTTCCGACGGGGAGGAGTCCTAAGGTGGGCGAGATTTTTCGAAATCCAGCGTTGGCCAAATCCCTCCGCGAAATTGCCGCCCAGGGACGCAGCGCATTCTACACGGGCCCCATTGCAGACCGCATTATTGCCTGCTGTGCTCAACAGGGCGGCACCATGACAAAAGCGGACCTTGCGGATTTTTCCAGCGAATGGGTGGAACCGATCTCCACTTCGTATCGGGGCTGGACCATCTACGAGATCCCTCCAAATGGACAAGGAATCGCAGCCCTGACAATGCTCAACATGATGGAGCAGTTCCAGCTCGGAACACTCGGCCACAACTCCGCCGCGGCACTTCATATCATGATCGAGGCAAAGAAGCTTGCCTATGCAGACATGCTTCGGTTTGTTGCCGATCAGAGGTTCTCAAAGGTTCCGGTGAATGGTTTGCTCGACAAACAGTACGCGGCAAAACGCGCACGGCTGATCGACACCGCAAAAGCAAACTGCGCGCCGGAGGCGGGTTCCCCTCCACGGCTCGGCGATGACACCATCTATCTCTCTGTCGTTGACAAAGACGGTAACATGGTATCGCTTATCCAGAGTAACTACGAGAATTTCGGATCAGGCCTTGTCCCCGAAGGAACCGGCTTCGCGCTTCAGAATCGCGGAGCGCTTTTCACGCTCGACCCCAATCATCCCAATGCGCTCAAAGGACGAAAGCGACCCCTTCACACAATCATTCCAGCATTCATGGAAAAGGGGGATGTCAAAATTGCATTCGGCATCATGGGCGGATGGAACCAATCGCAGGCACATGCACAGTTTGTGTCAAATGTCGTCGACTACGCGATGAATATTCAATCGGCACTCGAGGCAGCCCGGTTCCGTAAATCGACGTTTGAAGGATGTGACCTGCAAATTGAAGCGCGCGTACCTGCTGCGGTCCGATCACGGTTGGAAGAAATGGGCCATCGCCTGGAGGTCCGCGGGGACTTCTCGACCGTCATGGGAGGCGGTCAGGCGGTAATGCGGGATTTCAAAACAGGTGTGAATTCTGGCGCGTCCGATCCGCGCAAAGACGGGGCTGCGATTCCCGAACCGATACGGTAGTCGCTCGTTCCGAAGGAACAACTGCACAGAACTTCCCTCTTTCCTGCTGATAGCTCCATGCTCAAAAATGTTATTTTTGATGTAGACGGAACACTCGTCGATTCAAAACGAGATATCGCCTCCGCACAACTCTGGGTTCTACAGCAGCTCGGGGTCGATACGTATCGGCTGGAGGATCTCTATCCCCTCATCGGCAAGCCATTGACGGAAACGTTTGCCACGCTCCTTCCATCATCCCTCCATGATCGCATCGCTGAAGCTGCCAATCTCTACAAAGAGCGATACCCTCCCCGGGCGCTTGACACCACGACGCTTTTCCCCGGCGTTCGTGAGACCGTTGAGGCACTTTGCAGGAACGGGATCAACCTCGCCACCGCGACAACAAAGCTCACTGCCGGCACCCGGCGTGTCCTGACCCACTTCGGCATCGTAGAGCACTTTGTTCAGATTCAGGGGAGTGATGATATGCCGTTCAAACCTGATCCGTTCATCATCACGAAGATCCTTTCTGACCGGGGATGGGAAAAGAAAGACACCCTCATGGTTGGCGACACTGACAACGACATTGAGGCAGGAAAACGGGCAGGAATCAGAACGTGTGGTGTGACATACGGATCATTGACAAAACAACAGATACTTCATCACAAGCCAGATTATGTGATTGATTCGATTGAGGAGTTGCTGACGTTGATCCAGGAATCGGCATTTGAATGACCGAGTCCAATCAGAGGCTAGATCTCTTCTCCAGAAGGAGTCCGGCGGGCACATTTACCGTGCAATGGAAACAATCAAAACGGCCCTTTTCCATATCAATCACGATTCCAAAGGTCGTCCGGGCAGTGGCAGTCCTTCCAGGTGGAGAATAGAAGATTCTGAAGCCCGGTACAACAATTCTCCGATCGAAATCGGAATCTCAGTCGCCCCGCAACAACTGAGATTTGATAACGTCCTATGAGGAGATCACCACCGCATTCATTGTTCTCCTCTCTGAAGGGAGGTCAATCATGAAACGTCACCTTGATCGCCGCACATTTCTGCATCGCACTCTGACCTCTGCCGCTGGCGCCTTGCTTGCTCCTCTTCTTCCAAGAGCGCTCTTTGCGGAGACTGTTACTCCCATTCCAGATCTCAAACTATGCGCTGTGTCGGGCGACCGCCTCTTCGAGAACACCTTTGCTGCAGTCGAAGCGATCGGAGGCATGAACCGGTTTGTCAAGAAAGGTTCTTCGGTGGCGCTCCTGATCAATTCCGTTTTCGACCGACCCGGCACCTACGTCAATCCCGACATTTCTCTTGCCGTTGCCAAGATGTGTCTCGACGCCGGAGCCAAGAGCGTCATCACACTTGAAAGTACCCCCGTGTCATACTGGCGCAGGGCTACCCAGGCCGGGAAGCTGTCGAAAGAAATTAGTCTGATCGGCCGCTCCAGCCAGAAGAAGGATTTCACGGTCGGCAAAGGAAAATCGATTAAGGACGGCTCCGTCTGCTCGGAGCTCCTCTCGTGCGACGTGTTTATCAACATCCCCATCATCAAAGATCACGAAGGCACCCGTTACACGGGGAACCTGAAGAACTTGATGGGGGCATTTTCATCATCGACCTGCCGGCGTTGCCATTTCGGCGATCAGACGATTTTGAAGCAGCTCTTCCAGGGTTACTACAGCAAAATGGAGCTTCTCGCCCAGTCCATCGCGGATCTCAACCTTGTGCGTACTCCCGATCTTTGCGTGGCTGATGTCACCGAAATTCTTGCCACGAACGGGCCTGTCGGACCGGGCCGGCTGAAGACGCCGATGCAGGTCGTTGCGGGTACCAACGCCGTCGCAGTCGACATGTACAGTGTGACACATCTTGGACTCGATCCTGCCGAGCTTCTCGTCATCCAGCGTGCTCAAGACCATGCACTTGGACCCAGAAGCCTTAAGGAAGTAACAATCATAACTAAATGAAGTCGCAGGAAGAGTACACGAGAAGTTCATGTTTCGCTCTGTGAGGCTTGGGTTCAAAGTCTCGGTTCCGTGTCCCCGGATTCATGCATCTTCCCTCAAAGAGTTTTACATTCAGCAAGAGGCTCCTTGAACATCTTTCTCTGTATCACCCTAATCTGAATGTCCGAGTCCAAACAACAGTCCGAGTATTTGCTGGGCGTCAACGAACGGGAACTTGCGCGGTTGCAGTTTCAACATGCCATCTGGGGGCCCGTCACACAAAGGTTCCTGCAACGACTAGGAACCACGGCTGGATGGCGCTGCCTCGATGTCGGTGCCGGACCCGGACTTGTTACGACTGATCTACGCGAACTCGTTGGCGAGAGCGGCGAGGTCATAGCCCTTGACCCGTCAGAGCTCTATATTACATGGTTGGAACAGCAGGTTGCCAGGAGAAATTGGAGCAATGTCCGCTGCGTCCAGGGGACAGCTGAGGAAGCTCCTCTTCCACAGGGGCATTTTGACATTGTGTTCGTACGCTGGGTGATTGCATTTGTGCCAAACCCCGGGAAATTCCTTGCGAGACTCGCCGCAACGCTGAAGCCCGGCGGCATCCTCGCAATTCAGGACTACTACTACGAGGCTTTATCCCTCTACCCTCACGGAGGACCGTGTGATGAGATGGCCAGCATCGTGCGTTCGTATTATCGATCGGGCGGCGGCGATGCCTACATTACCGCAGAAGTTCCAGGCTGGTTCCGAAATCACGGCCTGACCCTTACCGATTTCACTCCAACCTGCCTCTGCGGAGGCCCCGATAGTGACGTCTTCGAGTGGGCATATCAATTCTTCTCCCAACATATCCCATTGATGGCAGATCGGGGATTGATCTCACGCGACAAAGCAGAGGCGCTTCTGGCCGACTGGAAGGATCATCGGAATAATCCCGATACTCTTTTCTTCTCCCCTCTGGTCGTTGACGTGGCGGGAACTCTTCCTCAGTGAACATGACAAGAATCCTGCTCTCCCTGTGCATCACACTGTCTCTCACATCCGCACTCCCCGATGGCAACGCCGTCGCACAGAATTACACTTCTCTTCTCATATCTGGAGTTTTTCAAGAAAAATGCCGTCATTACTGATCAGACAGCAACACGCAGACAACATCTATTCGAGGAGAACGCCTTGATGATGAGTTGTACACGTTTCCTGCTTCTCGCTTCCCTCCTGTTCACAGGCACACTTCAGTCTCAGACTCCAGCCATCGAGTACAAGCTCGGAATGTCCCGGCCGTGGACACATTTGCTCGAAGTGGAGCTTTCATTTACGGGTCTGTCTGCCGGTACGCCGTCGCTCGATTTTCAGATGCCTATCTGGAGGACAGGACGGTACATCGTGTTCGATTTTCCCGGCGGCGTGCAGGAGTTCGGGGCATTCGACGGTTCGGGATCTCCCCTGACCTGGACCAAAACCGACAAGTCCACGTGGAGAGTAAAGAAGAGCCGCTCGACGGCGGTATCGGTGCACTACAAAGTTTACGCAAATGAATTCGACCAACGCACGCGAGGCTTGAACGATGAACATGCCTTTGTTGACGGCTGCGCCGTGTTCATGTTTCTCCAGCAATACCGCTCAGTCCCGATTCGCCTCACCGTCATTCCGTACAACGACTGGCACGTGACAACCGGGCTCGAAAAGATCGCCGGGGAAGAGAACTGGTTTCTTGCACCGAGCTTCGACTTTCTCGCGGACGCACCACTCGAGATCGGTCATCAGAAAGACTATGAATTTGAGGTCGAGGGAAAGAAGCACGTCATCAGTATCTACGGATCCGCAAGCGTTAACATTGAAAACATGATTGCAGATTTCAGCAAGCTCATCAAGGCGAACAAAGAATTCTGGGGCGAGCTGCCATATGACCGCTACGTGTTCATGTTCCATTTCGGCGAGGGCGGGGGTGCCACGGAGCACATGAATTCCACGATCATCCAGGGCCGGCCGATTACGTCCAAAGATCCCTCTTCTCACCGGGGTATCCTCGGCGTTACATCCCACGAGTACTTTCACACATGGAACGTCAAACAACTTCGGCCGAAGAATCTTCTCCCCTACGATTTCACAAAAGAGAACTACGTGCGAGAACTCTGGGTCGCGGAAGGAACAACGTCGTACTACTCGGGTATTCTCCTGAATCGTGCCGGCCTTGGATCATCCTCAGGTCCCCTCGACATGCTGGCGCGAACCGTACAGGAAGATCGCCAGCGCCCGGGAAATCTCATCCAACCCGTCGCTGAGGCAAGTTTCGATTCGTGGGTGAAGGGCAGAGGAAATCCGCAATCGTATAATGCGGAATCCGATTTCTACGGAAAGGGCGCCACCGTCAGTTTGGTCCTCGATCTGGAGATTCGTCATCGGTCGAACAACAAGTACTCTCTCGACGACGTGATGCGAACGCTCTACAAGCGCTTTCCTCTCAGCGGCGGTGTCGGTTATACGAACGACGATCTTCAAGCGATCGCGGAGAAGCTCTCTGGCAGCAGCCTGGCACAGGTTTTCAAGGACTATGTGTACGGTGCAGTACCAGTCGACTGGGAGAGAATTCTGTCGTACGCGGGACTTGAGGTCCGCGCCAGAGACACCGATCGCAGACCAGAGCTCGGACTACGTGCATTTGACCGTGATGGGAAAGTTCGCGTTGCCCAGGTGATCGCCGGATCTGCAGCATATGACGCCGGCATTGATCTCGGAGATGAGATCATCGCTCTCAATGGCGGACGTGTGAGCCAGGCAAGAGATCTCACGGACCGCATCCTCGATCTTAAAGCCGATGACAAAGTGCAGCTAACGTATTTCCGCAGAGATCGGCTGAGAGAAGTCGAGATTCCTTTGCGCTTGCCTGCGGTCCCTGCATATTCGGTCACAAAAACAGCAAATCCCACGCCTCTGCAGAAGTCGATCTACGAATCATGGACAAGGGCGACGTGGTGATTGAACAGAACGGAGGAGTCAGAACACGGCTTGCTTCTGACGTCTTGCTTCTAACGTTTCGCGTCTCACGACCCAGGAACATACTTTGATTTACTACGGAGGATACCAATGAAGAAGATCCTCATTGCATTTCTGGAGTACGGATTCATCATCGGCATGATGATTCTGATCGCCGCGTTCGTCGGTCTCCCACCCGGTGAAGAGGTTTCCCTTCAGAAGATACCTGCGCCATCAATCCCGAGGTTTGTACAGGGGTTCGGGCCGTGGGACAAGGATCTGACGCTGCCTACCCGGAGCGACCGGATCGCGAACTACACAATGGACGTCCGGCTTGATACAAAGACCAACATCATTCATGGATGGGAGATTCTTGAATGGAAGAACACGACGGGGCGGGCACAGCAGGAATTTCCATTTCATTTGTATCATAACGCCTGGAAAAACAATCGCAGTACGTTCTTCAAGGAAGAAGGCGGACGTCAGCCCGAACGCCTGGCGAGTGACAAGGATTTCGGCTATACAAATGTAAAGAGCGTAATGGTGCTCGATGCGAAGGGAGAAACAGACATCACCGGTACCTTCAAATACATCCAGCCGGACGACGGGAACAACGACGATCAGACTGTCTGTCAGGTGCGCGCCCCAAAACCTGTTCCAAACGGACAGACCATCCGTTTCAAAATCGAGTTTGAAACAAAACAGCCGACCCCGGTTTCACGTACCGGAGCGATTCGCAACTATCACTTCGTTGCCCAGTGGTTCCCCAAGATCGGCGTCTGGTGGCAGGGTGCGTGGAATTGTCATCAGTTTCACGCGAACACGGAATTCTTCGCGGACTTCGGTGTGTACGATGTAAAGATCACTGTCCCCGACACCTACGTCATTGGAGCAACAGGGGGCATTGCGAAAAGCACTGTGCAAAACAGCGACAGCACAATTACACACCAGTTTTATCAGGAAGATGTCCACGATTTCGTTTGGGTCACATCCCCGGACATCGTGGCGACGGTTCGTAAGTTCCGGCATGTGGAGATGGAGGAGGGTGAGCGGCCTGACCGGCATCATCCGTTGAAGGAAGTCACCGTCATTCTGCTGACTCAGCCGCAACGCGACAATATGATCGAGCGATACTTCACAGCAACGTTTAACGCATTGCGGTACTATGGCGAGTGGTACGGTGAATACCCGTACGACGCGGTCACCGTCGTTGATCCCGCAAATGGAAGCGCATCAGGGGGCATGGAATACCCCACGCTCTTCACCGGCGGCACAACCCGGTACAGCCCAAAAGAGAACTCCTCCCCGGAGGGTGTGACCGTCCACGAATGCGGCCACCAGTGGTGGTATGGCTTAATCGGGAACAACGAATTCGAAGAGGCGTGGCTCGACGAGGGCTTCAATACATATTCCACGGATCGCGTGATGAATGTCGCGTGGCCTCCGTTCAAGCTCATGCGCACATTCTTTGGCGGAAGGGGCGCTGACAGCTATGTCGGTGTTTCCTATGTGTTTCATGACATCGATGCTCCCCCCCTCGGACCCAGCGATGCCGGTATCCGCTACATGGGAGAGAATGACATCATGATGCGGTACGGGTGGGAGTACTACCAAACGTACGGGCTGAACTCGTACACGAAGCCCGCGCTCTCTCTGATCATGCTCGAACGGTATCTTGGCGAGGAAATGATGTATCGCGTTCTTCGCACGTATCACCATCGCTACCGCTTCAAGCATCCGACAACGCAGGATTTCATCAACGTCGTCAACGAGGTGAGCGGAAAGAACATGGGGTGGTTCTTTGAAAACACCTGGTTCAGTGCGAACCTCTTCGACTACAGTATTGACAACATCACAAACCGAAGAGTTCCACCCCGGGCGGGCATTTTCACCATGAACGGCCAGCCCAATGACTCCAGTGTCCCGGAACAGCCAAAACAATATGAATGTGAGGTGGTTGTCAAGCGCGAAGGAGAAGCCGTTGCTCCTGTTGACATCATGATCGTCTTTAAGAATGGCGACATCCGGCGCGAAGGATGGGACGGACAGTACCGCTGGAAGAAGTTCACCTATCAGACCGATTCGCCGGTCAGCTATGCGATTGTAGATCCCGAAAAGAAACTCGCCCTCGACATCAACTACAACAATAACAGCAAAGTAGCGCGAGATCCGGGGTACAGGTCTCTCGCAGCACGCAAGCTTGCGGCAAAGTGGATGTTCTGGGTGCAGAACTACTTTGAATTTGCCTCATTCTGAGGCCATAGACGCAAAAGCCGAAGCACGAATATCAAAATACGAAGGTCACTCGAAACACAAAAATGAGAAGCGTAAGGCCCGTTCTGGAATGTCGGAATTCACATTCTTTTCGAATTTCGTATTTCGCCTGCCCGCCTCACTGGACACAGTGTAGCAGGCGGGAGTTTCGGATTTGACACAAAGCACGACGCATTGCAGACATTTGCTCTCCCCAAGGAGACACACATGAAAATCATTTCTTCTTTCAAACAGGGGTTTACCCTCACACGACGCACGAAGCGTATGATCTTCTTCGCATGGTTCGTCAATGTCATGCTTGCCATGGTGATTGCCCTCCCCACGATGAAGCAACTCGACGGATACCTGCGCGGCACAGTCATGGACGAGAAAATCCTCGAACGCACGGATGCCGCATGGGTTGGCGCCTTCCGCGCAGACATGGAGAAGAGCGAATACATCCGCGGCCTTGACTGGACGATCTATGAGTACGCGCCGTTCCTGAATCATCTCGAAATGCAGATGAACGGCACCTTCGTACGAACACTCGGAACGTTTCTCTACGATCTGATCTTCAGGTGGGAGCTCACTCTCGGCCCCACCTCACTCCTGTTTTTCCTCAGCCTCCTCTATGTGTGTGTCAACGCATTCCTTGCCGGGGGATTCATCGGCATCTACGCCAAGGACTATCCCTCAACATTTACTGAGTTTCTCATGGACGGAGCGCGGTACTTCGGAAAGTTCTTCCGCCTGGCACTCGTCGCCCTGATTGTTTACTATCTATTCTACGTGTTCCTCGTCGACGGAATCAATTCCTTCATCCAGTCAACAACTCAAACAGAAGCGTCCGAGGCTCTTCCGTACCGATACTATATGATCCGAAACGTCGTCGTTCTCTTCTTCCTTTCACTCCTTGCCATGATGTTCGACTATGCCCGTGTCAGGATGGTCGTGGATGACCGGACAAGTTCTCTTGGCGCATTCGCGGCAGGCACCCGGTTTGCATTCAGCAACTTCCGGAATACCTACGGTCTCTACCTTCTGTTGACGCTCGTGGGATTTCTGTTGATCGTACTCTATGCTGTAACAGAGAGCCTTATCCCACAAAGCTCGTACTGGCCTCTCTTCCTCTTGTTTGTCGTGCAACAAGCATACGTACTTCTTCGATTATGGCTGAAGGCTGCATACTATGCGGGTCAGACACGCCTGTACCAGGGGATCGTAACTCATCAACACGCAGCGAGCGTTTCACCACCGCCGCCATCGGTATAATGTTCGTACGCGCGCCGAACAGTTCACGCGGCAGCGGTGGCGGCAAATGAATCTCTCACTCGTTACGCTCGAGGAAAGCGGCTTCCTCGCCCATCTTTCTTACAAATACTTCAAGCGGGCCACAACTCTTGACAGCCTCGTTTTGATTGTGCTTGTTGGCACCGGCCTTTCATCCGCCCTCCTGATGAATGACACGCTCGCGATTGCCGGAGACCTCTCGATTCTTGGAGCGGCAAGCAATGTCATCATCATTCACAATGCCGAGAAGCGCTTAAAAGCGACCATTCGTTTCCTTGAGTTTTTTGCGGATAGGAATACCGTTAACGGCGCTGAATGGATTTGTTTATTGGTTCTTTCTCAGATTCCTCTGATTTGCCTGCACCGAGCCTTTGGAACAAGTTGTCCCCTCTATCGTATAGAGACTATTCCCGTTCCCATATAGAGGAGTACCCTATGATTCTAAATATCCGTGTCATTTTCTCCCTCCTTCTTGTGCTGGCCGCGTTGCTCTCAACGGCGGGGAGCGTTGGTTTCGCGCAAGAACCGTTCGCGCTCATCAACACCTACAACAAAAAGGAAGTCATGATTCCGATGCGCGACGGGGTGAAGCTTCATACGGCCATCTACACGCCAAAAGACACAACCCAGCAATACCCCATTCTGATGACGCGCACTCCCTACAGCTCCGCCCCGTACGGAGAAGCATCGTTTCCTCCTTTTCTCGGGTCACAGGCTGAGAAGTTTGCTCGTGACGGCTACATTCTTGTCACTCAGGATGTACGCGGCCGGTACATGTCGGAGGGCACGTTCGTCAACGTTCGTCCGCACATCGCGACGAAGAAGAGTCCGCAGGATATCGATGAAAGCAGCGACACCTACGACACTGTCGAATGGCTGATTAAGAACACACCACACAACAATGGCAGGGTCGGAATCTACGGCATTTCGTATCCGGGATTCTACAGCACAACCGGCACGATCGAGGCGCACCCGGCAGTGAAGGCCACGTCTCCCCAGGCACCGGTGTCCAAATGGATGGCGGGAGATGATTTCTTTCACAACGGAGCGCTACTGCTGCCTCACGCATTCGACTTTTTCGCTTCGTTCGGATGGCCGCGACCCCAACCGACCACCAACGATTCCCGGCGTTTCAACCACGGTATCACGGACGGCTACAAATTCTTCCTTGATCTCGGTCCCCTTCCAAATGCCAACAAGAAATACTTCAAAGACAGTGTTGCATTCTGGAATGATATCATGAAGCACGGAACATGGGACAGTTTTTGGGAAGCGCGCAACATCCTCAATCACGTGAAAAACATCAAACCAGCAACCCTTGTTGTCGGCGGCTGGTATGATTCAGAGAATCTCTATGGTGCCCTCAACCTCTACTCCACCATAGAGAAGCTCAATCCGGGAAATCAGAACCGGATCGTCATGGGACCCTGGTCGCACGGGCAGTGGGGATACGACAAGGGAGATTCGCTCGGCATGATGAAGTGGGGTTTGAAGACCGGCACCTTCTACGTCGACAGCATCATTTTCCCCTACTTCAGCTATTACCTGAAAGGGCGAGGGGACGGGAAGTTCCCGGAGGCGACCGTGTTTGAAACGGGGAACAACCAGTGGCGTTTTCTCGACAGCTGGCCGCCAAAGAACGTGACACCGACCAATTTGTATTTGAGAGCGCAGGGACAGCTCTCGTTCGACACGCCGAAGCAAGCCGGCAAGGGAGAAGAGTATGATGAATACATTTCCGATCCAGCCAAGCCGGTGCCCTACACGGCGGAGATCCGTCAGTGGTACAACGGCGCTTTCCCTGTGGAAGACCAACGATTCGCTTCTACCCGGCCCGATGTGTTGGTCTATACGTCCGAGGTTCTCACGGAAGACGTTACCGTCGCCGGTCCCATCACAGCGTCAATGTTCGTATCGACCTCCGGATCGGACTCAGACTGGATTGTGAAGCTGATCGATGTGTTTCCTGAGAGCGCATCCTATGAGGGATGGGGGAAAATGAGGTTTGATCCGAACTTCTCCAAGCTGCGCGGCTATCAGATGATGGTGCGAGGTGATGTGCAGAGGGGGAAGTTCAGAAACAGCATGTCAACACCCGAGCCATTCGTGCCGAATCAGGTGACCAAGGTCGAGTTCGTCCTGAATGACGTTTTCCACACGTTCAAGAAGGGTCATCGGTTGATGGTGCAAATTCAAAGCTCCTGGTTCCCGATGATCGACCGAAATCCACAGACTTTTGTCGATATCTACAACGCAAAAGAGTCTGACTTCAAGAAAGCTACTCAGCGAATCTATCGTTCTCCTCAGTGGAGTTCTCGCCTCACGATTCCGATTCTGAAGTGACGTGACGTTGGCAGACCTGTCAGGTTTCAGCAAAGCCATGAGAAGAAGCCTGACAGGTTTCCAACGATTGCACCTCTCCGCGGTCCATTTCCATTGAGACTCTTTTCTTTTTTCCATACCTTGTCGCACTCAATAGTCCAGCCCACTGACCACGATTCACTGTTTTTTTCCAAGTGATTTCATGAACGAACCAACGAGGGTATTTGTCACAGGATCGACCGGTTTCATCGGCACGAAGCTTGTTCAAGAGCTCGTCGAACGGGGCTTTATTGTCCATGCCCTGACGCGAGGTACGAGCAATAAAGACGGCCTGTCGCACGAACGTGTCAAGCTTGTGACGGGGGATATTCTTGATCGTTCTTCCCTCCAGAGGGGGCTGGAAGGATGTTCTCAGGTCTATCACCTTGCGGCATATGCAAAGAATTGGGCCCCAGACCCGCGCGAGTTCTACAAACAGAACGTTGAAGGAATGCACAACGTGTTCAGCGCGGCGACATCCGTTGGAGTGTCCCGGGTCGTTTTCACATCAACAATAGTCACCTTCGGCCCCACGCCTCCCGGTGTCGTGGGCAACGAAGAAATGGCTCGCATCACTCCGAGGTACTACACGGAATACGAGGAGACGAAGGCGATCGCGGAACAGGAAGCTCTCCGGATGGCAGCGGAAGGATTCCCCGTGGTGATTGTCAATCCATCCCGTGTCTATGGTCCGGGGAAGCTCACCGAGGGAAACTCGGTATCTCTTATGATTGATATGTATGACCGGGGGAAGGTACCGGTACTGCTGCGCGGCGGCGTCAACATCGGCAACTACGTGCTTGTCGACGACCTCGTGAAAGGCCATATTCTGGCAATGGAAAAGGGCCGCATCGGCGAACGGTATATCCTCGGCGGTGAAAACTCTTCTCTCAAGCACTTTCATGATCTCGTTGATGAAGTGAGCGGGAAGAAGCATTTCCAGATGAACCTCCCTCCATCTCTCGCCTATGCGTATGCCTGGACCGAAAAGAAGAAAGCCGAGCTGCTCGGCATCTATCCACAGATTACACCCGGATGGGTGGAGACGTTTCTCCAGGACTGGGCATATTCACCGGCCAAAGCTCAACGGGAACTCGGCCTTCCTGTTACTCCTCTCAAGGAAGGAATCAGAATGACCTACGAATGGATTCTCCGGCAGCGCCGGCAGAAAGGAAAGCAATGATCGATCAAAACCGTGTGGGCCGATTTGACCGCTCGCTTTCTCTGTCCGGACTCTTCAGCGGTGATGCCAAGAAGCCGACTATCATTCTTCTCCTTGCACCCCTGATTCTGACGACATGGAAGTACTTCGGCACGAAGGCCTTCTATCTAAGCAACCTGACGTCGACGTTCGTTCTTTTCGAGAATCCTGAGCAGACTGCTGAGCTCTACACGTTCTTCTCGGCGTTCCTTTTGTTCGCGATCCTGCCCTGGCTGATCGTAAGGGTTGTCTTTCACGAGAAGATCTCCTCATACGGACTACAACTGGGCGATTGGCGGTTTGGCCTCAAGGCATTATTGATCCTCACACCGATTTTCGTCATCGCATCCTACACCTCGATCAACGATCCAGAATTTCTGGCAGAGTATCCTCTCTTCAAAGGAGCAGGTTCTTCCCCATCGATGTTTCTCGGCCATGCGATGGCATACCTGTTCTTTTACACCGGCTGGGAAGTGTTTTTCAGAGGCTTCATGCAGTTCGGGCTTCGGGACACCATGGGCGACTGGAACTCCATTCTAGTTCAGACAGCTCTCTCCTGCATCGTTCACATCGGAAAGCCGACCGGAGAAATCTACAGCTCCATTCTTGGGGCGCTCATTTGGGGAATCCTCGCATTCCGCACACGATCAATCATCTGGGGCCTTCTTGTTCATTGGTTCCTGGGCGTGTCTCTCGATTTCTTCATCTGTTACGCACGGTGAAGAGACGATATGGCAATGTGGAGAGACCGTAACGAGGGAATGAGAGTTCTATCCTCAACTCTGACCTAACCATCTCACTAATCTCCCTTTTCAGGAAATGACCAACAAGACGATCTCGTTCAACGGTTTATCGCTCCGCGCCACGGATGGACTGATTCTTTTCACTCTCGCTTTTTTTAGTCTGTTGGCCCTCGTCTTTTTTGCACGCATCGATGGATGGTGGATTCTTATCCTGAAAAATGCCGCTGCAGCGCTTGCATTTCTTTTTCTGGTATATGTTTCCTCACGGGCTCGGCAGAAATTCCTGAAGTTCTTTCTCCGCGTTGCCGCCGTGACGCTCGCATACGCGTACTTGTTCGGGGCGGTGGATAAACTACAGCTTATTCTTCATGGCGAGTGGCTCGATGCCTATGTACTTGATTTCGAGCAGTACGTCTTCGGCGTGCAGCCAACGCTGTGGCTCGAGCAGTTCACGATGCCGGTGTTGACTGAATGGATGATGTTTGCCTACGTCATTTACGTACCATTGTACCCGGTTCTTTGCGGCCTGATTTACTATCGCCACGGCGATGTTGCGATGGAGGATTACTTCTTCACCCTCGGCCTTACGAATATCCTGTGCGACATCGGCTTCATCCTCTTCCCCGTTGCCGGACCGATGCCGACGATCGGTGAAATCTACTCCGTTCCTCTCGACGGCTATGTGTTTACCTATCTGGGCGAGCTTATGCGATCACAACTTCACTATGTAGGCGGCACCATTCCAAGCCCTCACTGCGCCGCAGCAACAATCATGTGGATTATGGCGTACCGTTACCATCGTCCATCGTTTTGCATCCTTGCGCCCGTTGTGCTGTCCCTCTATGTCTCGACCTTCTATGGCCGTTATCACTATGTGACAGATGCGGTCGTGGGGGTTGCGGTGGCGTTTCTCGCACTCGCTGTTGTTCCCGCTGTAATCCGCGCCTGGGATCGCCTCTCTCTCCGCTTGGCATCAACGCAATCCGCCACGTCATAATTCCGGCGGGGTGAACGAACACGACACGCACAGGATCAGGAGACAGATTCAGGCTTGATTTTCCTGCACAAATGAAGTACCATTTTTCACAGACGATTCTCTCGCACCGGACAGGCCGTGGTCTTATACTTTTTTCAGCGCATAGTACAGATCCTGATCGATCCCGAATACACGACAGCAACCCTGTACGATTCTCCGCGGGTAGGCGAAGCTTTCATTATTGTATCGCTTTATGCTCTCGCAACCTCCGTTGACTCTTTCCTCTCCGGTTTCCTGAGAACGAATACTCTGTCGATCGGCCTGCTCTCATTCCTCATTTCAACGCTTACGACGTACTTGCTCTGGATTTTCCTTGCCATCATTTTTCACGTCTCGGCAGAACTCCTGGGTGGACTTGGAGAGTTTCCCATGGCGCTTGGGTACGTCGGACTCGGCACGGCGCCCCTGGTTTTCACGTCTCTTTTTTCACTCATTCTCACACTCGTCTCGATCATTTTCTATCCGGAGGAAGAAGAGAGGATTTTTCCACTTCTTGCCTCGATCGTCACGGTCATAGGAATGGCATGGGGAACGCCCGGCGTTCTGTGCTATTTCGGTCTGAAGAATGGGGAGAAGCTCAATCCGATCAAAGCCTTTCTCGTATCGTTTGTTCTATTTTCCGCTCTCTCGTTATTCGTTCTCTACAAATCCGACTTTTTCTAGCCCGTGGTCCGTCAGGCGCTTGTACCTTCTTAACAGTGTATCGAGGTCTCCCCATGAAGCTCTCCAAGCTTGCTCTCCTCATCGTCGCGTTGTGGCTTGCCTCCTGTGAACCTTCAGGAGAAGGCCCGTATGACCTTATCCTCCAGAACGCAAAGGTCATCGACGGGACAGGAAATCCCTGGTATCAGGCCGACGTTGGAATCTACCGTGACAGAATTGTTGCCATCGGCAAGCTCGATGCCAAAATGGCAAAGCGTGTCATTGATGTCGCGGGAAAGGTGGTCGCGCCCGGATTCATCGACATCCTCGGGCAGACGGAGACGGCCATTCTCGTTGACAACCGGGCCATGAGCAAGATCTCACAAGGAATCACAACAGAGATCAACGGCGAAGGGGAATCTGCCGCCCCCCTGAATGAGACCATCATGAAGGAACTGAAACCATATGTAGACAAGTATGGCCTCACAGTTGATTGGACCGACTTTGACGGATACTTTGCCCGGGTCGAGCGCAGCAAGAGTGCTATCAACCTTGCCTCTTTTGTTGGCGCGACTCAGGTCCGTGCGTATGTCATTGGGTACGAGAACCGAGATCCCTCGTCCGATGAGCTGGCAATCATGAAGCAACTTGTCCGGAGCGCTATGGAGCAGGGAGCGCTTGGCCTCAGCTCAGCCCTTGAATACACGCCAGCCATGTATGCCAAGACACCTGAGCTCATCGAACTCGCGAAAGTCGCGGCTGAATTCGGTGGTATCTATGTGACACATATACGCAACGAGCAGGAAGGGATTATTGAAGCGGTGCTTGAGGCGATTGACATCGGGCGGGCGGCGAAGATCCCGGTGGAGATTTGGCATCTCAAGGTTGCCGAAAAACCGAACTGGGGCCGCATGCCGGAAGTTGTCCGGATTATTCAGGATCACCGAAATCAGGGGCTTGATATCACTGCCGATCAGTATCCCTACATCGCCTTTTCGAACTCTCTGAGTGCAGCGCTTCCGGGGTGGGCACGGGAGGGCGGATCTGACAAACTCCTTGATCGTCTGAAGGATGCCCGCACACGCAGCCGGGTAAAGACTGACATGGAGAAGTCGGGAAAGCTCCGGGGGATGGATTTTCACACGATGATGATATCATCAGTTGCTAGTCCGGCTCTCAAAGAGTGGGAAGGAAAACGCCTGACGGATGTAGCGGCAGCATGGAAGAAAGATCCTCTCGACGCAATGCTTGATTTCATCATTGCGGATTCAGCGAGAACAGACCGCGTCGTCTTTGCGATGACCGAAGAGGATTTGAGAATGGGAATAGGGCAACCCTGGGTTAGTTTTTGTACAGATGCTACGGCGCGGGCACTTGATGGCCCGCTCTCGATTGGCAGGCCTCATCCACGGGCATACGGGAGCTTTCCGCGCATCCTTGCGCTCTATGTACGGCAGAGCAATATTCTCTCTCTTGAAGATGCCATACGGAAGATGACTTCTCTTCCTGCTCAACGTGTGGGACTCAAAAACAGAGGAATCCTGAAGGAGGGATTCTTCGCAGATGTCGTTGTCTTCAATCCTGAAAAGGTCACTGACAAAGCGACGTTTGAACAACCTCACGCGTACTCAGAAGGTATCGACCTCGTGCTTGTCAATGGCATACCGGTGTGGGAAAACAACTTGTTCACGGGGAACCTTCCGGGCCGGGTCCTGAGGGGACCAGGGTATCGACGCAAATAGAACCGATTGTTGATATCCATCAGCAATAAAAAAGCCGCGGGAACACTCCACGCGGCTTTTTCGCTTTCCGTCTTACCACTTACATCTTACTTCTCACGTCTTCCGTCTTCCGTCTTCCGTCTTCCGTTTCCCGTCTAACTTCTTACGCCCCCTATCGCTTCTTCAGCGCCCTTGTCCAATGCACAATTTGGCGCTTCACGTCGTGCGGCGAGGTGCTGCCAGCAGACTTTTTCTGTTCAACGCTCTTCTGAGCGACAATATGATCAAAGACATCAGGTCCGAAGAGTTTTGAGAACGTCTGGAGGGTTTCGAGATCCAGGTTGCCGAGGTACATTCGGTGATCGAGGCAATAGGATACCACCCTCCCTGTCACCGTATGCGCATCCCGGAACGGCATTCCCTTTCTCACAAGGTAGTCTGCGATTTCCGTCGCCGTCAGGAAATCCTCCCTCAGTTCCTCTTCCATCCGATGCCTGTTGAATGTCGTGTGGACCAGCATTTGCCCCATAATTGCCAGGCATTGCTGTGTTGTGTGCACAACGTCGAACATCGGCATCTTGTCTTCCTGCATATCTCTGTTATATGCCAGCGGAAGGCCTTTCATGATTGTCAGGAGATTTACGAGCGCACCATATACTCGCCCCGTCTTACCACGTACCAACTCCGCAATGTCGGGATTCTTCTTCTGCGGCATGATACTGCTTCCCGTGGTATAGGCATCGCTGATATGGACGAAGCCAAACTCCTTCGTACTCCAGAGCACAAGCTCCTCCGCCATACGACTCAGGTGCATCATCACGATACTGCAGGTTGATGCAAGCTCGATGACATAGTCGCGGTCGCTCACTGCGTCGAGACTGTTTTCCACAACTCCGTCGAAGTGAAGCTTCTTTGCGACTTTCGCGCGGTCTATAGGAAATGACGTTCCAGCGAGAGCCGCTGCTCCCAGGGGAAGTTTGTTGAGACGTACCGCACAGGCTTGCAGACGTTCATGGTCGCGTTCGAGCATCCACATGTAGGCTAGAATGTGATGCGACAGCATGACGGGTTGAGCTCGTTGCAGGTGCGTGTATCCCGGCATGAGTACCCCGAAGTACTTTTCTGCCTTGTAGAGAAGGACCCTCTGCAGATGCACAACAAGTCTACCGAGTTCCTTTGCTGCCGTACGAAGGAAGAGTCGTTCATCAAGGGCAATCTGATCATTCCTGCTCCGCCCCGTGTGGAGCTTTCCTCCCACCGGTCCGACTTTCTGAATCAGCCGTTGTTCAATGGCAAGATGAACATCTTCATGGTCAGCGGTCAGCTTGAACTTTCCAGTCTCTATCTCTTTCTGGATTTGTTTGAGGGCGGTTCTGATCCTCCGCGCCTCGGTTGCGCTGAGAATGTGCGTCGCGCTGAGCATTTCCACGTGGGCAATGCTGCCCGCAATATCCTCGCGATAGAGCTGCTTGTCCAGATCTATCGATGAGGAAAATTTGAGGGCAATGTCAGCGAGCGGTTCTTTGAAACGCCCACCCCAGAGAGCATGATGTGCCATAGGGAGATTTCCGATCTTCGATGTTCGATTGACGATGTTGGAATGTGGGTTGCTGTGCACAGAGGAATCTGTGCGGTCGATTTGCCATTCCGACTATTCAGTTACCCCTTAAGGGGCTTAAGCCGTCTAGGCCCTCTCCATGCAAATCATTCGCAAGTAACCAGCGGAACATTTGCACTTCAAGATATTGTTTTTTCCTGACCCTATCAACGAGCCTTCAGAAATCAGTATCTCACCGCATTGCCGGACTCTGCTGGCCCACCTGCTCAGCCCCTTCTGCATAGAGCCTGACAAACTCTTCAAGTCCTCCAACAACCTTCTCCGCGATCGCCTCGCGGAAATTGTCGTCCATCAGCTTCATCTCGTCTTCCGGGTTGGAGAGAAACGCTGTCTCGACCAGAACATTTGGCAGCTGCGTCGGTGCATTGAGGGAGAAGTTGAAACTCCCCACCATGCCGAACTGATTCAAGCCAAGCTCCAACATGCGCGTGTACATGATATCTGCCAGCGGCTGATAGCCGAGATGGCGATAGTACGTGCTGGTCCCCTTCACAGCTTCAGCATCAGAGCCTGCTCCTCCGGCATTGCAGTGAATGCTGACCAGGATCTGAGATCCGCCGGCAAGAATGGCGTCAGTCCTTTCAGGCATACCAACGTTGGTGTCGTCGGTTCGAGTCATCACGACCTTCGCCCCTTTGTTCTGAAGAAGCAATTGAAGATGCTTCGCAATGGCCAGATTTATTACCTTCTCTTGAAGTCCCGTCGGACCGACTGCACCCAGCGCATCGCCACCATGACCTGCATCGACAGCAATTGTGAAACCGAAGAGCACTGACGCCTGATCAGAGATCTTTGGGGGCTTCCGAATCCGGATCCTCAGGCCCGATCCCTGTTCGTACGCGACATCATATCCCCAGTGTTGGGCATTCTTCAGAGCGACGGTGAGGCGATAATGATCAGCGCCCACCTGATCCCAGCTCACGCTCTGCACGCCGGTCGCGGAACGGTGATGCGTTATCCAATTCGTATTCGATGTCGCGCCAAACACGTCAACGATCAGCGAAGGCGGATTGACAATCTGATCCGTTAGAAACGGGAGACGCTGACTCAGCGAAACGCCAACGATATCCTCGGTTGCGTTTCCTGTTGCCGAGATCGAACCGACAAGGGATTTCGGCAACGGCGTCTCAACCGGAAGCAACCGTGCGTAATCATCAGGCAACCATCCAACCATCCCATCGGCCAGCTGCACCTTGTACTGTCGGCCGACCTTTCCAACAATCTGCACATACACGCCCGTTGAGAGGTAACCGAGTTTGGCTCCGCCAAGTCTGTCCTGGCCTAATCCCGCATTCAAGAAGGGCCGCCGACCTGTTGTGATTGCCACCCGCGGGAGTTCCTGAGGAAGAATCGACACCTTCCCGCCCGAAAATCCCTTTTCACTGCTCCAGAAACTCTTCTTTAGCCGGACCCGCACAGCAACATTTTTTGCCTCATCCGTCTCCTTGATCTTATAGCGACCGACGTACTCTCCCGATCCTGCCGTGCTGTCATTCGATGGCAGCTCGAGCATCGGAATCCCAGACTCCACATCTTCAATATCAAAACAAGCTTCGTAACCCGGACTTCCCCGAAATTTCACTTCGAGGATGTCGTCTTTCCCAAGCCACACATCCTGCCGCGGCTCAATCGACTCCTCATCGATGACAGCCGGCTCATGAGTCAGCGGCTTTGGCGGCTCCGGCCGGACAAACGTGAAATCCTTCACAAGAGAATCGCCGCTCGATGAACGCGCAACGACACGCACGACGTTCGTTCCGACCGACAGATTCGCTGATCCAACAAACGCCCCGCTACCATAGACCTTCACCTCTTTTCCATTGATGAAGACCCTGGCATTGGGATGTGTGCAGGCCGCGAAGTTTGCGCGAGGTGAGTTGCTCCGCATGCTGTCACGTGAGGGCGACACAAAGCGCATAGAGAGTGAATCCGATGGGCTCGACTGAATTTCACCCGGCGCAGCTGCCAGACCACCACCACCGCCGAAAAGCATAACCATGAGTAACATGATCCGTGTCACCAAAACCTCCGGAGTTCGTAGTGATATGATTGCGGTTCAATCAACCAACAATTGGAGAAAGATTCAAGTGAGGAGAAGACAGGCAGAATTGCAGAAGCGTTCGTCGCCGGTTACTATCAGGGTTTCCTTGACGCGTCTGTGATCATCGGCGGGATAGCCCGCTTCCAAACACCGTTCCGTGCAACGGCAGCATAGAGCGTGTCACCTGCGATCGCAAGCGCATATACTTTCACTTGCGGCATCCCGGTGGTAACATTCTTCCACACGGAACCGTTTGTTGTTGTAACATAGACACCCTCCCCGGTCCCCGCAAACACACACCCACCGGCGGGGCCAACAGAGACAGCCAGAGAGTAAACTGATGGATTGCGCAGTCCGTAGTTGACAGGCTCCCATCTTCTCCCATCGTCTGTCGTACGATAAATCCCCGTCCCTTCCGTCGCTGCAAACACGTTTTCGCCATCATTCTTCTTCCCTTTCGGACTCGAGGCGAGAGCGTTCACAGGGACATAGACTGAGCGGCCATTGGCCGGCAAGCCATTGCTTGCGCTTGTCCATTGCCTGCCGTTGTTTGTCGAAAGGAAAATGCCGTCCCCCGTTGTACCGGCAAACAGATAGTCACCGCTCGTTGCCAACGCGGTAATCGTCGGTGGACCCATTGGCGCCGAACTTGTGAGCCCCTCATTCGCTACACTCCAGCTTCCACCTCCGTTCGTTGATCTATAGATACCGCCGAAATTCATCCCCGCGATGAGATACTTCCCGCTCGCCACAAGCGCAAACACCGTTGGTCCGCCATAGTACGCTTTGGCACCGACGATGGCGGCGTGCCTTTCGGTTTCAACAACGGGTGTCTGGTCGACAGGATTCCAGGTTACACCGTTGTCAATCGAAAGGTAGACTCCGTCGAGCTGTGTCCCTGCAAAGAGCATGGTTCCACCCGGGACGGAGCGTACAGCCAGTGCTGTCACACGACCTTCAGGCAAGCCTTTTTTCGAAGCCATCCACGTACGGCCTCTGTCGCTGGAGGTGAGCATCCCCCTGCTGTGTCCCGCGTAGAGATTGCTGTCGGCTGTGGCAAGCACTGTCGCGGTAAAATTCTGGGGACTGCTCGTGGGAATCCATTGTGCATGCAGTTGGACGACGAGCAACGGCAGCAACGCAAGAGATCCGATTCGCCAGACGCAACATTTTACAGCGATATGCTTCATAACCAAGTTCCGTGCGTCGTACAATCAGTTTTGCAGGCTTTTGCTTACCCAGATCGGGTATTGGAAGGTTTGATCATCTGCTCGATACACAAGCAGCAAATCCATCACGGGAAGAATCTTAACAGTGCCCGTGCGGCTAACCACTTCTCTGCACTTATTCACAAGGCCAAAAATGTAGAATTGTTCAGACCTGGAAACCGTTTGGCCCGACATCACATCTTTGGGTTGAATCAGAAGAGGGGTATCAAAGAAGACAATGAAATCAATGGGGTCTCTGTTCGAGTTCATTCCGGCGCACTGCTCGTAAGGTTTTTCTGTATTGAGGATATCGGTGTAGCGTGTAAATGTTCCGCGAAACGCAACTGTCTTGCCGATCCACTGATCCTGATTTCTGTACATACCCTCGTTTGTGAACTCAAACGACGCGCGGTCGATGACTTTCTGTATCAGTTCACGGTTGCCGCGCACGTACGAATTTTGGGCAATCGCCGACGCTCCGCCTGTCGGCATGTTCACAAGGACGAACAAGAGAACAACCTTACAACGGTGCACAGCGCGTTCCTCCATAATTCGTAACAGAATCAGAGCACCTGGATGTGCGCATCCCGCAGAAGGTACTGCGGGCATCGTTCAATGTCAAATCTCAAACAAAAAGGCCGATGGTGTTTGTCCATCGGCCATACGGTACAGAACCAGCAGTGTGCGACACACGTGTCTTGTTTAATGCTCCAAACTGAGCGTCGCCGATGGAAAGAATCTTAGCATGTTCGTGTGCACGCCGGTCTTGCGGTTGAAATAGTACACGTTCATCCGGTCGTACGCGTTGATCAACTGGCCCCCAAGACTACCTCTGATGCCCGATACTACGAATCTGAACGTCGCACTCAGGTCGAGCCGGTGATATGCCGGAAGTCGCCACCCGTTTTTCTCGCCTACTGCTATGTATGGCTTTCCCGTCTCTGTCTCGATTGGGCTAGAGAATGGATTGCCCAGCATCAACCTGTCAAAGTATCCAACGCTTGCACTGTAAGGAAACCCGCTTCCGAACTCCCACCGACACGTTATCTCAAGGTTCTTGAGTGGCTCGGCCGTCGCAAGAAGGTTCACATGATGTCGCCTGTCATACCGTGGAGGATAGCCGAATCCCCGATTGTTCACATTGCTCCAGCTCAATGTGTAAGTCGCATAGAGATCCGCAATCGAGATCTTTGATCTGAAGAGAACCTCTAACCCGTACGAGTTACCCGTTCCCCGGATGTAGTCCGGGTCCGCGGCGTCGATCTTGTCACGGTTGTACACCACCAGAGAGCTGTAATGTTTGTGGTATGCCTGAATGTTGAGCGATGTTGTTGCACTTGTATTGCCGTCCAGCCCGAGCACGATGTGCGAAACCCTTTCCGGCGGCAAATTATCGGGTATCTTGATCCACGCATCGAAGATTGGCATAACATCGTCTTCATTATTCACCGTAATTGAACGCTGGTTAAACAGGCCGATTGACGCCTTCGCCTTCCAGTTGCCGAATGCCTCGTAACTCAGATTCAGTCTTGGCTGGAACGCCCCGATTCCTTCTTCACCGACGACAAGTGAGCCGAAATCCATATGAAGTCCCAGATCGAGCAGAAATCTCTCATACCGTGCCTGGTGCCTTATCCAGGTCGATGCATCTACAAAGCTGTTGTAAATATTTGAGAGTACACCGGGCTTCATGACTGGTTTGTACTCAATGGTCACAAAGCTCAGATCGAAACCGAAAAAGAAAAGATCCTGTGAGTCCGTGTAATATGTCGCTTGAGCACGCAATCCGGGCTCTTTTACGCTCGCGTAGGCAGGTTGCTCCACCGTGGTCGAACTGCTCCGGTTCGCCTTGTACGATGTGTAATGAGCAAAGACTTGAATGAACACCCTTTCACCCAACAAATTCGAGAATGATCCGCTGGCAGCCGACGTCTGCCACGTGTAGTCAGGCTCAGGAGAGAGCATCGAATAAGTCTGCCGGTACAAATCGGAATACCGAAGCTCGTCGGATGCTGAGAGGAGACTGAAATCGGCTTTTCCTCCGTTTGGAAACTGTGCTTTGAACTTGAAGAAGAGATCCGAGAACGAGGCAGGGATATTCTGGTCTACGATGCGTCTGAATGTGTCGGAGAAAAGCGACTCACGGTAGTTGAGCATCCAGGTTGTTCCTCGGATCGCTGGACCCTCGAGCCGGATCTTGGATGAGAGAAAATCGAGGCTTCCCCGTGCGGAGAGCCGGTCGGAGCGGCCGTCACGGGAAGTCATATTAACAACGGAAGAGAGCCGTCCGCCATAGCCTGCAGGGAATGCACCTGTGTACATCTCAACGTTTTGCAGGATATCGGGATCAAAGAGACTGAACACGCCGAGAGCGTGGAAAGGATTGAATATCTTCATTCCGTCCAGAAGCACCAGGTTCTGATCACCGGCTCCGCCTCTGACGTAGAACCGTGAGCTTACGTCACTCGTCGATACTATGCCTGGCAGCATTTTCAGCGAGTGAAACACATCTTCCTGGGCAATCACTGGAGCGAGCTTCAGCTCCCTCGGCTCAAGCACGTGAATGCTCGTGTTGATCTCCGTTACCTCCCGTCTCCTTGCCGCGGTAACCAATACCTCTTCCTTTTCCACCGGCGTGGAAGCAAGCTGAAAATTGACATCGATTGCCCGGCCAGGCTTCACGCTCACATTGAGGACCTTTCGCCTGTAGCCGATGACGGAAGCAGTGACTTGATACTCTCCCGGTGGGACCTTTGGAACAAGAAAGAAGCCCGAGTTATTGGTGGCCGCGCCCCTTGATGTGCCGACAATTGTTATGTTCGCAAACGGTATGCGCTGCGACGTCAGGCTGTCTGAGACGATCCCGCGAATATCTGTGCCTTGTGATTGAGCTGACGCTGAGACCAGAACAAGTGCGCAGATGATGATCCAGAGTCCGTGTTTGAGAGGAGACTTCATCGATTGTGGTACTTGAAATTGTCCGGGTATACATGGATGAGTGAATCCATCGTGGACCCCGCAAACAGTCCATAGCCGTTGCTCAGATTTGTAAAATCTGGCTCATCAAGCCGGATCGAAAATGGATCCTGAAACTGTCGAACCGTGCTGTAGTAGTTGTACCAGTTCTCCTCCAGCTGTAGAAGCCGGAAGACGAGCTTCCTGAACGTCAGCTTAGTATTCTTGTACCGGCCAGCGATCTGCTCGAGGGTCTCCACATAGGTGCTCTTGCTACAATAACCGCTCGCATTCGTATAGGACTTGTAAACAGTTGTCAAGGTCGGGATCACCACACTTTCCCTGCGCCAACCTTCAACGCGAAGGACGTCGTATTCAATCGTCATCTGATAGACGTAGGCTTTGGTTTGTTGCGTCATCTTACCGTAGCCGTAGAATGAAGAGTACTGCTTGACACTATCCGGAGAATCCAGAATCATCGTGTTTGGTGACCAGTCGAGCGGGCTGGATTTCTGAGGAAGGGTCACAGAGGCAGTCGCGGCTCCAATGTTGTCTGCACTTACGTCGAGGACATATGTTTCACCAGGCCTGGGCCGCCAATTGGCAACGTAGGCTGCAATGGGTGAAGCGTAGCGGCTCTTGTCCTGTCGTGGAATGAGCGTATCACGGAAGACGTAGATTCCACCCGGACCGGAGACGACCACGCGTGCTCCTGTCACCGGATGGTCAACTGTGTTTTCCAGTGGGTCGAATCCCGGAACATCGTAATTGGTGTAGACCCGGACGAACTGCAGGTCGCGCGCGGTGGTAATGACCGAGTAGATGACAAACTGATTCTCGAAGGGGCCTTTCGGTGAAAAGTCCTCTTGACAGCCGCTCAACGACAGCATCAACACCACCAGCCAGTATTTGCCATAGCGACTTATTCGCATTCGCGCCTTTGGGAAGTGTATTGTGTTTCTAGATCGAACCAATCGTGGTCAACATCGTCTTGACATTTCGATTGTCTCGTCTTACATCTCACGTCTGACCTGCATCGAACCATCCGAGGATCACTTCGCGAGTATCATCTTGTTCACAATCACCCTCTCTCCGAAGCTGCTCCCTGACAGCGGCCGGGCATGTAAACGGTAGATGTAGGCACCACTCGCGACCTTGGCATCCCAGCGTGCATGATGATAACCGGCTTCCTTATCCTCATCCAACAGCGTCACAACCGGCTGCCCGAGAAGGTTGTAGATGGTGATCGAGACGTGCATCGGATATTTCAGGTCGTACTGGATGATCGTGTGCGAGTTGAACGGATTCGGATAGTTGGTGCTTATTCCAAATGCTTCCGGTAGCGCCTTCATTCGCTCTTGGACAAGCCGCAGCGCCCGGTATGCATTGATTCTCCCCCAGCCATAATACTCGTCCCAGCCTGGTTTGTCCTCAGAGGAATAGCCAATCTGATCTGTCGCGCTCTCTTTGAGAATGTCATACACTTCTTCGGATGTAAGTGATTTGTCGAGACCCAGCATCAGCGATATCACACCTGTCGCCAATGCCGGCGCCGGGTAAGGTCCGCTGAGGTTCCAGGTATAATTCGGATACAAGTGCGAGATGCCCTGAACATCTTGGCCTGGAGCCATGAAATCCACAAGGCCGCGATGAGCCTGAGTCCTCTGGGCTCGACAGTTAACGGGTCCAACCAAGATCATCTTGCGAAAGGCTTCCTGATCTGCGATACCCCACCCATAGGGGGCACTGGCAACGATAATTGCCCCGGAGGAGGCGGCGTATGTGATCGCATCATGAAACGCCTTGCTGCTTCCGTCACCATAGATCGGGATGCAGATCACATCTGCCCCCTTATCAGCGGCATACACTAATCCACGTGCGAGTCGATCAACAGAAGTGAGCCCGAACTCCGGACCCAAGATCTTCACCGGCAGGATTTCGCAGCTCCAATTCACACCCGTGATGGCGTATGAATTATTTCCTGTTGCCGCAGTCATGCTTGCTATGGCTGTGCCGATTCCGTTGTCGTCCGCGACGTCACTATTGTCTCCGACAAAATTGTATCCGGTTCGCAGCACTCTGCCGCCTAAGTCGTATACATCAGATCGAATTCCGGAGCTCAAGAATGCAACGACAACACCGCTGCTTCCTGTCGTGATCTGCCATGCCGGAAGCATGGCAAGGTCCGCACCCTGGATGCCGAGCGTTGTTCCTGCATTCGTACCTGTGTTATGAAGCGCCCATTGTTGCGGGAAGTATGGATCGTTCGGAAAGCTCGACGTTCCTTTCGACGCTTGAAGCTCGGATGGCACTAGGATGACAGCATCAACTGTGTTGTTTGTGGATGCTGTCTCAGCGTACTCGATCTCTTTGAGCCCACGAGATATCGCAAGCGCTCTTCCCACGTCGACGCTATCGGCAAGCGATGCCACAAAGATACGCTCAACACCTCCGGGCAGGGCATCGAGGTGTGCATCCGCCTTCAAGGGTCGTAGTCGCACGACCCCCAGTGCTGAATGAATTGCACTAGGATTGAAAATTACCCTTCGCGAGTCTTCCGCAGCAGATTGTCCCCTGGCGAGCTTCAGCAGTTGAGAATCCTGCCTGAACTTGATGATTATCCTTCGAGCATCGGGAGCTTGTGCGAGGACTACTTGCGCGCTTGCGGCGAGAGAGAGTAGAACAAGACAGATAGATAAGTCAACAAACGCAGGCCGTTTCCGTTTGCGAAGCTTTCCAGCGCGATAGTGCCAATTCATAGAATCTCTCTGACCTTTCACCCAGGTTCTTCAAGGATCAGGCTTTGCTGCCAACCGGCCGTCAAAACTCCACACTTTCTCTTTTGTGTCAGGATGCCCGCCATAAAGAGCGGCGGTCAAGAAAGTCCTGACACCGGGGAACATTGTTTCCCTTTCACTTCGCGAGAATCATCTTGTTCACAATCACCCTCTCACCAATACCACTCCCCGAAAGCGGCCGCGCCTGCAGACGATAGATGTAGACACCGCTCGAAACCTTTGCATCCCAGCGAGCATGATGGTAGCCTGCCTCCTTATCCTCGGCCAGAAGAGTCACTACCGGTTGACCGAGAAGGTTGTAGATATTGATCGAGACGTGCATAGGATACTTCAATTCATACTGTATGATCGTGCTCGAGTTGAATGGATTCGGATAGTTATAGCTGACTCCAAATGATTGCGGGACAGCTTTTGACCTCTCCTGAAGGAGACGCAAGGCGCGATAGGCGTTGATTCTCCCCCAGCCGTGGTATGGGTCCCAACCCGGTGTGTCTTGGTCCGGCCGCCCGGATTGATCAACCGCGCTCTCTTTTAGGAGATCATACACTTGTTTGAACGTGAGTGAACTGTCCAAACTGAGCATCAAAGATATTACACCGCCTGCGAGCGCAGACGTGTGAGGAGCATTTGTGGGTCGTGTATGATCCTCGAATCCTTGCAGGCTTGTCAACATGGTGCCAGGGACAACGAAATCGACTGGACCAGGTGTGTCTATTGACACGCCCCGATTGTCGAGCCGGCCGATGACCAGAATATGATCATATGCCCGTGGATAGATACCGTTGAAATACGACAACGCGGGTTTTGCGGCTATGATGATTGCACCCTTGCTTGCAGCATAAGCTGCTGCATCATCGAATGCGCTGCCATCAAGCTTGTTCCCAAGGCCGAGGCAAATCACGCGGGCCCCCTTGTCTGCAGCGTACACAATGCCACGAGCAAGCATGTCGATCGTGAAGTCGAGTGGGGTGTCACCCATGATCTTGATCGGTAAGATACTGCACTTCCAATCGACACCTGCCATTGCATATGAATTGTTGCCCGTTGCTGCTCCCACGCTCGTGACCATAGTACCCAGGCTCGAGTACGAGTCTTTCACGTCCTTGTTGTTTGAGTGGAAGTTGTAACCAAGGTTGAGCACCCTTCCGCTGAACTCGAAACCCTCATGCAATCCAGAACTGAGAAAAGCGACGACAATATCCCTGCTGCCTGTTGTAATTGACCAGGCGGGGATCATGCACAGGTCGGCGCCTGCTTTGCCGACATATGTGCCTCCGTTTGTTCCTGTGTTGTGGAGCGCCCATTGACGCGGGAAATCCGGGTCGTTCGGAAAAGCAAACATTGCGTCCATGTCTGCAACTCCCGACACTTCTTCGGTTCCCGTCTCGTCGATCTCTGTCGCGCTGATTGGTTCCGCGTATTCTACATCCTTGGATGCGCGAGCTCTCTGAAGGAACACTTCGAGCTGAGTCGTTTCTGACGGGTACGCAATGAAGAGACGCTCGATTCCTCCTGGCAGCGGATCGAGCGTCGCATCAGGTTTCACAGGTTCAAGTCGCTCGATTCCGAGGATTGATTTCATCGCCACGAAGCCGCTGCGAGATTGCTCTTTCCCTTCCGGTTGTTCTCTGGCCGCTCTCAACAGTTGAGAGCCTGAAGTGAACTTTATGAAGGCCTTGTGAGGAGAGGGGCCCCCTTGTATGCGTGCTTGCGCGTGTGAACACAACGAAAAGGCTAGTACCGCCGAGAAGCAGTAAGATATCGCGCACGCGGTTCGTAGGATCATGTAAAAACGAATGTGCATTGTCGTCGGGTCACCTAATCACATCAAAGCTGGTCGCTATTTTGTGAGTATCATCTTGTTCACAATCACCCTCTCACCAATACCACTCCCTGAAAGCGGCCGCGCCTGCAAACGGTAGATGTAGACACCACTCGCAACCTTTGCATCCCAGCGCGCATGATGATAACCGGCTTCCTTATCCTCATCCAACAGCGTCACAACCGGCTGCCCGAGAAGGTTGTAGATGGTGATCGAGACGTGCATCGGATATTTCAGGTCGTACTGGATGATCGTGTGCGAGTTGAACGGATTCGGATAGTTGGTGCTTGTTCCAAATGCTTCCGGTAGCGCCTTCATTCGCTCTTGGACAAGCCGCAGCGCCCGGTATGCATTGATTCTCCCCCAGCCGTGATACTGGTCCCAGCCGGGTGTGTCTTCGTAGGCGGGTCCCTCTTGGTCCACCGCGCTTTCTTTCAAAATATCATAGATCTCTTGAAAGGTAAGCGTTTTGTTGAGGCTCAGCATCAACGAAATCACGCCTGCAGCCAATGCACAAGCAGGATAGGGTCCGCTCACCACTCTATAGTGATATGGGAAGAGCATTTCCGTGCCGCAAATGTCCTTGCCAGGCGCCATGAAGTCAACATCACCATACATGCTTGAATATCTTGCTCCTCGGCTATCAACTGAACCGATGAAAATGACTCCTGGATATACGTTCCTATCTCGAGGCGGACTCAATCCCCACCCAGGAGTATAACCAGCGACTGTGATACAGCCCTTTGAGAGCGCATAGGTGAGGGCATCTGTGAGCGCAAGGCCTTCAGTGAAGTTCAGATACGGGGTGCAAATCACATTTGCGTTCTCGTCCGAGGCATAGACGATCGCTCTGACAAGCCGATCGAGCGTGGGAACGATCTTATTTGGCTCTGTGATTCTTATCGGGAGTATGGTGCATCTCCAATCAACGCCAGCAATCGAGTAGGAGTTGTTTCCGGTAGCGGCAGCGGCACCTACCACAAACGTGCCGAGGCCCATCTCGTCCGTCACATCATTGTTGTCGCCGTAGAAATTGTATCCGTTTCGCGAGACCCTGCCTAGGAAGTCAAACACGTCAGTGCGAATCCCCCATGGCAGAAACGCAATTGTCACGTCACTACTGCCAGTCGTGATGGCCCAGGCGGGCAACATCCCCAGATCGACGCCTGGCTTGCCGAACGATGGTCCAGAATTGTCGCCGGTATTCCGAAGCGCCCACTGTTTGGAAAAGTACTGATCGCTCGGGAAACGCGCTGATCCCTCGATTTGTTCAATTGTCGGCGTCACATCGAAATTCTGGACAACCCCATCAGTCGAATTGACCGCCTCAACATACTCGATGTCATGAATCTTCTTGATTGCCGTAAGCACACGGCCCCTGTCAGTATTCTCATCGAGTGTCGCGACGAACAGCCGCTCAACTCCTCCCGGCAACGGATCGAGCGTGGCATTGGGCTTCACGGGCCGCAATCGCAGATTGCCCAGTTGGGCAACCTTGTTGGTTCCATGGCTCTCTGACTGATCCCATCCACTAATCTGAGTTCTCGCAAGTCGCAGCATCTCCGAACCCGATTTGAACTTGATGATCAGCCTATGCGAGTCAAGCGTCCTGTCCGACAGAGATTGCGCACGGACACAAAACGGCACCGACGCAAAGCTTACAGCAGTGATCATGACGAGGATCGCAAGCCGCCTTCGACCTACTGCTACGATCGGCTCGCTGTTCTCAGGTGTGCGTTCGCACATTAACGACTCAGCTCCATTCTCAAACTGAATTCACTGCCGAAGCGGTGGCTCCACCCAGAAGCAATCTGCGATAGACAAACATGCTACATGCTAGATCAATTTCTCCTGTGACGCCTTTGCAACCATTCCATGCCTCGTGTGCACTTGCAGCTTCTGAAACAGATTCTTCAGGTGTGTATCTACTGTGTAGTAGCTCAAGCCGAGATCACGAGCAACACGCTTTGTCGATCGCCCCGTCGCAATCCGCCGTAGAATGTCGCGCTCGCGCGGCGTTATCCTGTAGCGTGGGACCGGCTCCTGACCCAGGAAGCTGTTGATGATCCGGTCCATGATCGCCGAATCCAGCCGGATAGATCCTTTTGCCACTTGTTCAATGGCCTTGATAATAGCGCCTGGCTTCGAGGTCTTCAACAGAAAACCCGCGGCACCCCTGCTTATTGCCGTTCGTATGTTCTCATCCAGATCGTGAGATGTGAGCATTATGATCTGAGTCCCCGGCGAGAGCTCTTTGATCGGGGCAATGGCATCAAGCCCCGATTGTCGTGGCATCCTTATATCCAATAGAATCACACATGGGGGTGAACCGCTTTTCGCCAATGCACTGATTGCCGTTCTGGTTGAATAACAGCAGCGTTCACAGAATACCTTCTTGCTTTCGTTCAGAGTTGTCTGCAGCACTATGCAGAAGCTCTTGTTGTCGTCAACGAGCCATACGGGAATTCGACTGTTGCTCTTTCTTCGAGTTGCCATAAGTGGGACCTTTCAAGGCCTCCGACGTCCCTTGTCGCGTTCGCTAGCGGGAAGATATACTGTAAACATCGTTCCGGTCCCGACGTTACTTTGTGCCATAATAAATCCCCGATGACTCTTCACTATGCCTTCCACAACCGACAATCCTAATCCCACTCCGCCGCGATCTCCTTTGGTCGTAAAGAATGGTTCCCAGATCCTCTCCAGGATCTCCGGTGCAATCCCGCTACCTGTGTCGCTCACCTTTACGACCACATACGGTCCATTGAGCACAGTAGGAAGATCGGTGAAACGCAAATTCTGACTGTCAATGTCCATAGCTTCGACGGTCAGAGTTCCACCATCGGTCATCGAATCGCGTGCGTTGATAAGAAGGTTGTGAAATACTTGCCGCAATTGACCGCCATCACCATCCACAAGCCATCTCTGTCGGTTCAGATTTGACACCAGGTGAATGTTCGATCCTAGTGTTCGCCTGAAAGTCGTCACCGTCCTCTGCAAGATGTCTTTTACCTTAATCCTCTTGTGCTCTCCGGTGACACCCTTCCCATACGTCAAGATGCTGTTTACCAGATTAAGACCCGTTTGCACACTTCTGTGGATTGCACTCAGAATTGCCCGATCCGAATCCGTCTGGACCTTCTTTCTGAGCAGTCGAACCGACATGCTAATCGGAACGAGAACATTCTGCAAGTCGTGAGCCAATCCGCTGGTCAGCAGAGCAACACTTTCCATTTTTTGTGCGCGCATCAGGTATGTTTGGAGCCTCTTCCTGTCTGTAATGTCGAACAGCACGGCTTGAATTGTGTCATCACCGGCAATCGCTTTCGCAGACAAAAGAATCCAGATTTTGTCACCGTCAAGTCGTTTCGTCTCAATTTCAACCTGTTCGACAAGTCCACCAGCCACACAGCTTGAATGAATGGTATCGAGCACTTCGGCCGGAAAACCGGCAAAGCACTGCCGCAATTCGCTTTTGTTGCTGGTTCCGAACATCTTCAGAATTGCGGCATTTGCATCAATCGCTTCCCAGGAATCAGCCTTCGCTGTTACAATACCAGCGAGTGAATTGTGAAACAGGCCCCGATATTTTTCTTCACTGGTTCTTATCTCGTCCAGCGTCTGTCGCTCTGATGCAACAATCCGTTCATGACTTCGTTTTGCCGTCAGCACATATGCTGTCGCGAGTGCTATCAGCACACCACTGACACCGAGCACGATCCAGACTACATCTACGGCTGCACTTTGCACAATATTGCCTTCGTATACATGAGATTGGCGACAGTAAGAAGGGCCCAGTTGACGTTCCAGGCCATTGTGAAGTACGGCTGGCCAAGTTCCACGAGACGACTACCGAATGCCAGGACTGCGAACGAGCCAGCATTGTAGATTGTGGCTGCTGCAGAGATCCAAAAGATGCTTCGATCCACAATGCGGGAGTCTGCAGCTTGCACAGTTGTTTGGAGTGCAATAAGGGCCACCACGAGCAGTGTAAGTCTGCAGTACATCGCCATCGTACTGTTGATAGTGCTATGGCTGGCGTAGAAAAGATCGACAATCCAGACCAGCACGAAGAGAATCCCCAGGGCCATGACAATCCTTCTGGCGATGGTCTTACGCACCGATGCGTAGATGACCGCACACATAATCGTCACTTCGAACACTCGATAGTAGTCTGCCACGATATGATTGTTGATTCGCAGTTTTCCCAAAATGAACTGCGCGCTCATGTTTGTCGCTCCTAGGAACATGAGCACGACAAAGGTACGCATCGTTCGATTCAGAACCGCGAATCTCCTGATGCCTGCTATGAGCGGGAAGGCATAACTTACGGAATGAACATATCCAAGGAGTAGGTTCACAGTGCGCCCGACATTATGGCACACTGAACCATAGTCTATTGGAGTGAAAGAGTCAATACCGAGAATTCGGTATGCTCCTTATCGATTGACCTGAGCCATATCTTAAACGCGGCGGGAATCCTGAGGGGAAGCGGAAAAGGAAATCGAGAATCGTTGACTCTTCAATAGAGCGGTGTTAAATTGATGGGAGAACTAGGAGGGTAGTCTGATGCGTCAGGTAATTATATACCCGGGAGACGACGGCTTTTGGGTCGCCGAATGTCCCAGCCTCCCTGGATGCGTGAGCCAGGGCGAATCCAGGGAAGAAGCGGTTACCAACATCCGCGAGGCTATTCAGCTCTATGTTACTGCCTTGCAGCAGGATAATCTGCCCGTACCGCCCGAGCGTTTCGAAACGCTTCTCCTCGCTGTATGACCAAACTCCCACAAATATCCGGGAGACAATGCATACGAGCTCTTGAAAAAACCGGCTTTGAGGTTCGCCGCCAGGAAGGGAGTCACATCATCCTCCGCCGCTCTCAGCCCTTTGCGCAAGTCGTTGTCCCAGATCACAAGATCCTGGACCGCGGCACCCTCCGTGCAATCATTCGTCACGCCAATCTGACTATCGAAGAATTCACCCGCTTGCTCTGACTCGTTGCCGTATCAACTTCGTCGTTGTACCTGGTGGCCCCCTTTCGAGGTTCTTTCGTCTTTAGCCCTCAAGCCTTCGATACGGCCTTCTTCAATTTTCGCTTGAGTGCCTTCTTCTTGCTGGTTTTATCCGGATTCACCTGATAGAACGTCTTCGCAGGGAGACTGAAGATTTTGATATAGCCTTCGCTTGCCTTGTGGTCAAAGGTATCTTCTTCAGTGTACGTTGCCAGCTTCGTGTCGTAAAGTGAATTCGGCGACGTGCGCCCCGCCACATCCACGTTACCCTTGTAGAGCTTCACCTTCACCAGGCCGTTTACAGTCTTCTGCGTTTCGTTCACAAACGCATCGATTGACGACCGGAGCGGAGTAAACCACAGACCGTTGTAGATCAGCGTTGCATAGTCATGAGCGACCTTCGCCTTGTAATGGGCCACTTCCTTATCCAGTGTTAATCGCTCCAGCTCACGATGCGCAAAGTGAAGGATCACCGCCGCGGGAGCTTCATACACTTCCCTCGACTTGATGCCCACAAGCCTGTTCTCGATGAGATCAATCCGTCCCACACCGTTTGCCCCGCCAATTTCATTGAGCGTGTCAATAATGTCAAAACCCGTCATTTTCTTTCCGTCGAGCGCGACGGGGACGCCCTGCTTGAATTCAATCATGACATACGCGGGCGAATTAGGAGCATCCTCGGGAGACATTGTTCTCTGAAAAGCATCTTCCGGCGGTTCAGCCATCGGGTCTTCAAGTACACCACATTCGATGGCGGTTCCCCACACGTTTTCGTCGATCGAGTAAGGCTTCTTTTTCGTCGCAGACACGGGGATGCCGTGTTTTTCACAGTAGGCAATTTCTTCCTCGCGTGACTTAAATTCCCACTCGCGCAGCGGTGCTAGCACCTTGAGGTGGGGTGCCAGAGCCGCTATCGCGGCTTCAAACCTCACCTGATCATTTCCTTTTCCCGTGCAACCATGTGCAACGGCAGTGCACCTCTCGCGCTTTGCCACCTCAACGAGTGACTTTGCCAGCAACGGTCTTCCGATGGACGTCGCCATCGGGTACGTAAATTCATAGAGCGCCCCCGCCTTCAGCGCCGGAAAGATGTACTCCTCCACAAACTCGTGCCGAAGATCCTGCACATAGACCTTCTTGGCACCTGTCTTGTAGGCCTTGTCGGGCACGCCGCTAAGTTCTTTCTTCTGCCCCAGATTGCCGGTGACGGTTATGACGTCGGCGTTGTATTTTTCCTGAAGCCATTTCACGATCACCGACGTGTCGAGTCCGCCGGAGTATGCTACTGCTATTCTTTGCTTTTTCACTGTTATCTCCTTTATAGGACATCAGAATAATATGACCGCGAAGAACAGTAAGACCGCTAGGAGGATGCTGAAAAACGAAATCTTGCCACAAAGGCTCAAAGCCACAAAGAAGAAATCTGAGGCGTTCCGCCAGATCAAGTCATCTCACGCACCGATTTGGTGTCTTAGTGCCTTCGTGGCTAGAAGCGGTCTCAAAAAGATTTTCCCTCTGTTGATGAGTTGCTGCCTTTGCGATTCTTGGCGTCTTGGCGGTTATATTCTAACCGCAAAGGCCGCCCGCCTGCCCCCTCGTATTCTCGGAGGCGGGCAGGCAAAGAGGCGCTAAGTCGATTTTTGAGATGAGTTCTAATCTCAAAATGAGTTTTTCCGCAAGCTGCTAGTGTTGCGTCTCAGAAGTATGTTTAATAAGCCTCTCTTGGGAAAAACCACGCCATTCGAGCAAACTAGAGATTATCTTGTCGATACATGAGTAAACGATTCTCCGGCACGCGACACTTGGTCTCCGCCACAAAATCATCTCGTCACCCCGAGCGCAGCATCATGGACCAGCGTCGCGCGAAGTCGAGGGGTGCGCGGCGCAGTCTTCGACTCCGTCCCGACAAGAAAAGTCGGGACTGCGCTCAGACTGACGACAGTCTCATATGGAAGCCCCGACTTATTGAAGGTATTTCCAAAACGCGACGCTAGGTCGTTTTCTTGCTCATGAGATTTTTGATGAACCCAAGGACCTCATCGATCTTCGCCGCTGATGTGGGGGTAATGAATATCGTGTTGTCGCCCGCCAGTGTTCCAAGCACAGAGGGATGCCGCTGACCGTCGATGATTTCTGCCACTCCCTGTGCCCGACCCGGCAGCGTCTTGATAACGATCATTGATTCATTCGCATCTATTCGCTCAATTTCGTACCCAATCAACGGCGCGAGACGGCGTTCCTCGCTTTCAACGTGGAGCACGTACCGAAGTCCGGCCGTTGTGTTGACCCGTGCAATCCCAAGGTCTTTCATGTCCCGCGACAGCGTCGCCTGGGTTACTTCGAAACCAGCTTTCTCCAGCGCCTGGCATAGTTCATCCTGACTCGATATGACCTGATGCGTAATGATTTGTTTGATCGCAACGTGACGTTGTTGTTTGCTCATAGATCCTCGCTTGATGATACTCACTGAATGGGAAACGTCACTCTTCATGAACCATTTGCGTCCCGATGCCTTCATCCGTGAAGATTTCGAGAAGCATGGAATGCTTAATGCGTCCGTCAATGATGTGCACCTTGTTGACACCTGCATCGAGCGTGTCGAACGCTGACGTCACCTTCGGTATCATGCCACCAAAGATGGCACCCTCGTCGACAAGCTTGTTCGCCTGGCTTTTGGTCAATGTCGAAACCAGTTTGTCGCGGACAAGGATGCCTTCTGTGTCGCTCAGATAAACCAGCTTCTCGGCTTTCAGTGCTGCAGCCACGGCTCCCGCCGCCAAATCCGCATTGATGTTGAACAACTGCCCCCCATCCCCCACACCGACCGGTGCGATCACCGGCATCATCCCGTTCTGGAGCAGGAGATTTAGAAAAGCAGTGTTCACTGACGTGATTTCTCCGACAAGCCCCAGATCAGTGCCGTTCTTCATCAGCTTCTGCGCTTTGAGAAGCATATTGTCAACGCCGCAGAGTCCTACTGCGTTGCCGCCGTTGATATTGATCAGATTCACAATTTCCTTGTTGAGCATTCCCGCCAACACCATCAGTACGACCTCAATCGTTTTCTCGTCGGTATACCTCTGTCCGTCGACAAACTTTGTGTCGATACCAAGCGCCGCGGCCGTGTCGGTGATCTCCTTGCCACCGCCATGCACGATGATGATATTAATCCCGATCTTTCGCAGAATCGTCACATCTTTCGCGAACGTCTGCTTCAGCTTTTCATCCGTCATCACCGCGCCGCCATACTTGATCACAAACGTCTTGCCCTCGTACGTCTGGATGTACGGCAACGCCTCAATGAGGACTTCTTCTTTTCTCCTTGATAATTCGCTCATGACCGATAGCTCGCATTAATGTGAACATAGTCCTTCGTCAGATCGCACGTCCAGAATCGCGCAGACTGGTCGCCCTGATTCAGGTTGATAACAACCACAACGGTATCCTGAAGCAGAAGATTCTTCGCCTTCTCCTCGTCAAGCACGATCTCATAATTCCGTCGCAGAATCGCCAAATCGCTGAAGGATATCTCAACATTGTCGGGATTGAAATCGATTCCCGAATACCCCACCGCCGCCAGAATGCGGCCCCAGTTTGCATCCGCACCGTGAATTGCAGTTTTCACAAGGTTTGAATTTGCCACAGCGCGTGCAGCCTGCACCGCTTCCTCTTCATTCCGGGATCCTTTCACGAAGATCTCGACCAGCTTCGTCGCCCCCTCACCATCTTTTGCAATCATCTTTGCAAGCTTGACGAGAACATACTCCAACGCCTCGGTGAACACCTTGTACTCTTGCGTGTCCTCCCCGAAAGGCTTGTTCTTTGCCTTACCGCTAGCCAGGATGATAACCTGATCGTTCGTACTCATGTCGCCATCCACCGTGATGCGGTTAAACGACCGGTTGTTCGCTCCCTTCAGCGCCTTCGTGAGCAATTCCTGCGAGATGTGCACATCCGTCGTGATGAAACCCAGCATCGTTGCCATGTTCGGTGCAATCATCCCCGATCCTTTGGCAATCCCGCCAATTGTTACCACCACCCCACCTACGGTAAACCGCACAGCCACTTCCTTGGCGAAGGTATCAGTCGTCATGATCGCCTCTGCGGCGTCCTTGCTTCCCTCTTTGCTCAGGTTTCTCGCAAGTTCTCCGATTGCCGGGACGATCTTTTCCATCGGCATATATTGTCCAATGACGCCCGTCGACGAGACCATGATCTGGCTCTCATCGACATTCAACACGGTCGCTGCGGTTTTGACCATTGTCCACGCATCACTCAGACCTCGCTCCCCCGTGCAGGCATTCGCGTTTCCACTGTTCACAACAATTGCTGAACAGGTGGATGATCGGCCAAGCTGTATCTTGTCTACAAGCAGCGGTGCCGCTTGCGTCTTGTTGAGCGTGAACACACCCGCGACGGTGGCCGGCGCGTCAGAGACAATCATCGCGATGTCTTTTTTCACCTTTCTGATACCGCAATACATGCCAGCCGCTGAGAACCCCTCAGGCGCGGTCACACCTCCCTGGCATTCGCTTACTGCGACGTTCGTCACGATAAGAGTCCCTCCGTTTCGTCAAATCCAAACATCAGATTCATGTTCTGAACCGCCTGCCCCGCTGCACCCTTGATAAGATTGTCGATGGCGGAGAAAATCAGGAGCTGGTTGTTCTCAGGATAGACGCGGAAGCCGATGTCGATGAAGTTTGTATAGTTGACATTTCTGATTTCCGGTATTGCCATGTCGCTCACACGGACAAATGGTTTGTCGCTGTAATATTTCTGATACGCAGCGTGCACTTCTTGTGCCTGCACGTTCCTCGCTAACGGGGCGTAGATGCTGGTGTAAATACCACGCGTGATCGGAAGGAGATGAGGAACGAACGTCAGCGCCACGGGTTGTCCGCTCAGATGCTCAAGCACTGTCGTGATTTCTGGAATATGCTGATGCACACCAACCTTGTACGCCTTCACCGATTCGTTGACTTCGGCAAACGAAAGGTCAACGCTGGTGCTCCGTCCTGCTCCGGACACTCCCGAAAGCGAGCTGACGCTGATTCCTGCTGGTTGGATGATTCGTTCCCTGAGGACTGGAGCCAGGGGAAGAATAGCGCTCGTCGGATAGCAGCCGGGATTCGCAACGAGAGCCGCTGACGAGATCGCTTTTGCATTCCACTCCGGAAGCCCGAACACCGCGGTCGACAAGATGGATGTTGCTTTATGTTCGTGCTTGTAGTACTTTTGATAGAGGGACGGATCCTTCAGGCGGAAATCGCCGCCGAGGTCGATGATGCGCTTTCCTCTCTGGGCGAGGCCGGGCACGATGTTCATTGCTTCCCCCGAAGGCAGGGCGATAAAAATGAGATCGCTTGTAGATGCGGCTTCCACGGAGTACGCTTCGTACATCGCATCGACTCTGCCCGAAAACCAGGGATAAATGTCCGTCACGCGCTTTCCAACTGAGCTGCTTGCAAATAGCTTGTCAATCGCCACACGCTTATGCCGCAGCAGGATCTTCAGAAGCTCGGCGCCGGAATACCCGGATGCCCCAACAATCGAGACCTTCTTTGTTTCTGCCAACCCGTTCCTCTCTGTTGTTATGGATAATTATACAATAATATGCATAATTATGCAAGTGATTTCTTTCTTTATTGAGCTTTTTTAATTCTGTTTGGAACATTATGAGGTTGGTGTAGGAATCCCTCAAATCAACTACCTTCTGATCTCAGGGAGGTGAATAGTATGGGCTTCACCTGCGGAATCGTCGGTCTCCCAAACGTCGGTAAATCGACACTGTTCAATGCCATCACTGCTGCCAGCGCGGAGGTTGCCAATTATCCGTTTTGCACGATTGAGCCCAATATCGGCATGGTCTCGGTCCCCGATGCCCGCCTTGCGAGGTTGAACGAGATCTTCGCGCCGGGCAAGGTCGTCCCCACGACACTCGAATTCCTTGACATCGCCGGCCTTGTCCGAGGCGCCAGCAAAGGTGAAGGGCTCGGCAATCAGTTTCTTTCCCACATCCGCACCGTCGATGCCATCGCACACATCGTGCGCTGCTTCGACGACCCAAATATTGTTCACGTAGATGGAACCATCGACCCGAAGCGTGATATCGAGATTGTTGAGACAGAACTGCTCCTCAAAGACATCGAAACCGTCGACCGAAAGGCGGCAGAAGCCGACAAGCATGCCAAGACAGGCGACAAGAAGGCCAAAGACGAAGTTTCCTTCTACCTCCGCCTTCGCTCTCACCTCGCTTCGTCCCGCCTCGCCCGCTATCTTGACATTCACCACGATGAAGAACGATTTTGGCTGCGCGAACTCCACCTCCTTACAAATAAGCCAGTGATGTACATCTGTAACGTCCACGAGAAACATCTCGGCACGGAAGCTGAGTATGTTACGCAAGTCCGCGACATCGCCCGCAAAGAATCCGCCAAGGTCGTCGTCATTAGCGCAGAGGTTGAGGCCGAGATTGCTCAACTCCCGGAGGCCGACCGGCCAGCGTTCCTCCAGGAACTTGGCCTCCATGAATCCGGCCTCCACCAACTTATCCGCGAGGGATACGATCTCCTCCATCTCATGACCTTCTTCACGGTCAATCCGAAAGAACTTCATGCGTGGACCGTACCTCGCGGCACCATTGCAGGTGCTGCCGCAGGCGCCATCCACTCTGATTTCGAAAAGGGATTTATTCGTGCGGAGGTTATGAAGTACACCGACCTGAATCGTCTCGGCTCAGAGCATGCTCTCAAGGAGGCCGGTCTGCTGCACGTTCACGGGAGAGACTACGTGATGGAGGATGGAGATGTGATGTTTGTGAGGTTTAATCTATAGCCAAATTCGAAACTCGAAATCCGAAGGAAACTCGAAGCACAAAGTCCGAAGGAAGCAAAACGACAACATCCAATATCAAGTTGCAGGGTGTCTCTTAGGCTTTCCCAGCTCTCAGCTTACGCAGCGCCTTTTGCTTTGCCTCTCTCCGCACTATTTCTCCGTACAACTCAGGCCGACGTGAGGCGATGACGGCAAGAGTCCGGTCATGCTTTTCATTGAAGAAGAATGGCGTTATCCGTTTCTCGTTGAGATCAAGATCGTACGTCAGAAGCCCAATACTGCGACCAAGGTCCGCAAGAATCAAGCCATCCCTCCCTACGAAACTTGTCCGTCCAATCATCTTGCCGGGCACCCACTCGCCTTCCGGATAACCGTAGCAGGCCGACACCACCGGTAGACCAGTATCAACAGCTCTTGCCCTGTAGCGGATTTCCCAGTCGATTTCGCCCCAGCTTCCCTGGACGTGTGGAAAGAGAAGCAACTCCGCACCGCGCAGCATGAGCACCTGGGCAACCTCGGGGTACTCAATGTCCATACAGGTCATAATCCCCACTTTTGCGCAATCGAGCTTATAGACAGAAATATCATCTCCCGGCTTCATGCCGGCGGCCTGCTCCGGCACGGTTGGATGAGTCTTTTGATAGCAGCCTGTGATTTTTCCCCTTCGATCAAACAACGCAACATAACTCGAGACTGTGCTTTTGTAGGTGCCAAACATTGGCATTGCCACGTTCATCTTGTGCTTGCGGGCATACGCTGCAATAACCTCTGTGAATGGCCCGGGGATGGGGTCAGAAACATACTCACTCTTGTCCTCTGACCAGGTCCTGTGGTGGAGATTCGCATATTCTCCAAATAGCACGAGATCTGACTTTCTCCTGCCCGCCAAATCTAGGGTTTTTCGTATCTCCGTCAGATTCCGTTTCTGCTTCTGTGCAAACGAATCCCCTGCAATCACGGTTGGCATCTGAGCAGCGCTGATTCGGACTATTCGTTTCATGGCGACGTTTCCTCCGTCGATTCCCTACGACCCCGGGTGAGATACAGGATAATTGCGCCAAGAAGTGTACAGATCAAGCCGGCTGCGATATTCAGCCATGCCGGGGCGATCTGCGTGGATGGCGCGAATACACATCCAATGAGCACGATACCCACAATGAGCGAAATCCGGCCAATGAGAGCGTACGCTCGCATCGAACTTGCCTGC
>Ga0233425_10000444_pt1 | contig 108410 bp, 106 predicted proteins | sample Watercolumn_Towu_2_FD_181712 | JGI IMG/M metagenome (GOLD analysis project Ga0233425, IMG submission 181712) | Freshwater microbial communities from Lake Towuti, South Sulawesi, Indonesia - Watercolumn_Towuti2014_140_MG | ecosystem: Environmental > Aquatic > Freshwater > Lake | place... | reverse complement strand
CCGGCATCGATCGACGGCTATGAACCGCGATCTTTTGGCGGAGGATGCGCTACCGGGCTGGAACGCGCGAAGGCTTGCCGTCGGCGCCGACGAAGGGAAATAGCCCAGCCTGAAAACATTGGGTCATATGCGCGGCTTTGGCGATCGCCTGCTCGGCCTGCGTTTTCGGCAGCGCTTCACTGGCGCTTTCTGTAAAGAGTTCGAGCCAGCGGGCAAAATGCTCGGGCTCGACCGGCAAATTGATATGAACGGCAAACGGCTGCCCCTGGTAGCGCTCCGTGCCGAGCAAGGATTTGGACCAGAAATTCGCGACAATTCCCATATGCTGATCCAGCTCGTCTATCGCTGAAAAGACCGGCCCCAGCAGGGCGTCCTTGACGCCCTTGGCGTAGAAGCGGCGCACGCAATCGTCGATGGCGACCTCCAATTTGGCGCGTTCGGCGCTGTCCTCTATCGGCGGGAAGGCGGCGGGCTCCATTTGTTCCTCCTACAGCGAATGTTGTGCGCCCCGACGTGGCGGCGGATCAGGCTGCGTTTAGGCGACGTCTCCTGACGCGCGCTCTATACTTCGGGTTCAATCATTCAATTTGCGTTTGGATGAAGCAGACCAAAAGCAGGCAGGCCGATCTAACCCATGTTCGCAACTTTCAGTGAAGTGTTGACCGCCATTTTCCTGGCCCCTAGCAGAGCCTCGACTTTGTCGCGAACGAGTTCCGCTCGCAGGGGTTTGGCCAGGAAATCATGCGCGCCGGCGGCGATGCATGTCTGGCCGAAGCCGCTCGAAACCTGATCGACGACGATGAGAATCCCCGCTTCGGGGAGGCGCGCCAGAAACTCCTGGATCAGATCTAGGCCATTGACGCGTATGACGCCCTCGGCAAGGACCAACAGGTCCGGCTTCATCTGCTTGGCTAGGGTCAGCGCGCCGGTCGCGCTTACCATTTCATGCGCCTCATATCCGTCGCGGAGCATGAATTGGATCGCTGCGCGAAGATTCTCATTATCGTCGACGACGAAGACGCGCCGGCTTCCGGTGACTCTCGCCCTCTCTTTGCCGATCTTCATGACAGTTCAGCTTGAGGATTGACCAACTGACTTACAAAGCAAGGCGCATGCCAAATAGGCGGAGGTTCGGCCGGCAATGACGGCCGGGCATGCGGCGAAAGCCTGTCGATCGCTCCTGCGCGGCATGGCGTGATCTTGCGGAACGCTTGTGGCGCGCCACGCGCGCCTCGCGCTGAGTTTCGTGTTCTGTGAGGTTTTCGCGCGTTTAACGACGTTGAAATTGTCTACGTGAAGCGAGCGCCATACTTTGGAATTAAAATGTTTCCAAACTATATGTGGCAATAAGACAACAATTGTCAAGAAAATTACTGTACGCGTCTGAATCTATACAGTTTAAAATGCTTCCATTGAGGGGTTTCTTTGATTGACCGAGTGGACCGCCAAATTTAGCTTCAGTCAAAATTCGCGGCAGCGCGAAGAACGACAACGCACAACTTCCCCTGGCGGTTCCCGATGAGCGACGTGAAATCTCCAATTTCTCTAAGAATGCTGACTCAGTCGCTTCCGCGTAGCCGTAGCGCCGATTTTGCAGCGGTAAAGGCGCTGGGCGTCGCCGCCGCGCTCGCTTCGAGCGTGAGCGCTTCGGCGCTGGCCCAATCCGCTTCGACCACGCTCCCGCCCGTGAAAATCGATGCGCCTCACGAAAACCCGCGGGCGATGGCGCCGGCGAAACCCAAGCCGATCGCCGCCGCCCAACCGCATCCGGCGCGTCACTCGACCGCCAATTCCCAGGCCGCAGGTCAACGCCGCGGCGCGCCGGGCGCGTCGGGCGGCGGCGGCCAGGGGGCGGGCGATGGCGGCCTGCCAATCCTCGCCACGGCGCCGAACGCCAATCCCTACGCCGATCCGGCCGCGCCCTATAAAGTCGACCGCCTGTCTTCGACCAAATTCACCGAGCCCGTGCTCAACACGCCGCGCACCATCACCGTGCTGACCAAGGAAGTGCTCGACGACAAGAATGCCTTCACCTTGCGCGAAATCGGCCGCAGCACGGCGGGCGTGACGCTCGGCACGGGCGAAGGCGGCAACGCCTTCGGCGACCGCTTCTTCATTCGCGGTTTCGACGTGCGCAACGACATTTTCGTCGACGGCATTCGCGATCCGGGCGTCAGCATTCGCGAGAACTTCTATACCGAGCAGGTTGAAATTCTGCGTGGCCCGGGATCGACATTCGCTGGTCGCGGCACCGCCGGCGGCGCGATCAACATCGTCACGAAACAGGCGACCGATCGCGATTTCACCGACCTGACGGCGATCGGCGGCTTTTCCGACCACATGCGGCGGATAACGCTCGACGTCAACAGGGCGATCACCCCGATCCTGGCGGTGCGGGTCAACGCTCTGTACCATGACTCGAATGTGGCGGGGCGCAGCTTCGTCACCGACTATCGCGACGGCGTCGCCGGCTCGGTGGTGTTCAAGCCCCTGCCGGATTTGACCCTCACCGGCCAATATACGCATGTCTATCAGAACGGCTTTCCGGACTTTGGCGTGCCGTACAATCGAATCTGGAATCGGCCGTTCCCGGAAGGCGTCATCCCCCGCTACAATTGGTATGGTTTCGTCAATCGCGACTTCAATGTCGCGATGCAGAATTTCGGCACATTCACCGCGCATTATCGCTACAATGACAACCTCGTGTTCGACAACCGGTTTCGGCAGAGCCGTTCGGTCCTCGATTATATCGGCTCGTTGACGCAAAGCGCCAATCTCTTTGCCGGCACCGTGAATATCGGCGCGCAAAGCCGCTATCAGGTGGTGAACACTCTCGACAATCAGACCGAGGCGACGCTCAAAGTCGACACCGGACCGGTCAAGCATGCGCTGGTCGCCGGCGTTGAATTCGCCCGTGAAGGCGTGACGCGCACCAATTACCAGGGACTGGTGTCGGAGTTGAACGGCGCGCCTTCCGTCGGCAACGCCATTACCTGCAACCTCTATCTGCCATGCACTTATCGGCCGTTCCTGACGACGCCCTATCGCAACACCAATCCGACGCGGATCGCCGTCGACACAAAATCCGGCTATCTGATCGAGACCGCGAACTATCAGGATGTGGTGCTCGTGAACGGCGGCGCGCGCTTTGATGATTACAACATCACGAGCCGCACGGAGACGCTGTCGACTTTCGCGAAAAACCATTCAGGTCTGTTCAACTGGAACGCCGGCGTCGTTTTCAAGCCGCTGCCCAACGTCAGCGCCTACGCCGCCTACGCGACCTCGGCGACGCCCGTCGGCGCCGAGCTTGACGGCGGCGCGGCGAATTACGGCGGCCTGACCACGGCGGCGCAGATCTTTGCTCCCCAACTCAACAAGGCGGCGGAAGTTGGCCTCAAATGGGAACTGTTCGACAGGCATCTGCTCGCGACCGCCGCCTTCTTCAAGACGGATGTGAGCGGCGCCCGAGAAGTGAATTCGGGCGTCACCACCGGCAATGCGTCCTATTACGTCGAGGGCGTCGATCTCGAGGCTGCAGGCAATATCACAGACAAATGGATGGTTCTTGGCGGCATCGTGGTGATGGATTCGCGGGTGACCAGCTCTTACGTGCGAACCAACATCGGCCTTCAACTCGCCAATATCGCGCATGAGTCCTTCAGCCTGCTGTCGAAGTATAAATTCGGCGACCTCATTGGTCTCGCCCCGAACGCGCTCGAAATCGGCGGTCAGGCGATCTATCGTTCCAAAATCTATGGCGGCAATAATATCGTCGCCAATGGGGGCGCGGCGTTCAACGCATATGGCTGGCCCGCGCCGACCGCCGCCAATCCCTTCCTGAACGTTCCGACGGTGCTGCCTTCATACTGGCGCTTCGACATTTTCGCGGAGAGCAAGATTGGCGAGAACATCACCATGAAATTTTCGGTCAACAATCTGTTTGACCGCACGATCTATGACGCCTTCTATCAGACGGCGACGCCCTTCGTTCAGATGTCGCCCGGCCGCGCCGTTTATCTTGAAACGCGCGTCTTGTTCTAGGAGCCGCATCGTTGCTTGCTCACATACAAGGCGCGCTCGAGCGAAAGGAGATCGCGTTTTTCCGCGAGGCGATGGCGCAGGCGCCCTGGGAAGACGGCGCCTCGACCGCCGGCGCGAACGCCGGCGATCTGAAGCGCAATCGGCAGCTCGCTCCTGACTCCGAGCTGTCGCGGGCGCTCGGCAAGCGGCTGCTGTCGTCGCTGCTTGCCAATCCTGCCTTCATCTCCGCGGCTGTTCCGCTGCATATCTATCCGCCGCTCTTCAATCGCTACGACGTCGGCGACCATTTCGATCCGCATGTCGACAATGCGATACGCGGCGACGCGATGACCGGCGCGCGCATTCGGGTCGATCTCGCGGCAACCTTGCTGCTGTCCGAACCCGATGAATATGAAGGCGGCGAACTGATCGTCGAAGACGTCTACGGGTCAAGACGGTTCAAGCCGCCGGCGGGCGATCTCATCCTATATTCGGCGGGCAGTCTTCATATGGTGACGCCTGTGACGCGCGGCCAACGTCTCGCCTCATTCTTGTGGCTGCAAAGCATGATCCGCGCCGATGAGGCGCGAAGCTTCATTTGCGATCTCGATGAGTCAATTCAGGAGCTCGCGCCGCGCGTCGGGGCGGATGATCCGGATCTGCGGAGGCTTGTGACCGTCTACCACAACCTTATCCGTTATTGGGGAGAAGCATAGCGCTGATGCTTGTTTGCATTCCGGAAGTTCTTTCCAAACAGCAGGTCGCTTTTTTTCGCGCGGCGATGGATAAGGCGCCGTGGGAAGACGGCCGCGCGACCGCCGGCTCTCAATCTTCCTTGGTGAAGAACAATCTTCAATTGCCGCAGAGCGGCGACGTCGCGCGCGACCTTGGCGAACATGTGCTCGAGGCGCTTGCGCAGTCGCCGATGTTCGTCTCGGCGGCGCTGCCCCACAGAATTTTCCCGCCGCTTTTCAACCGCTATGGCGTCGGTCAGAACTTCGGACTGCATGTCGATAATGCGATCCGCGGCATTCCCGGAACGCCTATTCGCATTCGCACCGACCTTTCATGCACGCTGTTCCTTTCGGAAGCGGAAGAATATGACGGCGGCGAGCTTGTAATCGAGGATCGGGTCGGACAGCAGGAAGTGAAACTTCCTGCCGGCGATCTGGTGCTTTATCCGTCGACGAGCCTTCATCTCGTCCGGGGCGTGACGCGCGGCGAGCGCGTCGCGTCGTTTTTTTGGCTGCAGAGCATGATTCGAGACAATGTGGCGCGCGCTTTGCTCTTCGATCTTGACCAAGCCATTCAGTCGCTGACCGCGCGGCTCGGCGCCGGCGATCCCGCCTGCGTCAAACTCTCCGGCGTCTATCACAATCTCATCCGCACATGGGCCGAAGCATGAAAAGATTTCTACAACTTCTCAATATCTCAATCACCGCGCTTCTTCTCGCGCAAAGCGGGGCGGCCGCGCAGGCGGCGCATGCGGCGCTTGACGCCGCGATCGCCGCCAACAAGCCCCACGATCTTTCCGTTTGGACGATGTTCGTCAACGCCGACATCGTCGTGAAGTTCGTGATGATCGGTCTGTTGCTGGCCTCCGTCGCGACATGGACGATCCTCATCGCCAAATCGATCGAGTTGAAGCGCGCGCGGGAGCGCGTGCTGACGGCGATCAGTCGCCTTTCCGACGCGCGCGGACTCGCCGAGGCGCGGCTCGCGCTTGGCGGCGGCGACCGTCTCACGCAATCGCTGCTCGCCGAAGCGACGCGCGAAATGAAACTGTCATCCGATATTCTCTCGTTGCCGGGCGTCAAGGAGCGCATTGCGGGCTGCTATGGAGAAATCGAGCGCGCCCAGGCGCTCGCCATCAAACGCGGCACCGGCCTGCTGGCCTCTGTCGGATCGACGGCGCCGTTCATTGGTCTCTTCGGCACGGTCTGGGGCATCATGAACAGCTTCATCGGCATTTCCAAAGCCCAGACGACCAACCTCGCCGTCGTCGCGCCAGGCATCGCAGAAGCGCTGCTGGCGACGGCGATCGGTCTCTTCGCCGCCATCCCGGCGGTGCTGATCTACAATCACCTCGCGCGCCAGGCGTCCGCCTATCTCGAACTCGTCTCCAATCTTTCGGGCGAACTGCTTCGCATCGTGTCGCGTGATCTCGATCTCGCCGGACATGCCGCCGCCGCCAGCAAAATTCACGCGGCGGAGTAGCGCATGGCCGTTCATCTCAAAAGCGACCTCGAAGAAACCCACGAGATCAACGTCACGCCGTTCATCGACGTGATGCTCGTGTTGCTCATCATTTTCATGGTGGCGGCGCCGCTCGCCACCGTCGATCTTCCCGTCGATCTGCCGGCTTCCAACGCCGCGCCCCATGAAAATCCGGACAAGCCGGTTTATGTGACGATCCAGAGCGATCTTGCGCTGGCGCTGGGCGAGACGCCGGTCAAGCGAAAGGATCTTGTTTCGGCGCTCAACGCGCATCTAAACGACAAGTCGAAACGCATCTTCTTGCGCGCGGACGCCAGCGTGCCCTACGGCGAGATGATGGCGGTGCTGGAGAGTCTGCGCGCCGGCGGCTATTTGCGCGTCGCCCTCGTCGCGCTCGATGCCGGCGGCAGGGAGCCCAGCCCGCAATGAGCGCCGCCGCCGCACTCCAAAATCCGCAGTCGAACGGCAGGCTTTGGGCCGTCGCCTTCGCTTTCGCCGTGCTTCTGCACGTCGGAGGAGCCGTCGCCGCATTCCTAAACTTGCAGGGCGACGACGAGGAAGCGTCCGGCGCGCCGGCGATCGAGATATCGCTCGAGCCGGCTGCGGCGCGCGACGTCGAAGCCGCCGACTTGCCGCCCGGACCGGTCGCCGACGAAGCGGCCGCCGCGGCGCCGTCCGCCGCCGCCTCCGAAGCGAAGGAGGCGAAGGAAGAGCAGATCGCGCGAACCGAAGCCGACGACGCTGACCTCACGCACAACACCACGCCGGATAAGCCGGTCGAAGAGGAAAAGAAGGTTCAGGCGCAGCCGGTGGTTTCTGCAGAATCGGCGGCCTCCGAAGCCACGGCGCCGCCCAAGTCGGACGTCGAACAGGTTTCCGACAGGCCGATGTCGCCGATGCAGGGCGCAGATGTCAGAGCGAACGCCATCAAGCTCACTTGGCAAAAGGCTCTGCTCTCGCATCTCAACCGCCACAAGCGTTATCCGGCTGGCGGCGGCCGTCGCTCCGCTGAAGCAAGCGTCTCCTTCACGCTCGACCGGCATGGCCATGTCGTCAGCTGCAACATCAAGCGTTCGGCCGGACATCCGGCGTTTGACGACGCCGCGCTCGCGATGATGCAGCGCGCTGATCCAGTGCCGCCGCCACCGCCTGTGATCGCCGACGAAGGGCTGACATTCGAAGTCCCAGTGCAATTTCGCGTCGGTGGAAAATGACGCTCGCATCGCGCGGTCCTCTCGCGACGCGAATATCTCGCTTGAATGTTTGCGACGAGCGCCGCGGGCCGGCGATCGAACATGCGGCTTGTGCGAGGAGGGCGCGAGTTCTCCACAGAGCTTTTTGCGGCCAAGCTTTTCTGTTTGTTAAAAAATTTGGAGCATTGTCGGAACTGAATTTTACACCGCCGCTCCAACAAGCCATGGGGAGGGCCGCACATGTCGCCTCATGAAAACTGCGCGATCCGGAACGAACTGGCGCCGAACGGAAATCGAGTGCGGCGCGAGGAGCTCGACTTGGAGCGAACCATCATGCGGCTTGGCGATCAACTGCGACGGCAATTCTGCGACGTCGCTTCGGAACCGCTGCCCGATGACATGCTCGGTCTTCTGGAGAAGCTGAACACAGCGGTGAATGAGCAAGCGTACAGGTCGACTTAACCGGTCTTTCTCGGGCGAACCTCAAAGTCCAATTTTAGCAGCAGGTGTTTAACGTCCTCTGGAACCGGCTTCATGGTCAAATCGAGATAGAGCAAAGACAAGCGCCTTCCGAGCGCCGCGCTCAGCGAACGTCGAAGCAACGTTTTCTTGGCTTGTATCGAGTCGCGTTTCAAAGAAGCGATTGTCATGACGAGCGTGCTTCCTGCTTAAAGAGCGACCGCCACGCGGAAAGCTCATCGCGCGCCGCCTTGCTGGAGAAGGCGCGTTCCGCCTCTTGTTCGGCAAATCGAAAAGACCCGCCGCCTCGAACCAATCGCGACCTGCCGCGCCTCGAGCGATATTCGATGATAAATGGGCGAATGACTTTTTTCATGCGTGCACCTTCTCCTGCGAAGGCGTTGTGATGAAGCTTCGGGCGGCGCCGATTGTTCCACTTTTATGGAAGGCGGAAAGCAGGCGCTGATGCAGATTTCAAGAGGAAACGCCGGCGAGCGCTTCCCGCCGGCGTATGCATTGAAGCACAGGAATTGAATCACGCTACGCTTGGGGGAAATAGCTCAAACGCGGATGACGTGATCAATTCGATAAGTTAAGCGCGCGCTTTGCGAAATTTGGATTGCTGCTTTTCGCGGGGCGCCTTAATGCCGCGACATCCAGTCGTCGATCTGTTCCTTGGCCTTGTCCTTGGCCAAGCCGTAACGCTCCTGGATCACGCCTTCGAGCTGCTCGCGGTTGCCGTTGATCCGCGCAATGTCGTCGTCGGTGAGCTTGCCCCACTGCTCCTTGACATTGCCTTTGAACTTCTTCCAATTGCCTTCGATCATGTCCCAGTTCATGGATTCCTCCTTCTCAGGAGACGGCCGCAATTCGCGGCGGACGCCTTGGAAAGCGAGACCGGGTCTGGCTTTCACGAGCGAATAACCATTCGCTCGGGCAGATGTTCCATCTAGCTTCTCGCTTTCGCTCATATTTAAGATTTCGCGTTGGCGTTGGCGCTCTTACACACTCTCCTGGACAAGCATGAGCGCTGTTGGAAATTGAAGGGCGATGTGCAGCATCGCGCGCGAAGCGAAACCATTAAAGTCTTCGGCGAACGGCGCGCCGCGCCTTGGACAAATCTTTCGGGCGAGCGGCGCGCAGCTTGCGATGCCTCGTCCTTGTTCAATCAAGGCGGCGTGTCTGGCTCGCATCATCCTCAATCTAAATGACTGAAAAGCGCTAATCCAACCCCCTGAGCCGGAACATTGTTTGAAAAAATCGGCGGTTCTGCGCGGCGCAGCGAATGAACTGGCTGCGGCGTTGGCGCCGATGGCGCGCCGTTGCGCATCGAATTTCCACTCTCGATGGTCGCTTTTCATCCGCGCGGCCTTTTCATCATCGCGTAGCGATCTAAATTTACCCGTGGTTTTGGATAATATGCTGGAGCGCATCGAAGTTTGCCTCGGCCGAGCTCGATAGCCGCGGCGAAGGGAGAAAGCGACCAGATCCAGCCAAGAGGGAGAATGGAATGCGCGCTCTACTGACGACCTCAGCGGCCGCTGGGCTCTTCGCTCTATTTCTAGGCGCGTCGCCTGCGACCGCTGCGCCGGCGAGCGGGCCGGCGATTAGCGACGTGACGGCGTCCTCTCCGATCGTTCAGGAGGCGGGCTGCCGTATGTGGCGACGCTGCTGGCACGGTTATTACAGCGGCCGTCGCTGCCGCGTGTGGCGTCGCTGCTGGTAGCGAATGTCCCTCATCTCGCGCCGTAAACGGACCGCGCGCTTCTGTCGGAGGGGACGGCCTACAGCGCCGCCCCGTCCGTCGTCGTTGCGCGCCAGGCACTTATAGTAGGTCGCTGCGCGCTCGCTGCGGCTCGCGCATCTATGCACGACGTAGAGTTCATTTGGCGTGCGATAGCGGATGTAAGGATGGATGAGGTAGCGACCGCTGCCATCGAGGAAATTTCCGAAGCGATCAATCTCGCCGCGAACAGTGGGATCAAAGTCGATGATCGCGCCGCGCAGACTCTCGCCTTTGATGAAATTCTCCGGCAATTGATCGAACGGCCCGTCGAAATAGGTGTTGAGACTCGAATCGCCCTCCCGCACGCCGATCAGGATGCGCCGATCAAGCCAGCGATCGCGATAAAACGCAAAGCCGGTTCGTCGGCCGATGAAGAGACGATCGGCTCGTTTTGAGCCGACCAGTTCATCGGCGCCCGCCGAGTTCTCGTCAAAAATGAAGAAGAAAAGTTTCAATCTCGAATTGTAGATGAGAAAAAATCGCAGCCCCGATTCATCGATGATCGGACCGAGGAATTCCTCATGCGGACCGATGGCGTTCGGCGGCGGTCGCACGCCAGACAAATCTTCGAGAGCGAATATCACGCTCTTGGAGCCTTGCGTGACGCGATAGGTCAGCGGCGCGAATCGCGCCACCGCGACGCCCTGCGATGAATCAAGAATGGCGTGAACGGCCTTGCCGCGGCCCGTTCCCGCGCGCGTCTCCTGATAATATTCGAAGCGCAGCGTGCCGCTGTCGCGCTCCGCCGCCGCTAGGCGGATATTGCCCAGATAGCGCGTCCCATTCAGAACGAAGCTGAAATAGTAATAATTCTCTGTCGGATAGACCCGCACTTGGGCCGGCAGCGCGCCGAGCACGAAGGCGAATACCGCGAGAGGATCGTCAATCGCGAGCGTCGCCTGTCGCGTGGCGTCTTCGATCGTCGTCTCGTTGGGGTAGAGCCGTGGAAACTGCGCGTTCTGCGCCCAAGCCGGCGCTATCGCCGTTGATGCGAACAGCGGTAGAAGTCTCACGACCGACTGTATGGGATACGCCATCAGCGCCGGACCTCGGGCTGCGCGCGAGCTTCACATCCGCGCGTCGACATCGTCGCCGAGTTTCGCAAATCGCGTCTCCATTGACCCCGGCGGACGCGCCTGTGCGTCGGCGCACAGCCTCAACGCGAGTCTCTCCTTTAAGTTTCGACCATCGCGGAGAGGAGAAGCCCATGAAACCGGTGATCGCGACAGGAATTTTCGGAATCGTCGCCATTGCATTGGCCACCGAAATGCTCAACATCGCCATGGCGTTTGGCGAATTCAGCCATGTCGCGGCCTTGAATGCTGGGGTCTTCTAAGCGCCGCGCCTGCGGCGCTTCGATGCGCCTCGGCCGCCGCGGATCAGAGTAAAGCCGCCCCGCCCCGACGGCGTTTGGCGGGCGACACGCCGGGACGGTGTCCGCGTCCCGGCGTTTTTTGTAGGATTTCAGTTCGGCCAGCAGCGGCGGCCGTAAGGGCCGAGATGGAAGCCGGGCGGGCAGGGCCGGCCGTAACGATAGCCGCCCCATTGTCCGCCCCAGCGACAGCCGCCATAGGGGCCGCGATGGCCGTAGGGGCCGCATCCGCCATAAACCTGGACGATTGGCGCGCCTGCCGTCTCAGAGGGCGCGACCGGCATGGCCGCATGGGCCGGCGCGGCCAAAGCGGCGGCGAATATAAGCGCGAGACCCGTTCTCAATCCCATCTCCAATCTCCTTCTCTACCCGGACCGACGCCGGGCGGCGTTTTGCTTCGCCGGCGCCAGCCGAATATCTGCGCCCGACCGTAGCCCTGGCAATCGCCTCTTACGATCTAAGTTGTCCGGCGCTCCAATGTTCACATATTGTTCTTGCTTGGCGGTAGCGCGTCGACTAAGCTGACAAGGCAGTTTCGGCGAAAGATTATTTGGGGGCGCGAGATGGCGGTGAGGGTGGCGACGGTCGCTTTCGAAGGCGTCGAGGCCCGTCCCGTCGACGTTCAAGTCCAAATTTCGAGCGGCGCGGTGGTTTTCAACGTCGTCGGCCTTGGCGACAAGGCTGTCGCCGAATCGCGCGAGCGGGTGCGCGCCGCCTTGATCGCCTCGGGTCTGGCGCTGCCGGCCAAGCGCATCACGGTCAATCTCGCCCCCGCCGACATGCCGAAAGAGGGAAGCCATTACGATCTGCCGATCGCGCTTGGCGTGATGGCGGCGATCGGCGCCATCCCCTCGGACGCGCTCGAAGGATTCGTCGTGCTTGGCGAACTCGCGCTCGACGGCATGCTGACGCCCACGGCCGGCGTGCTGCCGGCGGCGGTCGCCGCCAATGCGCGGGGACTGGGGCTGATCTGTCCCAGCGAATGCGGCCCGGAAGCCGCCTGGGCGTCGAGCGACATGGAGGTGATCGCGCCGCGCTCGCTCATCCAGCTCGTCAACCATGTCAAAGGCGCGCAAGTGCTGGCGCGGCCGCAGCCGGCCGTCCGCAGGGTCGCCGTTGATCAGCCCGACCTTTCGGACATCAAAGGGCAGGAGAGCGCCAAGCGGGCGCTCGAAATCGCCGCCGCCGGCGGCCACAATCTTCTCATGAGCGGCCCGCCGGGCGCGGGAAAGTCGATGCTCGCCGCGCGGCTGCCGTCGATCCTGCCGCCGCTTACGCCGCGCGAATTGCTCGAAGTCTCGATGATTCATTCGGTGGCCGGGCAGATCGCCGGCGGCGAATTGACCGACCGGCGGCCGTTTCGCGCGCCGCATCATTCCGCCTCCATGCCGGCGCTGGTCGGCGGCGGGACGCATGCGCGGCCGGGCGAGATTTCGCTCGCCCATCACGGCGTGCTGTTTCTCGACGAACTGCCGGAGTTTCAGCCCCAGGTCCTCGACAGTTTGCGCCAGCCGCTCGAGACCGGCGAGGTGGCGGTGTCGCGGGCCAATCATCGCGCCGTCTATCCGGCGCGCTTTCAGCTTGTCGCGGCGATGAATCCCTGTCGTTGCGGCCATGCGAATGACCCTGGCTTCGCCTGCAAGCGTCAGCCCAACGAGCGCTGCGTCGCGCAATATCAAGCGCGGCTGTCGGGACCGCTGCTCGACCGTTTCGATGTGCAGATCGAAGTCCCTGCGGTGACCGCCGCCGATCTCGTGTTGCCGCCGCCGAGCGAAGGCTCGCGGCAGGTTGCGGCGCGCGTCGCGCGCGCCCGCGAGATTCAGCGCGCCCGCTATGACGGTCTCTCCCTGCCGGGCGTCGCCGCCAACGCTGCCGCGCCTGCGGGAGTGATCGAGCGTGTGGCGAGTCTCGACGCGCCAGGGACGGCGCTGATTCGCGACGCGTCCGAACGTTTCGCCCTCACCGCGCGCGGCTTTCACAGGGTCTTGAAGCTGGCGCGCACGATCGCCGATCTCGACGGCGCACAATCCGTCGGCAGACCCCATCTCGCCGAGGCGCTTTCCTATCGCGCGGGGCTTGCATTGGGGCGGCTTGCGGCCTGATGATGGGCGCATGTCCTTATCCCATATTGCGATTTTGGCCGCGGCGCAGCTTGCCTTGGCGCTGCTCGCCGCGGCGATCTGTATTACGTTACGCAGGCGCGGCCGTGAACGAACCGAAGCCGACCTTGAATCGCTGCGCGACGAAATCTGGGAGTTGCGCGCCGCCGCCGCCGCTCGCGACCGCGCCGAGGCTGCAAGCCTGGCGAAGTCTCGCTTTCTCGCCGCGGTCAGCCACGAGTTCCGTACGCCGCTGAACGGCGTCATGGGGCTCGCGCAGCTTCTCGCGATGACGGAGCTGACCGCCGAACAGGCAAGCTATGTCGAAGCGATCGGCGATTCGAGTCGGTCGCTCTCGCAGCTCATCGACGACATTCTCGATTTTTCCAAGATCGAGGCCGGCAAGTTCGAGCTGCGGTGCGAGACCTTTGCGCTCGCCCCTTTTGTCGAAAGCGTCGTCGAACTGATGGCGCCTCGCGCCTTGGCGAAAGGCCTGGAGCTCGCCAGCGTGATCGCGCCCGACGCGCCCCGCGAGTTCGTGAGCGATCCGGCCCGGCTGCGGCAGGTGCTCCTCAACTTGATTGGAAACGCCGTGAAGTTCACCGAGCGCGGCGGCGTCGGCATGCGCGTCATGCGCGACGGCGCGCGGCTGCGTTTCGCGGTGTGCGATACTGGGTCGGGCGTGCCGGACGAGGCGCGCGAAGCGATTTTCGAAGAATTCGAACAGGCCGATGCTTCCGACAACCACCCGCGCGCGGGCACCGGGCTCGGCCTCGCCATATCCCGTCGTTTGGTGGCGCGAATGGGCGGCGCGCTGGCGCTCGTCGATTCATCCGACAAGGGTTCGGTTTTCGCCTTCACGCTCCCCGCGCCGCCGATCGCCGAAGACGTCGTTTCAACTCCGCTCGCAAGTCTTGAGACGCTCATCGTCGCGCAAAGCGTCTTTGAAGCGCCCTATCTCGCGGAGAGCCTGCGTTACGCCGGCGCCAAGGCGGAGATCGCTGCCGCGGCGGACGCGCCAGAGGCAATGCAGAGGCGTCGCGAACGACCCTTCGACGCCGTCATTGTCGACTGCGCGCTCGGGCCGCATGCGACCGCCGAACTGGCGAAAGCCGCGCGCGCGGCGCAGGCGCGACGGCTGTTCCTGCTGTTCTCGCCGCTCGAGCGGCGAGCCTTTGGCGAGGAGGCTTTGTCCGACTTCGACGGCTGGCTGGTGAAGCCGGTGCGCATCGCCTCGCTGATCGCCCGCCTCTCACAGCACAGCGCCAAGGCGCCGGCGAATGAAGAAGCCGTGCAGTCGCAGGCGCTCGCGGGGGTGAACGCGCTCGTCGCCGAAGACAATGAGATCAACGCGCTCATTCTGATGCGCCACCTCGCCAAGCTTGGCGCGAAGGTGACCAGGGCGGAGAGCGGCGCGCTGGCGCTTGCGCGCGCCCGCGAAGCGATCGAGGGCGCCGGCGCGCCCTATGACGTGATCGTCATGGATCTCTTCATGCCAGATTTCGACGGGCGCGAGGCGAGTCTTCGCATCCGCGAGGCTGAAGCGCGCGCGGGCGCGCCGCGCACGCCGATACTGGTGCTGACCGCCAGCGCCCGCGAGGAAGACGAGCGCGCCGCTCGCGCCGCAGGAGTCGACGCCTTTCTCACCAAGCCGGTTGAATTTTCTTCCCTCGCGGCGACGATCCAGGAATTGAGATTGGCGTCGCGCCGAACATAAGGACGCGGCGCTCTGTCAGGCCTCCGGCGGCGCGATCGCGCCGAAACGTCCCGATTGGCAATCGACGAACGCCTGTCGCAATTCATCCTGCGTGTTCATCACGAACGGTCCTTGTTGCGCCACCGGCTCATCGATCGGTTCGCCGCTTATAATGATGAGCTTCGAGTCGCTATTCGCCTCAAAAGCGATGTCGCCGCCTGTTTCGTCGAAGACGACGACGTTCATGGCGCGGGCGATCCTATCGGCATTGACCTCGACTGTCCCTTCAAGAACCGCGGCAAGCGCCGTGTGGCCTTCCGGCAACGCGAAGCGGACGCTTTTTCCCGCGTCGATGCGCACGTCCCAGAGATCGATCGGCGTCGCCGTTTGCGCCGGACCGCGATGGCCGTCGAATGCGCCGGCGATGACGCGAACGAGGCCGGCGTCGTCCGCCAGATCGACGCGCGGAATGTCCTTGTCGAGAAGGGTCTGGTAGCGCGGCGCGCTCATCTTGTCGCGCGCCGGCAGATTGACCCAAAGCTGTATGACCTCGAAGCGTCCGCCTGATTTGGCGAAGCTCTCGGAGTGATATTCCTCATGAACGATTCCCGAGCCGGCCCGCATCCATTGCACGTCGCCGGGGCCGATGAGTCCGCCGGCGCCGGTCGAGTCGCGATGCGCGACTTCTCCGTCCAGGACGATCGTCACGGTCTCGAAGCCGCGATGCGGGTGAGCGCCGACGCCGCGGCGCTTGGCGGTCGAGGGAAAGTCAAACGGTCCAGCGTAGTCGAACAGGAGAAAGGGGCTTGCGCGAACGCCATGTTCGTGATGGGAGAACAGCGAACGGACGGGAAAGCCATCCCCGACCCAGTGCATGGAGTCGGGGGCGCGGTAAACGCCGATAATTCTTCTCATGACAAAGGCTCCTTGCGCCCTATGTGGGCGGCGGCGAGCGAAATGCAAATTCGCGCCGAGAGGCGGTCCTTGACGCAGGGAGCCGCAAATTCCACAAGTCGCTTTGACGGCAATTCTGGCGACGACGGCGTATTAAGGACGGTTAGATGGACTGGATCATTCTCTTTATCGGCAGCATCTGCGAGGTCGGCTGGCTCATCGGGATGAAATATGCGGAAGGATTCACGCGGTTCTTGCCTTCGGTCGTCATGGTGTTTTTCATGGCGGCGAGCGTCGGATGCCTGGGCCTTGCGGTGAAAACGATTCCCGCCGGCACGGCTTACGCCGCATGGACCGGCACGAGCATCGCCGCGGCCACTCTTGTCGGCGTCTATCTTTTCAACGAACCAACCACCGTGCTGCGATTAGGATCGATCGGCCTGATCATTCTGGGGATCATCGGCCTGCGGCTCGGCGGCGTCGATCCTTAGAGACGCCCCTGCCGCCTTGTCGTTCCCGGCAGCCGAAGGCCGACGGGAATGGAGCGTCGCAACAACAAACCTGGATGTTGCGCAAGATTCCCGATCGCGCGCAAAGCGCGCGTGGAGAACGACAAACGTCATCGCGGTTGCCCGGTTCAGAAATAGCTCTCAAGCGTTCCGCGCCGGCGCACGTCGAGCGTCGCGCAATGGAAGGCGCCGCCGAACGCCGCATAGTGCAGGAAAGGACAGGGGATCGGCTCGTAGCCCCACTGCTCCATCTGCCGCATCATATTGGTGTGATGCGGATCGACGATGACGCGCTTCTCGTCGATCATCAGAATATTCATGCTGAGCCATTTGCCGCACATCGACGTGATCGCCAGTATGCGATCATTGATCGGATCGGGCTCCGGCGCGACGAGAATGTCCCATTGCTTCAAAATATCGGGAAGTTCGTCGGGATTGATATATTCCGGATTAATCAGCAGCCGTCCCGGCCCGAGCGGCAGGATCGTCGTGTCGATATGCATTGGATTGGGGCAGCGGCTCTTGATCTCGTGGATGCGATACCCTTCGCCGAGATGGCGGCGGAGCCAGTCGATGCCCATGGCGTTCGTCACATTGGAGCGTGTGACGAAAATATCGCGGCCGCAGCGGAAGAAGTCGGCGGCGTCGAACACCGGCTCGAATTCGGTGAGGATGTAGCGGATGTCCTCGCCCTTCTCCGGCAGTTTGAAATCAGGGTCGAACAGTTCGTCGGTCAGTTGCGGCTTTGGCGCCGACGTCCAGCGCGCGCCGCGACGAAAATAGTCCTTGAGGATTTCGCGATAGGAGTGGGTTTCGAAATAGCGGCACGGCCAGGCCATCGGCGTTTCGAGAATCTCGTCGCCGAACACCAGCATCGAGTCGCGCGGACAGGAGTTGCAGAAGCCGCGCGACGACCAATGCGGCGTCGCGAATTTCGCCTTGTGATTGACCGCAGCGGGCCGCGTCACCGTGACGCCGAGCGACTCGAGCAAGGCGATAAAGCCGTCGAGCTCCTGCTGCGCCGGCTCGATCATGAATTTCGGAAAGCGAAATCCGGCGGCGAGCGACTGGGCGCGCGCGGCCATGCCGGGAATGTTGCAGGTGACGACCGGATGATCGGAAGGAATGGTCGAGCCTTCGAGGCGCCCGACGATGATCTCTTCCAACGGATCCCATTCGTTATGAGAATTGACCGGACATTCCGCGGCAATCGCGGACCCCATAGATGCATGGATATTCATAATGTCGCCCCGGAATCGTTTCCCGCCAGAGACTTCTAGCGCTTTTGAACTGTTCTTCAAGTCGGGGGAAAAAGTGTCCGATTTCTTAGGCTTAACAATACGTCGGCTGAAATCTTACGCGCTGTGTTCAAGATTGACGCTCGCTTAGCGGGCGGACGACGTCGACAGGATCGGGCGCAGTCCATTCCAAACTTCCCCTTGTGACGACTTGCCTTTTCCCCCGCATTGCGACATAAGGCGCGCTTCATAGAACCGCCCGGCCAGTAAGGGCTGCCGTGGCGGTTCTTTCGCTCGCGCGAAGCGGCGCCGGCCAATCAGGCCAGCGCTTAAAAACAACGGGCGCAGGCCCAGGAGAGCAAAATGCCCAAGCTGAAGACGAAATCGGGCGCCAAGAAGCGCTTCAAGATCACCGGCACAGGCAAGGTGGTCTACGCCCAGAAGGGCAAGCGCCACGGCATGATCAAGCGGACGAACAAGCAGATCAGAAATCTGCGCGGGACGAGCGTGCTGTTCAAGACGGACGGCGACAACGTCAAGAAATACTTCCTGCCGAACGGCTGATCCGCCTCAAAACGCTTTCCCGAAGGAGATTCGTCATGGCTCGCGTCAAACGCGGCGTCACCGCCCACGCCAAACACAAGAAGACTTTCAAGGCCGCCAAGGGTTTCTACGGCCGCCGGAAGAATACGATCCGCGCCGCCAAGGCCGCCGTCGACCGCTCGATGCAATATGCGACGCGCGACCGCAAGGCGAAAAAGCGCACCTTCCGCGCGCTGTGGATCCAGCGGCTCAACGCCGCCGTGCGCGAACACGGCCTGACCTATTCGCGCTTCATCGACGGGCTCGCCAAGGCCGGCGTGACAGTGGATCGCAAGGTGCTGTCGGAACTCGCCATCCATCAGCCCGAGGCCTTCGCGGCGATCGTGGCGCAGGCGAAATCGGCGTTACCGCAGGCGGCCTGAAGACCGCGGCATTGATGTGAATGCCAAGCGCCCGCGGCCTGCGGGCGCTTTTCCTTTTCTGTCGCGGTCGCGGACGTCGCCGGCTTCGGCTATCGTTAGGGTGATCGGGTGAAGGGCTTCCTCATCCTGAGGAGCGTGCGCAGCACGCGTCTCGAAGGACGAGGAAGCCTGCCTTCGCGCATGTTTTCCTCACCCTCGTCCTTCGAGACGCGCCCTTCGGGCGCTCCTCAGGATGAGGGTGAGGAAAACAATTCCTTCACCCGATTGCCCTGGGCTATCGTCCCGATAGATGCGACGCTTCCTGCGATATGCAACCGGCTGGCGCGCGCTCGTCGCGACGCTTGTCCTTCTTGCCGCCGCCGCCGCTCTCGATCCCGGCGCCGCGCTCAATCTCGTGGCGCGCCTGAATTCCTATCGTCTGCTCGACGATGTCGGCTATGGCGACGGACCAAGAGCGAAACTCGACGTCTATCTTCCGGAACGCATCGACGCGCCCGGGCCGCTCGTTGTTTTCTTTTACGGGGGGCGATGGTCGACGGGAGAAAGGGCGGATTATCGTTTCGTCGGCGCCGCGCTCGCCACGCGCGGCGTGATCGCCGTCATTCCCGACTACAGCCTCTATCCGCAATCCCGCTTTCCGGTGTTCCTGGAGGATGCGTCGCGGGCGCTGCGCTGGGCGTTGGATAATGCCGAAAGGCTTGGCGCCGACCGCGCGCGCATTTTTGTTATGGGCCATTCGGCGGGCGGGCACATCGCCGCGATGCTCGCCTTTGACCCGCGCTGGCTTGCCGCCGTCGGCCTTTCGCCGTCAAGCGATCTCGCCGGCTTCATCGGACTCGCCGGCGCCTATGATTTCGCGATCGACAGCGACGTGCTGCGCGGCGTCTTCGGCCCGCCCGCCAACGCCGCCGCCGCCCAGCCATTGCGCTATGTCACGCGCGACGCTCCGCCGGCGCTGCTCATTGCCGGCGAGGCCGACACAACGGTCAGGCCGCGAAACACGCGAGCGCTCGTCGCGGCGATCGACGCCGCTGGCGGCGAGGGGCGCGCCCTATATTATCCCGGCGTCACGCATCGCGAGGTCATCGGCGCCTTTTCGCCGCTCTTGCATTTTCTCGCGCCGGTCGCCGACGATGTCATGGCGTTTGTCGGCGCGAAACGCGCCCGGGCGAATAAAACGAATGAGCGGCGTGTCGACGACCGCGATAGGGACGTGCAATGACCGAGACATATGATCTTATCGTCATTGGCGGCGGACCCGGCGGCTATGTCGCCGCGATCCGCGCCGCGCAATTGGGACTGAAGACGGCGGTCGTCGAGCGCGAACATCTCGGCGGCATCTGCCTCAACTGGGGTTGCATCCCCACCAAGGCGCTGCTGCGGTCGGCCGAAGTCTATCGCCTCGCCAGGGAAGGCGAACGCTTCGGCGTTTCGCAAGCCGGCCTGAGCGCCGACGCGTCGCGCATCGTCGCTCATTCGCGCGAAGCGGCGGCGCGGCTCAATGGCGGCGTCGCCTTTCTTCTCAAAAAGAACAAGATCGACGTCATCTGGGGCGAGGCGACGATCGCGGCGAAGGGCGAGGTCCGGGTCGGCGCGCCGACCAAGGCGCCGATGCTGCCGCAATTGCCGGCGCCGAAATCAACGCTCGGCGATGGGCTCTACAAGGCGAAGCACATCATCATCGCCACCGGCGCGCGTCCGCGCCTTCTGCCGGGTCTTGAGCCTGATGGTAAGCTCATCTGGACGTATTTCGAAGCGATGAAGCCGGAAGCTTTCCCAAAATCGCTGCTCATCGTCGGCGCCGGCGCCATCGGCGTCGAATTCGCCTCCTTCTATCGGACATTCGGCGTCGACGTGATTCTCGTCGAAGCGCTGCCGCGTATTCTTCCAGCCGAAGACGAAGAGATCGCCGCGCTGGCGCATCGCTCGTTCAAGAAGCAGGGAATCGACATTCGCGTCGCGACGACGGTGACGGGCGTCGAGAAAAAGTCGGAGAGCCTCGTCGTGAGTCTGAAAGGCGCCGATGGCGAGACGCAGACTCTTGAAGTCGGACGCGCGCTGTCGGCGATCGGCGTCGTCGCCAATGTCGAAAATCTTGGGTTAGAAGCGCTCGGCGTCGCGCTTGAGCGCGGCGTCGTCAAGATCGACGGGCTTGGACGCACCAATGTCGAAGGCGTCTATGCGATCGGCGATGTCGCCGGCGGCCCGATGCTCGCCCATAAGGCGGAGCATGAGGGCGTTTCCTGCGTCGAGACGATCGCCGGACTGGACGCCCATGCGCTCGACAAAACGCGCGTGCCGGGCTGCACCTATTGTCACCCGCAGGTCGCGTCGGTCGGCCTGACCGAGGCGAAGGCCAAGGAGCAGGGCTTTGAATTGAAAATCGGACGCTTCCCCTATCTCGCCAATGGCAAGGCGATCGCGCTCGGCGAACTCGAAGGGATGGCGAAGACGATTTTCGACGCCAAGAGCGGACGGCTGCTCGGGGCCCATATTTTCGGGGTGGAAGCGACGGAGCTCATCCAAGGCTTCGTCATCGCGATGAATCTCGAGACGACCGAAGAAGAGCTGATCCGCACGATCTTTCCGCATCCGACGCTATCGGAAACGATGCATGAAAGCGTGCTCGCCGCCTTCGGCCGCGCCATTCATGTTTGAGGCGAACTTAGAGCAGGTTCCGAAAAAGTTGACAGACTTTTTCGATCAGAACCTGCTCCAGCGTTTTGATTTTGAGCGATTCCTTATCGATCACATGTTTCCATGTGATCGGGAAGCGCTCCAGGCCGCGCTTTCAGCGCGTCAGTTCTGCAGCACGTAAGCGCCCGGCGCGTCGCAGAGCGACTGGCCCATTGCCGGCGGCGCAATCGGCGGGCCTGAGCGCGCCGCGAGCCAGGCGCTCCATTCCGGCCACCATGAGCCTTCCCTCACCGTCGCGATTTTCGTCCATTCGTCGGGGTCAGCGTAATGTTCGCCGTCCACGCGCGTCGTGAAGCGGTAGCCGCCGCGCTTCTTCGCCGGTTCGGAGACGATGCCGACGTTATGCCCGCCGCTCGTCAGCAGGAAGGTGATTTCGGCGTCGGCGAGCAGGTGTATCTTATAGACCGAGCGCCAGGGGGCGACATGATCGCGCTCCGTGCCGACGGCGAAAATCGGCGCATGAATATCATTGAGCGCGACGGCGCCGCCGTTAGCGTGAAGCCGGCCCTCGGCGAGATCATTGTCGAGGAAGAGTCGCCGAAGATATTCCGAATGCATCTTATAGGGCATGCGCGTCGTGTCGGCGTTCCAAGCCATCATGTCGGTCATCGGCTCGCGCTCGCCCATCAAATAGGATTTGAGCGCATAGGACCAGATCAGATCGTTGGAGCGCAGGAGCTGGAAGGCGCCGGCCATCTGCTTTGAATCGAGATAGCCGTGCTCCCACATCAAATCTTCGAGAAACGCGAGCTGGCTTTCATTGACGAAGAGCGTCAGTTCTCCCGCCTCGGTGAAATCGGTTTGCGCCGCGAGCAGGGTCACGCTCTTGAGACGCTGGTCATTGTCTCTCGCCATGGCGGCTGCGGCGATGGCGAGCAGCGTCCCGCCCAGGCAATAGCCGGCCGCATGAATCTTTCGGTCCGGCATGAGTTGCGAGATCGCGTTGAGCGCGGCCATGATGCCGAGTCTGCGATAGGCCTCCATGGTGAGATCGCGGTCTTCGGCGCTTGGATTGCGCCAAGAGATCATGAATACCGTGAAGCCTTGCTCGGTCAGATAGCGTACGAGCGAATTATGCGGCGAGAGATCAAGGATGTAATATTTCATGATCCAGGCCGGCGTGATCAGCACCGGCTCGGGCCGCACCGTGTCCGTCGACGGCGCATATTGGATGAGCTCGATCAGCCGGTTGCGATAGATGACCTTGCCCGGCGTGATCGCGACGTTTTGCCCAGGCATGAAGGCTTCGGCGCCGACAGGCCGTTTGCCGCCGGCGCGACGCTCCATGTCTTCGAGGAAATTCTGCGATCCGTAAGTGAGATTGACGCCGCCGGTCTCGAACGTTCGTTGCAGCGCTTCAGGATTGGTCGCCAAGAAATTCGACGGCGAGAACATGTCGAGCAATTGCCGCGAGGCGAATTCGACCGCGTTTTCATGTTGCCGGGTGACGCCGCCGACGCCCGTCGTGGCATTGTGCCACCATTGCTGATTGAGCAAAAAGCCTTGGTAGAGCAGGGCGTAGGGCCAGTTGCGCCAGGCGTCGCCGGCAAACCTTTTGTCTTGGGGCAGCGGCTCGATGCAGGGCGCGGCGTTCGGCTGTAGCGCGCAGCGCCAGGCGTAGTTGGCGAACCGCCACGTCTTGCGCATCGCCTTTTCGGCAAGCTGCATCTGCTTTCCGGGCGAGGACGCAAGATGGACCGCCCAATCCCAATAGGCGCCCGCCATGGCGGCCGGCGAAAGGCCGCCGGTCAGATGGGCGACGCTTGCATGAAGCGAGCGGTCGATGACGTCGCCGAGCGCCGCATAGCCATAGGAATCTCCCTCGGTGGCGCGCTCGGCCGCAAGAAAGGCGCTCGGCCACGCCTCGACAAAGGCGTTCGACGCCAGCCGGGGGAAGGTATGAACCGCATTGGGTTGGACCGGGCCGGAGGATGTCCGCTCAGCGCGTTCCTCGTTCTGGTGTGCAAGATTCGCGTGGCTCGTCATCGCCATCCCTTAAGCCGAGGCGTTTGGTTGGAGTCTGATTCTATCGTGGCTGATGCTGCGCTGCAACATTGGCTTCTGGCCAAGCCTTTTGGCAGGCGTTTATGGCCACACGCGGCCGGCCGAGCTTGGCCGGGCGGCGAGCGCTATCATCTCCTTGTGGAGAAATGTCGACCGCTTGGGAGACCGCCGTGAGAATCATCGCCGCCGTCATGCTGACGCTCGTTTCCACCGCCGCGCTCGCCGCTCTCAAGCCCGGCGACGTCGCGCCGGACTTCACCGTTGAGGCGGCGCAGGGCGGCAGGGATTTCGCCTTCTCGCTGCGGCAGGCGCTCGCGAAGGGACCGGTGGTTCTCTATTTCTATCCGAAATCCTTCACCAGCGTCTGCACCGTCGAGGCGCATGAATTCGCCGAAGCCATGGATGAGTTCGCCGCGATGGGGGCAAGCGTCATCGGCGTATCGAGCGACAAGATCGGCGCCCAGCGCGAATTTTCGTCGAAGGAGTGCCGCGACAAATTTCCGGTCGGCGCCGATCCCGACTTCAGGGTCATCAACGCCTATGACGCAGCCTTCAAGGTTCCGATCGCGGGCGCGATGTTCGCCAACCGCATCTCCTATGTCATCGCGCCCGACGGAAAGATTCTCTCGGTCGTCGAGGACTCTGGCGCGACGGCGCATATCCAAAATGCGCTCGCGGTGCTGAAGCGGTGGCGCGACTCGCAGCGGAAATGACGCTGCGTCCTTCGCCTATCGTCGTTGGATCAGCCGGCGCAGCAGAACGATCTGCGCCAGCAGCGCGGCGACATGCGTGTTCCAATTGATGAAGATTGCGCAGGGCTCGTACTCGTCGCCGCAGCCGAAGCTTTTTTCGAGCGCGGGATCGAGCAGCCATCCGATTGGCGCGCCGAGCGGAAAGGAAACCGCCCGCATCGCCTGACGCGCGAAGCGCCCGGCAGCGCGCAAGCGTTCCGACAGATCGTAATCGTCGTAAGCGTTGACATAGATCGCCAGAACGGCGAGCGAGAGGGCGACGGTCGCGATCGCATAGGCCAGCCATGCGACGCGCAGGAATCGCGCCCGCCCGTCTTGCGGCGGGCTGTCGCTCACCCCTTCTTCGGTCGAATGCGGATGATCACGTCGCAGCCGACGATTTCCATCCCTTCGGGCGGCGCCGGCAGTCGCGCGAATTCGACCGAGCCGTCGGCGGCGTCGAACATGCGGCCCGAACCTTCATCCATGAAATGATGGTGCGGCGAGATGCGGGTGTGGAAATAGGTGCGCGGCCCCTGCACGGCGATCTCGCGCAACAATCCCGCTTCGGCGAATTGGTTGAGCGTGTTGTAGACCGTGGAGAGCGACATGGTCAGACCGGCTTCGCGCGCCTCGGCGTGCAAGGCTTCGGCGCTCACATGCCGGTCGCCGTTGCCGAACAGCAGGCGACTCAGTGAGAGCCGCTGAACGGTCGGACGCAGACCGGCGGCGCGCAGCCGCGTCTTAAGGTCCGAGATTTTGGTCGCGCTCTCGGAAGATTGATCGCGCACTTTGGTCGAGTGGTCGAAACTCGTAGACGAAGGTTGATGAGTCATTCGTGGCGACAGGCGAGCATCACTCGCTCCCTATTCATGCAATAGCTTTTTTAGTAGAGGGCAGCGTCTCGCCCCTGTCAAACGAAATGGCGGAAGGTGTAATATTTCCAAAGAAGCAGCAAAGGATTGGCTCATGACGAGGCGCCTTGCGCCAATACTCTGGGCGCCGATTGATCGTCGCCGAACGCTCGGCGGGTTTGCGCGCGCATTCACGGCCCTCTGGATCGTGCGGGATTACGCCAGAGCCGACACATTCGAGGCGTTTTTGCAGGGCCTGTGGCCGTCGGCGCAGGCGGCGGGCGTCTCGCGCGAGACCTTCGACGCGGCGATCGCCGGACTTACGCCGGACCCCTCGGTGTCGGCGAAACCGCGGGCCCAGGCGGAATTCATCGTCTCGATTCCCGCCTATCTCGCCGGCGCTGTGACGAATGGTCGCGTCTCGCGCGGCCGCGCCGTGGCTGCGGAACTCGCCGGGCCGCTAGGCCGGGCGCAGGCCCGCCACGGCGTTCCCGGCGAAATCATCGTCGCCATTCTCGGCGTCGAAAGCAATTTCGGAACCGCGGCCGGCGGCGCCGACGCGCTGCGCGTCCTGGCGACGCTCGCCTGGCAGGGCCATCGCGCGGAAACCTTCATCGACGAAATCGTCGCGGCGCTCGTCATGCTCGAAAAGGGCTATGCGAATCGCGCGCAATTGCGCGGCTCCTGGGCCGGCGCGATGGGCCAGCCGCAATTCATGCCCACCGCCTATCTCAAATATGCGGAGAGCGACGAAGGCGTCGGCGCGGCGGACATCTGGCGCTCGCGCGCCGACTCCGTCGCGTCCATCGCCAATTTCCTGGCGAAATCCGGCTGGGTGGCGGGATTGCCGGCGGTTATCGAAGTTCGGCTGCCGGAAGGTTTCGACTATGCCGCGTTCGATCTCGATTTCGCCCGTTGGCGGCAGATCGGCGTCAAGCGCGCCGACGGCGGCGTGCTGCCGGCGAGCGGCGCCGCAAGTCTTTACTTGCCGGCCGGCGCAAGCGGCCCGGCCTTTCTCATCACCGACAATTTCGAGGTGATCCGTCAATACAACACGTCCGACGCCTATGCGATGTCGGTCGCGCTGCTCGGCGACCGCATCGCCGGGCGCGATATTCCGCTTGCGCCCTGGCCGAAGGTGGCGCCGCTACCCACCGCCGACGTCAAGGCGATGCAGCAGCTCCTCAACGAACGCGGCTTCTATCAGGGAACATTTGACGGCAAGCTCGGCCGCGCCAGCCGCAACGCCGTCCACGCCTTTCAATTGAGCGCGGGCATTCAGCCAGCAGACGGCTTTGCGACCAAAGAGGTTTTGGCGCGGCTGCGCGGGCGCTAACTGCGCCAACTCCGGCGCGCGGCCATGCGAGCCTGGAGGCTCGCGATCCAAGGGCGCGCATCCTGGACCGCGAGCTTCCAGGCTCGCCAAAGCTCCTGGCTCGCCAAAGCCGTCGCGACCGATTTGGATTCAGATGTCGAGATCGCGGTAGACGGATACTTCCCTTTCGCGCGCGGTCCGCGCCGCGTCGCCGGCGCGAATGCCGCGCCAGACATCGAAAGCCATGACCAGCGTCGTGAACAGTCCGGAAATTTTTCCGACGATGAAGCTGAAGGGAAAGATCAGCCGGTCCGGCGCGAGGATAAATTGCCCGCCGAGAAAGATGACGGCGGCGTTGATGAAATAGGCCGGCCGAAACAGCGATTTCTCCTCCCACGCGCTTTGCGCGTAGCTGCGCGAGTTCTTCTTCACCGCGCGGTTATAGGCGGGATTTGAAAACAGGCCTCCGAACCGCCGTTTGGGAGGAAGCGCATTGGGTCCCGCGAGCAATGCGCGATAGCTCTGACGCACCGAGGCGTGCGCGAGCAGTGCGAGCAGGACATTGGCGAGCGTGAAGGCGAATTTGAGCTGGATAAAGGAGAAGGACAGCTGCGCCGCGAGGTCGACGAAAAATAATTGCGTGACCGCGTTGAGCAGGAACGCCGAGCGATGAAAGCTCGCGCGGTTGATGTCTTGCGTCTTTTCGTCGATGAAGGCCGCGCCGGCCTTGGTCTCGGCGCGTTCCTTCAGCATCAGACGGTCATAGTCGTCGGTCTTGAAGCGCCTGGCGATTTCCTCGATCGTCTCGCCCGGCGCGCCGCGCTTGATCTTGAAGGTCGCCTTGCTGAGAAAGGCGGAAATCCGCGTGAACAGGCCGCGCGCCATGGCGTAATGCGATGTGACCGACGTAAGAAAATCTGGCTCTCCCGCCATCGCGCGCACCTGAGGTGAATCTCTCGTTCGATTTCTGTTATAGCGGCAACGCGCGTCGGCGCCGACCCTTTGGCCGCAGGTTGATCAGGTTCGGCCTCTTGGCCATATTTAGGCCTTCCGATCCTCGCGTCTCCTCATCGCCGGAGTCGCCCACCGCTTGAAGGTGTCACCCCATGTTCAGCGCCTTTCCGACGCCTCGCTCGATCGCCGAAGCCGCCGCGCTCGCCCCAAGGGCGGAAGCGCTGCCTGAATGGAATCTCGCCGATCTATATCCGTCAATCGATTCGCCGCAGGTCGCGGCCGATCTCGCCCGGGCCGCGCAGGACGTCGCGCAATTCGGCAAGGATTATCGCGGCCGGCTCCAGTCGCTGGCGGAAGGCGCGAACGCCAGCGCCGAGCTTGGCGCGGCGGTCGAGCGCTATGAAGAGCTGCAGGACTTGCTCGGGCGGTTGATGTCCTTCGCCGGCCTGCTCTACAGCGGCGACACGACCGACCCCGCGCGCGCCAAATTCTATGGCGACGTGCAGGAGAAAGTCACCAACGCCTCGGCGCAGCTGCTCTTCTTTCAGCTCGAACTCAATCGCCTCGACGATGCGATATTGATGGAGGCGGCGAGCAAGGCGCCGCTCTCGCGCTGGAAACCCTGGCTGGAAGATATCCGCAAGGAAAAGCCGCACGAACTCGATGACAGGCTCGAGCAGCTGTTCCACGAAAAATATATTTCGGGCGCCGCCGCCTGGAATCGTCTGTTTGATGAAACGATCGCGTCATTGCGCTTCAAAGTCGGGGACGCGGAGCTTGCGATTGAACCCGTGCTCAATCTCATGCAGGACCCGCGCGAAGCGACCCGGCGCGAGGCCGCCGAAGCGATTGGCAAGACGCTGAAGAACAATCTGCGCACCTTCTCGCTCATCACCAACACTTTGGCGAAGGACAAGGAAATCTCCGATCGCTGGCGCGACTTCGAGGACGTCGCCGATTCGCGCCATCTCTCCAATCGCGTCGAACGAGAGGTCGTCGAAGCGCTCGCGCAGGCGGTGGAAAATGCGCATCCGCGCCTGTCGCATCGCTATTACAAGCTCAAGGCGAAATGGTTCGGCAAGGACGCGCTCGACTATTGGGACCGCAGCGCGCCGCTGCCGGCGACGCCGGCCAAGCGCTATTCCTGGCCCGAGGCGCGCGAAATCGTGCTTGAGGCCTACAACGGATTTGCGCCGCGCATGGCGGAGATCGCCGGGCGCTTCTTCGACAAGAATTGGATCGACGCGCCGGTGCGCCCCGGCAAGGCGCCGGGCGCTTTCTCGCATCCGACGGTCCCTTCCGCGCATCCCTATGTGCTGCTGAATTTTCAGGGCAAGACCCGCGACGTGATGACGCTCGCGCATGAACTCGGCCATGGCGTGCATCAGGTGCTCGCGGCAAGGCAGGGCGCGCTGATGGCGCCGACGCCGCTCACTCTTGCGGAGACGGCCTCGGTCTTCGGCGAAATGCTCACCTTCCGCGCGCTCATCGCGCAAGCGTCGGACAAGGCGCAAAAGCGCGCGCTGCTCGCCTCGAAAGTCGAGGACATGCTCAACACGGTGGTGCGGCAGATGGCCTTCTACGCCTTCGAGCGAAAGGTGCATAATGAACGGCGCGAAGGCGAGCTGACCGCCGACCAGATCTGCGATCTATGGATGAGCGTGCAGGGCGAGAGCCTCGGCCCGTCGATCCGACTGGGCCCGGGGTATGAAACCTTCTGGGCCTATATTCCGCACTTCATCCATTCGCCGTTCTACGTCTATGCGTACGCCTTCGGCGATTGTCTGGTGAATTCGCTCTATGGAGTCTACCAGAAGGCCCATGACGGATTCGCCGAGCGCTATTTCGCCTTGCTTGAAGCCGGCGGCGCGAAGCCCTATGGCGAATTGCTCAAGCCCTTTGGGCTCGATGCGCGCGATCCGGCCTTCTGGAACATCGGCCTCGAAATGATCGAGGGCCTGATCGTGGAATTGGAGGCGATGGAAGCGTAAGACGAATGCCGGCTGATCTTTGCGCTCTGCTGGTCATTCGCGGCAAATTGAAGCGCTGACCCGGCGCCTGTGTTTTCGGCCGTCGCCAACCGCGATTGCGCAGCGACGAAGCGGCTACGCCAACGAATCAAAACGCCGGCCCGAGGCCGGCGTCTTAACTTTATCGCGGTCGGCGCTTATTGCTGCCCGGCGCGGATCGAAAATTTTGAGCCGTCGCATTTGACTTCGCCGCTCAGCACGCGTCCGCTGGCGGTGGCGGCGGGCTTGCCCGTCCAGACGCAATTCTTCTTGTCGTCCGTCCGGTCGACGAGGTTGACCGTGTAGGCCTCGCCTTCGGCGGTTCCATCAAGCTTATATTCGAGCACCTTGCCGTTATCGAACTGCATGTTGGCCGAGCCCGAGAGCTTGCCGCCAGCGTTGTCGAGAGTCCAGGTCCCCGACGCGACCTTGATGCCGACCGCGTTGGTTTCGGTCACGCTCCATTTCGTGGTCTCGGCGGCGGCGGCGGCGCACATCGCTAATCCGATTGCGGTCGTCGTCAATACGATCTTGATCATCCTTGGTGCTCCCACAGTTACTGATGGGCGACATTTTCCGCCGCAGCGCCGACTGAGGCTGATGAGAATGCGGCCAACCGAGCCTCTCGGCGTCTCGCGCCTTTGCGCGAAGGGCGACAACGCGTGAAACCATGCGCATTGTCAAATAAATTTATGGAATGCGCCGTCAAGCGCTCGTCAAAAAGGAAAGTTGCATGCCTCAACAAGACTGGACTCGGGTCGACGACTACATCGCCGCGGCGCTGATTTCCAAAGATGAATCTCAGCAGGCGACGCTCGCCGCCAACGCCCGCGAACATCTTCCGGCGATCGACGTGTCGCCGCCGCAGGGCAAATTGCTGCAGCTGCTCGCAAGCGCCATCGGCGCAAGACGCATTCTCGAAATCGGAACGCTCGGGGGCTATTCGACGATCTGGTTGGCGCGGGTGGTCGGCGACGGCGGAAAGGTCGTCACCTTTGAAGTCGACCCTCGGCACGCCGAAGTCGCCAAGACCAATATTGCTCGGGAAGGCGTGAGCGCGCGCGTCGATCTGCGCGTCGGACCCGCGCTTGAAATGTTGCCGCTGTTGGAGTCAGAAGCCCCGGAGCCCTTCGATCTCGCCTTCATCGACGCCGACAAGCCCAGCAACGCCGCCTATTTCGCCTATGCATTGAAACTGTCTCGGCGAGGCGCGCTGATCATCGTCGACAATGTCGTTCGGGAGGGGACGGTCGCCGACCCTTCGAGCGCCGACGGCGGCGCGCTCGGGGCGCGCGCTCTGTTCGAGGCCGTCGCCGCGGAGAAGCGGGTCGAGGCGACGGCGGTGCAAACCGTCGGCGCCAAAGGATGGGACGGCTTTTTGATCGCGCGGGTCAAATAGCCGGCGTCGCGCGCGTCTCAGGCGCTGTCGAACGCACCTTTCGCGCCGCGTCGTTTTCGGCGCAGAGGCGCGCCGTCGGCGCCGAACATGGCGGCCTCGACCTGGTTGCCGCGGTCGTCATAGCGCCAGGCGATCCGCGCCGCGCCGAGGTCCTTGCGGACCGTCGGCTTGCCCTCGGCGTTGAAATAGGCCTCTTCGACCTGATTGCCGTTGGCGTCATATGAGCGCGCGACCCGGGCCGCGCCCAGGCTCTTTCGCTTCATCGGGCGCCCGTCATGGTCGAAATAGGTCTCCACGACCTCCATCCCGCCGCGCGTCGGCGCCGGCTCGGCGATGGCTTCGGGCGCGACGCGAATATCGCCGTCGTTCGTGGCGGTGAGCTTCCCGTTCTGGGAGCAGCGCCGCTCTCCCGAGGCGGCGCGACGCGTCGTCTTAACGAGGCGCGTCGCGTTATGAGTTTTCTGTTCCATGATCCCAAGTCGCTGGGCGGTCCGATGGCTTGTCGCGGCCGCCAGTCTGGAAACTGAACGGCCCATGCGCGCTACGCGACGCACGCTGACAAACGACGGAAACGCTGTTCTGACTTCCCGCCGCCGGCTTGCCGGCGCATCGGGCGTGAGGCCGCGGACTGCGGCAAGCGTCAGATCAGGACAGGAGGCGCGCGGGATCCGAGAGGCGGAGTCGACGCCTCGGGGGTGAGGGAGGTCTCGTCAAAGGCGAGCCTGATCGTCGAAAAGGACGCCAGCGGACGCGTTTCGCCGACGAAGGCTGACGCCGCCGTCGCGCCGCCAAGCGACGCGCAATGCACGACGCAGCAGACATCGCCTTGCCGCGCCGGGCGCGCCGGCGTCGCTGGATCGCCGGAAAGCGGTCCGGACGCCTTGTTGAAGCAAATGGCGTTGGCGAACAGGCCCGAATTGCGCCCGCTGAACGAGACGCCAATTGCGAAGCCCTGCAAAACAAGCAGATAGGCGACGAGCAGGGTGACTGCCGTCGATCCGCACTGCCATGTCTTGACGTCGCTGCGACCGCTCATAGCGGATCAAAGCTATTCACTGATTCCGTCAAGGTCAATGCCGGCGCCGGGCGCCATCGGGCGCGCCGCGATCAGGGGCTCCAGGGCCGGGCGTCTTCCGGCGCGCGTTCAAGGGCTTTCTGCGCATCGATGGCGTTGAAAAGCGCGCGCAGCGCCTCCTTGACGCCGGCGCCGCTCGCCGATGAAAGCAGCAGGGGCGCCGCCGGTCGGTCATCGCCGGTCCTGGGCCCCGCCGAGGCGATCGCCCGCTTCAGCCGCTCGCGCTGCTTCTTGAGATGATCCGGATCGACCGCATCGATCTTAGAAAGCGCAACGATTTCAGGTTTCGGCGCGAGGCCGCCGCCATAGGCGGCAAGTTCGGCCCGGATGATTTTGTAATCCTTGCCGGCGTGTTCGCCGGTCGCGTCAATGAGATGCAGCAGCGCCCGGCAGCGCTCGATATGGCCGAGGAAGCGGTCGCCGAGCCCGTGCCCCTCATGCGCGCCTTCGATCAGGCCGGGAATGTCGGCCAGCACGAATTCCCTGTCGCCGCTGCGCACGACTCCGAGACCCGGGTGGAGCGTGGTGAAGGGATAGTCGGCGATTTTGGGCTTCGCCGCCGTCACGGCCGCCAGAAAAGTCGATTTGCCGGCGTTCGGCAGGCCGATCAGTCCGGCGTCGGCGATCAGTTTCAGCCGTAGGACGATGGTGCGCTCCTCGCCCTTCTGGCCGGGATTGGCGCGCCGCGGCGCCCGATTGGTCGAGGTGGTGAAATGGGCGTTGCCGAAGCCGCCATTGCCGCCCTTGCAGATGACGACGCGCTGGCCGATTTCGGTGAGATCGGCGATGAGCGTCTCCTCATCCTCCTCGAAAATCTGGGTTCCGACCGGAACTTTCAGCGCCGCGTCGGCGCCGCGCCCGCCGGCGCGGTTCTTGCCCATGCCATGGCCGCCGGTCTTGGCCTTGAAATGCTGTTGATAGCGATAGTCGATCAGCGTGTTGAGGCCCTCGACGCAAAGGGCGACGACGTCGCCGCCGCGCCCGCCGTCGCCGCCGTCAGGTCCGCCGAATTCGATGAATTTCTCGCGCCGGAAGGAGACGCATCCGGCGCCGCCGTCGCCGGATCGCACGTAAACGCGCGCCTGATCGAGGAATTTCATCTTGCGCTCACGTCGAAGGAAAGCGCGGCCGGCGCGCGCCGAACAGGGTATGCGCTTCGCCGCGCTTCAATTCAAAGAGCTCGACGTCGATGTCGCCGCCGCGCGCCGGCGCCGCCAACATGCCGCGCCCGATGCGGCGAAATCCAAGTTTTTCATGGATATGCAAGGAGAACGGATTATCCGGTCGGGCCGAGGAGACGATCCGGTCCAGCGACGTGATTCCGAAGGCGAGGTCGATCAGCGCCCGCGCCGCTTCGGTCGTATAACCCTGTCCCCAATAGGGCTTGCCGAGCCAAAAGCCGAGGGTGGCCGCGCCGCGACGGTCGGCCCCGTGCAGGCTCACGAGGCCGATCGGCTCGTTCGGGCTATTCTTCGGGGTGACGACGAGATGGAGACCGCCGCCGGCGGCGTTCTCCTCACGCGCCGATTTGATGAAGGCGTCGGCGTCGTGCGGTTCATAGGGATGCGGGATGCTCGCGGTCATCAGCGCGACATCGGGATCGCCGACATGCCGGCGAATCTCGTCGGCGTCCGCCGCGCGCGGCCAACGCAGCCACAATCGCTCGGTTTCGAGCCGGAAAACGTCGTCGTGCGTGATTTCGGGAAACATTCAACGCTCCACGCGATATTCGGAAATATTGGCCTCAAAGCCGTTAAGGAGAGCATTCTCCCTGTCGGCTCGCCACGGCTTTTCCGGACATTTCGCCTGGAACGTTTCCCGCCTGGATCGCCAGCAAGCGGGTCGAGACGACCGTAATCCGCCAGATGATCGGCGGCGGGTCGTCCCCTACCGCCTACTCTGCGGCTTGCGCCGGCGTTACCGATACGCTGGAGCGTCCGCCGCTTGACTTAAATTCAACGACCCCGTCGACAAGGGCGAAAAGCGTGTGGTCCTTGCCCATGCCGACATTGCGGCCTGGATGCCATTTGGTGCCGCGCTGGCGCACGATGATATTGCCGCCGACGACCGACTCGCCGCCGAATTTCTTGACGCCGAGGCGCCGGCCGTCGGAATCGCGGCCGTTGCGCGACGAACCGCCTGCCTTCTTGTGAGCCATTGTTTTGCTCCGATTGTGCTTTGCGGCTGCGCCGCTTTATTCCTATGTCGCGAGAGGACCCTAGCCCTCGATCGCGGTGATTCTCACGAGCGTCAGATCCTGACGATGGCCGCGCTTGCGCTTTGAATTCTGCCGGCGCCGCTTCTTGAAGGCGATCGACTTGGCGCTGCGGGTCTGCCCGGCGATTTCGCCCGAGACTTTCGCGCCCGCGACGGTCGGCGCGCCGATCCTGGGGCTGTCGCCGCCAAGCATGAGCACTTCGTCGAAGGTGACGGCGTCGCCCGGCGCGCCGTCGAGCGCCATGACGGTGATCACGTCTCCTGCGGCGACGCTATATTGCTTGCCGCCTGTTTTGATGACTGCGAACATCTTTTTGTCCTGTGTTCGTCCCGGCTCTGGCGTTTCAGCCGGCCGGCTTCTTTGCAGTTGGTTTATTCCGCTTCGGTCGCGCGCCAAGGCGCAAACGAAAAACGCGGCGAAACCGCCGCGCCGAAGCGGCTTTCATCTACTCTTCATAGACGCCGACTGTCAATATGCGCGTCCGTTTCCACCCTGGAGCCGCTAAGAGCCGAGCCTCGCGCCTGGCCAAAAAGGCCAAAGGGAGCAAATCTTACGCTTGAACCCGGAGGCGTCGGGCGAATCCCGGATAAAGGACTGCCGGACAGAGCGGCTGGCTGCGTCACAGACCTGGATTTGACGCCATCCTCGCTAAAGGAAAGGCGGAATTGCAGAAGCGCTCGATCTCCAATGTTAGGCACGTCGGAGTTGAGGGTCGCAGGACGCTCTTCTTGCTCCTTCTCCTTTTCGCGATCCCCGCAAACGACTGCTCCGCGCAGACGCCGCCGCCCCCGGTCGACGAACATGCGTTCGAGCGCGCGCCGCCGACAGTCGTGAAGAGATTGGCGACCCGCTTTTCGCTAGGCGCATTCGCCGGCCGCTTCGAGGAGACGCGGCTCGGCGCGGTTCGCGAAGCCGTGGGCGAAGGGACCATCCAACACCAAGGCGACGCTGGAGATAGCATCTATTGGCTGTGTTATCGGCGCGCGCAGCATCGATTATGGGTCGTGTCCAGCGGAGAGATGGGCGGCCCGGACCATCTCGTCACGGAGATCGTTGAAGAGTTCACCGAGAAAGACGCCGGCGTCTTGACCGATTGCGCGATCATCCCGGAAAAGTTCTCGCCCGTCGTCTTCGACGGCAAGCTGCATTTAGGTATGTCGCGTCAGGAGGTAATCGCGGCCTGGGGACCGCCGTCGAAGTCGGAAGCCGCTCAGATCGTATATTCTCACGAGGGAAAGCGCGCAGACGGTTTCGATGAGACCGCTTGGCTCATTCTCGAATTTCGTGAGGACAAGCTCGTGTCCATGCGCGGCGGCAAGGCCACGACGAATTGAAGCGGCTGCGAGCAGCGTTCGCGCGCCGCAACGGATGCGGTTCAAAGCGCTGCTCGGCAAAGAGCCGATCCATCCTTACATTAATCAGGACTCGACTGTTCGAAGAATTTTGGATTTTGCTTACTTTGGCAGGCGCCACACTTTCTTAATTTCACAAAGGCGGCCAAGCATCGTTCGATATTCTTCGACGATGGCGGCTCTTTCCGCAGCGCCGAGAAACACAATCAGAAAGCCCATGGCGTCCTCCTTTTGAACAGGGGGACGCAGACGTGCGGCGCAGAAGAGGTGAAACGCGCTCCTGACGCCGGCGCATGTCTGCGCCCTCGCGGCAGGAGCCATCAGCCCGGGATCAGGCGGTTACGGGGAGCTCCATCCCCATTTGCAAACACCTTAATCGGGCGGGCGTGAATTTGAAAGCCTTGGGGCATGAATGGCGCTTAGCGCGGCAGTCCCCCCAAATTCATGATCGGCAACGCCTTTTCGGCGCGGCGTGGAACGTTCGCCGCCGGTAAGCGTTATCCCGCCGTTGCCAAACAATTTTTGGAGCATTGATATGTACTTAAGCCTTGGCTTGCGCCTCTGCGCGCTCCTGTCTCTCTTGCTGTTCGCGATTCTCGTGGCGACGCCATCGCCAGCCGTCGCAGGCCCCGGCGGGGTCGGCGCGACATGCGGCGGCTTCGTCGGGGCAAAGTGCGCAAAGGGTCTGTGGTGCGAGATGCGCCCTGGTTGTCGCGCCGGTATCGGCCGTTGCGCGCGTCCGCCCCGCGTCTGCTCCTTCATCTTTAAGCCGGTTTGCGGATGCGACGGCCATACCTATCCGAATGACTGCGTGCGGCGCAGGGCCATGGTCAACAAGCTGCATAATGGCCCGTGCAGACATCATCACCACTAGGTATTTCGAACCAATCTTTGCGCTTTGGCGGTTCGCCGCAAAAGCCCCTTCTCGCTGCGACTATGAACTCAACGCGTTTTTCAACTGGAGGACTGTCAAATGAAAAAAATGCTTGGAGGATTCGCCCTCTTTGTGACGCTCTCCCTCTTTGTTTCAGCGCCGGCCTCGGCGGCCAAGGTTGGCGAAATGTGCGGCGGCATCGCCGGCATTCCATGCGACAAAGGCTTGTGGTGCGATCCAGAGCCCGGCCAATGCAAGGGAGCTGACATCGCTGGCAAGTGCGTCGAAGTTCCTAATATCTGCACCAAAGAGTTTCGCCCCGTTTGCGGCTGTGACGATAAGACTTACGGAAATGACTGCATGCGTCAGGCCGCGAAAGTCGCGAAAAAATCGGACGGCGAATGCGCAAAACCCTATAGGTGAGAATCTAACGAATGGCGCGGCGCAACCAAAGGCCGCGCCATTCTCTTTTCCGGAAATTATTTAAGGAGCTTCTTAATGAGAAGAGTAGCTTTCTCCTGTCTGGCGCTCGGCGCCTTCGTTGTTTTCGCTTCGTTCGCCACGCCCGCCGCGGCCAAGCATATCGCCGGGGTCGGCGAGCGCTGCGGCGGCTTCATCGGCATCCCTTGCGCAAAGGGTTTGTGGTGTGAGATGCGCCCCGGCTCTTGCCACGTCGCCGACGCTTTCGGCCATTGCGCGCGCAAGCCGAAATTCTGTGCCCACATCTTTCTGCCGGTTTGCGGATGCAATGGCAAAACTTACGCAAACGACTGTGTGCGCCGAGCGGCCATGGTCAACAAACGGCATAACGGCCGGTGCGGACATCACCACTAATGGTCAGTTGAAGCAGCCGCTGGCCCGCATCTGGACGAACCAGACGGCGCAGGCCGCCTTGGCGCGTTCATAGCGCTGGCGGCGATAACCGCCATAGCCGCCTGGGCCATAGCCGCCATAGCCGCCTGGGCCATAGCCGCCATAGCCGGGACCGAAGTCGCCGTAGCCCGGGCCATAGGCCTGATCCTGGTAGTCATCATAATCCCCATCTCCGCCATAGGGACGGCCCGGATAGCCTGGGCCGTACCCGCGACGATAGAATCCGGCGAACTGATTCTGACGAACGCAATTGTTATAATTTTGCGCGATGGCGACGCAGAGCGGCAGATTCGCCGATTTGGCGGCGGGCGAAGCGAGCAGGGCCGCCGCGCAGGCGGCGCCCACAAGAGACGAGGTGATGAGGCGCATGTCGGCCAGTCCTTGAATGCGCCCCGCAGGGCGCCGACGACCCAGCCATTTTGGCCGGCGCCGCTTAAAGCAAGCTGAATGGCCTCGGCGCGGCCGTGGGAATCACCAGCCGGCGATACGTTTGCAGGAAGAGTCGCCCGCGCCAAAGGCGTAATGGTCGCCGCAAGCGAAGGCCACCGGCGGTTCGCCCGACTGTTCGAAAAGATCGTAGCCTTCCTTCAGGTTTTTCCAAAAGGCGGTCCAGTGCTCGTAATTGCCGGTCGCGCCGACGAAGGCGAGCCAGCCGCCGCCGGTCTCGCGGGCGAGCGCCTGCTCGGTCATCCTGAACGGAAAAATATGCAGCTGCACTTCCTTCTGCCCGGCGCGCAGCGCCGCCTCGACGAAGGCGTAGATTTCCTCGATGCCGCGGTCGGTCATGGCGAAACAGCCGACGGATTTGCAGGCGCCATGGACCATGACGAGGCCGCCGGTTCGGCCGTTCTGACGGTCGAAGGCGTTGGGATAGCCGACGTTGAAGGCGCGATGATAGTTGGAATTGGGATGAAGCTGTTTCGCCGAAACGCTGTAGAAGCCTTCGGGCGACTGGTAATCGGCTTCCTTCATCTTGGGTCCGAGCTTGCCCGACCATTTGCAGATCGGATAGCTCTTATAGAGCGTAAAGCGGGCGTTGCTCTTTCTCAGCCACAGTTCGAGCTGACCTTCCTTCTTGAAAATCCGCACGAAGACCTGGTCGCCCATGCCGTAGCGGATCGTCGCCTCCTGCTGAAAGGCTTCGTCCGGCGCCGCCCGCAGGGTCGGCTCCACGGCGCGCGCCACCTGGGTCGGATGCGTCGTTTCGGCCGGTTCGGTCGGCGTCGTTTCCGCCTGCGTCGGCTCGGCCGGCGTCGCCGCGGCGGACTCGGCGAAGCGGATCGCAAGCTCGGCGAGATCTGCCGGCCGCAGCGGCGGCAACGGCGTGGCTTTCTCGGCGGACGGGGTCGGCGCAGCCGGGAATGAAACCGAACCCTCTACTCCGTCCGAGGCGGGCGGCGCCGCCGCGACCTCGGCCGACGAATTGAGCGGCGCCGCGTCGAGAAGCAATGGCGGCGCGATCATCGTGGCGGGCGGCGGGGCGGGAGGAAAAGCGCCGGGCTGCATGCGCATGGCGACGCGCATGCCGGTCGGCAAGGCGCCGCTCCAAATCTTGCGCGCCGCTTCGCTCCTGGCGGGAGGGCCGCTCCCGACGCCAGGCATGTAGCGGAGGGCTGCGAACCCGCCGATAAGCGCGACGACGGCCGCCGCCGCCAGCGCCAATTGGGTCCGTCGCGGCGTCATGCGCCTGTGCAGCCTCTCTTAAGATCACGCTGCATTTGGGCAAATTAGCCCAAATGCAGATGACGTGATCGATCTCAAAAATTCAGAGCGCGCGCTCTGCGAAAAACCGGATTCCACTTTTTCGCGGCGCGCTCTGGTCGAGCCTGGGCTGAGCAAAGACATGAAAAAAGGCGGTTTAGTGGCCTTCGAAGGCGACGAGGGTGCGCACCGGCACGCCGAGCGCCTCGAGCCGCTTCACGCCGGCAAGATCGGGCAGGTCGATGACGAAACAGGCGGCGACGACGTCGGCCCCGCCCTGGCGCAGAAGCTTCACCGCGCCCTCCGCCGTGCCGCCGGTGGCGATGAGGTCGTCGACGAGGATCACCCGTTCGCCGGGGTTCACCGCGTCCTCATGCATCTCCATCTCGTCGACGCCATATTCGAGCTCATAGGCGACCGAGACGACGCGATGCGGCAGCTTGCCCTTCTTGCGAATCGGAATGAAGCCGGCCGAAAGCTGATGCGCCACGGCCCCGCCCAGGATGAAGCCGCGCGCCTCCATGCCGGCGACCTTGTCGATTTTCGTCCCCGCCCAGGGCTGCACCAGTTCGTCGACCGCCTTGCGAAACGCCTTGGCGTCGCCGAGCAGGGTGGTGATGTCGCGAAAGAGGATTCCCTTCTTGGGATAATCGGGAATGGTGCGAATGGCGTCGGCGAGGGGCATGCAAGAGCCTTCGATCGGCGGCGGGAAGCGCCGCGAGGGGAGGGAAATGGCGAAACCGCCACGCTCGCAGAGATACACGCATGGCGGGGCAAGGCGCAAATGGGGAGGTGCACGTGGCGGGGCGTAAAGAGGCCGACGCCTAGTCGGTCCACGCTTGCGGCGCGGATATGCCGAAAGGAGAAAAGCGCAATGAGTACTATTGATCCGCAGACTCTGAAAGCTGACGTAGAAGCGTTGTGTAATTTCTGCGTACGGTTGCGCGCTCACTGGCGGCATTTTCAAATTCTATACGAAGGGACGGAGCTTGAACGAGAGCTGCTGCAGCGAACTGCTCATAATTTTTTTGGGGACCTCAATCACCTACTGATCGAGCATCTGATCTTGCAGATTTGCAAAATCACCGATGAAGCAAAGACCGGCGCGCACGAAAACCTTACTGTCAAATTCCTGATTGAGAAAACGACGCCCTTCGCGGCGGCGGAGGAGGTAAAAACGCTAAATTCGCTTAGCGGCAGTATCCACGCTTTTCGCGCCAAAATCGTCAGTGCACGCAATAAATATATCGGGCATTTAGACCGCGCTTCTGTCTTGGAAGGAAAGCCGCTTGGTCAAGCAAGCCCTGCAGAATGGAATCAATTTTGGCTCGATTTGCAGGACTTTCTGCACATCATGCACAAGCGTTACGTCGATCCAAATAGCGTTTTCTATCTCAATGGAGTGGTTGGCCTGTCCGATGCCGAAGCATTGATCGATGCGCTTAGGGAGAGCACGTTTTATCAAATTTTGGAGAACGATAAGGCAACCATGCAAACGTGCGTTGATGTCGCAACAAGCTCGAAGTTCTCGAAGTTGCGTGATCTTTGACAAGACAACAGTCAATGAATCCGTACCTTCCTTCCTTAATGCATAAGCTGCGGGCTTCTAGCTGCGCCGCACGAGCCTCATTCGATTGCTCCCACTCGACCCGAATCGCCGGTGCTTCTAAATCGTTCCGTCAGGAAACAGAGGTCCCATTCTGGAGCAGATCTCATGGGCGCGCTTATAGTTTGAAAAGTCGTGCCCCGTGTGCCTGCCGTCGAGGCTCGCGCGCAACCGTGGTTTCATTTGAGAAAGCCGCCTGTATCGGCAATGGCGGCGGCGTCGCGCGCTCCATGCAGCACACGGACAATCACGATTTCGGAGTCCGTGGGAAGATAATAGACGGCATAGCCGCCATGGAAAGTGACGCGCAAAGCGGGCGCGAGTTGATGGCGTTCAGAGCCGGAAAGCGGAAAATCCTGCAAGCGGGAAAAGGTCGCATGGATTTTGTCGAGTAAGCGCGTCGCAATCGATTCAGAACTGTCGTCAGCGACATAAGCCCAGATTTCGGCAAGGTCGGCTTCCGCCGCGTCGGTCAGGCGGAGGTCGAGCGGTCGGCTAATAGCTTCCTCCCCCTGGCGATAATCTTCGTAGCGTCAAACTTCTTCACGCGGCCGGCGGCGACGTCGGCGAGGCCTTTGTCGATGTCGGCCTTTAACGCTTCAAGCTCCTGAAGCTGCAAGGCGCGTTTCAGCTTCCAATCGCGCAATGCGGCGCGAATGACTTCGCTCGCCGATGCATAGTCGCCGCCTTCAACAGCGCTCTTGACGGTCGCCGCCAGATCGGTCGGCAGGGTGATCGTCAGTCGCTCGATGTCCGCCATGTGCGGGTCTCCTCAAAAGACATCATACTTTATCATACTTATGATGCTTTGCGAGGAAAACCAGGCAATGAGCGACGCTTCACGCTGCCTATCCCCCATTCACCCGCCCCATCACCGCATCAAGCTTCTTCAGCAGTTCCGGATCGCGCGCGTCGGGCGCGGTGAGAATCGCGTTGTCGAGCGCCCGGTCGGAACCGACGGGGCAGGGCTCATGCTCGCGCGGAAAGTCAGCCAACACGCGCACGAGCAGACGCGCGACCGTCGAAGAATTTTTCTGAACGACCGCGATCACCGCGGCGATGTCGACATTGTCGTGCTCGGGATGCCAGCAGTCGAAATCGGTCACCATGGCGACGGTGGCGTAGGAGATTTCGGCTTCGCGCGCGAGCTTGGCTTCCGGCATCGCCGTCATGCCGATCACGTCATAGCCGGCCCCCTTGTAGGTGAGCGATTCGGCGTAGGACGAAAACTGCGGACCTTCCATGCACACATAGGTTCCGCCGGCGACATGAGCGATGTTCTCGGCCTTCGCCGCCGCGGCGATGCGCGCGACGAGCTTCGGCGCCACGGGATGCGCCATCGACACATGGGCGACGCAGCCGGCGCCAAAGAACGAGGATTGCCGCGCGAAGGTGCGATCGACGAATTGATCGACAAGCACGAAGAGGCCGGGAAACAGCTCGGATTTGAACGAGCCGCAGGCCGAGACCGAAATCAGGTCGGTGACGCCGGCGCGTTTGAGCGCGTCGATATTGGCGCGGTAGTTGATGGCCGATGGCGAGAATCGGTGGCCACGCCCGTGCCGCGGCAAAAAGACCGCCTGCGTCCCGCCCAGATCGCCGAAACAAAGTTCGTCGGAAGGGTCGCCCCAGGGCGTCGTGACGCGCTCGCGGCGAATATTGGTCAATCCCGGCAAGTCATAAACGCCTGACCCGCCGATAATTCCGACGACCGCTTCAGTCATGGATGAAGTCTCCTTGCTTTGCTGTTGCTTAGCGCTTGCTTAGCCGGCGAGCGCCGGCGCCGAAAATCGCGGCAACGTGACAGGGTTGCGCCCCCAAAACGCCTGTGTTAGGGGACCCTCGCCTTGGAGCTGGGGCGCAGCCGCCCTCGTTCCTTTTCCTACAGCATCCGTCGTTTGAGGCTAACCGCTTATCGTCGCGACCGCGCGATTTGCACTGCGGGCGGCGTCCCCAGACGATGTAGATTGACGAGCGAACCAGGTGGCTCAAGCCGAAGATTCCCTATCGGGCGTTGCAGGTCGCTACGCCTCCGCCATTTACGATTTGGCGACGGAAAAACACGCCGCCGATGACGTCGCCGCCGCGCTGGACAGGTTTCAGGCTTTAGTCGACGGCAGCGATGATTTGAAGCGGCTGGTGAGAAGCCCGGTGTTCTCCGCCAAGGAGCAGATCAAGGCGCTCGACGCCGTGCTCGACAAGGCGCGGATTTCCGGCGTCGCCGCCAATTTCATCCGCCTCGTCGCCGCCAAGCGCCGTCTCTTCGTCATTTCCGACATGATCGCCGCCTACCGCCGCCTCAATGACAAGGCGAAAGGCCTGGTGCGCGCCGATGTGACGGTCGCCGGGCCGCTGAAGCCCGATCATGAGGCCGCGTTGCGCGAGGCGCTTGTCGGCGTCACCGGCGGCAAGACCGTCGATCTCAACCTCAAGACGGATCCGTCGATCATCGGCGGCCTGATCGTCAAACTCGGTTCGCGCATGGTCGACGCTTCCGTTCGCGCCAAGCTCAACTCAATCCGCACACGCATGAAAGAGGTCGGCTGATGGATATCCGCGCCGCAGAAATTTCCGCGATCCTCAAGAATGAGATCGCCAACTTTGGCGCCGAGGCCGAGGTCACCGAGGTCGGGCAGGTTCTCTCGGTCGGCGACGGCATCGCGCGCGTCTATGGACTCGACAATGTGCAGGCCGGCGAGACCGTCGAATTCGAGAATGGCGTGCGCGGCATGGCGCTCAATCTCGAAACCGACAATGTCGGCATCGTTATTTTCGGCTCCGACCGCGACATTAAGGAAGGCCAGACGGTCAAGCGCACCGGCGCCATCGTCGACGTGCCGGTCGGCAAGGAGCTTCTCGGACGCGTCGTCGACGCGCTCGGCAATCCGATCGACGGCAAGGGGCCGATCAAGACCGCGACCCGCGCGCGCGTCGACGTCAAGGCGCCGGGCATCATTCCGCGCAAATCGGTGCATGAGCCGATGGCGACAGGCCTGAAGGCCGTCGACGCGCTGATCCCGATCGGCCGCGGCCAGCGCGAGCTCATCATCGGCGACCGCCAGACCGGCAAGACCGCGATCGCGCTCGACACGATCCTCAATCAGAAGTCTCTAAACGACGGCGACGACGAGAAGGCGAAGCTCTACTGCGTCTATGTCGCCATCGGCCAGAAGCGCTCGACCGTGGCGCAATTCGTCAAGGTGCTCGAAGAGCGCGGCGCGCTCGACTATTCGATCATCGTCGCCGCGACGGCGTCCGATCCGGCGCCGATGCAGTTCCTCGCGCCCTTCTCCGGCTGCGCGATGGGCGAATATTTCCGCGACAACGGCATGCACGCGGTCATCATCTACGACGATTTGTCGAAGCAGGCCGTCGCCTACCGTCAGATGTCGCTGCTGCTGCGCCGTCCGCCGGGCCGCGAAGCCTATCCCGGCGACGTTTTCTACCTGCATTCGCGCCTGCTCGAGCGCGCCGCGAAGCTTTCCGACGATCGCGGCGCCGGATCGCTGACCGCGCTGCCGGTCATCGAGACTCAGGCGAACGACGTGTCGGCCTATATTCCGACGAACGTCATTTCGATCACCGACGGCCAGATCTTCCTTGAGACCGATCTCTTCTATCAGGGCATCCGTCCTGCGGTGAACGTCGGTCTGTCGGTCTCGCGCGTCGGCTCGTCGGCGCAGACCAAGGCGACGAAGAAGGTCGCTGGCAAGATCAAGGGCGAACTCGCCCAATACCGCGAAATGGCGGCCTTCGCCCAGTTCGGCTCCGACCTCGACGCGGTGACGCAGCGCCTGCTCAACCGCGGCGCGCGGCTGACCGAACTCTTGAAGCAGCCGCAGTTCTCGCCCCTGAAGATGGAAGAGCAGACCTGCGTGATCTACGCCGGCGTCAACGGCTATCTCGATCCGCTGCCGGTCAATCGCGTGCGCGCCTTCGAGGACGGCTTGCTTGCCGTGCTGCGTTCGCAGCACAGCGACATTCTGGAGAGCATCCGCACGACGAAGGATCTGACCGACGAGACCGCGGCGAAACTCAAGAATGTCGTCGAGACCTTCGCGAAGAGCTTTGCGTAACGAGTGTCGTCATGGCCGGGACACGCCCGGCCGTGATGGGCGTTGGCGAAACGAGATAGGCAAAACAATATGCCCTCGCTAAAGGATCTTCGAAACCGCATCTCCTCCGTCAAGGCGACGCAGAAGATCACCAAGGCCATGCAGATGGTCGCCGCCGCCAAGCTGCGTCGCGCCCAGTCGGCGGCCGAGGCGGCGCGGCCCTATGCCGAGCGCATGGAGTCGGTGCTCGCCAATCTCGCCTCCGGCGTGACGGCGGGCGGTCCTCAGCTTCTGGCCGGCAACGGCAAGGACGACACGCATCTCCTGATCGTCGCCACCGCCGAGCGCGGCCTCTGCGGCGCGTTCAATTCCTCGATCGTGCGTCTCGCCCGCGAGCACATCGCGCGGCTGCAGGATCAGGGCAAGACCGTCAAGATCCTGTGCGTCGGCAAGAAAGGCTATGAGCAGCTCCGCCGTCAATATGAGCGCAACATCATCGAGCTGATCGAGCTGCGCGGCGTCAAGCAGATCGGCTTCGACAACGCCGATGAGATCGGCAAGAAAATCATCCGCATGTTCGACGAGGGCGGCTTCGACGTGGCGACGCTGTTCTTCTCGCGCTTCAGATCGGTGATCGCGCAAATTCCGACCGCGCAGCAGATCATTCCGGCGCAGATTCCCTCGAACGAAAACGCGCCGGCCGTCGAAGGTCCGCAGCCGTGCTATGAATATGAGCCGGGGCAGGACGAAATTCTGTCGACGCTGCTGCCGCGCAACATTTCGGTGCAGGTGTTTCGCGCGCTGCTCGAAAACGCCGCCTCCGAGCAGGGCGCGCGCATGAGCGCGATGGACAACGCCACGCGCAACGCCGGCGAAATGATCCGCAAGCAGACGACCCTCTACAACCGGTCGCGGCAGGCGATGATCACCAAGGAGCTCATCGAAATCATCTCGGGCGCCGAGGCGCTCTGACGCATTTTAGGACGAGGACGAAACATGGCCGCCAACAAGCCCAGCGGGCGCATCACCCAAGTCATCGGCGCCGTCGTCGACGTGCAGTTCGACGGACATCTGCCTGAGATTTTGAACGCGCTCGAGACGACGAACCAAGGCAACCGGCTCGTGCTCGAAGTCGCGCAGCATCTGGGCGAAAACTCCGTGCGCACCATCGCCATGGACTCGTCCGAAGGCCTCGTGCGCGGTCAGGAAGTCACCGACACCGGCGCGCCGATCTCGGTTCCCGTCGGCGACGAGACGCTTGGCCGCATCATCAACGTCATCGGCGAGCCGGTCGACGAAGCCGGGCCGCTCAACACCGGCAAGACCCGCGCGATCCATCAGCCGGCGCCCTCCTATTCGGAACAGGCGACCGAAGCGCAGATTCTCGAAACCGGCATCAAGGTCGTCGATCTGCTCGCGCCTTACGCCAAGGGCGGCAAGATCGGCCTCTTCGGCGGCGCGGGCGTCGGCAAGACCGTGCTGATCATGGAGCTCATCAACAACATCGCCAAGGCGCATGGCGGCTATTCCGTCTTCGCCGGCGTCGGCGAGCGCACCCGCGAGGGCAACGACCTCTATCACGAGATGATCGAGGGCGGCGTCAACAAGAAGGGCGGCGGCGAGGGCTCGAAATGCGCGCTGGTCTACGGCCAGATGAATGAACCGCCGGGCGCGCGCATGCGCGTCGCCCTCTCCGGCCTGACCGTCGCCGAGGATTTCCGCGACCGCGGCATGGATGTGCTGTTCTTCGTCGACAATATCTTCCGCTTCACCCAGGCGGGTTCGGAAGTGTCTGCGCTCTTGGGCCGTATCCCCTCCGCCGTGGGCTATCAGCCGACGCTCGCGACCGACATGGGCGCGCTGCAAGAGCGAATCACCACGACGACCAAGGGTTCGATCACCTCGGTGCAGGCGATTTACGTCCCCGCCGACGATCTGACCGACCCGGCGCCCGCCACCTCCTTCGCGCATTTGGACGCGACGACGGTGTTGTCGCGCTCGATCGCGGAGAAGGGCATTTATCCGGCGGTCGATCCGCTCGACTCGACTTCGCGCATGCTGTCGCCGGCGATCGTCGGCGAAGAGCATTACGACGTCGCGCGCAAGGTGCAGTCGACCCTGCAGCGTTATAAGTCGCTGCAGGACATCATCGCCATTCTCGGCATGGACGAGCTCTCGGAAGAGGACAAGCTTGTCGTCGCGCGCGCCCGCAAGATCGAGCGCTTCCTGTCGCAGCCCTTCCATGTCGCCGAAGTGTTCACCGGTTCGCCCGGCAAGCTCGTCGCGCTCGCCGACACGATCAAGGGCTTCAAGGGCCTTGTCGAAGGCGAATACGACCATCTCCCGGAGGCCGCTTTCTACATGGTCGGCTCGATCGAAGAGGCGGTCGAAAAAGCCGCCAGGCTCGCCAAGGAAGCAGCGTAACTTTTGGAAAGCGTCATGGCCGGACGTGTTCCGGCCATCCGCTGATCGGTTGTCGTGGATGGCCGGGTCAAGCCCGGCCGTGGCGGGCTGGAACGCAAAGCGCCGTCGGAGAAAGTCATGGCCGCATTCCACTTCGAACTCGTCTCCCCCGAGAAGCATCTCTTCTCCGGCGAGGTCGAATCGGTCGTCGCGCCGGGCGCCGACGGCCAGTTCACTGTGCTTAAGGACCATGCGCCAGTGATGACCACGCTGAAGGCCGGCGTGGTGACGGTCGCCGGCGGCGACGGCAAGGTCGAGAAGCTTTTCGTGCGCGGCGGCTTCGCTGATGTCAGCGCGTCGGGCTTCACCATTCTCGCCGAACAGGCGATTCCGCTCGCGGAAATCGATGTCGCCAAGGTCGACGCCGATATTCAGGACGCGCGCGAAGACATCGCCGACGCCAAATCCGATGACGCGCGTCTCGCCGCGTCCGACAAGCTCGCTCAGCTGCAGGAATTGCGCGCGGCGATCGGCGGCTGATCAGACTTCGCTCGCCTCTTCAGACTCCGGCGGCTCCTCGAGTTCGGCTTCGATCATGTCGCCATGCCGTTCCGCCGGCGCGAGTTCCGATCGCGACCGCATGACTTCGCGGATGGCGTCGCCAATTTCCGGATTTCGCTTCGTCAGCGTCTGCAGATCATAGGCGTCGAGGATGAGCAGCTTCGTCGCCGCAATCGCGCGCACGTCGGCGCTGCGCAGGGTCTTTTGCAATACCGCCATCTCGCCGAAGAACTGACCTTCGCAGAGCCTGACGTTCTGGTGCGCCAGTTCGACTTCGACCTCGCCCTCGGCGATGAAATACATTGAATGGGCGGGATCGCCCTTGCGCACGATCAACGCGCCCCGCGGGATCGACTGCGCCCGAAGATAGCGCATGATTTCGGCGATTCCGGAAGCGTCGAGGCCGCCAAATAGCGGGACGCTTGCGACCATCGTCCAGGTGATGACGAATTCGCGGCGATGGATTTCCTCGGCGAAGGCGGTGGCGAGAATGCCGACGGGGAGGCCGAGCAGCATGAAGCCCGTCACCATCGCAAAGGAGGCGATGAGCTTGCCGGCGAGCGTCAGAGGAATCACTTCGCCATAGCCGACGGTCGTCACGGTTTCGATCGCCCACCACATGGCGTAGGGAATAGTGCCGAATTTTTCGGGCTGCGCCTCATGTTCGGCGAGATGCATCGCCGTCGAATAGAAGAGCACCGCGCCAAACAGAAGGATCAACCAGGCGAGAAGCGCCTTGCGCTCCGCCTCGATCACCGCGAGCAAGGTGCGGATGCCTGGAGAATAGCGCGCGAATTTGAAGAAGCGCAGCAGGCGCAGCATCAAGAAGACGCGCAGGTCGGATGAAAAATAGAAGGAGAGATAGAAGGGCAGAAAGGCGGCGAGATCGATGATCGCCCAGCCCGATTTGATAAAGGCGAGGCGTGCTCCCATGGGCGTGCGATGGGCGTAATAGGCATGTTCGGGCGCGCACCAGACGCGCAACATATATTCGAGCGTGAAGGCGGCGACCGCGACATATTCGACGCCATCGAAGATGACCGCGTAACGGTCGCCGTATTCGGGCACGGATTCAAAAATCACCGACACGACTGACAGAAGGACCAGCCCGATCAGCGCGCGATGAACCACACGCGCGACATGGTCATGGCCGCCGCCGTCAAGAACGACATGGACGCGCCGCCGCAACAACGCCAGACCGCGCCGCCGATCCGGCCCGCTCATGGCGCCGTCGCTTTTCCGCGCAGCGCGTCCTCCACGGAGGCGAGCGCCTGATCGATGGCGGTCGCGTCGGGGCCGCCAGCCTGCGCGAGATCGGGCCGGCCGCCGCCGCCCTTGCCGCCGAGCTTGACGCTGGCGACGCGAACGAAGTCGACGGCGCTGTATTTTTCGGTGAGATCGTCGGTGACGCCGACGACGATGCCGGCCTTGCCGTCAGGCGAGGCGCTGGCGATGGCGACGACGCCCGAGCCGATCGCCTTCTTGGCGTCGTCGACCATCGACTTCAAATCCTTTGCCTCAATGCCTTCGACCGCGCGCGCGAGCAGCTTGACGCCGCCAATGTCCCGCGGCTTGTCCGCGGCGCCGTCGCCCGCGCCGCCGCCCATCGCCAGCTTGCGCTTGGCGTCGGCGAGTTCGCGCTCCAGCCGCTTGCGCTCGTCGAGAAGGCTTGCGAGCCGCGTCGGCGCCTCTTCGACAGACGCACGCATCAGCGCCGCCATGTCGCGCAGCGCGCGCGACTGCGCGACGAGCTGGCCGCGCGCGCCTTCGGCGGTGCGCGCCTCGATGCGCCGCACGCCGGAGGCGACCGCGCCTTCGCCGACGATGGCGATGAGGCCGATGTCGCCGGTGCGGGCGACATGGGTGCCGCCGCAAAGTTCGACCGAGAAGGGATGCGCGGCGCCGGGGCTCAGCGGACCCATCGAAACGACGCGCACTTCGTCGCCATATTTCTCGCCAAAGAGCGCACGCGCGCCGGAGCGTATGGCGTCGTCCTGGGCCATCACGCGCGTCTCGACCGCCGCATTGTCCTGAACGATCTCATTGGCGAGCGTCTCGATGCGCGCCAGCTCCTCTTCGGTCAGCGGCTTGGGATGGGTGAAATCGAAGCGCAGGCGATCCGGCGCGACGAGCGATCCCTTCTGCGCGACATGCTCGCCGAGCACCTGGCGCAGCGCCTCATGCAGAATATGCGTCGCCGAATGATTGGCGCGGGCCTGCTTGCGCCGCTCGTGATCGACGTCGAGTTCGAGCGCCATGCCCGGCGCGATCTCGCCCTCTTCGACGACGCCCTCATGGACGATGAGGTTGCCGAGCTTTTTCAGCGTATTCTCGACGCGAAAGCGCACGCCGCGGGCGCGCATCGCGCCGACGTCGCCGACCTGTCCGCCCGATTCTCCATAGAAGGGCGTCTGATTGAGCAGAATCGCGCCGCGTGCGCCTTTCTTGAGCGAGAAGGCCTCGGCGCCGTCGTGGAGAATGGCGGTGACGACGCCTTCGCTCTTCTCGGTTTCATAGCCGAGAAATTCAGTTGCGCCGAGACGCTCCTTCAAGGCGAACCACAACGCCTCGGTCGCGGTCTCGCCGGAGCCGGCCCACGCCTTGCGCGCTTCTTCGCGCTGGCGCTCCATCGCCGCGTTGAAGCTCTCCTTGTCGACCGCGATGCCGCGCGGGCGCAGCGCGTCCTCGGTGAGATCGAGGGGAAAGCCGTATGTGTCGTAAAGCTTGAACGCGGTTTCGCCCGAGAACTTGTCGCCCCGGTCGAGCGCCGCCGTCTCTTCGTCGAGGATCGCCAGGCCGCGCGCCAGCGTCGCGCGAAAGCGCGTCTCTTCGGAAAGAAGCGTGTCGGCGATGAGCGCCTGGGCGCGCACCAGCTCGGGATAGGCTTGCGCCATCTCGGCGACGAGCGTCGGCGCGAGCTTCCACATCAGAGGCTCTGTCGCGCCGAGAAGCTGCGCATGGCGCATGGCGCGGCGCATGATCCGGCGCAGCACATAGCCGCGGCCTTCGTTCGACGGCGTCACGCCGTCGGCGACGAGGAAGGCGGAGGCGCGCAGATGGTCGGCGATGACGCGGCGACTCGCGCCCTGCGGGCCGTCGGCCGGCGCGCCGGTGAAATCGGCGACGGCGTCGGTCAGCGCGCGAAAGAGGTCAATGTCGAAGACCGAATGGACGCCCTGCAGCAAAGCGGCGATGCGCTCCAATCCCATGCCGGTGTCGATCGACGGTCGCGGCAGCGGCGCGCGCTCGCCGGGCGCGACCTGCTCATATTGCATGAAGACGAGATTCCAGAATTCGAGGAATCGGTCGCCGTCTTCGTCGGGACTGCCGGGCGGGCCGCCGGCGACGCCTTCGCCCTGGTCGTAGAAGATTTCCGAACAGGGCCCGCAGGGGCCGACATCGCCCATGCTCCAAAAATTGTCGGCGGTCGGAATGCGGATGATGCGGTCGTCCGAAAAGCCGGCGATTTTCTTCCAAAGATCATAGGCCTCATCGTCGTCATGATAGACGGTGACGAGCAGTTTTTCGCGCGGCAGGCCGAGTTCGTGGGTGATGAAGCTCCAGGCGAGTTCGATCGCGCCTTCCTTGAAATAATCGCCGAAGGAAAAATTGCCGAGCATCTCGAAGAAGGTGAGGTGGCGGGCGGTGTAGCCGACATTGTCGAGGTCGTTGTGCTTGCCGCCGGCGCGCATGCATTTTTGCGCCGAGGCGGCGCGCGCATAGGCGCGCTTTTCGACGCCGGTGAAGACATTCTTGAATTGCACCATCCCGGCGTTGGTGAACATCAATGTCGGGTCGTTATGCGGCACGAGCGGCGACGATGCGACCTTCTCGTGCATGTTGCGCGCGAAAAAATCGAGAAAGGCGGTTCTGATCTGATTGACGCCACTCATGCGGTCACGGCTCGCGAATGCGCCCCTTTCGCGAAGCGGCGGCGCCGATGCGGGAGAGGCGTTTAAAACAATAACCTGGAGCGGCTTTTCGTTTCAATGAAACAGGCGACGATCCGAGGTTGCGGCGAAGGCCGCGGCAGGCGGCGGCCTTCGCGCGCTTCGTCATGCGCGATATGACAGTTTCGGCGACAAACGGCAATGGCGCGGCGCGCGCCAATCGCGGTCGAGCGCGGCGATCGCCAAAGCTCCGCGATCCGCCGTGATTCGGCTAGGATCAGCGACGGCGCCTATTCCTCGTCATCCTGCGCCGCTTCGAGAATGCGTTCGGCGATCAGGCCGGCGTTTTCGCGGATCGCCTGTTCGATGCGTTGCGCCGCCTCGGGATGCTGCTTCAGATAAGTCTTGGCGTTCTCGCGGCCCTGGCCGAGCCTCTGGCTGTCGTAGGAGAACCAGGCGCCCGATTTCTCGACGACGCCGGCCTTGACGCCAAGATCGATCAATTCGCCCATCTTGGAGACGCCCTCGCCATACATGATGTCGAATTCGACCTGTTTGAACGGCGGCGCCACCTTGTTCTTGACCACTTTGACCCGGGTCTGGTTGCCGATCGTCTCGTCGCGCTCCTTGATCGCGCCGATGCGGCGGATGTCGAGCCGGACCGAAGCGTAGAATTTCAGCGCATTGCCGCCGGTCGTCGTTTCGGGGGAGCCATACATCACGCCGATTTTCATGCGGATCTGATTGATGAAGATGACCAGCGTGTTGGAGCGGGCGATCGAGGCGGTGAGCTTGCGCAGCGCCTGGCTCATCAGCCGCGCCTGCAGGCCGGGCTGCACCTCGCCCATCTCGCCCTCGATTTCGGCGCGGGGCGTCAGCGCCGCGACCGAATCGACGACGAGCACGTCGACGGCGCCGGAGCGCACCAGCGTATCGGTGATCTCCAGCGCCTGCTCGCCGGTGTCGGGCTGCGAAATTAAAAGATCGTCAAGATTGACGCCAAGCTTGCGGGCGTAGACGGGATCGAGCGCATGTTCGGCGTCCACGAAGGCGCAGACGCCGCCCGCTTTCTGCGCCTCGGCGATGACATGGAGCGTCAGGGTGGTCTTGCCGGAGGATTCCGGCCCGTAAATCTCGACCACGCGGCCGCGCGGCAGGCCGCCGACGCCCAGCGCGATGTCGAGGCCGAGCGAGCCCGTCGAAATCGTCTCGATCTCGACGGCCTTCTGGTTCTTGCCGAGCCGCATGATCGAGCCCTTGCCGAAGGCGCGCTCGATCTGCGACAAAGCGGCGTCGAGCGCCTTGGTCTTGTCCACGGACGTCCCTTCCACGAGGCGGAGGTTGGCTTGGCTCACGGCTGAAAATTCCTTCTGGCACGGTTAGCTGGGCGCAGGCAATTGCTGCGAGGGCGGCGCGGGTCCGAGGGCGAAGACAATAGCGGGCGCCGCCTGACCCCGACCCTGAGTGTGCACGATTTGTTCTTTTTGCCAAGTTCTTTTTCGAGGCAGGCGGCGCCATGGCGCCGCGGCCCGGCCACACAACCATGATCAAGCTTGCAAAAAGTCTCTGGTCACTGCGGGAATCGCGCGACATTCGGCAAAGTCGGAGGAACATGCTCTAATTCCGCCCAACTCGGACTTTTGCTGGAGGCCAACCATGTCTCCCAAATACAAACTGCGAAGGGCGCGTCAGGCGTTGGCCAAACGGCATCAATCTTTGTTGCAGGATAAGGACTCTGCGACGTCGTGGGCAGGTCAGTTTTGGACTTTCGCCAAAACGGTAACGGCGACAGCAGCTTTTGTTTCTGTGGCAACCATTGGATACACCCTGTGGAGCACAAGCGGCAAATTTGTCGTGCTGCCATTTGAAATCAGAGGGCAGGCTAGAGAAAACAGCGAGCTGTCTAATGATATTTCCGGAGCAATAGCTGAGTCGATTAATGATGTTGCGAACCTATTTTCACAAGTTAAACGTTCAAAAGAAGAATTTGATGCCTTTAATTACGCAGATTTGATTCCATTATATCTGCAGAAGATACCGTTAACGGTTATACCTTCATTTTCATACGTTCAACAATCGATAGCGTTCAGTAAAATTACCGTTAGTGGCGTTGATATACCAATAGGGCGATGGATTTTTGAAAACTTTTCATTTTTTCACCGAGACTATATCAGTGGAACATTGGAGATATGGAATGGCGATCTTGTCGCGAGGGTTTTTATCCGAGGAAAACAGAGTTTTATCTTAACAGCCGATAGCGCAAAAAGTATGCGTTGGCTGGTGGATATGATCGTCGCCGAGATCTCGAATCGCGAACACTGGGTGGATGTTCCACGGGTTAAATCCCCGGCGCTGATGTACTTCACGAGAGGATTTTTGAGCTACGTAAGATATAGTGAGTCAGCGGATAAGTCTGATTTAGAGAGCGCCAAGAATTACTATAAAAATGCAATAGATATTGACCATGAATTTAGAATTGCAAGGATGCATTACGCAATTACTAAATATATTAGCTGGACTAAAGAAGATTTATACGACGCAATCCAAAATTTTTCATATTTAATTGGCGATAACTCTCTGGAGGATCGACCGCGTGTTGGTTATATCGCATCAATTCTACGTTATTTGGACAGGGCAAACGATTGCGTGAACTATAATTCTTATATTGACAGAGCTAAGCAGGCTTTGACTGAGCAGATTGGATCAAGAAAAGAATTAAGTGTTGAAGAGCTTGTTTTGAGAGCCGGGATTAAATGGAAAACATTAAATGTGCGAACCAACAATCATGAGTGTCGCAATGCCGATAACATTTCTCCATTTGACATTAAAGAAATTAACGATGGATATGATTCCATCATGGTGGATTATAATCACGCAATCGAAAAGCTTTTGACCAGACGAGGGAGTGGATTCCGGGTAGCGCTTTTAAGAATACGCAAAAGAACCGTGTTGGATGATAAATCAAATGCCTTGATGCGCGTTAATAAATTTGATGATGCTAAATCGGCGCTTTTAGAATCGATTCAGCTAGCTAATGCGATGACTGGTGAACTGGAAGCGATACCAAGGTGGCACCTTAACGACACTATGCCGTTTTATTTACAGTCTATTGCAAACACTCATTTAAGGGTCGCCTATGCAAAAACTAAACTGCATGAAAAAACGGATGAGCATATTAAGCGGGCAAAAGAATTGCTGACCAGAGCGTTGCTTGAAAGCAGCGGTAACGTTGAAGAATGGACAGGGTTAAAGCTTGCCGAACTGTTATTCTCCAGTGGTGATGTTGTTGGAGCGGGAGAAATATTCTTTAAATTGATCGAAGGTAGTAGTCATACTGTATTGTTTGATCACAATGCACTGTATGAGGCAGGAATAATTTTAGGAAAAAGAGAAAAAACATGCGATCTGATAGTTAACTTGACGAGTTTGGTTGATCGAGACCCGTCAATGTTGCTGCCGAGAATTATTCTTTCTGAAATAGCGGCTCGAGCAGGCCTTGCGCGCCGCGCATTCGATACATTCAAAGAAGCGATGTTTGCATACAATAACAATTTCCTGTGGTATGGAGATGTTATCGAGCTAAAGTTGGAGCTGAATAAATTAAGACACGCAGAAAAAAATGCGAATTATGTCAGCAGGCGATCAATGCCTGGTGAAAGCATCGAAAGAATTCTTGTTAAAGGAAAAAACACGGACAAAGTTACGTTCAAACAGCCGAATACGATTGTTTTTGATATAATGGAACTTTCTAAGCTTTTTCCGCGGAATTCCACCTTGCGCGCTGTCGCATTTGTGTCACACTCTGCCAGTCCGGAACTAGCCGCTTTGAGCAAGGACCTTTTGAAGAAGCCGACTATTTCCTGTGGCGACACCTTCAATTGAGGAGGGCATCATGCAACTTGGTCTACGACGAATTTTTTGCCTGCTGGCGTTTGCTACATGCATCTTGGGCATGGCATACAGCGCACAGGCTGCATGTCCACCCGACTGCGTTCAGGACAAGGAAGATAGCGGCAACGGAAGATAGCTGATCTACACTTGGGTGCGAAGGGTAGACCAAAAGTTGACCTGCCGCACCCAAGCGCCGCTCAGTTGGACGACCCTTGCGGAACAATTGCGCGGCCGCAGCAAAGATCTATTAGCCTGTCCTGAGTCATTCTCCAAACGCCCTCCAAACGCCGCGGCAAGTGGCCGAAATACTGATCGCGAAGCGAAAGATGTTTTCCTCGAATTGTACAATATATCAAGGTTAACGGTTGCGCCAAACTCTATCGACTGCGGCGCCGGTGGACGGGGCCGTTAGGAACGTGCTCAACGCCAACGCGAAGCTATCGCTTCCCCCTTCCGCGAACGCGCGCCGTGGTTTGGCGGCGATCTGCAGACCTTGCGCAATATCATCCGCGGCGGGCCGCCGGAACTTCCCGGCGGCGCGCGGCTGCTGCTCGCCATGCCCGACGGCGACAGGCTCGCGGCGCGGCTCGATCGGCCGGGCACAGTTACCGGCCCGCCGTTCAACCATGCGCCATGCGCGCCGTCTTTCGGCTTGAGTTTCAGCGCGCGTGCAGGGCTTTCGCAGAATGGATCGACGCGGCCCCGATCCTCCGTTCGGCGACGATCGCCGATCCGGAGGCCCGTGGCCGAACTTAAATTCGAATGTCGCTAAAGGACAAGATGCGACGGGCGCCGACCGTCGCGGCTTCCTCTCTATCCGCGTCCATCAAAGGTCCGAAGTCGAGCTGCGTCAATTTCGAAATGTCGGCGACCGACACCTGAAACACTTTGACGTCCTCGTCGGTCAATCTTTCTTCGATGCGATCGATGTTCAAAACTAAATTTCGCTGGCTCATCATGAACGCCAGGATTTTAAGATCGCCTTCCTGCTTGGTGATGAGAATTTTCCAAAAATACTTTGGTATGGGAAGACCCCCAAATTTGGGATCCGCATGCGGGGGAGCATTGGGATCGGGCAATTGGTCGTCCTCGGCGTCGGGCCCGTCGAATATCGGCCCATTCATGACGATGCCTTTTTCGCGATTGCGCAGCAATGTGTCGCGCGTGTAGTCCTCAAGACCGAGCCACAATCTCCTGCCCTGATTGAACGAAAAGAATTGCGGCGAGCAATTCGTGAAGTGGAAGGAGTCATTGCCGTGCTCTCTCGCTGCATCGACGCTGCTTCCCCATGTCGCGTCGAGCCGCCGAACAAGATGGCCTCGATCAAACGGATTGGCGGTTCGGTCAGCCTCGAATGTCGATTGCCGGCCGTAAAATTCATTGCCGGTCTGAAATGCGGCGTCGATCCGAGGATCGAAAAACCAGGCGTCGCCCATGCGCCTGCCGACATCTTGCTGCTCGCTGGCGTCGATGTTGACGACGCTAAAGAAAGCGAGCTTTCGCCGCTTGTTCATGACGACGCTGTAATTGAAATATTTCAGCTCCGACTGCGCGGCTTTTCCCTTGAGGGTCGCGACCTGCGATTTCAGCGAAGCCGGGATTTTCGGAAGCGGCACGCTCAACTTGCCTGAGCCCAGAAAATTCGGCTGATATCCTGGCCGCGAATTCAAGGTGGTTTGATCGATTCTCACCGCCTCTACGGCCAGTGCGTCCGGCGCCGGGGCGGGGATCGCATCGGCTTTGCCGGTCTCGACGGGGCCAATGCTCGCTTTCGGACTCACCGCCCCCAGTCGACGCAGCTCGATCGGGATACGAAGCGGCACAACGAGAGAAGCTGTTTCGCCGTCATCCTCGATCCACATTTCGGCGCGTTCGTTCTTGGCGACGGATGACTTCATCCCCGAGCTTTCGGTCGTCGCTTGCGGGCGTGCGCCGCTTTCCAGCGCCGCCTTCACGAGAGGATGCGAACCCATTGCGGCCTTGAGGTCCGCGACAATCGAACTGACCCGCGCGCCTTCGTTTGCGATCCAGTCGATCTGCGACTCGTCCGTCATCCGATTCCAGACCGTGCCGTCGATGCAGAGGATTTCGCCTTTGGCGTTCTTTTTCGGGACGCCGCTGTGATGAAGCGCGGTGACCTGCCAAAAGCGGTTGAAGACGGGCGATCCCGATGATCCGCTGGTCGTGTCCGTCATATACCAGACGAAGTCGCCGAAATATTTGAGGAGCTTATTCTCGCGGACGCAAATCTGCTTTGTCTGCCCACCGGGATGCTGGATGATGGTGAGATATTCGCCGGGGTCGCCTTTCCCGGGCTCGCCGTTCAGCGGCAGCCAGCCCCAATCGGCGAGGTTGCGTCCCGCGTTGCGCGAGACCGGCGCAACGGCGACGATGGAATAGTCCAGCCTGTCATTGGTGTAAAAGAGCTTTGCGGGCTCGAAGCCGAAATGCGCTGTCTGCCTTTCATGGCCGTCGATATCGAGTTCGTAATCAAAATCGGCAATCGAATTGGCCGCGTCTTGGGCGGCGCCGAAAACGTGATGATTGGTGATCAGAACGCCAGGGCCAATCAAAAAACCGGATGCATAGCCGACCAGATTGGCGTTGGCGTCATTCAACTGGATGCGGCAAATGGCATGCGAGGCGCGCACGCCCTTGAGCAGATAATTGACGCTGTCGAGATCATTGCCGTTGATGATCCGCTCAAGGCCGATTTGGGCCATGATCGGGTCGCCGTCATATTGCGCCAGAAGCTGGCGCAGGCGAACTTGGAGCTTGACGTCCGACATATCGACCGGGCGGCCATCGCCAAGTTTTTTATCCAATTCAACTGGCGAAAAATCCACTTTCTCGAAGCGTTGCTCGGAGGCCGCCATGACAGAAGGCTTAATAATCATTTGCATTGCTCCCAAAAAATTGGACGGTTGAAAAAAGCGCGGCGAATGTTTGCCTCAATCAACTGATTGATCGCCATCCTGGTTACGTGGAGGAACTCCTATCAAATTGGCGCATATCAACGACGTGAAGGAAAGATGTAACTATTGTGACGATCGTGCTGACGAGACACGCATTGAGAACAAGGCCGCAAAACGCAATAAAACATCATGCCGCACGAAACGCTAGTCTCCGCCGCCGCGCTCCCTTCCTTCCGCGAGCGTGCGCCGTGGTTTGGCGGCGATCTGCAGACCCTGCGCAATATCATCATCGGCGGGCCGGCGGAGCTTGCCGGCGGCGAGCGGCTGTTGCTCGCCATGCCGGACGGCGATCGGCTCGCGGCGCGGCTCGACCGGCCGGCCGTGGCGACGGACGTGCCGCTGATTGTTCTTGCGCATGGGCTCGCCGGCTCCGAATCGAGCCTGCATGGAATCGCCACCGCGCGCTATCTCGTTGGCCAGGGCTGGCCGGTGCTGCGCCTCAATCTGCGCGGTTCGGCGCCGTCGCGCCCGACCTCGGGCGGGCGTTATCACGCCGGAAAGACCGACGACCTCGCCGCGGCGTTGCGCGGCCTTTCCGCCGACCTCTTGCGTCATGGACTCGTGCTCATCGGCAATTCGCTCGGCGGGAATCTTGTGCTGAAATTTATCGGCGAGGGCGGCCACGGCGTGCCCGTGCGCGCCGCCGTCGCGGTGTCGACGCCGATCGACCTCGCCGCGACCTGCGCCCGGATGATGGCGCCGCGCAATTTTGCCTATCATCGCTATATGCTCGATCAGATGAAACGCGAGGCGCTGGCGCCGGGCGCCGCGCTCACAACGGCGGAACGCGCGGCGATCGCCGGCGCGCGCAATGTCTATGAATTCGACGACCGCTTCGTCGCGCCGCATTTCGGCTATCGAGCCGCGCCGGACTATTATGAAGCCAACGGCGCCAAGAATTTCCTTGCCGGCGCCAGGCTGCCGACGCTGATCCTGCAGGCGCTCGACGATCCGTGGATTCCGGCGGACTGTTATCAGGCGATCGACTGGGCGAATCTGCCGGCGATCGAAACAGTGTTGACGAAAGGCGGCGGCCATATGGGCTTTCATGACGCGGAGAGCCTCACGCCCTGGCATGATCGCGTCACGGCGCAGTGGCTCAAGCAAAAGGGACTCGGGCCGCGAATCCTGTCGGAGTAGGGTGAAATCGATGGAGGCGCGCCAGACGATGCTGTTCGGCGACAAGGCCGACGACTATCGGGCTTTTCGCCCGCGTTACCCCGACGCGCTGTTCGCTTGGCTCGCGGGCGTGGCGAAGGAGCGCCGCCTCGCCTGGGATTGCGGCGCGGGCAGCGGGCAGGCGGCGGTCGGCCTCGCGCGCCATTTCGCGCGCGTGCTGGCGACCGATGAAGATACACGTCAGCTCGCGCGCGCGCCGACAGCGCCCAATATCGATTATCGCATTGCGCGGGCGGAAGACGATCTCGGCCTGCGCGCAGACGTCGATCTCATCGCCTGCGCCTGTTCGATTCACTGGTTCGACTTGCCGCGATTTTACGAAAGCGCGCGGCGCGCTTTGCGTCCCGACGGCGTCATCGCGGCATGGACCTATGACTGGCCATGGACGCAGATCGCCGAAATCGACGCGGTCCTGCTCAGGCTCAAGGAGGATATTCTCGGCCCCTTCTGGGGCGAGAACGCGTCGCTCTATTTCAATCGCTATGAGACGCTGGATTTTCCCTTCAAGGAGATCGAAGGCCCGAGGTTTCAGACGCCGGTGGCGCGCTCGGCGAGCGAATTCATGAGCTTTCTGAGGACTTGGTCGGCGGTCGAAAAATATCGGCTGCGCCATGACAGCGATCCCCTGGCGCTGATCGATCGGCAGCTCGAAGACGCATGGCGCGCGCAGCCGCCGATATTGCCGCTGTCGGTCCCGCTTTACCTGCGCTGTGGCGTAAATGCGCCATAGGCTAAAGAATTGACGCGCGCTATTCTGCGTCTCGCCTTTATCCTACCCTAAATTTGCCCGTTTCCTGACGACGATGAGGACATCGTCGCGTTGAGCCGATGCCAAGTGTCTCCTTTAAGGGGGTCGTTCAGCAAAGGATTGCAACATGCTTGAGGCCGGCAGAATTTATAAAGTCACGACGCTGGTGAATTACGAAGGCGCCTGGGACGAGGAGAGCGACCTTTGGACCGTCACGGCGGTCGAAGGCACCTGCGCCAAGCTAAGCAATGACGCTTGCGAGGATAGAATCGTCGACACCGCGTCCTGGAACTTCGTCAAAGCCGAAGCGGTGGGATAGACGCCGAGGGTGAAAGACAGTTTATCCCGGCAGGAATTGCGTCCCCGACGCACGCCGGGCGTCTCAAAGCGCGCGTCGTCAGCCTTTATCTCGCCGTCAGCGGCCACGGGCCGAAGCCCAGACTAGGGCTGCTCCATCAACTCCTCGGCGGAAAGCCGATCAAGCGCCTGTCGGCTCTTTTTCGACGCATAGCTTGGATAGGCGAACCAGACGATCACGGCGAGACAGATGAATGTCATCGCGCCGAGCAGAAAGGCGTCGTCGAGCGCGAGGATCGCCGCCTGCTGGCGGATAAGCTGCGCCGCGCTGCTCTGCGCGGCGTCGGGCGAAAGGCCCATCGCCTGCATGCGATCCAGGAACGTCGTCAGCGAATCGAGCGAGGCGAAGCGCCGTCCGCCGAATTGATCGGCAAGATCCAGCTGATGGAACGGCGTGCGGCGGAAGAACACGACGCCGAGCAACGTAATGCCGAAAGCGCCGAACGCCGTGCGCAGCATCGCTAGCTCCTCCGCCGCGCGGATCAGCCGTTCGCCGGCGAGTCCGGTCATGGCGAGCGTCGCGAGTGGCGCAAAGAACATCGCGAGCGAGAAGCCGAAGAAGAACATCGGCGTCGTGATATTATCGAACGAAGCGCTCCTGTCGTATTGGCCGAGCCACACAAAGGTCACGGCGAGACCGGTGAAGTTGAGGAAGGCGATCAGTCGCGCGTCGACGTTTCTAGTGAGTTCGTGCGCCACGGCGGCGGCGGCCATAGCCAGGAAAATCATGGCGAGATACACCATGCCGGCGAGCGAAGAAGTATAGCCGAGCAGCAGTTGCAGTTGCACGACGAACAGGGAAAGCAGTCCCTGAATGATGAGAAAGCCGATCAGCGAACAGAATGTCGCGATCGCGAAATTGCGATGCAGAAACAATCGCAGGTCGAGGGCGGGCCGCCTTTCGCCGAACTCCCAGAAAATGAACATCGGAAGCGCGAGCAGAACGACTAAGAGCAGCCATGCGAGCAGGGGCGAGGCGAACCAGTCAAAATCATTGGCCATGTTGAGAATCGTCTGCACGCCGATAAAGACCGTCGCGAGCAGAAGAAAGCCGATCGTATCGAAGCGCGTGATGCGGCGCACAAAGCCGCGCCCATGGAACAGCGCGGCAATCACGGCCGCCACAGGCAAAGCGACAACGACGTTGGAATAAAACAGCCAGCGCCAGTCGAAAAATTCCGCCCAGAAGCCGCCCATGAAGACGCCGATGGTGAAGGGCGCCATGCTCATGACGCCCCAAAAGCCGACGCCGAGCGTGCGCTGGTCATCCTTATATTGCGCGAGCGTCACCGACTGCGCGAGCGGCAGCGCGACGCCGCCGGCAAGACCCAGAAGAAAGCGCATGAACGCAAAGAAGTAGATCGTCTCGCTCGCCGCGCACATCAGCGAGAAGAAGGCGTAGATGACGAGCGCGCCGATCAGGACGCGGTAATCGCCAAATCGTGCCGAGAACCAGCGCGACAAGGGAAGGCCGAGCGCGATGCCGATCATATGGTCGGTCGTCGCCCAAGTGCCGTAACTTGGCGTCACGCCCTGGAGGCTGCCGGCGGCATAGGGCGCGAGCACCGTATAGCCGGGCACGTTCGAGAGCATGACGACATTGGCCGCGCCCGCCGCGCCATTGAGCAGCAGGAAGCGCCAGCCTTTCATTCGAGTCTGTTCGTTCATGATCGCCTTGCGCTCGCGACTCATCGCTCAAAACAAGGCGGCTGTCACCCGAAAGGCGAATGGCGAAATTCGTCGCAAGCTTGTCAATGGCCCTGCGGATCGGCAATAAAAGCCGCTTGGCGGCGGGAATGGCGCTCGACGGGAATCTGGTTTCAGGCGGCGCTCATCTTCGGCCTCGCGCTCATCTCCGCGATGATCGCCGCGAGATTTCGCATCTCGACGGCGCTGACGGAAATCATCGTCGGCATGAGCGCAAGAGCGCTTTTCGCCGCGACGGTCGGCGCTGAAATCTTCAGCGCCCAGGAGCCCTGGGTCAAGACGCTTGCCGGACTTGGCGCCATCGCGCTGACCTTTCTCGCCGGCGCCGAACTCGATCCCGACGTTTTCAAGTTGAAGTGGAAGGAGGCGGCGGCGATCGGCGTCGCGAGCTTCCTTGCTCCCGCCATCGGCTGCTGGGCGGTCGCCCATTATCTCCTCGGCTGGGCCAGTTCGCGGGCGCTGCTCGCCGGCATCGCGCTCGCCGCCACCTCGGTCGCCGTCGTCTACACGGTGATGATGGAATATGGATTCAACCGCACCGATTTCGGCAAGACGATTCTCGCCGCCTGTTTCATCACCGACCTCGGCACGGTCGTGACGCTCGGCCTGGTGTTCGCCCCTTTCACCTGGAAGACCGCCTTGTTCGTCGTCGCGGTCGGCGCGGCGTTTATTGGATTGCCGCGGGCGACGCCTGTCATCTTCGCAAAGTTCGGCGGACGGCCGTCCGAATTCGAGACCAAATTCCTGTTCTTCGCGCTGATGGCGCTCGGCGCGCTCGCGACTTGGGCGGGAAGCGAGGGCGTTTTGCCCGCCTATCTCATCGGCATGGCGCTCGCGGGCTCGGTCGGCCGCGACCACGCGCTCATCCGCAGGTTCCGCGCGGTGACCATCGGCCTGCTGACGCCTTTCTATTTCATCCGGGCTGGATATTTCGTTTCCATCCCGGCCGTTCTCGCCGCGCCGCTCGGCGTCGCCGCCTTTCTCGTCGTCGAGATGGCGACCAAGGTTGTCAGCGTCTATCCGGTCGCGCGCCGTTTCGGCTCGCCGCACAAGGACGCCATGTATACCACGCTGCTGATGGCGTCCGGTCTCACATTCGGCACGATTTCGGCGCTGTTCGGCCTGTCGAACAACATCATCGACGAAAGCCAATATTCAACGCTGGTCGCGGCGATCATCGCGACGGCGATCGTGCCGACAATGATCGCGAACAGTCTTTATTTGCCGCGCCATTGGCTCCCGCAAAATCTGGAGCAGACGCGGGCGAATTCGGCGGAACGGGAAACCGAGCCCGTGCTCGAGGGATAATTGCGACTTGATTCCCGGCTGGCGCGATGCAATCAACGCTCCTTGTCGCTCGAGGAAGCGCGCCTGCCCAGCCGCGCGCTTGCGCTCCGCTTGACTTCGAAGCGCCCGTAAATGGAAGGATAATCTGAATGCGCATCTTCGTGAGGCTATCGGCTCTGGTGGCTATTTTTGCGGTCGTGCCGGCATTCGCTCAAGGAACGGCCCAGCAGCGCGAGGCTTGCGAAAGCGATGCGCATCGCGTTTGCGACGCCTATATTCCCGACGCCATCGCCATCGAACGATGCCTGAGAGGCAATGCGGGTTCGATCAGCGCCGCGTGCCGCGCCGAACTCGGTCTCGCGTCAGCGGCGCCTGCGGCCGGCAAACGGCGCAAGCGCTAACCGACGCTGGGCAAACGCAATTTCGCTTCAGGTCGCGACCGCGAGCCGAGTCTCGGCGAGCCGCGCGGCCTCGGCGCCGGATAACATCGCGCCATTGAAGCCATGTTCGCCGCCGAAGGCGGATGCGAGATAGAGCCCGGCGAGCGGCGTGCGCGGCGTGCGCGGAAATCCCAGCAGGATCGGCGCTTCGGCAGGCAGCGCCGCGAAGCCGTAAACCGCGCCTTCGGGCGTGTTGAGATAGCCCGCCATCGAATAGGCGTTGAGCAGCATCCGCGTCGTCACCAGGCTGGAAAATCCCGGATAGTCGCGGTCGAGCGAGGCCTGTAGGGCATCGAGCCAGCGTTCGCGTCGCGCGACTGCTTCTTCGCGCGGCAGATCGCGCCAATTGTCGAGGCGATCGAGGCCGAGCACGCTGACGAGGATCGGCGGCTCGTCCCAAAGACCTGAGTCGACCGCGGTGAAATTGGCGATCGTATGGAGCGGCATGGCGCCCTTGGGATCTTCCGCCATCGCGCCCGCCCCGTCGCCATATTGATCGAAGCGGCGCATGTCGGGCGGCATGACCACGGTGGTGAAATCCCTCAGCCCGACGGTCGAGGGCTTAGCGCTCAAGCCGAAATTCGCCGCGAACAACGACGTCGAAAGCCGGCGGGCGCCGAAGGCCTCTTCCATTATCGCGCGCGCCGGGGCGTCCATCATCGCCGCCGCTTCGGACGGCGCGCAATTGGCCATGACGACGCGCGCTTCGATGCGTTCTTCCCCTTCGCCGTCGCGCCGCGCGACATGGCGAATGGCGACGACGGCGCCGTCCGCATCCGTCTCGATGGCGTTGACCAGCCTGCCGAGACGCACGACGCTCCCCGTCTTGGTGATCGCCTTGGCGAGTTTCAGGCTCAATTGTCGCGAGCCGCCTTTGATATAGGCGCCGCCGGAGGCGATATAGCCGCCCTGGGCGAGCGCGTAGAAAATCCACCAAAGCCGGCGTGGATCGTCGCCGTAATAGGCGAGATTGGCGCCCAGCGCGCATTTAAGCGCCTCGCAGCCGGCGAAATCGCGCTCCATGATCTCATGCAGCGAGTTCTGCCAGCCCGCCGCAGCCGGCGCGACTTCCCAAAGTCCGCGGGCGAATTTGGCGAAGGAGCTTTCCTCGCGCGCCTGCTTTAAGGTCCAAAGCGCGTCGTGGATTTGCTCGACCTCGCCGAGAAAACGTTGGATAGGCGAGCGCTTATCCGGGAATCGGGCGGCGAGCGCCTCATAGGCCGGCCCAAAGCCGAAAGGCAGTTCGAAAGGCTCGCCGACCGGGCCGCCGCGCACCGTGTAGAGCGCGCCGGTCGGCAGAAATTCGATTTCGTCGAGAATCCCCAGCCGGCGCAATATGTCGTGTTTCACGTCGCGGGGATTGCGCGCGTCCGAGGTCTGGTGGAGCGACGCCTCGACGGTCAGCGGCCCGACCTTATAGACCGAGGCGGCGCCGCCCAGGCTGAAATTGCGCTCAAGCAGGCAGACGCTGTAGCCGGCGTGGGCAAGCAGCGCCCCCGCCGTCAATCCGCCCAGTCCCGAGCCGATCACCACGGCGTCGTATTTCTTGTCGCTCATTCTCGAATCATCGCTTTCGCTGAATGTCGGCCACTCTATCCCTTCCAAAGCCTCTGGCGAAAGGCGGCGGCCGACATAGGATAGGAGCTCGAACCGAAGAATCATTGGAAAAAGGGGCGTTGGCAAATGGCCGATGAAAGCTTTCCAGTAACCCATACCGACGCCGAATGGCGCGGGCTGCTCACGCCCGAGCAATATCAGGTCATGCGCGGCCATGGCACCGAGCGCCCCGGCAGCTGCGCGCTCAATCATGAAAAGCGTCCCGGCGCGTTCAATTGCGCCGGCTGCGGCCAGCCGCTGTTTCGTTCCGGCGAGAAGTTTGAAAGCGGCACCGGCTGGCCGAGCTTCTTCGATCCGCTGCCCGGCGCGCTCGGCTCGACCGTCGATCGCGGCTACGGCATGGTGCGCACCGAAGTGCACTGCAGCCGCTGCGGCTCGCATCTCGGGCATGTTTTCAATGACGGGCCGCCGCCGACCGGATTGCGTTATTGCATCAACGGCGTCGCGCTCGCCTTTCAGCCCGAATAGGGTCGAGCGACTATTGGCCGTCGCGATCGGCCGATAGAGTCAAGGATGCGACGCTGACTGCGACAAAATTTTTTCCGGGACGCGTCTCAGCGACGCGCCGCCCGCTCGCCCACAGGTCGTTCGGATAGGCGAGGATGGGGCGGAGCCGCGCCAAAGCGCGCGTCGCTCGCCGCTCCAGACCTGTCGCATCAGCCTTTCGGATGTGTGGGAACCGTCGCGATTTCTGTAACGAATGCGCGGATTCAGCGACATGCAATCAGCTTGGCCTACCCTATCCAAATGGGCGGTTATCGTATAGGCGCCGAGCCGGCTTGTCGAATAAGCGATCCGACTCGCGCGCGCCGTCAAGCGAGGGGCGACCGCATTGCGGCGCCAATGACGACGACGCGCCGCTAGCGGGTTTGCCGGCTTGACGAGCAATTTTGATTCCCGTCATACGGAATATCCGCCAATGAATGTTTCGGTTTGCGGACTCAATGCGCGCGTCGGCTTGTTGCGGCGAATTACGGGCCTTGATGCGCCGATTGGAGAAAACTACGGTCGCAAGCAAAGGCTGCAGCCTGAGATCGGCAGGATTTCAGCCCGGTCGACCGGGAGCGGGATCGGCGGCGCCGACTCTCGTTTCTCGATGACCGAATAAAGAACGAATTCTGGGCTCGTGCGACGCGGGCCCCGAGAGGGAGTGGACTGCATGTCAGAAAGGCCAGCCGCCGCGCCGGGCGCGAGCGGAAAAGACAATCAGCATCTTGCGCCGAAGTCCGACATCGAGATTTCGCAGGCCGCGAAGATGCGGCCGATCATCGACGTCGCGCGCGACAAGCTCGGCATCCCGGCCGAACATGTGCAGCCCTACGGTCATTACAAGGGCAAAATCTCCCTCGACTATATTTCCTCCCTCGCCGGCCAGACCGACGGAAGGCTGATCCTCGTCACGGCGATTACGCCGACGCCCGCCGGCGAAGGCAAGACGACGACCACCGTCGGCCTGACCGACGGCCTCAATCACATCGGCAAGAAAGCGCTGTGCTGTCTGCGCGAACCCTCGCTCGGCCCCTGCTTTGGCGTGAAGGGCGGCGCGGCCGGCGGCGGCTATGCGCAAGTGGTGCCGATGGAGGACATCAACCTCCACTTCACCGGCGACTTTCACGCCATCGGCGCGGCCAATAATCTGCTCGCGGCGCTGATCGACAATCACATCTATTGGGGCGGCGAGCCCAAGATCGATTCGCGCCGCGTCTCCTGGCGGCGCGTCGTCGACATGAACGATCGCGCCTTGCGCTCGGTCGTTTCGTCTCTCGGCGGCGTCTCGAACGGTTTCGCCCGCGAGGACGGATTCGACATCACCGTCGCCTCTGAGGTGATGGCGATCTTCTGCCTCGCCTCGGACTTCGCCGATCTGCAGCGGCGGCTGGGCGACATCATCGTCGGTCAGACGCGCGAGAAGAAGAGCGTGCGCGCCTCGGAGCTCAAAGCGGCGGGCTCGATGGCGGCGCTGCTCAAGGACGCCATCGCGCCCAATCTCGTGCAGACTCTGGAGAACAATCCGGCGATCATCCATGGCGGCCCCTTCGCCAATATCGCGCATGGCTGCAATTCGGTGATCGCGACGAAGGCCGGCTTGAAGCTCGCCGATTACGTCGTGACCGAGGCGGGCTTCGGCGCCGATCTCGGCGCCGAGAAATTCTTCGACATCAAGTGCCGCAAGGCGGGATTGAAGCCCGACATCACGGTGATCGTCGCGACGATCCGCGCGCTCAAAATGCATGGCGGCGTCGCCAAGGACGATCTGAAGGCGGAGAATGTCGCGGCGGTCGAGAAGGGCTTCGAGAATTTGAAGCGCCATATCGGCAATGTCCGCAAATTCGGCGTGCCGGTGCTTGTCTCGATCAACAAATTCTCGTCCGACACCGCGGCCGAGATGGCGGCGCTCGACAAGCTCTGCAAGGCGGAAGGCGTCGAATGCGTCGTCGCCGACAATTGGGGCTCGGGCGGCGCCGGCGCGGCGGACCTCGCCACGGCGGTCGTCAAGACGATCGAGACGCAGCCCTCGAACTTCAAGCCGCTCTATCCGGACGACATGCCGCTCGCCGACAAGGTGCGCACGATCGCCAAGGAGCTCTATGGTGCCGCCGACATTTCCTATGATTCGAGCATCAAGGCGCGTTTCGCCGAATTGGAGAAGGAAGGCTTCGGCAATTTCCCGGTCTGCGTCGCCAAGACGCAATATAGCTTCTCGACGGATCAGAACGCCAAGGGCGCGCCTTCGGGCTTCACGATTCCGATTCGCGAATTGCGTCTCTCGGCGGGCGCCGAGTTCATCGTGGCGGTGTGCGGCGACATCATGACGATGCCGGGATTGCCGAAGGTTCCCGCCGCCAACAACATCTATGTCGACGAGTCCGGCCGCATCGCCGGCCTGTTCTGATCCGTTCCCGGCGCCGCCGGTGCCGCGCCATCCGAATCCTGCGGCTCGAAAGGAGCATAAGAAATGTTGAATTCCAGAATTCCCGGCAAGAATTTTCTTTTTGTGCCGGGTCCGACCAATCTTCCCGACCGCATCGTGCGGGCGATGGCGGTCGCGTCCGAAGATCATCGTTCGCCGACCTTCCCGGATCTGGTCAAGCCGCTCTTTCCCGGCCTCAAGAAGGTGTTCGGCACCGAGAAGGGCCATGCCTTCATCTTCCCGGCGTCCGGCACCGGCGGCTGGGAGGCCGCGATCACCAACACGCTGTCGCCCGGTGACAAGGTTCTGGCGCAGCGCTTCGGCCAGTTCTCCCATCTGTGGATCGACCTCTGCAAGCGCCAGGGCCTCGACGTCATCGTGCAGGAGCGCGAATGGGGCACCGGCAATGATCCGGAGCTGATCGAAGAGACGCTGAAGGCCGACAAGAATCACGAGATCAAGGCGGTTCTCGCCACGCATAACGAGACCGCCACGGGCGTGACCTCGGACATCGCCGCGGTGCGCAAGGCGATGGACAACGCCAAGCATCCGGCGATGCTCTTCGTCGACGGCGTGTCCTCGGTCGCGTCGCTCGAATTCAAGATGGACGAATGGGGCGTCGACGTGATCGTGTCGGGCTCGCAGAAGGGCTTCATGCTGCCGGCCGGCCTGCTGCTGATGGCCGCGAGCCCGAAAGCGATCGAAATGGGCAAGACCAACAAGGGTCGCCGCGCCTATTTTGAATTCCAGGACATGATCGCCCAGAACGCGAACGGCTATTTCCCTTATACGCCCTCCGTGCCGCTGCTCTATGGCCTCAAGGAATCGCTGTCGATCCTGTTCGAGGAAGGCCTCGATCAGGTTTACAAGCGTCACCACCACCTCGCCGAGGGCTGTCGCGCCGCGGTGGCGGCCTGGGGCCTCAAGTGCTGCGCGAAGGAGCCGAAGTGGAATTCGGACACCGTCACCGCCATCGTGGTGCCGGAAGGCTATGACGCCGCCAAGGTCATCGAGACCGCTTACAAGCGTTACAATCTCGCGCTCGGCGCCGGCCTCTCGGAAGTCGCGGGCAAGGTGTTCCGCATCGGCCATCTCGGCGACTTGAACGAGCTGATGCTGCTCGGCGCCATCGCCGGCGCCGAAATGGCGATGCTCGACCATGGCATCAAGGTGACGCCCGGCTCCGGCGTCGCGGCGGCGCAGGCGGTCTATCGCGCCAATCCGCTGCTCAAGATGTAAGTGGGGATTAGGCAGTCGGCGGTCGGCCTATGTCGACTGCCAAAGCCCGATTGCCGACTGCCGACGACAAAAAAATTCAGAGGGGAAACCGGGGTATGTCGCACAAAATCGTCTTTCTCGATCGCGAAACGCTCGACGCCAATGTGCGCAAGCCGAATTTTCCTCACGACTATACGGAACACGCCCAGACGGCGCCCGACCAGATCGTCGAGCGCCTGAAAGGCGCGACGATCTGCATCACCAACAAGGTGCCGCTGCGCGAAGCGACGCTAAAGCAGCTCCCCGATCTCAAGCTGATCGCCGTCGCAGCGACCGGCACGGATGTGATCGACAAGGCCTATACGAGCGCCAATGGAATCGTCGTCTCCAACATTCGCAACTACGCCTTCAACACGCTGCCCGAACATGTGTTCGCGCTGCTGTTCGCGCTGCGCCGCAATCTGATCAATTACTACAATTCGGTGCGCCAGGGCCGCTGGGGCTACGCCAATCAGTTCTGCTATTTCGACTATCCGATCTACGACATCGCCGGCTCGACGCTGGGCATCGTCGGCTATGGCGCGCTCGGCAAGGAGATCGAAAAGCGCGCCACGGCGCTCGGCATGAAGGTGCTGATCAACGATGTCATGGACGTGCCGAACAAGGTCGACATCCCGACCATTCTGCGCGAGGCGGATGTCGTGACGCTCAACCTGCCGCTCACGCCGGAGACGAAGAACATGATCGGCGCGAAGGAATTCGCGTCGATGAAGAAGAGCGCCTGCATCATTAACACCGCGCGCGGCGGCATTATTGACGAGCAGGCGCTCGCCGACGCATTGCGCAACGGAGTCATCGCCGGCGCCGGCATGGACGTACTAACCGTCGAGCCGCCGAAGAATGGCAACATTCTTCTCGACCCGACGATTCCCAATCTCATCATCACGCCGCATGTCGCCTGGGCCTCGAAAGAGGCGATGCAGGTGCTCGCCGACCAGCTCGTCGACAATATCGACGCCTATGTCGCCGGCAGCCCGCGCAATGTCGTGACGGGGTGAGGCTGACGCCCCCTCCCGGCGCTTCGCGCCACCCTCCCCCGCAAGCGGGAGAGGGAACCAACGCCCGAAGTTGCGCGAATGCGCGCCGATGGCCGAGTCTGCTCCCTCTCCTGCGCGAAGCGCGGGGCAGGGTTGGGGAGAGGGCCGGTGAAAGGTTCGAATTCCAATGACCAAGAAACTGCTTTTCCTTTTCGACACCGATCCGGTTCCGAGCGTCTTCGACACGGTGGTCGGCTATGACGGCGGCGCCGATCACATCATCGGCTATGGGGCCGTTACGCCCGAGAACGTCGGCGCGCTGGTCGACGGCTGCATCTACACGCGAGGGCCGAAGGAAAAACAAAATACCGCGATTTTCGTCGGCGGCGGCTCGATGACGGCGGGCGAAGCCGTCTTCAAGGCCGTGAAGAAGCGCTTCTTCTCGAATTTCCGCGTCTCGGCGATGCTCGATTCGAACGGCTCCAACACCACCGCCGCGGCTGGCGTGGCGCTGCTCGCCAAGGCCAGTCCGCTGAAGGGCAAGAAGGCCGTCGTTCTCGCCGGCACCGGCCCGGTCGGCATGCGCGCCGCGGCGATGCTGAATATCGAAGGCGCCGAAGTCGCCATCACCTCGCGTCAGAAGTCGCGCGCCGAAGCGGCGGCGAAAGCCATCGAGGAGCGCTTCGGCTTCGCGCCCGTAGCGATCGAAGCCGCCGATAACGCCGCGCGCGCCCAGGCCGTGAAAGGCGCGCGGATCGTTTTCGCGGCGGGCGCCATCGGCGTGCCGCTGCTCGACGAGACGGACTGGCAGAACGATCCGACGATCGAGCTGATCGCCGACTGCAACGCTCAGCCGCCGCTCGGAATCGGCGGCGTCGAAGCGACCGACAAGGCGAAGGAGCGTCACGGCAAGATCGTCATCGGCGCGCTGGGTCTCGGCGGGCTCAAGCTCAAACTGCATCGCGAATGCGTCGGCAAGCTGTTTGACGCCGCCGACCAGGTGTTCGACTGCGAAAACATTTACGCGCAAGCCAAAGCGCTTGCCTGATCGAGGAAAGATATGAGCGCCAAGAACGATACGATCGGAAAATTCCTCGACGAACTCGCCAGCGACGCGCCGACGCCCGGCGGCGGCGGCGCCGCGGCGCTCTCCGGCGCGATGGGCGCGGCGCTGGTCTCGATGGTGTGCAATCTGACCATCGGCAAGAAGAATTACGAAGCGGTTTCAGCCGATCTTCAGCTCACTCTCGCCAAGGCTGAAAAGCTTCGCGCGGAGCTGACGCAGGGAATCGACGAAGACGTTGTCGCCTTCAACACGCTGATGGGCGCCTACGGTCTGCCGCGCGGCACGGATGAGGAGAAGGCAAAGCGCTCAGAAGCGATTCAGTCGGCGCTGAAGGAAGCGACGCTGGCGCCGCTGAAGACATGCAAAGTCTGCTACGAGGTCATCGCGCTGTCGAAGGAAGCCGCCGACAAGGGCAATCTCAACGTCATCAGCGACGCCGGAGTCGCGGTGCTCGCCGCCAACGCCGGCCTGCGCAGCTGCGCGCTCAATGTTTTCATCAACGCCAAGGCGATCAAGGACCGCGACTTCGCCGAGACGCAGCTCGCCGACGTCAACGCGCTGCTCGCCAAGGCCGCCGCCGAGACTGAAGCGGTCTATGACACGGTCAAATCCAAGATAGGCGGCTGAGGAAGCCGCGCGGTAATTGCGAGGAGAGGACTGAAATGGACGTCCACGAGTATCAGGCCAAGGAAATTCTGGCGAGCCACGGCGTCGATATTCCGCCGGGCACGGTCGCTTTCAGCCCAGATCAGGCGGTCTACGCCGCGACTGAACTCGGCGGTTCGCATTGGGTCGTGAAGGCGCAGATCCACGCCGGCGCGCGGGGCAAGGCGGGCGGCGTCAAGCTCTGCCGCACCTATCACGAAGTGCAGCAGGCGGCGCGCGATCTGCTCGGCAAGCGGCTGGTCACCGCGCAGACCGGGCCGGAGGGCAAGCCGGTGCAGCGCGTCTATGTCGAAGTCGCCGATCCTTTCGAGCGCGAGATTTATCTCGGCTATGTGCTCGACCGTAAATTGGAGCGGGTGCGCGTCATCGCCTCGAAGCATGGCGGCATGGAGATCGAAGAAATCGCCAAGAACACGCCCGACGAACTGCTCCAGGTGATCGTCGAACCCGCCGTCGGCCTCCAGCAGTTTCAGGCGCGCGAACTCGCCTTCAAGCTTGGCCTCAATCTCAAACAGGTGTCGCGCGCGGTGAAGACCATCATGGGCGCCTATCGCGCCTTCCGCGACAATGACGCGACCATGCTCGAGATCAATCCGCTCGTCGTCACCAAGGACGACAAGGTGCTCGCGCTCGACGCCAAAATGTCCTTCGACGACAACGCGCTGTTCCGCCGCCGCAACATCGTCGACATGAACGATCCCTCGCAGAGCGATCCGCGCGAGGCGCAGGCGGCAGAGCACAGCCTGAATTACATCGGCCTCGACGGCGAAATCGGCTGCATCGTCAATGGCGCCGGGCTCGCCATGGCGACAATGGACATGATCAAGCACGCCGGCGGCAATCCCGCGAACTTCCTCGACGTCGGCGGCGGCGCTTCGCCGGAGCGCGTCGCGACGGCCTTTCGCCTGGTTCTTTCCGACCGACGCGTGAAGGTCGTGCTCGTCAACATTTTCGCCGGCATCAATCGTTGCGACTGGGTCGCTCAGGGCGTCGTCGACGCGGTGCGCGCCGAGAAAATCGAGGGCGTGCCGCTCGTCGTGCGTCTCGCCGGCACCAATGTCGAAGCCGGCAAGAAGATCATCGCCGAGAGCGGCATTCCGATCATCCAGGCCGATACGCTCGCCGAAGCCGCCGAGAAGGCCGTCGCCGCCTATAAGGGCGCGAAGTAAAGCGCCGGAGAACGACACATGAGCATTCTCATCGACGAAAAGACGCCGATCCTGGTTCAGGGCATCACCGGCGACAAGGGCAGCTTTCACACCAAGGAGATGATCGACTACGGCAGCAATGTCGTCGCCGGCGTCACGCCCGGAAAGGGCGGCAAGACTCATCATGGCGTGCCGGTGTTCGACACCGTGCGCGAAGCGGTGCGCGAGACCGGCGCCCAGGCGTCGATCACCTTCGTCGCGCCGGCCTTCTGCGCCGACGCGATCATGGAGGCCGCCGATTCCGGCGTCCGCCTGATCTGCTCGATCACCGACGGCATTCCGGCGCAGGACATGATGCGCGTGAAGCGTTACTTCCTGCGCTTTCCCAAGGATCGCCGGCCGATGATGGTGGGACCGAACTGCGCCGGCATCATTTCGCCCGGCAAGGCGATGCTCGGCATCATGCCGGGCCATATCTACAAGCAGGGCCCGGTGGGGCTGATCTCGCGTTCCGGCACGCTCGGCTATGAAGCGGCGTCGCAACTGAAGGCGCTGCGCCTCGGCATCTCGACGTCGGTCGGCATCGGCGGCGATCCGATCAACGGCTCGTCCTTCCTCGATCATCTGGTGCTCTTCGACAAGGACCCGGAGACAGAGGCGGTGCTCATCATCGGCGAGATCGGCGGTCCGCAGGAGGCCGAGGCCTCCGCCTGGATCAAGGAGAATTTCTCCAAGCCGGTGATCGGCTTCGTCGCTGGCCTCACCGCCCCGAAGGGACGCCGCATGGGTCATGCCGGCGCGATCATTTCGGCGACCGGCGACAGCGCCGCCGAAAAAACCGAGATCATGAAATCCTACGGTCTGACCGTCGCGCCAAGCCCGGCCGAATTCGGATCGACCGTCGCCAAAGTATTGCAGAGCGCCTGAGGACAGGATCGACGCCGAGCCATCGCGCGTCGACGTCCGTCCGAATGTCGCGACAGCCGTTCGTCTTGGACGCACGAGCGCGTAGGGAGTCTTGATGACCGCCGAGACTGAGACATTGAGGGGCCCGTCTTCGACCGGCCTGCCGTCTGCCTATGCGACTCGGTCGGTCACCGAGGCTTCCGCATTTCTGCGCGATCAGCTGCTCACCGTCATCCACCGCCACACGCCCGAGATCGAGGCGGTCGTGCGCGACTCCAAGGCGGGCGCTGGTCTCGAGCCGCGGCAGATGGCGCGCGCGCTTCAGGCGCAGGGCATATTGTTTCAGCTCGTCTCCATCGCCGAACAGGCTTACGCCATGCGTCGGCGTCGGCGGATCGAGCGCGAAAAAGGCCATGACAAGCTGCTCGGCACCTTCGACTATGTGTTGTCGAGCGCGGCGGCGTCAGGCGTCACGCCCGATGAAATTCGCGCGCAATTGCAGACGCTGCGCATCCGCCCCGTCATCACCGCCCATCCGACCGAGGCGAAGCGCGTCTCGATCCTCGAAAAATATCGCCGCATCTATCTGCTGCTGCGCGAACTCGAATCGACCCGCTGGACCGACCGCGAGCGCGAAGCGCTGGTGAAGTCGATCTACGATCAGATCGAGCTTCTGTGGCTCACCGGCGAATTGCATCTCGAAAAGCCCACCGTCGATCAGGAAGTCGCCTGGGGCCAGCACTTCTTTCACGAGAGCATTTTCGATCTCGCGCCGGAGCTTCTGTCGACCTGCGAACGTGCGCTGAGACGCCACTATCCCAACGAGACCTTCGAGGTCTCGCCGTTTTTCCAATTCGGCTCCTGGATCGGCGGCGACCGCGACGGCAATCCTTTCGTGACGAATGACGTGACGCGCCGCACGATGCGCGAAAACGCCTCGGCGAGCTTGAACTACTATCGAACGCGAGTCGTCGAACTTACGCGCATGCTGTCGATCAGCCAGCGCGCCGCCGATATTCCCGCGTCATTCCGCGAGGAACTGGCTGAACGTCTCGCGGCGCTGCCTGACGGCGCCGCGATCGAAGCGCGCAATCAGAACGAGCCCTACCGGCAGTTCGTGACGACGATTCTGCGCAGGCTCGACCAGACGCTGCGCGCGGTGACCGGCGAGCCGGCGACAGGACCGCGCTACGCGAGCGCCGACGATCTCATCGCCGACCTGCTCGTGCTCGAAAAGACTCTGATTGAAGCCAAAAGCGACGCGCTGGCGACGGATCTCGTGCGGCCCTTGCGCCGCGCGGTGGAAATCTTCCGCTTCAGCACGGTGCGCCTCGACATCCGCCAGAACACGACGCGCACGACGCAGGCGCTCGAAGAATTGTGGCGCATAAAGGCCGGCGGCGAAACCCCGCCTGATCTTGAAGCGCCCGAATGGCGCGACTTTCTGCTCGCCGAACTCGGCAAGCCCCGTGCAGCGCCGGTCCCGCGCGAAAAGCTTTCCGATGATGCGCGCGACGTCATCGAAATGTTCGAAGTCGTCGCCGAGATGCGCACGCAGCTCGACCGTGAAGCTTTCGGCGGTTTCATTCTCTCGATGACACGATCGGCGGTCGACGTTCTCGGCGTTTATCTCCTCGCCAAGGAGGCCGGACTATTCCTCGACGAGCCCGGAATCGAAATACTGACGCTGCCGATCGTTCCGCTCTTCGAGACGATCGGCGATCTGCGCGCCGCGCCGGCGATCATGCGCGATTTGTTGCAGGTTCCGGTCGTGCGTCGTTCGACGCGCTGGCAGGGCAATCTGCAAGAGGTGATGATCGGCTATTCCGACTCCAATAAGGACGGCGGCTTCCTCTCGTCGAACTGGGAGCTGTTCAAGGCGCAGGCGCGGCTTTCTCGGGTCGGACGCGAGCAGGGCGTCGCCATCGCCTTCTTCCATGGACGCGGCGGCTCGGTGTCACGCGGCGGCGCGCCGACCGGCCATGCGATCGCGGCGCAGCCGGCGGGCTCGATTCGCGGCCGTTTCCGCGTTACGGAACAGGGTGAAGTCGTCTCGTTCAAATACGCCAATCGCGGCACCGCAGCCTATCAGATGGAGCTTCTGGCGTCCTCCGTCTTTCAGCATGCGTTGAAATCGGAGCGCGAGGAAGCGCTGGCGCCGCACGCCGAATTCGACGAGGCTCTCGAAGAGATTTCCGGCGCCTCCTTCGCGACCTATGCGAAATTCATCGGCGATCCCGATCTCGTCGCCTATTTTCAGGCGGCGAGTCCGCTCGAAGAGATTTCGCTGCTCAACATCGGTTCGCGCCCGGCGCGGCGTTTCGGCGCGAAAAGCCTTGCCGATTTGCGCGCGATTCCCTGGGTCTTCGCCTGGGCGCAGAACCGCCATTCGATTACCGGCTGGTACGGCGTCGGCTCGGGGCTGAAAAATTTCATCGACGTGCGCGGCGATCGCGGCTTGGAGCTGTTGCGCCGCATGTTCGAGGATTCGCGCATGTTCCGGCTAATAATCGACGAGGTCGAGAAGACGCTCGCGCTGGTCGATCTCTCGATCGCCAAGCAATATGCCGGACTTGTCGCGGACGAGGCGGTGCGAACCAAAATCTTCAAGGCGATCGAAGAGGAATTCGCCTTGACGCGCGAGATGGCGCTGCGCGTCGGCGGCGGCGTCGAATTGGCGGATCGTTTCAAGGAATATCAGGCGCGGCTGTCGCATCGCCTGCAGACCATCAATGAGGTCAATCGCGAGCAGGTGGCGCTGCTTCGCCGGTTCCGCGAGGCTAAGGACGAAGCGGAGAAAGAGGCGGTCAAAGTGCCTCTGCTGCTGTCGATCAGCTGCGTCGCCGCCGGCTTGGGCGCCACAGGCTAATTCAACAGGAAGGGGTAAAGTTATGAGCTTCACTTTGATCGAGCAGGCGACGCCGCGTCTCCACCGCTCTGAGCTTGCCGTGCCGGGCTCCGCGCCGGGCATGTTCGAAAAGGCCGCGCAATCGAAGGCCGACCAGATCTTTCTGGATCTCGAAGACGCCGTCGCGCCCGACGACAAGGAACAGGCGCGCAAGAACATCATCCAGGGCCTCAACGATATCGACTGGGGCAAGAAGGTGATGACGCTGCGCATCAACGGTCTCGACACGCAATATTGCTATCGCGACGTGGTCGACGTTCTCGAGAACTGCCCGCGCCTCGACATTGTGCTGATCCCCAAAGTCGGCGTTCCGGCCGACGTCTATGCGATCGACATGATGATCACCCAGATCGAGCAGTATAAAAAGCGCACCAAGCGGATCGGCATCGAAATCCTGATCGAGACCGCGCTCGGCATGGCCAATGTCGAAGCCATCGCGCAATCATCGAAGCGCCTTGAAGCCATGTCCTTCGGCGTCGCCGACTACGCGGCCTCGACCCGCGCCCGCACCACGGTCATCGGCGGCGTCAATCCGGATTACGGCGTGCTGACCGACAAGGACGCCAGCGGCAATCGCGAATATTACTGGGCCGATCAGTGGCACGCGGCGCAGACCCGAATGATGGTCGCCTGCCGCGCTTATGGTCTGCGTCCGATCGACGGACCTTTTGGCGATTTCGGCGATCCGGACGGCTATATCGCCGCCGCCAAGCGCGCCGCGGTGCTCGGCTACGAGGGCAAATGGGCGATCCATCCTTCGCAGATCGAGCTCGCCAATCAGGTGTTCACGCCGTCGGAAGCGGAAGTGAACAAGGCGCGCCGCATTCTCGACGCGATGGCGCAGGCGGCCAAGGAAGGCAAGGGCGCGGTGTCGCTCGACGGCCGCCTGATCGACATCGCGTCGATCCGCATGGCCGAGGCGCTGATCGAAAAGGCCAACGCCATGGCGGCGTAAGGCTCGTCCCCTCTCCCTGTTTACGGGGAGAGGGTTAGGGTGAGGGGCTGGGGCATTTGCCCCGGCTTCGACAACAGCGCGTGCGCCTTGCCGTGTTTTTCGTTCGCGCCTACACCCCTTGCCCCTCACCCTAACCCTCTCCCCACAAGCGGGGAGAGGAGTGTTGGGGCCTCTCTTTGAGCAGAGCCGGATTGCGCCATGTCCCAAGACCACCGCCAGCTTCTTCGCGCCATGTTCGACGCCGCTGTCGGCGCCGCGTCGCCTGCCGTGAGCCTGCCGCCCCATCTGGCGAAGATCGCGCCGCCGAAGGGCCGCACCATCGTCGTCGGCGCCGGCAAGGCCGCGGCCTCAATGGCGGCGGCGGTCGAAGCGCATTGGAGCGGCCCGCTCGAAGGGCTTGTCGTCACCCGCTACGAACATGGCGCGCCGACGCAACACATCGAGGTCATCGAAGCCTCGCATCCTGTGCCGGACGCCGCTGGACGCGAAGCGGCGAAGCGCATCTTGCAGAGAGTGCAGGGGCTTTCCCAGGACGATCTCGTTCTCGCGCTGATCTCAGGCGGCGGTTCGGCGCTGATGGCGCTGCCGGCTGAGGGCGTGACGCTCGAAGAAAAGCAGGCGGTGAACAAGGCGCTGTTGAAGAGCGGCGCCAATATTTCCGAGATGAATTGCGTGCGCAAGCATCTCTCGGCGATCAAGGGCGGGCGTCTCGCCCGCGCCGCGGCGCCGGCGCGCGTCGTGGCGCTGATGATTTCCGACGTGCCGAACGACGATCTTTCGGTGATCGCCTCGGGGCCGACGGTTCCCGATCCGACGACGCGCGAAGACGCGCTCGCGGTCATCGCCAAATATAAGATCGACGCGCCGGCGGCGGTGCTCGCGCATCTGCAAAAAGCGGAATGCGAAACGCCCAAGCCCGGGGACGCCATTTTCGAGAAAGTGCAAAACATTCTCATCGCCACGCCCCAAGGCTCGCTCGACGCGGCTGCAGCGGAAGCAAAATCGGCCGGATTCACGCCCTGCATTCTCGGCGATCTCGAGGGCGAGTCGCGCGACGTGGCGCTGGTGCACGCCGGCATTGCGAAACAGATCGCGCTTCATGGCCAGCCGTTCGAACCGCCGGTCGCGATCATCTCGGGCGGCGAGACGACGGTCACCGTGCGCGGCAAGGGGAGGGGCGGACGCGACGCCGAGTTCCTGCTGGGTCTGACCCTCGCGCTCGAAGGCTTCGGCGGCATATCGGCGATCGCCTGCGACACCGACGGCATCGACGGCAGCGAGGACAACGCCGGCGCGATCATGACGGCGGATTCGTTTGAACGCGCGAAACAGGCGGGCGTCGATCTGAAGGCGCTCTTCGCCAATAATGACGCCTACACCGCCTTCGAGAAGCTCGGCGATCTTATCGTGACCAAGCCGACGCGCACCAATGTCAACGATTTTCGGGCGATATTGGTGCCGAGGCGGGCGTAACGACACATGAGGCCAATTGTCGTATCGCTGAACTTTGTGTGGCTCAGCGGACCTTCTCGGCGAGCCAGATTTTTATGAGCGACTGATAGGGAACGTCGCGCTTATTGGCCGCGATCTTTATCTGCTCGAGCAGACCGACCGGCAGTCGCAGAGAAATCGACGTCGTCGAAGGTTTGAGATTGGGCATTCGAACGCGCTTTGCCTTGCTCCAGTCGACATGATCCGCCGAATCGTGACTTTCCCAATAGGCGCGTTCCTCCGCTTCAGATGCGAAGGCCGACGGGGTCTTAGTCGTCTTGCTCATAGCGTAGTCGTTCCTTGCGGCTCATGTCGCGCGCTGAGATGATTCGAATGCGCGTCCCGTTGGAGCGGAGCGTGAATGTGACATGCAATGAGCGAGAACCGTCCGTTCGGCCCAGAGCGTGATAACGCGGCTCTCTCTCGTTGTGAGCCAAATCGTCCGTCACGATCAGCGGCTCATTGACGAAAACCTGTTCGGCCTCCGCTTGGCTGACGCCATGTTTTTCCTGGTTTTTGCGGGCGTTGCCGTGATCCCATTCGAATCCGACGACAGGCTCGAAATTGACCATCTCTGTATATGTCCATAATATACATTAAAGTCAATAAAGCGCGATGCGGAAAGTTGCGCCAGCCGGGCAACGCGACTAAAGGAAGCGCCATGAACAAGCCCTTAAGCCCGCAACCATTCGATCCGCGTGGCGCGGCGGCGATGTTTGAGCGCTATCGTCGCGACGATTCGCCGAAGCCGAAGCAGTGGAACGATACGCTCGACCTCATTCTCGCGCATCGTTCGCATCGCAATTTCCTGCATCAGCCGCTGCCCGAGGGCGCGCTGGAGACGATCGTCGCCGCCGCGCAATCGGCGTCGACATCGTCCAATCTGCAGGTCTGGAGCGTCGTCGCCGTCGAGGATCAGGCGCGCAAAACCCGTCTCGCCGATCTCGCTGGCGGACAAAAACATATTCGCGACTGCCCGCTCTTCCTGGTCTGGCTCTGCGATCTCGCGCGGCTGGAACAACTCGGGCGCGAGAAGGGGCGCGACGCGGCGGCGCTGCCTTATCTTGAAATCTGTCTGACCGGCGTCGTCGATGCGGCGCTCGCCGCGCAGAATGCCGTCACCGCGCTCGAATCGATCGGTCTTGGCTGCTGCTATATCGGCGCCATGCGCAACAAGCCGGAAGAGGTCGCCAAGGAATTGAATCTGCCGCCGAACGTTTTCGCCGTCTTCGGCATGGCGGTCGGCGTTCCCGATCCCGCGGCCAACGCCGCGGTCAAACCGCGCCTTGGACAAGGCGCCGTGCTTCATCGCGAGCAATATGAATGGGGCGATGCGCAGCGCGAGGCGATCGAGACGCTCGACGCGAAGTTCAAGGACTTCCAGAAGGAACAAGGCTTGCCCGACCAGGGCTGGATTCGCCAGGCGCTGTCGCGGGTGCGCGGGGCGGAGGCGTTGAGCGGACGCGACCGTATGCGCGAGGCTTTGAATGCGTTGGGCTTCGCCCTCAAGTAGCGCGACGGCAAAAGGGCAGCTAATGGACACTCATCTGACAAACGCCTATTCGGGCGAGATTTTCGATCTCTGGGACACCTATAAGAAAGTTGTCGTCAAGGATTTGATGTTCCACGCCGCGCTCAGCGAAGATGTCGAACGCGCCTTGCGCGCGCGCTTCCAGGGCGGCGACTATTCCTTGCTCGATCTTGGTTGCGGCGATGCGCATGTTTTTGCGCCGATTCTGCGTCGCATCCCGCCGTCGAGCTATAAGGGCGTCGATCTTTCCGATACAGCGCTCGCGCTTGCCGCCGAGAATCTCAAATCCCTGCCATGCCCGGTGCAGCTCGGTCATGGCGACATGCTGTCGGCGCTTTCCGATGGCGAGACCTATGACGTCATCCACAGCAGTTTCGTTCTGCATCACCTCGCGACCGCGGATAAGGCTGAGTTTTTCCGTCGCGCGGCGCATGCGCTTGCGCCCGGCGGCGTGCTGCTGCTCGTCGATACGATGCGCGAAGAGAATGAAAGCCGCGAAGACTATCTGAAACATTATTTCGACTGGATCGAGAAGGATTGGGAGGCGCTGTCGCGCGCCGAAAAGGACGCGGTTTACGAACATGTCTCGAGCAGCGATTTCCCGGAGCCATTGTCGCTTCTTGAGCGGCAGGCGTGCGAGGCCGGTCTTACGCGCCTTGCCGCCGATATGCCGCATCGCTGGCATCATCTGATGCGCTTCGAACGGGCCTAGCCGATGTTGGAAGCGGCGGTCGCGGCGCCGCCAGGGCCGAGCGCTCAAGAGATCGACGCCGACCGCGTCGTCGCCAAGGCGGCGCGGCGACTGGTTCCCTTTCTCGTCACGGCATTTATCGTCGCCTATCTCGACCGCGTGAATATCGGCTTCGCGGCGCTGACGATGAATGGCGAACTTGGTTTCACGCCGGAATTCTTCGGCTGGGGCGCCGGCGTCTTCTTTATCGGCTATTGCCTGTTCGAAGCGCCGAGCAATTACATTATGCACCGCGTCGGCGCGCGCATCTGGATCGCGCGGATCATGGTCAGTTGGGGCCTTGTTTCGGCGCTTACCGCCTTCATTTGGAACGAGACAAGCTTCGTCGTTCTGCGTTTGCTGCTCGGCGTGATGGAAGCCGGTTTCGCGCCGGGGGTCATCCTCTATCTCACCTATTGGATTCCCGCCGCGCAACGCGCGCGCGTGCTCGCCGGCTTCCTCATCGCGGTGCCGGTGTCGAGCGCGATCGGATCGCCGATCTCCGGAATCATTTTGGCGGCGATGGACGGAGTGGGCGGGATCGGCGGCTGGCGCTGGCTGTTTCTGATGGAGGCGCTGCCCTCGATCATTCTCGGCATCGTCTGCTTCTTCTATCTGCCTGACGGACCGCAGTCGGCGAAATGGCTTACGTCCGGCGAGAAAGCGTCTCTGCGCGCCGCGCTCGATAAGGACGCAGGACAAGACCATGGCGAACACTGGCGCGCGCTGAAGGATATGCGCGTTCTTCTTCTCGGCGTCGCTTATTTCGGAATCGTCATCGCGCTCTACGGCTTGAGCTTCTGGCTTCCGCAAATCATCAAGTCGTTCGGCTTTGGCGTTATCGCCACGAGTCTGTTGGCGTCAGTTCCTTACATCTGCGCCGCGCTCGCGATGTGGGCGTGGAGCCGCAGCTCCGATCGCCGCCGCGAGACGATTGGCCATACCGCGTTCGCCGGCGTCATCGGCGCTATTGGGCTGGCCTGCGCCGCCTATGCGCCGACTCCCTTGTTGTCGATGATCGCCCTTTCGGTCGCCGCCATCGGCGCGATCGCGGCGCTGCCGACCTTTTGGAGCTTTACGACCCTCGCGCTCGGTTCGGGAGATGGAGTCATCGGCGTCGCGGTGATCAATTCCATCGGCAATATTTCGGGTTTCGCCGGTCCCTATCTCGTCGGCCTCATCAAAGGCGCGACCGGCGAATTTTCCGACGCGCTGCTCGCGCTCGCCCTGGGGCCGCTCGTTACGGCGCTCCTGCTTTGGCGGGCGCGGCGTTCAGCGAATAGTAAATATCCAGCGCGCGGCGTTTAAGTTCGTCGACGGCAATCTCTTCCTTGCGCGTCGAGAAGACCCAGACATGGCCGAAAGGATCGCGGACCGTTCCGCTGCGATCGCCGTAGAACATATTTTGCGGTCCGCAGATTTTGGTCGCGCCCGCTTCGATCGCCTTGATGAAGATCGAATCGACTTCGGGCACGTAGATGTTCAGACTGATTGACGACCCGCCGAGCGTTCTTGGCGACGTCAGCCCGCTCTCTTCATAGACATCGGAAAGCATGACGATCGAATCGCCGATCATGATTTCGGCATGGACGATGAGACCGTTGGGGAGTTCGACGCGCACGCGCTCCTTGGCGCCGAAAGCGCTTCTATAAAATTCGAGCGCCTTCGCCGCGCCGGCGATGCAAAGATAGGGCGTTACTTTGCTGTAAGGCGCCGGAACCGATTTGTCGGCCATGTTTCTTCCCCCAACTCTGCATCGCCCCCTCCGCATTAAGTTAACGCGCTCAGGCTCAAGGCAAGGGGGCGGCTCGATTCTATGATTCGATCGCCTCGCGCTTGATTTCGAGCTCCAGCCATTCCTCCTCGGCCGCCGCGAGTTCCGACTCCACCGTCGCGAACAGCTCGCTCGCCTTGGCGAATTTCGGCGCGTCCTTCGCGTAAAGCTCAGGATCGTCGAGCAGCGCTTGGAGCTTGGCGCGTCTCAAGTTCAGCTCCTCGATCCTGGTCGGCAAAGTCGCGAGCGCATGCTGCTCCTTGAACGAGAGCTTTTGTTTCGTCGCCGTCTTCTCGCGCGGCGCGGGCTTTTCTTTGGTCTCCCGCGCCGGCGCCGTCATGTCCCGCGACTCGACGCCCTTGCCGCGCTGCGCGACCATGTCGCTATAGCCGCCGGCATATTCGATCCAGCGGCCGTCGCCTTCGCTCATCAATACGCTGGTCGCGACGCGATCGAGAAAGTCGCGGTCATGGCTGACGACAATGAGCGTGCCGGGATAATCGGCGAGCATTTCCTCCAGCAAATCGAGCGTTTCGAGATCGAGGTCGTTGGTCGGTTCGTCGAGCACCAGAAGGTTTGAGGGCTTCGCCAGCGCCCGCGCGAGCATCAGGCGTCCGCGCTCGCCGCCAGAAAGCCTGCCGATCGGCGTGCGCGCCTGTTCCGGCTTGAACAGGAAGTCCTTCATATAGCCGATGACGTGACGCCGCTCGCCATTGATCTCGATCGTATCGGAGCCGCCGCCGGTCAGCGCGTCCTGCAAGGTCGTCTCGGGATCGAGGCTGGCGCGGTTTTGTTCGAGCGTCGCCATGTCGAGATTGGCGCCGAGTCGCAGCTTGCCGCCGTCGGGCGCAAGGCCGCCGGTCAGGAGATTGACGAGCGTCGTCTTGCCGGCGCCATTGGCGCCGACGATCCCCAAACGGTCGCCTCGCAGAATGCGCGTCGTGAAATTCGCGACGATGGCGCGTTCGCCAAAAGATTTGCCGATCTTGATCGCCTCGATGACCAGTTTGCCGGAAAGCTGCGCCTCGCTGGCTTCAAGCTTCACGTCGCCGGTCGGCATGACGCGATCGCGCCGCTCGGCGCGCAGATGATGCAGGCCGGCGAGCCGCTTCATATTGCGCTTGCGCCGGCCGGAGACGCCATGACGCAGCCAATGTTCCTCGGCGACGAGTTTGCGCTCCAATTTGTGCTGCTGCTTTTCTTCTTCCTCCAATTCGCGGTCGCGCCAGGCTTCGAATTCCTTGAAGCCGCGCGCCAGATGGCGGGTTCGACCGCGATCGATCCAGAGCGTTTCGCGGGTCAGGTCTTGAAGGAAACGCCGGTCGTGGCTGATGAGCACGAGCGCTGAGCGCAGCCCCGCTAGCTTTTCTTCGAGCCACAGGATCGTCGGCAGATCGAGGTGGTTCGTCGGCTCGTCGAGGAGCAGAATGTCGGGTTCGGGCGCCAAAACGTGCGCGAGCGCCACGCGCCGCCCTTCGCCGCCCGAGAGGCGCGCCGGGTCCTCATCGCCGGTCAGCCCGAGATCGTTGAGCAGCGTCCGGGCGACATGGGAATCGTCCAGCGGTCCGAGACCGGCTTCGACATAGGCGAGCGTCGTGGCGAAGTCGGAGAAATCCGGCTCCTGCGGCAGATAGCGCAAAGAGGCGCCGGGCTGCAGTAAGCGCGCGCCGCCGTCGGGCTCGATTTCGCCGGCGGCGATTTTGAGAAGCGTCGATTTGCCGGAGCCGTTGCGGCCGACGACGCAGAGCCGCGCGCCAGGCGCGACGGCGAGATCGGCGCCGTCGAGCAACGGCTTGCCGCCGAGAGTCAGGGTGACGCCTTGCAGAGCGAGAAGGGGCGGCGGAGGCATGGAAGATTAGCGGCGCTGCATAAAGATGAGATAGACTTTTTCCACGCCGCCGCGCTGCTGTCACCCCCTGCCTTGGCCACACTCCTCGGAGCAAACGCGATGCCCGTTACGACCGAGCAAATTCACGCCGGACAGGCGATCTACACGCCCAAAATGCTCGCGATTTACGACGTGCTGGTGCTTGGCCTCTCCAACCGCTGGATCTGGAAATGTCCGACGCCGCGGCTGCTCGCCCATTACGATCGGCATATCAGCGTCAATCACCTCGATGTCGGCGTCGGCACGGGCTATTTTCTCGATCGTTGCCGCTTTCCGAAGGCGACGCCGCGCATCGCGCTGATGGATTTAAATCGCGACGCGCTGCAATTCGCGACGCGACGGATCGCGCGCTACCGGCCCGAGACCTATGTGCGGAATGTGCTGGAGAAGATCGACTTCGACGGCGCCAAATTCGACTCGCTCGGCGTCAATTATCTGCTTCACTGCCTGCCGGGCGACATGGCGATGAAGGCGCGCGCCTTAGATTTCCTCTCGCCGTTGCTGAACCCCGGCGCGGTGGTCTTCGGCTCGACGCTGCTGCAGGGCGGCGTCGCGCACGGCTTTGCGGCGCAGCGATTAATGGCGTTCTATAATTCCAATGGAATATTTTCGAATACGCAGGACGATCTTGAGACGCTGACGCGCGAACTCGGTATGCGCTTCAGCGCGGTGAGCGTCGAAACGGTCGGCTGCGCCGCGCTGTTTTCGGCACGCATGAAGGACTCAGGCGCCTAATCCCAGCGCGTTCCGCACCCGCGCCGAATAGCCGTAGAGATCGGGGCGCAGCACGAGTCGGCCGCCTTCATCGACGTAAGCCGTGAAATATTCGATGTGGATCGGCAGCGGCTTTGCAAGATTGATGTAGCGTTCCGAGCCGCCGATCAGCCGGCGGACGCGACTCTCCGACCAGCCGCTGCCGGGGCCGAGCACGGCTTCGGCGAGGGCGAAGGGCGCGTCGACGCGCATGCAGCCATGGCTGAAGGCGCGATGCGACGCGGCGAACAGATTGCGCGACGGCGTATCGTGCAGATAGACCGAGAAGTCGTTGGGGAACATGAATTTGATGCGGCCCAGCGCGTTGCCCTCGCCCGGCGGCTGGCGGACGACCAGCTTGCCGCCGCGATAGGACACGTTGAAGCCGCTCGCGGCGATCGCGGCGGGGTCGCCATTGGCCTTCGGCAGCAGTTCCTTGTTCAGGATCGACGGCGGCACGTTCCAATAGGGATTGACGATGATATATTGCAGCGCGTTGGAGAAGATCGGCGTCGGCGTGGTCTCCTTGCCGACGATGATGCGGGTGCGATGCGTCACCTCGCCGTTGCGGACGACGGCGAGTTCAAAATCGGGGATATTCACTTCGACCCGCTCGTCGCCGAGGTCGCGCGGCAGCCAGCGCCAGCGCTCCATATTGGCGATGATTTCCGCTTCAGTGCGGGAGGTCGAAGGCTTGGCGAGCGCCGCGGCGCGTCGCCGCTTGGATTTACTTGCGGGCGGCAGAGCGTCGCTCTGCGAGACGCTCTCAGCGGCGGCGTAGCGTTCGTCGGAAGAAGGCGCGGCGGCGCGCTGCGCCCTCAGCTCGATCAGCTTTTCGCGCAGCTGCTGATAGCCGTAATGCGTCGGATTATAGGCCTGTAGCGCATCGCCGGCGGTTTCGCCGGCGCCGGCGATCTCAGCGACGGCGCGCGCCGGGTCGGGCAGGGCGGTCTTCGCGCCGATGAGCTTCGAGATGCGCTCGGGGTCGATTCGGGACCCTCGCGCCTGCAGCGCATAGGCGGCGACGGCTTCCGAAAGAGCGAGTTCGTCCGCCGCCGTCGGCGCAGCCTTTTCGGCGTCAGGCGTGGCATAGGCGCGAAGGTCGAGACCGTCGTCCGCGGCATGCGCGAGGCGCGCCAGTGTGGCTCTCGCCGAGGCGCGCCATGCGCCATTCTCGATCCAGAAGGGCGCGAAATTTTTTGCCGCATAGGCTGCAGCGAGCGTCGCGCGCAGGCGCCGGCGTTCGGGCGCCGCGGCGGCGTCGCCAGCCCAGGCGTCGAGCGCCGAGGCGAGTTCGCGGTTCTCCGCGGGCTGCAGGCTCCAGGCGAGGTCGAGCGGGTCGGCGGGCGGCGCAGGCGCGGCGCGCAACTCGGCGTCGAGCAACGCTGCCGCAGGCGCGGCGTCAGCGACGGCGAAATCGAGATTATCCAAGGGCGCGCGCGTGAGGACCCGCTCCGCGCCATAAAGCGCGACGAGCGGCGGCGGGTCAAAGACTTCGCCGCGGCGCGGCCCATATTGACCGGCGCGCGCTGGCGCCGCGAAGGCCAGAACGATCGCGGCCGCAACATAGAACATTCGCCCGGCTTTTCCGCCAGCAGTCATGGCTCGTCCTCGCATGAACCTCGTGTCGCGAGGTCTGAGCGTCTTTGGGGAGAAAATCTGTGCGATGGCGCAAGCGCGGGGCGCTCCGCATCGGTTCGACGTAAAGGTAATGCGCGGCGCGAGGCTTGTGAATCCGCGACGGCCCGCCGGCGCCGCTCAAACGCCGAAAAAGCCTGACTGTGGCGGCTGCGCTACAGTGGCTCGGCGGGGCGCCGAATCCAGGTTAGGGAGGCGTCATCTCGCCGCGTCATGGCCGCGCTTGTCGCGGCCATCCACGCGACGACATGATGCAAATGTGAGAACATGAGCCGATGCCGTCTCCGCGCGATGCGTTTCGCGATGTCCCGGCGTGGATGCCCGCGACAAGCGCGGCCATGACGGCTGAAAGTGAGCTTAAATTAGTCCGAGTTTTGTGCAGTGTCGCTGGCGATGGCGGGCGAGACTTGAACGCGCTATGATTTGGCGTCGATCTTCGAGGCCGGAATGAAACCTTACATTGTCATTGTCCATAAGGACGAGAACAGCGCCTATGGGATGAGCTTTCCCGACGCGCCGGGATGTTTTTCGGCCGCTGACGACATCGACGATATTTTTGCCATGGCTGCCGAGGCGCTGGGGGGGTGGACGGAAGCGATGATCGAATTCGGCGATCCCTTACCGCCGACCCGCGATTTGTCGGATATCAAAGCCGATCCAAAATGGGCCGATAGCTTTGAGGATGCGGTCCTCTTGATTGCGTTGCCGCCTCCGCGTCCCGAGCTCATCCAACAGGCGGCTTGATCAATCTTTCTCCCACCCGGCTTGCCGGTAGATGTGCTTGACCGTTCCGATAGGGATGTCTTTGCGTGGATGCGGCACGGTAACGACGCCTCGCTGACCACTCTTAGCGAAGTGATGATGGGAACCAGTGACGCGAACGCGCCGCCAACCTTCCTTTTCGAGTCGGCGAATAATGTCGCGGCTGTTGGTGAGCATGAGGCGATCTCGAGATAGTGTGATCGCCGTCTATAGATATGCATCTGTATTCGTACGCAACAATGGCATGACTACTCCCTTGGTAAGGGAGTGCTCTATTTTATCGGTCTGGCAATCTACGGTACTGATTTGAAAGAAATAAAAAATTTTCATTAGCTGTGGAAAAAGCTGTTTCCACGAATTTTCCACAATTGGGGTTCTCACCCCGCCTCGACGAAACTCTCCAGCACCATCTTCCTGCCGGCCTTGTCGAAATCGACCGTAAGCTTGTTGCCGTCCACGGCCGCCACTGAGCCGGGCCCGAACTTCAAATGAAACACCCTTGCGCCGACTGAAAAGCGCGAGCCGCCGGAGGAGCGGGCGATGACTTCGCCGTCGATCGTCACCGGCTGTTTCGCACGGCCGCCACGTGACTCGCGCATCCCTTCGCTGCGCGCGGGTTCGCCACGCGCCGATTCTGCACTCGCCTTGGCGCGCTTCCAGCCCGGCGTCGAATAGTCCGAGCCGTAAACATCGAGATTGGCGAAGCGCGACACGCCATAGGAGCCGTATTGCGAGCCGCTCGGCGCCTCGACCACTTCGACATTGTCGGGCGGCAGATTGTCGATGAACCGCGACGGAACGGTCGGCTGCCACAGACCGTGAATGCGGCGATTGCTGGCGAAATAAATCTTCGCCCGCCGCTTGGCGCGCGTCAGACCGACATAGGCGAGGCGGCGCTCTTCCTCCAATCCGGCGCGTCCCTGTTCGTCGAGCGTGCGCTGGCTTGGAAACAGCCCTTCCTCCCACCCCGGAAGATAGACGGTCTCGAACTCAAGGCCCTTGGCGCCATGCAGAGTCATGATCGACACGCGTTCCTGATCGGCGGCGCTATCGGTCTCCATGACGAGCGACACATGTTCGAGGAAGGCGGCGAGATCGGGAAAGGCCTCCATCGCCCGAACAAGTTCCTTCAAATTGTCGAGCCGCCCGGCGGCTTCCGGCGTCTTGTCGGCGCGCCACATCTCGGTATAGCCGGATTCATCAAGCACCTGTTCGGCAAGCTCATGCTGCGGCTTTGCATCGATCAGCGCCCGCCAGCGGTCGAAATCCGCGATGAGGCCGCGCAGCGTCCCGCGGGGCTTCGGCTTCAACTCCTCGCTTTCGACAAGGACGCGCGCCGCCTGCATCAGCGGAATGCGCTCGCGCCGCGCATATTCATGCAGCATTTGCAGCGTCGCGTCGCCGAGGCCGCGTTTCGGCGTATTGACGATGCGCTCGAAGGCGAGATCGTCGGCGGGCTGCGCGACGCAGCGCAGATAGGCGAGGGCGTCGCGGATTTCGAGCCGCTCGTAAAAGCGCGGCCCGCCGATGACGCGATAGGGCAGGCCGATCTCGACGAAGCGCTCCTCGAATTCGCGCATCTGGAACGAGGCGCGCACCAGAATGGCGATGTCTTCGAGCGAATCGCCCTTGCGGCTCAATTGCTCGATGTCCTCGCCGATGACTCGCGCTTCTTCCTGGCTGTCCCACACGCCGGTAAGCGTCGGCTTGTCGCCGTCGCCGCCGTCGGTGAAGAGCGTTTTGCCGAGCCTGCCGTCATTATGCGCGATGAGATGCGAGGCGGCGGCGAGAATATGTCCGGTCGAACGATAGTTGCGTTGGAGGCGGATCACCTTCGCGCCGGGAAAATCCTGATCGAAACGCAGAATGTTCTCGACCTCGGCGCCGCGCCAGCCATAGACGCTCTGATCGTCATCGCCGACGCAGCAGAGATTTTGCAGGCCCGGCGCGCGCGACTGCGAGATCAGCCGCAGCCACAAATATTGCGCGACATTGGTGTCCTGATATTCGTCGACGAGAACATATTTGAAGCGGTGCCGATAGTCGGCGAGCACGTCGGGATTGTCGCGAAAGAGCCGCAGGCTCTCCATCAGGAGATCGCCGAAATCGACGGCGTTCAAAACCTTGAGCCGTTCCTGATAGAGCGCGTAAAGCGCCGCGCCCTTGCCATTGGCGAAGCTCTCAGATTCGCCGGCGGGAACCTGCGCCGGCGTCAGCCCGCGATTCTTCCAGCCGTCGATGCGCATCGCGAGCGCGCGCGCCGGCCAGCGCTTGTCGTCGATATTTTCCGCTTGCAGCACCTGCTTCAACAGGCGGATCTGATCGTCGACATCGAGAATGGTGAAGTTTGGCTTCAAGCCGACGAGTTCGGCGTGGCGGCGCAGAATCTTGGCGCTGATCGCGTGAAAGGTGCCGAGCCATTGCATCGCCTGCGCGCCTTCGCCGACCAGCGCCTCGACGCGCTCGCGCATCTCGCGCGCCGCCTTGTTGGTGAAGGTGACGGCGAGGATTTCATAGGCGCGCGCCTTGCCGAGCGCGAGAATGTGAGCGATGCGGGTCGTCAGCGCCCGCGTCTTGCCGGTGCCGGCGCCGGCGAGCACCAGCACCGGCCCGTCGAGCGTCTCGACCGCGGCGCGCTGCTCGGGGTTGAGCGCGTCGAGATAGCGCGGCCGACTTGCCGCCGCCGCCCGTGCAGCGAGCCCGCCGGTCTGGGGGGCGTAATCGTCGGGCGGAGGCGACAGGCTGCTCTTCATGATTCTGCAATCATATAGGAGAACGGAAGGGGAATCACTGTTCGCAGCGCTTTCACCTCCCCTGCCTAAGTCGGTTATTACCGACTTTGGCCATTCTAAGAACGCCAGTCGGAAACATCCGACTTGCGTTGGGGGAGGTCGCTCGCCGCAGGAGAGCGGGAGGAGATGAGAAACATATGTGTGGTGGTGGCGTTCACCCCATCCCGGCCTGCTTCGCAGGCCGACCCTCCCCCTCAAGGGGAGGGTGCGCTCCCAGCGCCCGCTCCAGCACAAACACCCTCAGCGCCGAGGAGAGATTCGCCTCTCCGCGCCCAGCGTCCACCCGGGCGATGAGCGAAGCGAGCGACACTCCCTCCTGCGCGGCGATGTCTTTCAGCGCCCGCCAGAAGGCGTCCTCTAGCGACACGCTGGTGCGATGGCCGGCGATGACGACGGAATGTTTGACGACCCGGGAACTGGCGTCCTGAGGCGCTTGCGCCTCGCTCACGCCTGATCGCCCGACTCGCGATCGCGCCTATGGCCGTCGAATCTCGCGTTTTCCAGCTGCGCCTGCGCGGCGGTGAGTTCGCGTTCGGCTTTGCTGCGCCCATGCGCGGCGCGGTTCGCCTGCGCCGCCTCTTCCTTCGCGCGCTTGTCGCGCTGTTTGCGGGCGCGGCGCAGATTGACGATCTCGCCCATCAGGGCTTTTTGCGGAAGGCGTCGATCGAGACGACCTTCTCGTCGCCTTCTCCCTTCGTCTCGACCGGCCTGAGCTTTCGCTGCTTCTCGCCGCTCGAGGCTTTCGCCGGCTCCGGCTTGACCGATTCCAGCTTGGCCGACTCCAGTTTGGCTGATTCCAACTTGGTCGCCTCAGACTTGGCCGCTTCGGTCTTGCCGATCTCCGCCTTCACGGGCCTGATCTCCTTCGCCTGCGCCGGTTTCTTGGCGACGAGGCTCGGTCCGACAGGGGGCGCCTCGTCTTCAGTCTCCTCTTCCACATCTTCGGCCTCCTCGAAGCGCAGGCCGAATTCCACCGCGGGATCGAAAAAGCCGGTGACGGCGGCGAAGGGCACGTAAAGATGCTCAGGGATCGAGCGGAAGGACAGCGTGACGCCGAAGCCGTCGTCGTCGACTTCGAGATTTGAATATTGATGTTGCAGGATGATCGTCAGCTCGCGCGGCCATTGTTCGGCGAGGCGGCGTGAGATCGTCACGCCCGGCGCGTCGGTGCGAAAGCTGATGGTGAAGTGATGGTCGCCCGGAAGATAGCCGCTTTCCGCGACGCCGCCCAATACTTTGCGCATCACGCCGCGCATGGCGTCCTGGACGAGAAGATCGTAACGAATAATGTCCTTGGCCATTGCGTCGCGCCAAACCGCTAGCTGCATGGTCGTCAGGCTGCCGCTTTCGACCATCTTAGTTGCCGCGCTTTGCATCGTCGCGGCGCGGCGCGAGAAAAATTAAGTGGAGGCTTCTGTTGCCAGGCGCCTCCGGACCCCGCCTAGAAGTGCAAACCCCTAGGGCTTTGATCCCGGTATGGGCGCCGCATTACGCGGCGACGGCCACCGGAGCATAGTTGTCGTTGGCAACTATAAGGTTTGACCCGATAACGGCGGTATCATGCCGAGCGAAAAATCACCCTTTACGCCCTCGTCGATCCTATTTCGCCCCCGCCGAAACCCGCCGCGCCGACGGGCTTGGGTGGAGGCGCCGGGTACCGCCCCCGGGTCCGAATGGTTTATTGCGGTGTCCGTTTATCGCCATAGCCGCCGCAAGCGACGGCGAATTGAATATAGGGGTTTGCGCTCCAAGGGGGAAGAGGCGGATGATCGGGCCCAACTGGCGAAAACGCCCGCCGGGGCGGCGGGCGTTCTTGGGCGCGCTCTTACGCGATGCGCTTTTACTTGGCGACGGTCAGATGATCCTTCACCAGCGCGAAGACGTCGGCCGGTAGAATATTGCTCGTCGAGAGCTCTTCGACGCTCTTGAAGGGACGCGCCTTGACGATCGCATCGGCGAAACTCTTGTTCAGGCCTTTCACGGCGGCAAGCTGTTCAGCGGTTGCGGTGTTGATGTCGAGGCGTCCCGTCTCCATTTTGGCGCTCTGCAACGGCGACGCTGGCGTCGCAGGCTTCGTCGCCGGAGCCGTCTGCGCCAGAGCGGACGTGACGCAAAGAAGAGCGGCGGCAAAGATGGCTGTGCGGATCATGAATATCTCCTGGGCTTATGCCCCCATCTCGAGACGTTGTCTCGATCAGCGCGCCTAATCTGTCGCAGCGCCGCTGAACCTGCTGTGAAGCCCGCGTTCATTGCCTGTTTAGCGAATGCTACGCCTCGCCGACGCGTTTCACCGCGCCGAAACCCTTGGCGTCCATGGCGAGATGCAATCTGTTCTGCAGTCCGGCGTCGTCGCCCTTGACGAGCAGCGCGGCGTTGTCGGCGATCGCCTCGCAGAGCGCGGCGACCCAGGGCTCCTCGCTCTTGGCGAAATCGCTCAGCACATAGGAATGCACCAGCCCCTTGTCGCCGGGATGGCCGATGCCGAGTCGCAGCCGCTTATAGTCATTGCCGATATGAGCGGTGATCGAGCGCAGCCCGTTATGTCCGGCGACGCCGCCGCCGGTCTTGATCCGGCATTTGGCCGGCGCGAGGTCGAGTTCGTCGTGGATGACGACGATTTCGTCCAGTCCGATCTTATGGAAGCGCGCCGCTTCGCCAACCGAACGGCCGCTCTCGTTCATAAAGGTTTGGGGCTCCAGCAGCATGACGCGCTCGCCGCCGATTGTCCCCTCGCTGACAAGGCCCTGAAAGCGCGCCCGGGCCTGGGCGAAGCCGTGCCGCTTGGCGATCGCTTCGAGCGCCATGAAGCCGATATTGTGCCGGTTCCTGGCGTAGGCGCGTCCGGGATTGCCGAGTCCGACAAGGAGCAGCATTTTTCAGCCTTCGACATAAAAATGGCCGGGCGAACCCGGCCATTAACACGGCAAGCTTTACGTCGCTTACTTCTTCTTTTCGTCCTTGGCGGGAGCCGCCGCTGGCGCCGCCGCCGCAGGAGCCTCCTCCGCCGCGCCGCCGCCGGCCGGCGGCGTCAGACTGGCTACCGTGAAATCCTTGTCGGGATTCGTCGGTTTGCAGCCCTGGGGCAGCGGAATCGCCGAAATATGCAGCGAGTCGTTGAAGTCCATCCCGGTCATGTCGGCGGTGATGGCTTCCGGAATATTGTCCGCCGGCACCCACATTTCCACCGTATGGAAGACGATGTTGAGCGCGCCGCCGCGCTTGATGCCGGGCGAGGCTTCCTGGTTGATAAAATGCACCGGCACGTTGACGCGCAGCCGTGAGCCCGGCTTCAGGCGCAGAAAGTCGACATGGATCGGCGTGTCCTTGACGACGTCGAGCTGATAGTCGCGCGGAATGGCGCGCTCCTTCTTGCCGTCGATGTCGAGTTCGAAAATCGTCGTGAGGAAGTGCCCCGCGAAAATGAGCTGGGAGACGCTCTTTTTATCGAGCGAAAGCGGCTGCGGCGCTTCGCCGCCGCCATAGAGCACTGCTGGAATGCGGCCTTCACGGCGAACGCTGCGGGCGGCCCCCTTGCCTGTCCCGCTGCGCACCGCGGCCGCGAGCTTCTTGGTCTCGGCCATGTCGGTGTCCTTCAAGTCAAAAGAAAAGGCGCTGCTCGCCTCCAGGGGTGTCGGAAACGCAGGCGCCGGGGGAGTTTATAGGGGAGCGCGACAGGGGAGGCAAGCGAACCGAGCCGGCGCTTTGCCGATCCTCGTTTCGGGTCGCGAATGGCGCGTCACCCCAGCGCAAATCGCCGGCTCTGTGCATCGCGCGCGGCGTGATGACATAAATTTCCGCGACAATGGCGCTGGCGCGACGGTCGACTTTATTGTTGTATCTCACAATTGCGATTTGCGAGATGACGAATGTTGAAGCGGAAACATTTGATTTTCACGTTTGTCCTGGCGCCGCCGTTCGCCCTGGCCGCTAATGCGCCGCAGAAGGCGCCCGACCCCGGTCCGCCCATGCGCGTCATGATCGTGCGCGGAGCGGGGCCGGATTGTCCTTCGAACTGCCCCGAATGGATTTCGCTGGAAGGAACGTTCGTAAAGGAAACGCCCGCTGTTTCGCAAGGCGCTTGAACAGATCGGCGCGCGCAAGCCGCAGGTGCTGATCAGCTCCGGCGGCGGCTCGGTCGACGCCGCAATTGAAATGGGGCGCATGGTGCGCGCCAAAGGGCTCGACGTCAGCGTTGCGCGCACGCTTGCCGATGCGTCCGCGGGGAAGGCGCCGGAGGCTAAAAAAACACCTCAGGCTGAAGTCGTCGTCGTAGATGGCGGCGCCCCCACCGCCGCCGGTTCGTTTTGCGCCTCGGCCTGCCCCTTGCTGCTTGCCGCCGGCAAGGCGCGCCACGTCGCGCTTTACGCGCGCGTCGGTCTGCATAAGATGGTTATTCCGGCGCACGACGTCACCCAAGTTCTGCGTTTCTTCCAAACGCGCACGCTGACACTGGGCAAAGAAGTGATCTCGAAGGAGACGCGCGTCGTCGGCGAGCATAACCTAATCACGCACGTCGGACGCCAGTCGAGCTCAGAGCAGGACTATCGCAAGGTCGTGGCCTATCTCGATGAAATGGGCCTGCCGTCGGCGAAGATCGTGGAGTACATGCACAAGGCGTCGCCCGACGGCATGGTCTGGATGTCGCGAAAGGGTCTCGCCGAAACGTCGCTTGCGACCGACTCGCAGATGCCCGACGCGGCGCTTGGCCTCGCGCCCAAGGTCGCGGCGCCCGCGCCGGGAGAGACGCTGTCAGCGGGCGCTTCCCGTTTCAGTCTTACCATCAGGCAATTCGGACTGCTCAGCGTGATCTTGCTCGCAACGCTTGCGGCGATGTTCAACTCGTTCCGACGCGGCGGATGGTCGCGCGGGACAACCCAGCGCCGCGATCCGCCCCCGCTCTGATAGAGACTGTTAAGCGTTGACCTGCGGCAGATTCGGTCGACGCGCGATTCCGACGTTGCGGTATAAACCCATTACGCTCCGGCGCGGGGGGCAGATGTTATAAAACTGTCGTCGTGTCTCGGGCAGATGGCGCTCATGACAAGCGACGCGACAGTTATAGACGAGGGCCCGAAGGCCGATGATTCGGCGTTTGAACTGCGCCAAATTCGGGACGAGGTCGCCGCGCTGCGCGACGCGGTGGCGCGCGAAAGCGAGACGCGTCGCCTGGACTGGCGCGTTGGCGGCGAGGGCGCGCGCAATTTCGCCGATTATCTCGCGCTCCGCAGCCATGATCTGATCGCGCTGCAGCTGCGCCTCTCCGCGTATGGCCTCTCCTCGCTCGGCCGCAGCGAAGCGGATGTCATGCCGGCGCTCGACGCGCTGCTGGCGACGCTGCGCCGACTGTGCGGGGAAGAAGCGGATTATCCGCCGCGCGCGGCGATGCGCGCGGGCGAGGATGCGCTGATCCGCGCCTGCGACCAGATTTTTGGCGACGGCGGGGGCGTACGCCGGACGCGCATCATGGCGACGCTGCCGAGCGAGGCGGCGACCGACGCGAGCCTTGTCGCGGCGCTGATCGACGCCGGCATGGATTGCGCCCGCATCAATTGCGCCCATGACGACGCTGCGGCATGGAGTCAGATGGTCGACAATGTCCGCGCCGCCTCGCGGCGGCTCGGTCGGCCTTGCCGGGTGCTGATGGACATTGCAGGGCCGAAGCTGCGGATCGACGCCGCGCGCGCCCCGGATCACTACCGTCTGCATCCGGGAGAGCGCCCTCGTCTCGTCTCCCGCCTCGACCGGCGCAGCGGCCCCATCGCCTTTTCGCTGAATTTTCCACAGGTCGTTTCGCAGCTGCGCCCCGGCGCGGAGATTTCCTTTGACGACGGCAAGGCGACAGGGCGCGTCGTCGCGACGGATGAGGAAGGCGTCGAGATCGAAATTATTGCGGCGCGGACGAATGGCATGCGGCTGAAGCCGGACAAGGGCGTCAACCTTCCCTCGATCGACCTCGAGCTCCCGCCGCTCACCAAGAAGGATCTCGTCGATCTCGATGCCGTCGCGCGTTTCGCGGATATCGTCGGCTTTTCCTTCGTTCAGCGGGCCGAAGACGTCATTCGCCTCCAGACCGAACTTGCCGCGCGGCGCGGCGAAAAGCCCGCGCAGGCGGTTGTGCTGAAGATCGAAACGCCGCTCGCCGTCCGCAACCTCCCACGCCTGATTGTCCAGTCGGCGGCGCGCCATCCGACGGCGGTGATGATCGCGCGCGGCGATCTTGCGGTCGAGGTCGGCTTCGCGCGCCTATCCGAGATGCAGGAAGAAATCCTGTGGTTGTGTGAAGCCGCGCATGTTCCCGTGATCTGGGCGACGCAGGTGCTGGAGCAACTCGTGCACGAAGGCGTGGCCAGCCGACCCGAAACCACCGACGCCGCAATGGCGCAACGCGCCGACTGCGTCATGCTCAACAAGGGCGACTATCTGCCCCAGGGCGTGCGTTTCCTGCGGGACGTCATCACGCGGATGGAACGCCACCAGTCCAAGAAATTCGCCCGGCTCGGAAGGCTGCAGGCTTGGAAATAGGCGTCCAACTGATCAGTAGGGATCGCTTCATCCCTTCTCCGGCAGATTCAGCCTGATGTGCAATTCGCGCAAATGTTTCATCGTCGCTTCCGACGGCGCGCCCATTAAAAGATCCTCGGCGCGCTGATTCATCGGGAAGAGCGTCACCTCGCGCAGGTTTTCCTCTTCAGCGAGCAGCATGACGATACGGTCGACGCCGGGCGCGATGCCGCCATGCGGCGGCGCGCCATATTGGAAGGCGCGATACATGCCGCCGAATTTGTCGATCAGCACTTCTTCGCCATAGCCGGCGATTTCGAACGCCTTTTTCATAATGTCGGGGCGATGGTTTCGGATCGCGCCGGACGACAGCTCCACGCCATTGCAGACGATGTCGTATTGGAAGGCGAGAATGTCGAGCGGATCCATCGTGTCGAGCGCGTCGAGCCCGCCCTGCGGCATGGAGAAGGGATTGTGCGAAAAGTCGATTTTCTTGTCGTCCTCGTTCCACTCATACATCGGGAAGTCGACGATCCAGCAGAATTCGAACACGTCCTTCTTCGTTAGACCGAGTTCGTCGCCGATGCGCAGCCGCGCCATGCCGGCGAGCTTGGCGGCGACGGTTTCTTCGCCGGCCGAGAAGAACACAGCGTCGCCAACCGTCAAGCCACATTTTTCAAAGATGCGATCAATGGCATGCGGCATCATGAACTTCGCGATCGGCCCCGTATAACCCCTCATGGAGTCCGGATCCTCGCCCGGTATCTCCCTCATAATAATGTAACCTAAGCCCGGCGCGCCTTCGCCGCGCGCCCAGTCGTTGAGCTTGTCGAAGAAGCTGCGGGGCTGAGCGGCGGCGCCCGGCGCCGGAATGGCGCGCACGGTCTTGCCCTTGAACGCCTTGAAGCTCACGTCCTCGCGGGCGAATTCCTCGGATACGTCGGCGATGATCAGCGGATTGCGCAAATCCGGCTTGTCGGTCCCATATTTCAGCATCGCCTCGCGGAAGGAAATGCGCGGAAATTTCTGCGTGACGCTCTTGCCGTTGGCGAATTCCTCGAAGAGCCCGCGCAGCACCGGCTCCATCGCCTCGAACACGTCGTCTTGCGTCACGAAGCTCATTTCGACGTCGAGCTGGTAGAATTCTCCCGGCGAGCGATCGGCGCGCGCGTCTTCGTCGCGAAAACAGGGCGCGATCTGGAAATAGCGATCGAAGCCCGCGACCATGATCAGCTGTTTGAACTGCTGCGGCGCCTGCGGCAGCGCGTAGAATTTTCCCGGATGCAGGCGCGAGGGCACGAGAAAGTCGCGCGCGCCTTCTGGCGAAGAGGCGGTCAGGATCGGCGTCTGGAATTCGAAGAAGCCCGCCTGCTTCATGCGGGCGCGGATCGAATCGATGATGCGGCCGCGCAGCATGATGTTTCGATGCAGCTTCTCGCGCCGCAGATCGATGAAGCGATATTTGAGGCGCGTGTCTTCCGGATAGGGCTGGTCGCCGAAGACTGGCACCGGCAATTCGGCGGCCGGGCCCAGGACCTCGATCTCGCCGACATAGACCTCGACCTGTCCCGTCGGCATGTCGGGATTTTCAGTGCCGGGCGGGCGCTTGCGCACGTCGCCGTCGAGCCGCACCACCCATTCCGAGCGCAATTTCTCGGCTTGCGCGAAGGCCGGCGAATCCGGATCGACGACGCATTGCGTCAGCCCGTAATGGTCGCGCAGGTCGATAAACAGCACGCCGCCATGGTCGCGAATGCGGTGACACCAGCCGGAGAGGCGGATTTTTTCGCCGACGAGCGCTTCGTTTGGTTCTCCACAATTATGCGAACGGTAGCGATGCAAGGGTCGGCTCATCGGGCTTTGGGTCGTAAAGGGACGCAATCCTGGAAGGATCGGGCGTTTTGCGTGCGCAGAAAGGGCATGGGGCGTCATCGGCTGTCAAGCCGAGCGCCGCCCAAGGGGCTATTTCCTGAAAAACGCGTCCGCCGCCGCGCTCGCCGCCTGCTTCCCCGCGCGGGCGGCCTCGAGGCGCGCAATCTCTTGCCGCAGTCGCTCAATGCGCTCGTCAATTTCGGCGAGCGAGAGCAGATCGAGCGGCTGGCCGATCTCGAAAGGCGCCGGGCGGCGTGGCGCGTCATCCTCTTCGTTTTTCATCAGCGAGCGGCATCTACCGAAAATTCGTCGGACGTCCGCCAAAATAGCGCCCGAGGCGCGATGCGCCAGCTTGTCGGCGCGCGTCATTTGAGCGTAATTTCCCGCGGGCTTGATGGTCCGCGCTGGCGGGGCGTCGGCGGCCGCTTAAGCGCCGGCCCAAAGCGCCGATGACCGCCATAGGCGCGGCGCGGCCTCGCCTCACTCTCGCGCCGGACGAATATCCGCATGACCAAATGGGTTTACAGTTTCAGCGCCGGCCAGTCCGAGGGGTCGGCGTCGATGAAGGAGCTGTTGGGCGGCAAGGGGGCCAATCTCGCCGAAATGGCGGCGCTCGGACTGCCGGTGCCGCCAGGCTTCACCCTCACCACCGAGGTCTGCGCCTATTTTTACGGCAATGGCAAGACGTTTCCCGCCGATCTCGCCGGACAGGTCGATGCGGCGCTCGCCGAAATCGGCCGCATCGCCGGACATGCTTTCGAAGACCCGCAATGGCCGCTGCTGGTCTCGGTGCGCTCGGGCGCCCGCGCCTCGATGCCGGGGATGATGGACACGGTGCTCAATCTCGGCTTCAATGACGAGACCGTCGAAGCGCTGGCGCGCCACGCCGGCGACGAGCGCTTCGCCTGGGACTGCTACCGACGCTTCATCGAAATGTATTCTTCCGTCGTGCTCGGCGTCGAACATCACGAATTCGAGGAAGCGCTGGAGCAATTCAAGGAGAGCAGGGGCTTCGCGCTCGACACGCAGCTCTCCGCCGACGATTGGCGCAAGGTCGCGGCGCAATATAAGACGCTCGTCGAAGAATTCGCCGGCAGGAGGTTTCCGCAGGATCCGCGCGAGCAATTATGGGGCGCGATCAAGGCGGTGTTTTCATCCTGGATGAACAATCGCGCCATCGTCTATCGCAGCCTGCACAATATTCCCGAAAGCTGGGGCACTGCGGTCAATATTCAGGCGATGGTCTTCGGCAATATGGGCGCGCAATCGGCGACCGGCGTCGCCTTCACCCGCAATCCGTCGACCGGCGTGCGCGAGCTTTATGGCGAATATCTCATCAATGCGCAGGGCGAAGACGTCGTCGCCGGCATTCGCACGCCGCAGCCGATCGCCCAGTCGGCGAGCCACGCGTCAGGTTTCGAGAAAGTGTCGCTCGAAGCGGCGATGCCGGCGATCTTCGCCGAGTTCAAGGGATATGCCGATAAGCTCGAACGCCATTTCCGCGACATGCAGGACATGGAGTTCACCGTCGAGCGCGGCAAATTATGGATGCTGCAGACGCGCGCCGGCAAGCGCACCGCGCGCGCGGCGCTGAAGCTCGCGGTCGACATGGCGCGCGAGGGCCTGATCGGCAAGGATGAGGCGATCACAAGGGTCGAGCCGCAGTCGCTCGAACAATTGCTGCATCCGACGATCGATCCGGCGGCGAAGCGCAATATTCTGGCGACCGGCCTGCCGGCTTCGCCCGGCGCGGCGGTCGGCGAAATCGTGTTCGATCCGGAAGAGGCGGCGAAGCTCTCATCGAACGGGCGCAAGATCATCCTCGTGCGCATCGAGACGAGTCCCGAGGACATCGGCGGCATGCATGCGGCGGAAGGCATTCTGACCGCGCGCGGCGGCATGACCTCGCATGCCGCCGTCGTGGCGCGCGGCATGGGCAAGCCCTGCGTCACCGGCGCCGGCGCGCTGCGCATCGATTATGAGGACCAGAGTTTCACCGTCGCCGGCAAGCGCTACGGCAAGGGCGAGCGCATCACCATCGACGGCTCGGCCGGACAGGTCATCGCCGGCGAGGTGAAGATGCAGCGGCCGGAGCTCACCGGCGAATTCGCCGTGCTGATGTCCTGGGCGGATCAGAAGCGCCGCCTAAAGGTCCGCGCCAACGCCGAGACGCCCGCCGACGCGCGCGTCGCCCGCCGCTTCGGCGCCGAAGGCATTGGCCTCGCGCGCACCGAACATATGTTTTTTGAAGGCGAGCGCATCGTCGCGGTGCGCGAGATGATTCTCGCCGACGATACCGAGGGGCGCCGCCTCGCGCTGGCGAAGCTCTTGCCGATGCAGCGCGAGGATTTCAAGCAGCTCTTCGAAATCATGTCGGGCCTGCCGGTGACGATCCGCCTGCTCGATCCGCCGCTGCATGAATTTCTGCCGCATTCGGATTCGGAAATCGCCGCCGTGGCGAAGGCGATGGGCGCCGATCCTTTGAAGCTGCGCCGCCGCGCCGCGCAGCTTTCCGAGTTCAATCCGATGCTCGGCTTTCGCGGCGTTCGCCTCGCGGTGATTTTCCCCGAAATCGTCGACATGCAGGCGCGGGCGATTTTCGAGGCGGCGATCGAAGCCTCGCTCTCCACCGGCGAACCGGTCGACATCGAAATCATGGCGCCGCTCGTCTTCACCGGCGCCGAGCTCGATCTCGTGAAGGCGCGCGTCGCCGAAATGGCGAAGCTGGTCGAGGACGAAACGGGGATCAGGCCGAATTATCACGTCGGCACGATGATCGAACTGCCGCGCGCCGCGCTGCGCGCCGGCGACATCGCGCCGTCGGCGGATTTCTTCTCCTTCGGCACCAATGACCTGACGCAGACGACGCTCGGCATTTCGCGCGACGATTCGGGCTCCTTCCTCAACGCCTATGTCGAAAAGGGGCTGCTGCCGGCCGACCCTTTCGTGACGATCGATCAGGAAGGCGTCGGCGAGCTGGTCGAAATCGGCTGCAAGCGCGCCCGCGCCGCGAATCCGGCGATTACGCTCGGCGTCTGCGGCGAGCATGGCGGCGATCCGGAGTCGGTCGCCTTCTTCGACAAGAGCGGCTTCGACTATGTGTCCTGCTCGCCGTTCCGCGTGCCGATCGCGCGGCTCGCGGCGGCGCAGGCGGCGCTCGGCGAGAAGGCGGCGAGCACGGCATAGGCTTTGGCGCGCCTGGAGGCTCGCGATCCGAGGATGCATCCTGGACCGCGAGCCTCCCAGCTCGCCTGGTTGCGAACGAGCGGCTTTCCTATTTGATCATCTTCACGGTGCGGCCGACGTCGGACCCGCCTTGTTCGCCTTGCGGCGCCACCCAGTCCGGAATCCACGTCAGCGCGACCACTACGAAGAACGCGAAGGCGGCGACCCACATGACGATCTTGCCGATCTCCGCTCCACTATGCACTGCGAGCGCCATATCAGACCCTCCATTATGCTGATTGGCCACGCCGCAATCGGCGCTTCGCGCCGTCATCGATGCGGCGGGCGGCAGGTGTCCAGAATCTGGGCCGCTTCAGGACGCAGACAAGCGGTAATCCGCAAAAAAATCAACAATGCCAGTAGCTTAGCTGGGTCGTTGGAGGTTCAGCTCCAGCAGTTTCGCGAGCGCGTCTTCGGTCGAAATGTCTTCCGGCCAGCCATAGGCGGCCGCGACCGCGCGATCGAGCCTGTCATGCGCGTTTATGAGCCATTGCGGGCGCTGGTTGTAGAGATTGGTCAGCGTGCGCGCTTTCAGCGTCGCGGCGGCGTGAGCGTCCTTCGGCAGGATGCGGTCGGGATAGCCCGGAACGACTTCCGGAACGATGTCGATGAGATCGGGCGGATTGAGCCAGTTACGCCGCGCCGCGTCGAGTTCGTGCGCGGCTTCTCCGATGCGCTGCGCGCGCGGATCGTTTTCGTATGTTTCGGCGGGAATGTTCGGCGTCAGCCCTTCGGGGAAGGGGAAGGTCTCGAAGGTCGTCGTCGGCGTGTAGCGTGGTCGGTCTTCGAGCGAGGTGCCGAGCCGTAGCGACCACGCCTCGTGAAAGCGCGAATGCAATATGCCGAAAGTCGTGTCGTCATCGCGCGCGATGGCGGTCAGGTTTTTGTCAGCCCCAATTCGCTTGTCCAGCCAGATGAATACACGGTGCTTGGCTACTTCAGGCGTCACGATAAAGCGAGTTAAGCCACGAGTAGCTAATGAAAGTTCGGGCCGAGGCCTCCAGAGTCGCCACCACTCGAAATCCTTGATGGCGCTCCTTTCTCGAAAGGTTTTCACACGTTCTGAAGCATAGGCGAATGGACCTGCATAGAAGGCCGCCTCGCTCTCATTGCGATCGCCAAAATCAATCAGCCATATGTCGCGACAGCGACGTGTTATGTCTAGCCCGTTTCGGTGGGGACGTAACACATCAGAGTTGGGTCTGCCGTTCGCGTTCAAAGGTTCCGTTAACCAAGAACGGGCCAGCGCGCCGGCGACGTCAAATGGACCGCTTTTCTGGATTCCTACAAAGGAAACGGCGCCATTCTCGTTCAAGGGCTTTGCCCCGGTAAGATCGAGGTCGCCAGTCAAGTCAGCGTTGATCTGCGGTACGGCATGGCCATCGAGCCGTCGCTCCATATCATGGTCCATTCCAAAGCAGATCAGGCTAACCCTCACCGCCGCTCCATCTAATATCCACGGCTCGTCGGACCATGCATCAAAGATTGTCAAATCCTGTGCAATAGCGTCCAGAACCAAGCGGTTCTTCCCGCCTCGAATCGAATTCGTTGCGACAAGTCCCGCTCGCTTTGCTTTTCCCGCAACAATTTGCGCCCGCGCCTTTTCGAACCACCAGCAGACGAGATCAGAGAATGGAGAAATACGACCGGCGTAGGCGGCTCGGAGAGCTTTTGTATATGCCTCGCCGAGCCCCTCAATCATCCTCTTCGTTCCCAAGAACGGCGGATTGCCGATGATGAAATCTGCCTCCGGCCATGCCGCCTCTTTGCCGTCATCGGTCAGCACCGCGTCGCGCCGTTCGATCGAATCGAGCTTGCGCAGGATCGGCTGCGGGCGCGAATAGATGGCGTTCTTGATCGACCATTGAATGTCGCCGATCCAGATCGTCGTCCGCGCGAGTTCGGCAGCGAAGGGATTGATCTCAATGCCGCGCAAAATCTCCGGCCCGACGCGCGTCACAGGACGATTGAGGCCAAGCGTCTCGCCTTCGTTGATGGCGCGATATTCGATGTCCTTGACGCCCTGCAGGGCGAGATAGAGGAAGTTGCCCGAGCCGCAGGCGGGATCGAGAATGTATAGCTTCGTGAGGCGGTCGATGAAGGCGTCGCGCAGAAGTTCGGCCTTGGCCCGCGCCGCGGAGATTTTCTTGCCATGCTCCTTCTCGCCCTTGCGGCCCGCAAGGCCGGCCGCGCGCGCCGGCGCCATGAGCTTCTCGATTTCGGCGCGTACGGCGTCCCATTCGCGCCGCAGGGGTCGCAGCGCCACCGGCTCGACGATCAGCATGATTTTATCGGGGTCGGTGTAATGCGCGCCGATCTGGGCGCGCTTGTCGGGATCGAGGAAGCGCTCGAACAGCGTGCCGAAAATCGTCGGGTCGATCAGGCTCCAGTCGAGGCTGGTCGCGGCGAAGAGGAGCTGGATTTCGACATGGTCGAGCGGCAGGGCGCGGCGGCCGTCGAACAGGCCGCCGTTGAACCAGGCGATTTCAGTCAGGTCGAATTCGCCGCCCTTCTCCATCTGCTCGAAAAGCTTATCGAAATAGTCCTTGGATTTGTGCGGGCGACGCTCCGCCGTCTACAGCAGCTTCTTCAAGAGCCCTTCGGGCAGAAGCTTCACGCTGTCGGCGAAAAAGCAGAAGACTAGCTGATTGACGAAATGCGCCACGGCCTCCCGGTCGGGATTGCGGTGCTGGAGCGCGTCGGAAATCGTCTGAAATTTCTTCGCCGCCTCGGCGGTGATCATCGCCCGCGTGCGCGTGGGCTTCAGCGCGTCGGGGTCGTGGAAGACCGCTCGCAGGATCTTGAATTTTTCGGGGTCGGCGAGGTCTTCGAGTTCGAAACTGTATTTCTTGGTCTCGAGATTGGTCCAGGTGGTGACGATCTGGAAGCGGATCGTGTCGCAGACGACGAGCAGCGGCGGGTGCTCCAGCGCGGCGGCGTAGCGCGTGAGCTGGGTCATCGCCTCGTCGAGATTGCGCCGGCGCTTCTTATATTCCCAGGCGAAAAAGCCCCGTTTCCAGACATCCGCCCAGCCGTCGCCGCCGCCGATGATCGCCGCGCCTTTTTCGAAGGTGAAGAATTCCCCCGCCGGGTCGGCCTCGGCGGGGGTCTTGTGCTCGAAAAGGCGGCAAAGATCGATGAAATGCTCCTGCGCGGCCGCCCGCTCGGTCAGCGCGTGGCTCTTCCATTTAGTAATGAAATCATGCGGGGTCATCCCGCCTGACCTAGCACGATTCGTGGCTGGTCCGCCCGCGGCTTACGCGCTCTCCAGCTCTTCGTCGCGGTGGTTCATCTCGAAGCGGCGCACGATCAGCCGCACGAGATAGAGGCCGAATTCCGGGTTCTGGAAATAGAGCTGTTCGAACTGCTCATAGGTGATGACGAGCAGGCTCACGTCGCTCAGGCAGCGCGCCGTCGCGGTGCGCGTGCCATGCGCGGTGAACAGCGCCATTTCGCCGAAAATATTGCCGGGCGAGAGGATCGCGCCGCGCTCGACGATTTCGACCCGTCCCTCGACGACGACGAAGGCCTCGTCGGCTTCGTCGCCTTTCAGGAAAATCGCATCGCCGCGTATTAGCGTGCGCGGATGCATGAAGGGCTTCAGCCATTCGATGTTCAAGTCGGTGTCATTGGCTTCGCGCACGCTGGCGATCAGTCGGTTCATTTCGCGCATGCGGGTGAAATTGAGCGGCAGATTGATCGCATGTTTGGCGATCGTCGGCGGGCTGGCGATGATGACGCCCAAGATCACGCCGAGCACATTGCCGAGCATCGCGGTGATGCGCAGCGGAATCATTCGCTTCATGTATGCCGCGCCGACGACCGTCGAGGCCTCCGCCCAGGCGAGCGCGGTCAGCGCCGCCGCGCCGACCGCCTTCCCCGTGTCGGAGGCGGCCCAGCTTGTCACCGCATCGATCAATTCAGACATGCCGATTTCCATCCTTCCGCCGCGCTTAGCCCGCATGCGCAAACAAGACAAGCGCGCGGGACTGGACTTTCCCGTGCGGTTTCGCACATTCGGCCGATGCGACAAACGAGCCGAATGCTGCGGATCGAGACATCGGGACGCGGCTTTTACGAAATCACCCAACACATTCGCGACTTTGCGCGCGACGCCGGCATGATGGAGGCCCTGCTGACGGTTTTCTGCCGGCACACCTCCGCCTCGCTGCTCATTCAGGAAAACGCTGACCCGACGGTTTTGCGCGATCTCGAAGCCGTCTTCGAACGGCTCGCGCCGGAGGCGGCGGATTACGCCCATGACGCGGAAGGCGCCGACGACATGCCGGCGCATATCCGCGCCGCGCTCACCCAGACGCAGCTCTCGATTCCGCTCGGCGGCGGCGCATTGTTGCTGGGAACCTGGCAGGGCGTCTTTCTTTTCGAGCACCGCCGCCGCGCCCATCGGCGCGAAATCGCGCTGCATCTCATCGGCGAATAGGCGGGCGGGCGCCTCATTCTGGCACGGCGTCGCCGGGCCGCCGGCAACGGTTCCGCAAGCCTAATGAACGATAAGAATTGCGAGAGATCGCATCCGGGGCGGCGCGAATCGCAGCGCCTTGCGAGACGCATCGCCGCAGGTGAGCCAGTCTATGCGTCGTCAGTCGAGAACGCGTTCCGCACGCAGAGGGATGGCGCCCTGGGCCGTCAGCGTCATGGCGCCCTGGGCGCTCGGCGTCGGCCTGCTGGTGTCCTTCACCGCCGCCGCCGGCCAGGACCCGACCGCCGACTGGAAGCTCTCGCCGCTCGCGGCGCGCGCGCCGGGCGCGCTGACCATCGGTTTCAGCGAGGCGGCGAGCGGCGACTATGGCTTCTATGGCGAGACGCGCGCCAGGATTCAGGAGGCGCGTCTCGTCGTCGGCGGCGCGCAGGAGAACGCGATCGATCCCGACGAGCGCGAGCCGCATGTCGATCTCAAGCCCGATGTGAAGAATTTTCCCCAGGTCGATCGGCGCCACAAGGGCGATCCGGTGGTTGCGATGCGGCCCGGTTTCGAGACGCGTCGGCGCGAGCCCGCCAATTTGGGACTGAATGAATCGCCGTCGCTGTCCTTCGGCATCGAGGGCAAGTCGACGCGCCCGACCGCGACGCCGCTCGCGCCGCGCGGCAAGACGCCTGGCGACGAGGCGCTCGAGGAGGTCGATGCCGGCGCTCCCGCCGAGCCGGCGACGACGCAAAAGTCGACGGCCGTCGCCTCGCCGGCGCAAAGCTCATCGATTTCGACGCCCCCCGCCGCCGACCTGCCGCGCGAGACCGGACGGGAAGCGCTGAATGAGCGCGCGCTGCATGGCGCCAGCCCGCAGACGCCGCGCGCCGTGGCGCTGGGGTCGTCGACGCCGGCGCAGCCCGACGCCGTGCCGATCGAAGTGTCGTCTTTCCAGGGCGCGACGCTGGCGCTCGCGACCCCGGGCAAGG